>Ga0247727_10003901_pt1 | contig 32436 bp, 41 predicted proteins | sample WisWelCaveWW1625_FD_202498 | JGI IMG/M metagenome (GOLD analysis project Ga0247727, IMG submission 202498) | Biofilm microbial communities from Wishing Well Cave, Virginia, United States - WW16-25 | ecosystem: Environmental > Aquatic > Deep subsurface > Groundwater > Cave microbial mat | place...
AAGCTAGCCAAATTGTTTTGTGGGGCGGCGTAGAACGACCGAGACGGCTGGACAATGGTAAACGCACAACAGGGGCCGAGACACAGTAAGATACGGTTGGTCAGTTGAAACCTACAGTCAGTGCGTACTCGGTAACGGCGGGTGCGATTCCCGCCCCGCTCCATCAAATGTGGGGGCGTCAGGTATGCCTTCGGGATGAGCAGCACACCGTTAGTATTAAGTCAGGAGCGTCATGCCGAAGGGATGTGAGTTCAATTCTCACCGCCTCCACCAAATTTGACACAAGAGAGGATCACAGATATGAAATGTTACTTTTGTGCCGCCGAAGTCAGCGATGATGACTATTGCTATGGCTGTAAGGAGTACGTCTGCGCTGAATGCGACGTTATGAGCATTAACATGCCGTGGGGCGGTCACGGTGTTGATCTACACGCCGAGGAAGCGCTCGACGAGGATGAAGAACAAGATTGACGATGGGTGAGACATTCTGCGGACAGTGCGGTGACGATCTCCATAAACGACCGGACGTGTATGTCTGTTCGGAGTGTGGCGAACGATACTGCGAGTCCTGCGCGATTGATTGCATGCCAAATGGGGAGTGCTGTTGGGTGTGTTCGGATGTGAGAGATGACAATGGTGGCGAAGGTTAATCCACAGCGGATCATCCGCAACGCTGTACGGTGTAACACTTGTGGCGACGAGATCGAATCGACAGATCGACATGATTTCAAATGGTGTAGTTGCGGTGCGGTCGCGGTTGATGGCGGACTCGATTACTTGAGACGGGCTTGGACGGTTGAACAAGGCACAGGATACACCGAATTGTCCGAGTGGGCCAGTGAGTAACACCGCACCGCCTATCCCTGCGGCGGACATCCGCGATGGTATCATCCGCGTGTTCGAGTCGGGGGATTTCCCCGTCGAAGCGCTGAAACGCCTCGCGGTCGAAGCACCGGCGCATTGGGCCGAGCATCTCGATCTCGAACACTCTGTCCCTGGGCCGAGCAGCGTGTTGTCGTGTCGGCGGGCTATGTGGTATCAGACACACGAGGTTGAGAAAGATTCGACCCCGCCTGCGTGGTGGGCATACAACGCGACAGTCGGGACGCTGCAAGAGTTGATATGGTGCGCGGCGCTTGAAGCGGTCGATCCACGACTGAGAGTGGAGTTGTTCGAGAAACCGCTCGGTGAGACAATTACTAATATAAACGCCGACACGGCATCCGAAAAATATGTCCTCCGCGGCACACCCGATGGTCGCCTACCCGAAGTCGCCGCGATCACGGAGTTCAAGAAGATTAACAACTACGGCTTCAAGATGGTGAGGGACAGCGGAGTGTACCACGGCAAAGAGGAACACTACGCGCAGTGTCAGATATACATGCTCCTCGCGGGCGTGGAGTGGTGTCTCTATATCGCTGCCGCGCAAGACCCGTCGAAGGTCAGCCCGTGGTTCGTGGTCGAGTGGATTCAGGCGGATAAAGATTATCTCTTTTGGGCGATCCGCAAGTTCGTCGATGGCTCCCGCGCCGTCGCGATGCCAACTGTTGCACCACGAGACTTCGATCCGGCGAAGGGTAAATTCCCGTGCGGGAGCGAACGAAAAGCGTATTGCCCGTGGCGGACGCAGTGTGTGAAGGACGGATGATGAAAATAACAACGGAGTGGACAGCAGACGGGATTGACTTAGTGGTGCGGATCAGTTTGTATGAAGAAATGATCCAGCTATTCGGTGTCGAGGCTCTCGCCACACAAATCAGCGAGGCGTTCGATGCGCTGATCGAGCGTAATGTTATACAAGCTGTCGATGAACGTGGTTGGGTGCAGTGAAAGAATTGACAACTTATGAGCCGCCCGATTGTCTCAGGTGCTTCGCGCATGGCAGAGAACCTCGAATTTCCGTCGCGGGGTATCCATTTCACTTGACATGCTTACTCGAATGTGTTAAGATAGAGATCGAAAAGTTGTTCACGAGAGAGACGCAGGAGAAATTACTGTAATGTACCAGCCTAAACGGTTCCAACCAGGTGACGCTCCCCCGAAGCGTAAGGGCGGGATCATCCGTATCTTTGGCCTCGAAGGGTCGGGCAAGAGTCAACTCGCTATCAACTCATGGGACATAGCGCAGCCCTTGTTCTACGCGAACTACGACCGCTGTGCGAGCCATCTCTTGAAGGCATACAAAGGAGAGGCAGGGTTCTTCTACGAGGAGTTCGGTAAGCTAGACTCCCGTGCGGATGCGAAGTCCGCTTGTGAACGGCTCGACGCATTCGCGAATGCTGCGATCAGCGTCGGTGATGGTGTGTTCGTCATTGACAACGAGAACAACGAATGGTCGATCACGAAGAAGGCGTATCTCCCGAACGAGGACGCCGCGGCAAAGGACTACGACGACGCGAACGAGTTCGAACGGAACATCCGGCTTGGACTAGAGGCCGCGGGGATATGGACTGTGATTACCACACCCGCAAAACAGAAGTGGTTCGGCGCTCGGACATCGACTCTCGATGGCGAGACGTACTACGAACCCTATGGTTGGGCGCATACAAAGTTCATGGCGACCGCGGAGGTATGGTTGTACCGCAGTCCGTTGAGTCCAGGTGCGACGATCACGCCAAGTGGCGACATGGCGGACTACAAGTATCTCGCCGAGATCAGGACGGCGAAGTATCGTGCTGCGGTCGAGGGCGTTGTTCTCGGCGAGGAGAAGCCGGTGACGCTGCGCGGGATTCTGGAAGTGGTGAAGGCGATATGAAAAATTTAACACTTAACATGAAATACGACGAGAAGAGGATCAAACAAAGTACCATCATCTTCAAATTAAACGAACTCCTTCAAGAAATGATATCCTCGTGGTCATGGGAAGTTATCCGCGAGTGAGAACGATCTAATGGTCACGCGACAACAAGCCTTCAAACAGGCGCTCACGGAATCCCCGCAAGTCCGCACCACATCCGCGTTCGAGATCGACCCTGAGACCCAACTGAGTCTCCCGAAGGGGACGGTCAAGGGACTCCGGACGCAATGCAAGCACGAGAACGCCGATCGCAAACGCGGCGGCTACGGATACCGCTGCAAGGATTGTGGAGCGAAAGACCTGCTCCTTGTTGCTGTGGCGTCGGTATTTATGACCCCGAAGGAGGTGCAGGCGTGGCTGGTGTATCAGAAGAAGTCGAAGAACGCAAAGGAAGTGGCAGCGAAACAGCCGCGGCGCTCGCGGGACGCTTCGACATCGTAGGGCGGAATGAACGACAACGAAAAACGAAAACAATCCGAATCGACGCAAACGAGCAAGACCGCCTCGTTGACACTCTCCTTAAGGGAATGGGCTATGTTGTCGAGCGCCACCGCTATCCAGTTGGAGACTATGGGTGGGATTTACAAGCAGGGAGTTTTCTACGAGAGAGACTTGGCGCGGAAGCTGTTATCATTGAACGAAAAAGTCTATCAGACATACGCGACACTGCGCGACTCATTCGACAACTCGAATCCATGACCGACCCGAAAGTGTATTACATGCTGTTGATGGATCACACACAAGACACGGACGGACATCGTGCCTGGGGTGATGACGCGCTGATGAACGCGGAGTTGTCGGTTCAGCTTGGCGGGATCGCGGTGACACACTGCCTCGGAGGGCATGTGGCGAGTCGGATTGATAGCCTGTGGCGGTGGAGTCAAAAGGCGACGCACAGTTTGACACCGGATTATTAGAGAGGGCCAATGAATAGCGCAGAATTCGTAGCCATCGCGAAGCAAATCGACGACGAAGCATCGACGGCCCTCCGCACGAAGGGCGAGGACTCCCCCGTCAATGACGACCGCCTCAGTAACTTCACGGCGACCGCCGAGATCGCGTCGCTGATCCTCAATCGGGATGTCACGCCCGCTGAGGTCGCCGTGATCTTCTTTATCAAGCACTTCATCCCGCTTGTGAAGTTTGCCGAGGGGACGGAGTTGGTGAGTGAACCACCGTTGGGCCGCGCCGCGGACGCGCAGAATTACATCAAGTTGATGTATGCAATTGGTGCGGAGACGCTAACGGACACCAGGAATGATGCGACAGGGGGGACAGGGAAATGCACAGTGGATGGTTGGTGTGGAATGAGAGACGATCTGTGTTGGTGCTGGGGTGAACCAGACTGTGATTGGTGTCGAAACGCGTCTAGCGGTAGTGCAGAATGATCGACCACGGATACACCTTTCTCCTCCTTGGCGAATGTCTCGCGCTGTGGGCGCGGTTTTGGATGCCGTGGTTGAGTTGGTTCGAGGCGGAGTCGGTAGGATCGGAGAAGTTTCAGCTTTGAAAATCTACCTGATCGGATCGTTGCGGAATCCCGAAGTCCCAAAGATCGGGAATGAACTTAGGGCTGAAGGGTACATTATCTACGACGATTGGTTTGCCGCCGGTGAATTCGCGGATGATGCTTGGCGCGACTATGAGCGGGGACGCGGCCATACGCTACCAGAAGCATTGAAAGGTCTAGCTGCTGAACATATGTTTAATTTCGATCTTGCTCTTATCAAAGAAGCACAAGTGGGTGTGCTAGTGTTGCCTGCCGGACGGTCAGGACATATCGAATTGGGTTACATGGCAGGAGAAGGAAAGGGCACATTCGTTCTGCTGGAGGGTGATCCCGACCGCTATGACCTGATGTATCGCTTATTCACTGCCGTTTGCAAGACGAAGCAAGAGTTACTAAACGCGTTAAGAGAATATGCTAATGCCTATTCTTAGGGCATTAACCTTCGACGATGTTCTTCTGGTGCCTAACTATGGGAACGAGAGTCGCGACGATGGAGATGTCAGCGCCGCGCTAGGCCGCTACAAGTATTCAATTCCAGTTATCTCCGCTAACATGGATTCAATCACGGGGCCAAAAATGGCAGCGGCAATGACTGACGCGGGCGGCTTAGGCATTCTGCATCGCTTTATGACCGTTGATGAGAATGTCCTAGCATTCAGGCAAACGGCAGGATTCACAATCAGCACAGATGAAGTTGGCGTCTCAATTGGGGTGGGCGAGAAAGAACAGGAACGTGCTGAGGCTCTTTATAGTGCAGGCGCACAGCTATTCTGCATAGACATAGCCCATGCCCATAGCAAACAGATGGGGAAGATGATAAAGTGGTTAAGGACAGAATATAAGGATGTCTACATCATCGCAGGGAACGTAGCTACCTACTCTGGTGCTGACTATCTTGTGAGTTGTGGTGCAGATGCAGTGAAAGTAGGTATCGGTGCGGGGTCAGTTTGCACTACCCGTGAGGTTACAGGTTTCGGGGTGCCACAGTTGACTGCGATCATGGATTGTGCTAGAATAGATAAACCGATCATCGCTGATGGCGGAATGAGGACATCGGGGGATATTGTCAAGGCGCTGGCGGCAGGGGCAACGATGGTGATGCTCGGCGGGATGCTCGCAGGGACAGACGAGTCGTTAGGTGGATGGACATATCGCGGTATGGCGTCTCAAGAGGCACGGCAGGATTACTACAGATTTGATACTGGAAGCGGGTATCGTGTCGCAGAGGGCGTTTCTGTAGACGTATTTTCTCGTGGGCCGGTTACTGCTGTGCTTGCCGAGATTGTCGGCGGTATTAAATCAGGTCTGTCCTATGCTGGTGCGAAGAACCTGGACGATCTCCGCCGAAAAGCGCAGTTTATCGAGATAACACCGGCTACCGAAAGAGAGGGACGCCCTCATGCCATTAGATAAATGGGATCGACGGTTTCTCGATCTTGCAAAGTTGGTGTCAACATGGAGTAAAGACCCCTCTACACAAACAGGGGCAGTGATCGTTGACAAGAATAATCAAGTTGTGTCGGTAGGGTTCAATGGATTCCCGCGGAAGATCGTTGATGATATTCGACTCGATGAGCGTGACGTGAAGTACGAGATGATCATTCATTGCGAGATGAACGCGGTCTTGTTCGCACTACGACCATTAGACGGATGTACACTTTATACCTACCCGTTTCTCTCGTGTTCGCGCTGTGCGGCGGCGATGATTCAAGTAGGGATTACGCGAGTCGTCGCGCCAGCACTACCAAGAGATAAGTTACGGTGGGAGGTGAATATGAGGCTCAGTAAAGCATTATTCAGCGAGGCTAATGTAGAAGTGGAGGAGATCGATGATTAATTGGATTAAACATGTCGCGCCGTGGAAGTGGAGGCCGGTTTTCCACGCAGGGGCAGATTGGTGGTTCTGGCACTTCGGGGTGCAATTCTACATCGATTTGGCACTAGGGTTTCATTTCGATCGGTTTCGCCTCGACTTGGCATTCGGCCCGTTGTGGCTCCACGTAGGCGTGGAGGCTAATAACTAATGATCGAAACTTGGTGCTGGTGGGATCGTTGTCACTCATGGGTGCCTGAGACCCACAACGCGCGATACTGCAAGGAATGTCGGTGCAAACGTAAGAGTGAGGCCGCTGTGAAACGCGGCGAAGTCGTCGTGACAGCGCAAGCCGAGGATGAAGTGCTTTGGCAACTCGCCGAGAATCGGAAGCTTGCTAATGCCGAACGCGCGCTCGCGAAGAATCAGTGGTTGCTCAGTACGAAGTCATTCGCGATGTTCGATTTGGAAACCTACGATCTCGCGGCGGACTTCGGATTGATTATGGTGGGCTGTATCAAGACCCGCGGCGACGACGGGCCAATCTGGACAGCGACGACACGAACGGGCGATCCTGCAACGATGGATCGTGAATCGATCGTGGCGATCCGTGATAAGTTGGAGAAATACGACTACGTTGTGACCTACAACGGGACTCGGTTTGATATTCCGTACCTCAACACACGGTTACTTGTCCACGACGAACGCCCACTTGCATTCATCCGTCATATCGATCTCTACTACACCGTGCGGTACAACCTCCGTCTCCAACGATCGAAGCTGGTCAGCGTGGAGTTGGCGTTGCTCGATTCGACGGAGAAAACGCAGATTCTTCCTGGGATATGGGCGCGAGCATTGCAGGGATCGCAGGATGATATGGATTACATTGTGGAACACTGTCAAGGGGATGTGAAAGTCCTCGAAGCCGCGTTCGATAAACTGTGTGGCTTTGTCAACTTCTCGCAAGTGCGTGTACGGAAGTACGGTGGCTCCGGTTATGGAGGGATTGCATGACCCGCGCTAAGTACGGCGACGGCGGATCGATCTTTGACCCTGACCACAGCACGAGCCTCGATGAAGTCGTGGCAGATATTCGTGCGGAGGAACGGGTGCAACGAGTCGCGGAGAGGCTGAACGATCGCGGTGCGACAGGGATCGTGAATGTGAAGCCGCATACGCTCAACACACCCTGCCTCCGTTCAGCAAGATGGAAGGCACACCACTTTACCGTCACACAGATTGGTCGTGGCCGATGGGACAAGAAACTCGGACTATTCGTCCGAAAGTTTTGCGGGGTGTGTAAGCAGTGTGGCGGGATCGACGAATGGACTAACGGGGAATACGATCCCGATTGGGCCGATTCAATGGCGGCAGGATGACTCTAATGGATAGGGAAACGTGTGAAAACTGTGGTGAGATTGTGCGGGAAATCCCTACTTGTTCGTTCTGCGGTATTGAAATGTGCGAAACATGCGTGGTCAAAGACCACACAGAGAACGATAGTGTTGGCGATTGGTGTGGGGAATGCAGCGAAGATGACGATTAATGTGTGACCATCTCATGTTCACGGCTATTATGCTCGAAATGATCGGATGGGATTGGGAGGCGCTGCCATGCCCCACGGTGTACTTTAAGACGAATCGGAGTCCTTACCGTCGAGACGGTCAACGACCATTTCGAGTACCTGTGCGACCCGTCCGAGCATAGTCGCCACATCGGTCAAATGATTCCCCATCATTTTCAAGCAGACATAGATTAGTCCCATCGAAACTAACGCAAGGCCAACCGCGCCGCCTTGTATGATGATTTGCACAAGTTCTGTGGATGGCATTGGTTATCCCGTCCTTGCTGCTAGTGCGTATATCGGGTGGTTGCTTGCCGTAGTGAATCGGAATCCCACATGAACACCAGACTTGAGAATGTCCGTCCATGTGTCCGTGCCGGTGTCATACTGTACAAGATCGTGGTGTGTGATCGCAACCGAGTTGTCTGTCTCCGCCCACAGCCAGATGATCGGGCCTGCGGCGATCACAGTTAGTCTGATATCCGCATCGCCTGTCACCGCTGCACCGAACTGCACGGCCTTGAGCGTTGTCAGCGTCCCCGCGACTCGCTTGACAAGGCGTAGCTCACCATTCGCCGCAGCGATATCCGCGTCTACGATCTCAGCGATAAGGCAATCATTCGCGCTTGATGCGCGGAAGATGAAGCGGATCGCGGCGGAGGCAACGGAGGCATTTAACCGCGCTGTGATGGTCGCGTTGAGGTATTCCTGGTGTCCGAGAGGAGTCATCACGACGGCTTGGCCTGTGTCGAGGACAGACGCGCGGAGCGTGTTCGTGCTAATCTCGGTATTACCTACTGCTTCAAGCCACGGGCGGAAGGAGCGATCCTCTGTTGTGCCTACGGTCGTACTGTCGGCACGAGTGAAGGAGTCGTAGAGAGACTGGTAACGGTAGTATTTCTCGAAGTCCCGTGTCTGCTGTTCATTAAACGCAGCACGGCGAATCGGGGATTCGGGGAGATATAACTTCTCGACACCCTGATGCTGGACATGGGACGGACGGGTTCGTAGTGCATCGGAGTCGCGATCAGTCGGTGTCGTTGGCATATCTACGACTCCAACATTTCGACCGCGACACTACCCGTAGGCACTTTCATACTCTTCGCCTCGGATGGCGTGAGAATCGTTGCGGAGAGGACGGTGACGGTACGGGCCTCTTTGTATGGGTCTGTGAACGTAGCCTTCTTTGATGTAGAGATGTTAGTTAGTATCGTGCGAAGCGATGTTGAATCGTACCGCTGCCTTGACTGCCATGTGCGGGGCTTGTCGCCAGAGACGATCATCTTGATCCGCCGCACGGTGTCAGGGACTTCACGGCCTTCCAGCACGATCTGTACCACAGTCGCAGGGGTATCCTGCATGTCTGTCGAGTCGCCGTTGAGCGACCATGTAAGACGAATCTCGATGTCATAGGCTGTCTGGTCGAGTTCGAATTCTACTTCTACGGGGTCTGCGAGCGCCACGCCGGTCATGGTGCCGATCGACGCAAATGCCCCGCCGTCGTATGACGCGCTGACTTCGATGTCCCCACCACGGTTCGGCCCAATCGTTGTACCCAAGTTCTTCACAAGAAACTTCGCCGCTGTCCAGTGGCGAAACACACGACGATCGCGTCTGGCATATCGACCCGACCGCCAACGACACTGGACGGTGTACCCGCCCGTACCGTTCTCGTGTTGATAATCATTCAGCCCAAAGAATAATCCGCCGTCTGTAAAGGTCAATCGACAGACGCCTACACCATGTCCTGTCCCGATCGCTAGATCAGCCCGCGCAGGTGAGGCAGTATGCCACCAGATAGGAAGGAAGGGGCGCGGTGCGGCCTCAAAGCCGCGGGTATCCCCGCCGACTACATCCGGCCCACCTTCGTTAGTCGAGCCTGCATCACGGAGTACCTGATGCCACGCATACGCGCTCGGCCCGATATCAGCACCAGGATGTTTGACACCGCACCAGACCTCCCACACGTTATCCGAACGATCGGGATACCAAACCAAGGCCCACAGGTTTCCGTTCGGTGCGTCTTGGAAGTCTTGGATATTGCAGCGCTCGATAACTGCTAGGGGGTTGGTGTCTGGCCCAATGAATGAAGCATAAGACCGAGATGCGTATCCGATCGTGCCGTTGCCGTACATACCGAACACGATTCCACCGGCAGCGGGCTTTAATGGTGCAAGATTGCGCGTAATCGGGCCGTGCGGGAGCGGGAGAAATTGCGGTGTCAAGTTCACGGGGAATCCCCCCTCGCCGATAACCCATAGCCCTTTTGGGGTGCCGATGTAAACCGTGTCGTCAATCGCCGCAACCTTGACAGTGGATATTTGTGTATTGCCTTCGAGGATCGGTAGGAGTACAGGGGAAGTCCAACTAGCAGCAGCACTTAGATCAGCGAGGATACTAGCATTGGACACTCCAACATGGAAGTTGTCGCCATTGGCCGCGCCAACACGAATCAACCGCCCACCTACTTGCACGACACTCTCCGTAGCTATTACCACTTGTGGCCCTAAAGCACCAGGTGTGATACCTGCACGGAAGGTGCGACCTGTGTAAACGAAAAATTCCTCTAGTGACGCTGTTTGTGGATTGCGGATTGGGAAGATAAGATTCCCCCATCCTAGACTTGCACTCGTCTCAGCGGATGTATCTATGTCCGAGCCATCACCTGCGCCTGTGCCAGTATACGCCGAAGTGAGGTTGCGCTGTGTAATGTTATTCGGGCGGTTATCACCGATAAGATTCTCTTTTCGGATCAGCGCGATAAGTGTGTCGTCAATGAACGAGTGCGCGAGACCAGCGACGCCGTAATGATTCAGTGTTACTCCGTCATGGATGTTAACGGTGCTACGGCGCTTCGGCCCTGGTTTCATTTCCCCAGGACGTGTGCAGTCCACGTTGATTGATTCGAAGTAGTAGCCGTCCTGGACAAACTCACGAATAAACGCGCCTTTGTGCCATGACGTAAAGGTGTCAACAAACCGCTCGCCGTCTTGAGGGTCGAGGACTTCTGGCCCGACGACGGTTTCCTCGCGGTACTGCGGGGTGCCGTCCTCGTCCACGACGATCCGCATAGGCGTATGGATGCTGTTGAAATCAGTCAGGACAACATCGAGGCCGGTCTTAGTGAGACTCAACGATGTTCCTCCGAAGGCGCATGTGGGAGAAGGCTAGTTCACCGGATTCCCACAGGGCGCGGGACTTCTGGATTTTTCGCATGTGTTCCTTTGAACGTCGGTCGAACTTGTCCGCCCATATTGTGAGCGCTTGCTGGTACTCAGACTTGTCAACGATCTGTGGCGAAGAGACGAGCCAGCGGAGGACTTGTACTGCGACTGCGGCGCGGATAAGATCATCTGGCGCGGCGGTAGTTGATGTATCGAGGGCAAGTGCAGGATACGGTAACAGTAGTGCCATTTCTCCGACTGCATCATCGATATCAGGGCAGTAGAGACGAATGTTCGGATCGGTCGTGGTCGCATCGGCTTGTATCACATTTGCTGGTCGGATACGTTGGCGGACACCATCAGTGAGATTATACAACATAGGCGACCAGACAATACCGATTGACCCTCCGCCCACATGGTTTACTTCGAACCGTACAGTTGCCGTATTGTCCGTGGTTTCAAGATCGGCTACGATTTGTTGCACAGCGGTTGTACCGTCACTGGCTACACTAGTGATTTCATCGGATGAACCATCGGCGCGACGTGCGGTAAGGGAGAGGGTCTGCGTACCTCCTGTGTTGGTTACGGAGATGACACCGCGTACCCGTTGCGGGCCGCGAATAGTTGCGTCTTGTCGGATGGACTCAGTAGTATCTAGTTCGACAGCATATGCGACGTTATCACGGTCGGTGTTACGGCCTGCCGTGCCAAGGGTCATTACCCAATCAGTGGGTACAGTCGCGGCTGCGGGCCAACGGAATTCTGAGTTTTTGAGAAGGTTCTGCCCGACGTAGTAGAGACGACGGAACCGCTCGACGCCGATGATATCATCCCAATCCGCGAGGTCGTAGTAGTTACGGCCTGTAAGCGAGATGTATTGGAATGAGATAAATCGGATCAGCCGGAGTGCGTCGTCAATGAGCGTCGGCCAGATCGTAAATGGGCTGAGAATTGGCTCGGTGTGGATTTCGTAGTCGGGGGTTGTGTCGGTAAGGGCAGGTGATAGTGCCCCTGTCCATGTCACACGCTGAGACGCGGGGACGTAAGTGAGATTCTGCCGGAAGTAGCGATCCGCGTCCGAGTCGAGGATGTACAATCCCGCGCCGTTGAAACGCGAGGAGTCATCGCCTGGGTCGAACGGCGAATCGTCGGAAGTGTCATTGAGTTGTACCGCACCAGCGGCGTCTACTGATGTCGCGGTGCCGGAGAATATGATACCAAGTTCACGCCCCACCTGGGAGCGGAGTTGTGTTCGAGTCAGGGCCATTGCTGTTTACCTCATTCTGAGCCTTCGCACATTGACGAACGGTGTCGTACCAAGTCGAAGGAAGTTTGGCCGAATAGAATCCGTAATAGATGTTGTATTTCGTCATGCAGGCGTGGCAGCACCAGATTGACGGTAGGCTTTCGCCCGCGATACCAGGGAGCATATCCCCGTGCATCGCGGTGCCGTCTAGCGGGCACGCTGTGAGGAATATTGGGCCGAGAGTGTGACAGGCGCGGTCAATGCTGTCCTGTTCAGTGGGCCAGCGTGGTTGCCATCCCTTTACACCTGGGCGGACGGATAGGACAACTGGCATGAGTTGCGCCATAAACGCTCCCATGCTAGTTATCCCACCCGACGAGTCGAAGTTCGCTCTTCGACTCCGGCATTCCGCTGCATAACGGTGCCTACCCGCCACTTATGAATCGCTGTTAGCCCTAGGGTGTAACAGGGATAAATCCGAGGACTACCCGTGGCTCGGCAAACGAGGGGGTTGTACCCGCGACATTTGCACGAATTCTAACGACAGACCCACGAGCGATTCGAGTCGTCTGAACCGTGTGGCTCAGGGTCTCTTCCTTCGGAGTGCCGTCCGTCCATGTGTTCGCAAGGGCTGACACGCCGGTGTACACGACGGTCGTAGCTGTCGCTTCGGTCGTGCCGAAGGTAATCTCCCACGCTAGAGCCTCGTCACCTGTTGTGAAGTCGATAGTCCCCGTGAATATCGACCACAATTCCTTGAGGAAACACGTCTCCGGTACGACGAAGAATTCATCCACGTCTACCGTGATCGCGGTCGAAGCGGAACCACTGAACCGCTGCGGCGTTACCCATGTTCTGCTTGCTAGTCTACCCATTTCAGTTTAACTCCTTTGATACAATGAGTTGTTGGTTTCTCTCCGCGATTCTCGGTGCAAACCGTGAGGCCGCACCACTCATCGCGGGCTAGGCTATTTGATATTTGGCTTAGGATCGCGTTCGATGTATCGACGGCCTAGACCGTCCATCGATGAACGTTCCATTTGAGATGTTCGAAGGTCAACTCCGTCGATCTCCGCAGCACGAATCATCTCCCGTTCAGCCTCCCATGCGTTCGCACCGCCGAGGACAACCCTGGTCGAGCGGCCCTGCGCGTCACGCAGAACCGCCGACCGGATGGATGGACGTTTGACGATGATCGTCAGTGACATCGGCCTACAGAGTCGCCGTGTCAGTGTCGAATTGCACGACCCACTGCGGGAACGCACCGACGCGGAATCCGTAGTCGCAATGTGCCCGCATGATGATCCCGATCCACGAATCTTCCTCGAAGAACTTCAAATCCCAATCCTTTGAGATGCCAAGATGAATCGCGTGCTTCGAGAACATCCCACCGTGGTCAGGAGTTGTTACGCCCTGAACGGTCGTGTCGATGTATCCTGAACGATACACTGGAATACCGAGAAGGTTTCCCATGTACCCTTCGATACCATACGCGGCAGTCACGAGGGTCGGGTCTTGGAGGGGTCTAACGAACGTGGTCGAGGCCGCAGCCACACCGATGTCGGTGAGCAAATGGGCCTCTTGAATGGGGTTGATAACGAGAGCGATAGGCGTCTTGGCGGGGCCGCCCTGAGAGCGTGCCACGTTGTAAAGCAGTGCCCTCGCATCGCGGACGTGACCAAGGTTCGTGTTGGCACCGGCAGCACCGAGGTCAACCGTACCTGTGTCGTTGAGCGTTGAGAGTAGGTCAGCCTCGATTCGCTCTGCCTTCGCCTTTGCGAGTTCTTCGCCTGCCATCGCAGCGATGTCCACGGTAGAAAATCGTAGAGCACGGTCAGTGAGGCGAGCAGGGATAACCAACTCAGTTGTGGTCAGATCGATTGTGTCAATCGTGAACCGCTGTGAGGTCGAAACCTCGTCGCCGTCAGTGTGGGCCTGTACGACGAACGTGCTGTCTTGGAACGGAATCCTGATTCGGTCGCTACCACGGGGGATGTTGTGCTCCGTGACGAGCAATCGCATCGTGGCGAATTCCAATTCCAGGCTTTCAGCCGTGGCGTACATGATGTCGAATACTTCGCTCAGGTTGGCCTGAGACGAAATCGTATCACCTACGACTCCGGCACTAGCTGGAAGCGTCATTAGTTGTTACTCCTTTTCATTAGTATTTGGTCGAACAAAGGGAAAAGCCCCTACCATCGCAGCAGGGGCTTTAACCGAGAGAGGAGAGGAAAGAAGTGAGTGTCTAGCTTCTAGATGCTGTCAGGACTTCGCGGTATTCTTCCCGCGATAGCTCACCTTTTCGTAGTCTCCTCGCGGCGTCGCCTAAGTCCTTGATGCCTGTTTTGGACAGGACAGGATTTGGAGGGCGTCGGGTCGATGCGGCTTTGGCTTTGTCCGCTGCGGCTTTGACGGCCTGTGCTGGCGCGTCATCACCTTCTATAGCGGGTTTCTCTATCGTTGCCGGTACACCGCCGTACTTTCGACTGACATGGATCATCGCGTTTTTCCAGGCTCGGTATCCTGCGGCTGTCCGCGGGAACCGTCCTGCGTCGAGGAAATCGACTGCGGCCCAATCGTCGTCCGTTAGTGGTACGCCCTGCATCGCTGCGAAGAATTCTTTGACATCCGCGGCCCACTCCTCGGCGCGAATTTCCTCTTCGAGACCTTGTTTGATCTCGTTCAGCTTGCGCTCGGCAATCGCTTGTCGTCCGATCTCTTCATAAGAAGGAGGGGATTCCTCCTCCTGATATCGCGTGGAACCGCTCGCCGCGGGTGTTCCGGCAGACTGTCGCCCTAATAGACCGTGGTATTCGGTCAGTAGTTCGACTGTCTTGGGGTTCATCCGGTCGAATTGTCCCCGTTTCATCTTTTCGCGATCGGCATCAACGATCGATTGCCACTTTTGCTGTGCGCGGGCTTCCGCCGTCTTTGTGGCCGCTCCGTCTGGAGGAGAGTCGGCGGGAGAATCGGTCTGATCCGTGCCCGCGCCTGCCTCCGGTGAAGCATCTACCGTTTCAACTGTCGTTGAATTCGTATCTTCGAGGGTCATTGTATTCCCTTCTTGGCCCGCTTTACCGCTGATGCGGTTGCGTGTTGTTATGCCATTAAGCAGAATTCTATTTCTAGAATTCAACTCCACGACTACAGTGTATCATGAATTGGGATTCTTGTCAAGAGTTTCCGGAAATTTATTTCTAGAATCTATACCGTGCCGTCTTACAGCGACGGCAGACCATTGCGCTCGTAGGCCAGCGATAGCCACAGCCCAGGCACTTCCATCCAGCGAACCAATCCCATAGATTGCCTAGATACCAGATAGCCGCGCGGCGAAGCCAACACCAGAACATCAGACACATTCCAATGTTATACAACCGTCTTTTCGTGCTATTAGTCGTAGACGTGTGCCAAGAGATAGACCACCATCTGCCCATGCTCTAAATAATTCGCCTGCGTATTTCATCCCCTCGATTGTTAATACATCATTATGCTTATCGTAATCGAATTTAAGTTCTGTCATTTTAGCCTCCTAATAGTGCTTCGAACTACGACCGAGAATTTCCGGTTCAGCAGGAGACATATCTGGATACCACATGGACAACTCTTGATGCCCTGTCCAGAATTGATAACGCGCAGGATTGCGCTGTGACTGTAAGGCACGAAGAGCAATGATACGTTCCTCCGGCGCGAGACCTGGCATAGTCATCACGGCGCGGGCACGGGGGAGCGAGACGCCCGCGGGAAGTGTTTTGAGGAACGCATCGACACGGGAGAGTACACCGTCTGCGGCATCGCCTTCATCGTTTGACAGGCCAACATACTTCGGCACGTCGTAGTATTGATTAAGGACGGTCTGAGCGCGGGTGAATTCCTGTTCGGTGTTCGACATCGACATCTCGCGGCGGGTCGTGATGTAGTCCTGAATCCAGGTCGGCTGTGAGCGGTAGTAATCATTACGGGCCTGGAAGAAGGCTTTCATGTCGGTTGTGCCGACGATACCGTCGCCGTCGAGGTCTTGCGGTTCAAGTTTGTTGAAGTCGAGGTACGCGATCTCTTCGGGTTTCGATGGTGCTTGCCGTTCAGAGTTGATGTACGGTGCGAAATCAGGTGAGGTCTCGAACGCGGTGATTGCCGCGGACATGTTCTGGCGAAGGTCAGCACGCCGGTCGCGGTATTCTTTCGGGAGAATTTTGCCAGATTCGACTGCGGTATCGAGGGCACGTTGGAGACGAGCGGTTTCCTTCTGGATACGAGTCGTATTACGGTAATATTGGTCGAGTGCCTTGCGTCGTTTAGCAGATTCAGGAGATTCCTGATACGGTGGAATCGCGAGGACATCGCCGAATTCGGGGATCGCTTTATTGAGACCGGCCTTTTGGATCGCGTCGAGGGATTTATACTTCTGTGTGACGTTACGAGCGGTCGCATCGACGCCGAAGATTTTCATGTACTGCGCGGCACGTTCGCGGATGGATTCGAATTCAGGATCGTGAGGTCGGACGATACCGAGTGTGCCGCCGATGAAATCACGGGCCGCTACTTCGATACGAGCGCTTTTGAGGTCATGCTCGGCGACGTAATCGCGGAGGTGCTGAACTTCATCGGGGTGTGGCTCGCGGCCATTCGTTCGGCGGAAGTCATCGATGCGCGTAGCAAGACGGCCAGCAAGGACTTTCTTGACTTCTCGCTCGCGAAGGTCAGACGATGCACCGATGATCGGCGCGGTGAGGCCAGAGCCTTGATTGATCCCCGCGATTGCCGTTAGGTCTTGGACAACGCGCCACTGCGGGAGGATGCCGCCACGGAATTCCGGCGCGGCTTGTGTGAGGCCGACCGCGCCGGTGATGCCAGATTGATCTGCAAAGCGATTAACAGCATCCGAGGCGATCTGAACGTGAGGCCCAGGCGAGAACCCGAACATCGAGATGATGTCGTTCCATTGATTGAATGGGTGATCTTCGGGGTTGACAAAGTTCTGCCCCGCGAGGATCGGGAGGTAAGATAGGCGCATCTGTGGGGCGAGGACAAGACCGCCCGCGCCGAATGCGAGTCCGAGCGGGCCAGTGAGGCCGTTCTCTTCACCCGCTTGTGTGAAGTGATTCATCGCGGCGATGATACCTGGGCGCTCCATGAATGTGCGGGCGAGATAGCCTGGGAGAGCAAGTTGGAATGACGCGAAGGGCATCACAGACTGGATGATTTCGTGGTAACCCTGCTTGTTTGTGTAGTCCACCATGCGATTACGCATCCACGGGATGCCGGATTCCTGGACACCACGGGCGAAGGCATCGTCGAGCCATTTTTGGGTGCGGGAGTCGGAGGTCGTTGAGAGCCAGTTTTCAAGGAGTGTAGTGGCCTTTGTGAGTCCGCGGGCGTCCGCGTCGTCATTGAAGCCGACTTGCATGATGTTACGAACGAGATCGTTCGTGTTCTGGCGAAACTTCGCGGCGACGTTCTTTGGCATGAGTTTCACGAGGGACTGGACATGGGCCTCACCGATAGTCGGGTACATAGCGAGAGCATCGGCCTCGAATTCGGCGTAGGGGCGTGAGGGAGGATTCGCGAGGAGATTGGCAAGTTGGGCGTCTTGTGCGTCCTGTTGTGCAACGAATACCTTGAATACGTCGTTTCTATCGATCATCTCTGGCGCTTCGGTTTTGATACGGGCGAGGACAGTGGCGTCGTCAAGTGCCTGTGGGTCGATACCCATTTGCTGTAGTTTCACTTTATCACCGAAGCCGAGGACATCCTGGATCGCATTTGCGGCCTCGCGCTTCTCGCGGATGATTGTCTCGCGGGCGAGTTTGTTATCGACGGCCATCGGCACCATTTCCGCCTCGTTGCCAGTCAAGACCGCGAGATCGCCGCCGAGACGCGCACGTTGGGTCGCAAGGTCGCCGATCTGAAATACCTCGTTCGTGGAATGGCGCATCGAACGTTCGATGGAACGATGTGCGTGTTCGCCTCGTGCCGCCATTTCGCCGAAGTGATCGCCGAGCCGGATTTTCTGGCCGACGAAGGCGGAAGCCATCTCCTGGTGGGCCGTGTAGAGATGCTGCCGGATCACGACAGGAGACGGGAGAGTTTTGGTCTCTTGGTACTCACGGAGAAACCGGCCATAGCTGCCGTGTGACTCAGACAGGCGAGAAAGGGCGAACAGAGCATCATCGTCTGTGCCAGACATGATGGCTTTCTGGTACACGTCTGTCCACTTGCCCATGTCCTGTGTCGCGCCGACGATGCGGTTGGTGACGTTCTGCTCCCATCGGAAATAGGGGCGGGTGTAGAGCATGTGGGATGAACCACTGTTCGCGGCGCGTTTAGCGATGCCGGTGATGGCGATAGCATCGGCTTGGTCAGACGCAGCGCCAACGGGGGTGATACGGTCGGTCAAATGAGCCGCGAGAGATGTGTCATGTTGTGCCGCTACATCACGCACGGTCGTCATAGACGCCTTCAATGCCCTACGATTAGCGCGGCGAGCCTTGTCAAAGTTCTCGACACCGGCTTGCTTCATCTGTCCGTTCATAATCGCGTTGAAGAAGGGTAGATGCTCGGTCGCGGATGCGAACGGGTCGGCCAGCATCTCGTCGAGTTTCGTGTTTGTCTCGCGAGTCGCTTCGATCATCGATTGGCGGATACCGAGACCAGGGTTTTCAAGGAATATGCGGTCAACGTTCTCCCGCCATGCGGACTGCCAGCGCGGAGGCATCTGGCGGAAGGAGATTTGATTCTCAACGCCGATGCGCTTGAGGTTGTTGAGATCGAACATCTTGTCCGCGGTAGCGCGGATTTGTTCGGGGGTCTTGCCTGATGTGACTAGCTTCTCGATCTCGTCGAGGATCGTGGGATTTATCGATTCCTCGGCACGGGCTTGGTCGAGAAGCAATTTACCCTGGTAGATTAGGCTTTCTGGTGGCGCATCGAAGATTTGACGAAGCACGTCCCGTTGGGTCGCCGCGAGGGTCATACGGGCTTGCGCGGACTGATCGAGACGGGCGGCAAGGTAGCCTGGGATATCCTTCCACGAAGAGATGTCATGTCCCGCGAGTTCGCCCATGAAGGTTTCAACTGATTGAACGGAACCGGATTTGAGCGATGCGGTGAGTTCGGGCGAACGGTTGCGGAGCGCCTTGATTTGTTCGCCGAGGGGCTTGGCTATAAGCGCGATACGATCTTCAGGGTAGCCTGCCTTGCGGAGCGTCGTGGCGATCTCGGAAAGTTCGCGTCCATTAACACCCCAGCCAGTGCGGAATATGTTGTCCATCCAGTTGACGAGTTGGAATGACGGATTGTACGATGTGACGAAGGACTTCCAGCCGTTGACCATGCCCATTGTGAAACCGAAGGAACGGTTGAAGAGGTTGGGGTCGATCTGGGAGATTTGGGACGGTAGGAGGCCCGCGTAGTCCTTTCCGATGTTGCCAAGGATACCCCGTTCGAGGTCTTTGAAGAGGCCATCTTGAGACTTTCGCCCACGAACGAGGCGAGTGAAGTCCTCGTCTGGCATGCCCTTTAGTGTTTCAAACAGCTTATCACGGGCATAAGGGTTCATTGTCGGGAGGAGGGCTTCGGCTTCGGACGCTCCGCCTGCGCGTACACCAGCGAGAACGTCGGTCATGTCGGTGAGCGTGACGAGAGTGGGATCGGCCACGGAACCCTTCAGCCCTGCGGCGACATCCTGTGTTGTCCGAGCGGCCTCGCGGGAGAGCGTTGCGTAGTTGCTGCTGAATATGTGTTGACCGAGTTGTCCCTTTGTCGCTGCGGATCGAAGGGAATAGTACGGAGCGGAGACGAGGTTGCCGAACTTGTCCCGTTCGGTTGGCCCGACTTTCTCCGCGACCCATAGGAGTTCCTTGATCGGGTGCTTGTTGCCGAGCCAATCGAGAGCCGAGATACCGATGCCGGTTTCACCTTTGAGATTCTTGAACACATTAAGCGGGCCGAGGACAGGCGCGACGGCCCCGAACGGCGCTCGCCAGACGTTCTCGAATAGCGAATCCACAGGGCCGAGAATACGACTGAGACGGAGCGGTTCAGTGATACGAGCGAGAGTACCTGGCCGAAATTGATCGAGGAGTTCCGGCGCTTTGAGTATTTTCGCGATTTGGTCGTCCGCAAGGGCGCGGGGGAGTAACCTGAGCCGTTCCATTTCGCCGAACGCCACGCGGAGTTCGGATTCGAGTTCGACAGGCTTGAGTCCAGCGCGGTAAGCAGACTTCGAGAGGTTGGTGAGAGACTGCCGCGCCTCGTTGCTGAATCCGAGTTCGGCCTTGAATGCGCGGCTTGTGTCGCGGACGGCCTCGCCGACGTTCTTAGCGCCCTGCGCGAGACGGCCTACCCAACGGGCACTTGCGGGCGCACCCTCGGCGGCTCCCGCGGCTACGGCACGACCAAGAAGGCCGGTGCTTTTTACACCTTCCGCAGCTTCGAGGGCAACACCCATGATCTTCGCCCCGCGAGTAGCGGCTGTGCCCCATGCACCAAAGCCAGTCCACACAAGCGGGTCAGCGGCCATCTCAGCGGTGAAGCGGATAACTGGATCGAATCGTCCGAGGTCAACATCGTCCCATGTACGGCGGAGATCATGGATTGACCGGATGTTGACATCTTGGCCTTCGAGCGCCTGGACACCAGCGACCATCGCGCCGAGCATAGGCTTGGCGACCCATTGACGAGTAAGATCGAGTCCTTTGAATGCGTACCCTGTGCCCTTGATAACAGGCTTGGCGATTGTACCAAGGGCGCTCTGCATGAATCGCCCGATGCCGAAGCCTCCGTCACCGGATTGCTCCTGACGGGCGAGTTCGCGCTCTTGAGCAGCATCACGTTGGGCGGCGATAGAATCAACGAGACCCTGTAGTTTTGACGAGACGGGGATTTTCCGTCCTGGCATGGTTACTCCTTAGAGTGAGAGAGCGCGGGCGTTCGTGGTCGGCAGGAATGAGCGGGTGATGTCCTCAAGGAAGTCGCCCGCGGCTTGTCCTGTCTCGGACTGTCCGAGTGCGCCGAGGAATCCACGTTCGATTTGGTTTAATCCTTCGAACTGCTGTTGGGTCACAGCGGTTTTACCAGGGATGGTTACGCCGAGGTTCTGGCCGCGAATGACGTTCTCGCCAGCGGCAGATGTTACACGGCGATTCGTGCCACCAAGCTGTTCGGGGAGGCCGAAACCTGGTAATGCTTCGCCAGCGAGAAGGGCTTTGACGAACGGGAGGTTTTGAAATATCGACGCGACTTGTTCCTGTGGTGCGCCCTGGCCGCGAGCGAGATAGGCGAGTTGGATCGCACCAGTCGGGCCGGTCGCGAGACCCGCAGCTTCGAGAAGGCGTTGGGATGTAATGTCCTTCTGTTGGAAGGCTTCTTGCTCGCGGCGGAATCGGATGTCCTCGTCGAATTGACGTTTCTGTTCAGCGAGGCGTTCGCGTTCGAGAGATGCTTGGAGTTCTTGTGATGCACGATCGGAGGATGCTTGATTCGCCGCGGCTTCGCGGTAGGCGTCTGCGATCGCGGAGGATTGATCGCCGAATGAACTACTGAATAGATCGGCTCCGGCGAGCGTTGAGACAGAACCCGCGCCTTTGCGTTCGAGGCCAAGGAGTCCACTCTGTAGGGACTGGTAGAAGTCCGACGATAGGACGTTCTTCCCGCCTGTGAGTTGGGGGGAAGTCAATATATCTTGAAGGCTTTTCCCGCCGAGATTGCCGCCGAATAGTCCTTTGAGTTCATCGAGGGATGTAATGGTCTTGAAGCCACCACCACTGCGTCTCGTTGTTCCACTTTCTGCTGGCCGTACCATTTTATTTCACCCCTTCCGAGCGAAGCATGTCGAATAGATTGTTACTTGGCCCCTGAGCCGATTGGGAAACCGATTGCCCGCCTGCACTACCGCCGAAGCCCGCAAATACGGAATCGGACGGGAGGAACAAGTTACGGAATCGGACATCTTGTAGAAGTGAGGCGATGAATTGCCCACGTTGGGCCTGTGGGAGAGTGCCCGCGAGGTCTAACACACCACCGCGCCAGAAGTCGATCTGATCGCGTTCGGCCTGCTGGCGGACAAGTTCTTGCTGCTCATCGAGGTACTGTTGGGCGAGGTCGGCATCGGCGGGGAGTTCTTCGGACACGGCACCTGTCGCGAGATCGATCGATACGCCGAGGCGTTTGGCTTCGGATTCGGCGGATTTCTGGAATGCGCCGGTTTCGGATACAAACGCTGCCCAATCACCGTCATCATCGTTGGCGAGTCCTTTGGCAATACGCTCTTCATGCTGACGATTAAAACCGATTACACGAAGGCCGAGTTTATCGGTATCCGTGAGAGTGCCTGCTTTCCACGCGGCGAGCGCAGTGAGTTGCTGACGATCGGTGTCGTCGAGGGCACGACGGTCTTTGGCTTTCTGGCCGAGTTCATTGTACAGAAACTCGATCCATGTGTCCTCAAGGGCAGTCGGGGTCTCGTCAAAGGTAAGGGCATCCTCGCGCTTTGGGCCGGTGAGGAACCGCTTGACAGGCTGGTCTCCGAGGGGCTTGAAGTTGTAGATATTTTCAAGCGTTCCCTTGATACCGCGCTTCTTGCCTAGCTGCTCGCCTAAGCGTTCTTGTAGAGTGTTACCGTCACTCATTAGACTCCCCTTCCGAGGACTCGTGCGGTTGCTTTCTCATGGATATCCTTGAGCATGTCGAGGCCGTCCGCGCCGTGGTTAGAGAATATCTCCATGAACATTTCGTGACGTTGCTCGAACGTGGCATGGAGGTAAATCTCCGTCATGGTATCAACATCGATTGTGTTTTGCTGGACGATCTCGGCGGCATTGAGAGTATCGCGCATCGAGAGGGCTTGTTTCGCCATTTCAGTTACGTTATCGAACTTCTTAACCATTAGACGTTGCTCACAGGCCGGTTCCCCTGCGCTCCTATGGTGCCGAACTGCGGCGATGCATTCTGCGTCGCGCCGACCGTGGGGGTCGCTGGTTCGCCGAGGCCAGGTACAGGGACGATCACGCCGTTCGGGTTCGCCCCTTGACTTGCGGGGGATAGTCCCTCCGGCCCCGCGGCGAACTGGAGGGCGAGTTGTGCGAGCGCAGGCGGGAGCAGCCCCTGTTGCGCCGCGGCGAGTAGTTCGTCGATTTGGCCTGCGCGTTTGAGGGCTTTCATCATCTCGATCGGACGGTAAAACTTGGAGAAATCTTCGAGGAGGATTTTCTGATCTTCCATCTCTGGCTGCTCGACGCGGTAGCCTTCGCGCTGGACAGTATCGCGAGAGATGTAGCCCGACTGGTTGCCCTGGGCAAGCCATTGGGTTTTGGAAATCTGGTCGGATGGGAGCGGTGCTTCGATTCGTACTTCGAGGTTGCGAGTGCCACGGGATTCGTTCGGGCGGTACGAGACGTATGCACCCTCGGACTTCTCATTCTGCTGCACCGCGACGACGACTTCGGATTCGAGGTTGCGGTCGATCATGTCAAGCATGTAGAGGGTTGCGCCGCGAATTGCCCGCGCTGTTTGGTGGAGAAATGGGACGTACTTGGACACCGCGGCGGAGGCGAGTTGGGACATCAGATACCCCGTGGTGCCCGCGGGCGGGAGACGGCCAGTGAGAATGTCCGCGAGCGCGACGTTCTGGATTTCCTCATCCACATCCCGCTTCGAATCGGCGAATAGCGCCGAGACGTTTGCAGGAGTGATGTATTTCAAGTCCTCACCGGCCTCAAGTTCGGTCAACTCGCCGATCAATTCTTCCTCTTCCTCTTGTTCAGGGAGGTCGGGTTCTTCATTCGCAGGTGTGGCCGGACGTTTTCGTGTCCGCACCATCCGCGCAAAACCGTGCTTGTAGAGGAAAGCGTATTCCATCGCGAGGAGACCGAGTTTGCGGTTGAACGTTTCGAAGGCGTTGTAGAGCAACGGGAGACCCATGCGGCCTGGATCGGGCGAGGATGTCACTTCGCCGAGGCCGAGGAAGTAAGGAATCGGGAGATCGGCGTCGAGTGGCTGGACGTAGATCACGGTGTCATTGAGCATGTAGACACAATGCTCGCCGCGCACCCAGTATTCCTTGTATTCGATCTGCCGTTCGCAATTGATCTCGATGTCATGGAAGCACGGGGCGAGTTCACCGCTTGCGTCGTCGTATTCATCGATTCGGATCGGGATACGGAGTCTCTTGCGCTTCTCGTCGTAGTGCCCACCGAATTCCGCCGCAGCATCGAACGCGGTGATCCGCTTCGTCTCGACGAGGCGAGTGATACCATCGACGGTCATGTCGTAGTAGCAATTGCGATACTCCGGCACCGTGATGTCGAACGGGAAGTTGCGGATTTTCCAATCACGGAGGCGCGTGTTGTAGTCGCGACCAGATTCGTTCGGGTAGACATAATCGGGCATGGAGTTCCACCGATCGAGTCGGAAGGCCACCTTGAAGAACGCACCACCAGAGGCGAGTTGCTGATCGCCGAATACACGAATGATCGGGAGGCCGACGCGATCCTCGATCGTGAGCCACGACGAGCGGGAGAACGTCGCGAGTTTTGCCGCGACCAGGCCCGCGGCTTCGCTGAGGCCCGCAGAGTGATAAATCCACTTCGGGTACGCCGCGGTGAGAATCGCGAGTATCCGCGCGAGGATTTCATTGGCCTGTTTCGACGCGCTCGCTGTCTCCGGCACAATCTCACGGTGCGATGGCGGTAGTGGAGCCACAGTGAGGCCATGCCGGAGTTCGAAGGAGAGATCGGCGTTCTGATCGCGGATGTGGAAAGCGGGCCGGACGTTTGAGAGGTACGACTTCGCATCCTTCCCCAAGTCCTGCCAATGGTTCCACGTCGGGTTATTCGTCAGTGCGGGAGGTATCATTGCCATCGATTAGCACCATCGAACTTTCTTATTCTTGCGGCGTCGGGGAAGCGGCGGCAGGTAGGCCCGCGCCCATTGCGCGAGGCCCATTGCGATCACCTGATCGTCGTTGCCGGATTGTGCTTCCCACTTCATCGGGCCTTTTTGAGCAAAGTTGATGAATTCCCGCCACATCGGGACATCACGGGAATCGAGGGCATGCGCGTTCACCGACGCAACGAGGTTCCCGACGATACGCCCTTTGATCGTCTGTGTCTGTGTGATGCCGATGGTCGGCTCTTCGATACGGCGGTCTTCGGGGATCGCGTGCCACGGTTGGAAGCGATAGAAGTTCGCATAGCCGAATCCTTGCAGGGCTGCGATCATGCCTGCGCCCGCGCCGTTACGCTCGACACAGAGGTACGGGTTGTACTGTTGAAGGAGGTTGTATATCTCCATCGACGCTTCGGTTAGCTCCATCCGGCCATCCCAGGACGCGACGTGGCGATTGTTCATATCGATGATCTTGAGGGATGTGCGGTCGGCATTGCCTTTTTGGGACACACCCTGGGCGCAGTCGAGGCCCGCGGCGTACCGCTTGCCCGCTTCGGGGCCGATGAATATGCGTGTCCGGCCATCATTGGTCATCTGCGTCGCAGCGGGCATCCCATCGACCTTTTTGATGTGGTTGAGAATCCAATCGACATCAAAGGGACAGGTGCCGGACTTGATGAACGCCTCGCGATCGTCGTCGGGGTATTCTTGTTTGAATTGTTCCTCGGTCAGCGCGTAGTCTGCGCGTTCGCGTTCGAGCCAGGCATCGTTACGGTGCGCCGGAGCGTACCAGCCGATGAAAACCGGCGTGAATGCGGATTCCTGCATCTTTGCTTTCTCCCACATACTGTGAAAAAGATTCCCGATGCCATTGCCCGTCGAGATGATGATGCAAGAGCCTAGACCTTCGAGCGTGGGGTAGATTCCAGCCCAATTCTTCTCTGCGGCTTGGTGGAAGGCGTGTTCATCGAGGATAACACAAGTCGCTGCACGTCCACGACCGCCTGCTTCTGTGGATGCAAGGCAAGTAATACTGTTGCCATTAGACAGCACGAAGCGAAAAGACTGGTCTGTAATCGCATCCATACGGATGCCTTCCGGCTGGTGCGCGTTAATGATAGGTATCTTCGCGAGGAGAACTTGCGACGCGTCCTCTTTAGACTTCGAAAGAACGACAACATGTTCTCCTCCTGGTTTGCCGAAGCGGATGCGCCAGTATGCGTAGGACATTGTGAGGGTCGATACCCCGACCTGCCGCGCCTTGAGGATTATGAGTCGCTTCTCGGATTGGAACAGCGATGCGAGGGATTCCTGGAACTTCCAGATCGTCTCGTGCATCGGGACGATGCCTTTTTCGCGCACTTCGACAACGGCATAGTGACTTAACCAGAAAGGAAAATCTACCTCACACCGTGCAATCATCGCTGCGTGACGAAGTTCCGGCGAGAGATCGTTAATTGTTAGGATAGGGGCTTTCGTCGCCATATATCACCCGCAAGACACGTTGTGCCTTCTCTGAATAAGGAGCAATCTGAATACATAATGTCTCGGCATTTAGGATTCTGTTGATCCGCCACGCAAACATCGGCTTTGTGCCTAATGAACCATTTCTCGTTTTGCAATCGATATACCCGCAACCTGTCGCCCGCAAGATGGCGGAGATGATTTCGGGATTTGTATTGCCAATACGGATATCGGGGTATCGATCATGTGTAAACCGCACCCAACCCTCACCATCAAGCATTGCACCAACGTAGGCTGCTTGATCGTCCGACATAGAACGCACCTGCGATGTCTTGTCGTATGTTCCCATCGGTCGCCCCATTTAATCCTCCAAATGGATAACACCATCTATCGCAGCGGGCAATAATGGTGGCGGACTGTCCGCTTGCATCCAATCACGCAGCAAAGCCCGTGTTTCCGGACTAATTTCATGGACTGTTCGTGTTTGCTGTTCGTTTTGGCCGAGGAGTGCGCGTCCCCAATCCAACAGATACTTTATCGACCCCACATGTGGCGGGACAGAGTAGGCTGTCCCTTCGACGTTCATAACCTTGATCCCTGTCGCGAGGGCGACAAGTCCATCGAGCGCATCGGGGAGCGCTTCGAGGACTTTCTTTTTCGTTGCATCGCCTTCGGTCGCGATCGCGCGTTCGACCGCCCGACTCAGAGATGCCGAGACTTGCTCGTATGTCGCTTCGACTACGGGCAGACCGACAATATCCTTTGGTGCGGGCTGTGGAGGGCGCTTCGAACGACCGCGTGGCACGAATTACTTCCTCTTCTTGTTATACTTGTTCAACGTCTTCGTTGTCTCGGTAATTCCTCGTAACGGCGTGACTTTATACACGTCCTTCGCTACTTTCTTTGCCTTCTTGACGATTTTCTTAATCGGGCTTGGCATGCGCTTCCTCCATTTCTTTAACTTGCTTCTTCAATCGTTCGATATGCGCCCGCGTTTCATCGAGCGTGTTTTTGTTTTCGATATATCTCGCGTCAAGATGCCGATATTCGATCGACAACTCATTGTATCGACTTAGCGGGACAACGAGGCGTTCATCGACGATTATCGGTTCGATAATTTTCCTTCCGAACAGCCACATAATCTCTATCTCCCCTCCTAAACTAACTTTAACCGTTCGACGCCAGTGACGAACAATACACCTGCCTTGAGCGTTGCCGTCTCGTTCGCGACTGCCTGTGCTACGGGCACAGGGAAGGTAATACGGGTCGTCCCGTCTGTCGCGATGACTTCTTCATGCCCTTGAATCAACTCGGCCAATTGCTGTGCGATTTCGGATAACCGATTGTTGATCTTCGCGGGCATGGCTTGTATCTCAGTAAGAACCTTCGTATCAATCGTACCTACCTGCCCTGTGGGTGTTTCAAGGTTCGCCACGGCGAGGTCGATCCTGCCTGCAAGATCATTCGCGTTGGTCTGGATCGCCGTTTTCTGTGCATTGGTAAGGGTGAGCACAAGGTTTACGAGCCGGAGTTGTCCCGCTTGATATGTCGAGGCAAGAATATTCAACCGGCGAAGTCCCTTGTCTACCCCGACTAGCCGTGTCCGAAGGTCAATCGCATCACGGTCATCCATAAATCACTTCTCCTTATGAACCTACTTGATATGTTCTAATCGTTGCGTGCCATGTTACGTTCATGTCAGCTTTACCCGCCACACGCACCGTGGCGTTAGTGCCGGATACTACGATGTCCGCACTGCCCCACAGAGCGTCGTGGGCGGATTCCCAATCCAACTCGGCTCCGGTCGTTGGAGTACCTTCCGTCACCGTACCTGCAACATTCCGGTAGACATTCCGAACGACCGCCGCGTAACCATCGCCCGTCGCGCCAACTGCGGCAGTACCGCCTGTACGCCGAGCGACAATCTTCGCTTCGATGTAGACAACGGTGCTAGTAGGGATGGCGACTGTGTGGATTACGGTAGCTGTCGCATCGGTCGTTGTGACTCGGTTCTGAACGACTACTTCTGTAGGATCGTCACCAGTAGCCTCGCTCGTGATCCGGTGGACTTCGTTGCCAAGAGTAACGAATTGTGCGACGACCATAGACCCGTCACGTCGGATATAGGTTTTTTCGGCTGTGCGATCTCCATAAGCGAAGGGGAATTGAATTCCATCCGCGTCCGCGTCGAAGGCGTCGATCTGGATACCATAGGAAGTCATTGACACGGTGTTACCCGTAGTCTGATCGGCGACCCTGACGCCGATTCGCTCGGTTGTCGTTGTGTTGGTTATTGCGTTGGCTTGGAAACCGATTTGCGACGTAATTGTGCCCGCTCCACCGATGTTACGGGCCACAAATCCGATACGTGCCGTCACCGTTCCCGAAGTAACCGTTCCGCTCGTATCTACACCTGTGAATGCGGGGTAGGTATTCCCTACACCACTTACAGTACCCTGTACCGAAGCAGTGGTTAGACTCGAACTACCTCCGCCGACAGTATCGCTTATTGTTGGCGCGAAAAGAAGAACAAGATGCGTACCAAGAGCATTGCCTTGAATATCCAATGTTGCCAGTCCGTGGAACATCGTCATCAACGCCCCCACGCCTGACGCGGTTGTAGTGCCGCTGATCCTTGCATGCGTCAGTTGCCCTGCCGTAGACGCGGGGCCGACCATCTTGATAACCGAGGCTGTCGCCGCAGAGGGGTCGGACTCACTACCGCAGATCAACTGATCGATAGCGGTTATCAGACCCTTCGTCGCATGGGAAGTTGATCGTAGATTGAGCGGGTTGCTCGCCGCTGTGCCACCGTGAAGTGCTTGACCGCCTGCCCGCCCTAACAGCTTTCCGTAGAGCGCCATGTTGACTTCTGTTTCGTTGCCGACACCATCGTCGGTAAGCAGTACCCCATCAGGTTCAAGGAAGTTTAGCCCGACGCGGGCCGTGAAGTCTACCCCGTCCTCTCGGATTGTATGACCGGCACTACCGCTTGCCGCGGTGACTGTTATATCGACTTCCTCGTCCACACCATCATCAGCGATAGTGAGAGTAATGTTCGTTCCTTCGATAAGGTTCAGACGACGCCGAGTTCCTACGACCGCGCCGGTATTCTTCCGCACCGCGATACGGGCATTGGCATTGAGCGTCGCTGCAAGCGATACATTTGCCTCGCCCGCGGGCGCTGATGTTACATCAAAATCCGCTCCCAAGAAATCAAGCGAACTCGTCGCAGCGTCAACAACAACATCATTCTCTTCGACACTGATCGTACCTGCGCCACCTGTACTACCAGGACGTTTCGCAAGAGATATGCCGATCGCGGGGTGAGCAGAATTACGAACCATCGTCTAAGCTACGGGTGCCATTCGGAGTGCTGCACGACGCAGCGATAGGCAGAGTTAGTCCCTAAATGGGTTATTCTCAGGCGTCGGACGCCAGCAAAATGAAATATCTCCTGGTCTTTGACCGTAATCACATCGCCGTAGGTTGAGCCGTTGTGTGAAAGTTCGATCGTGAAACTGCCCGAACCATCATTGACGATATAACCGTCTCCATCGGCACGGCCAGAACTATCCAGTGCCGCAGAGAAATTAAGCGTCGCGGGAGAATCCCCCGCGATAAACGAAGTATCTTCGAACGATTGTGTCAGGCCAACTAGCCCGCTCATTTAGGCCGCTACCAAGTCGCCGTTACTCGACAATGGCCTCCATGCTACCTCGAAGCGGATCGTCCCGTCCGTGATGTCGCCAGTCGCGACGGTAATGTTGATGCTGCCCGTGATTGCGATTTGTTTGAGGGCGGCTGTCACCGCAGCACCGCCAGATGTCGGGGTGCCAGAGAACCACCATTCGTTGTTATCAAGGTTCGTCGCGGTTGTCAGGGCGATGAAAAGCTGCGGATTGAGTGGGATACCAAGGGTCATTGTTCCCGCACCGGCTGATAGTAAGTCCTCTGTGCAGAACGGCGTAAGCGTTTCAATGAGAACCTGCCCAACGACGGTGAACACCGCGACGGTTCCAACGGCTCCGTTACCAGCGGTTCCGTCGAGTGTAACCGTCTTCGTTGCGGTGCGCTGAATACGCTCATTGGAACTAGCGACGCCTGGGAGAATAAGAAGTGCCATTGATTATACCTGCCCGTAACTGACACGCAGTGTTGCGTCGGATGCTCCTGAACGGATAAACCGAGCGCGGCTGATCTGGTCGCGGCTATCGAGAATCAACTCGGCGTCTGTGGGAAGGATATGCCCCACGGAAGCGGTCGGATTCGTCCCGTCGAGCCGGAAGCGACACGGATTTGACTCATTGGTGATGAAGGCAACTTCCGCTCTAGCGTATGTCGCTGCGGTCAATGGAACCGCCGACGTGCTAACTGTCAGCGATTCGAAGGTATCATAAGATTCTCCAAGTTCAAGCGCCACTACTTTTTCCCTTTCTTACGTCCACGATGCGGCTTTTGGCCGGTAGATTTTATACATACTGCATAGGCGTTCTTCGCGGAACCCTGTTTCTTCACCTTCGCGACGCAGCGCATGAGTTTAGCGGGCAATTAGTGCCTCCGGCATTGTTCCTGGTTTTGTCCAGTCGGCCCGTTCGCGGCGTAACTGCCAGCGGAGGAAGTCCGACCAGATGATGAAACGGCCGATTAGTGAGATTTCAGCGATTGCACGCGAGGCAACGCGAGACTTGATACAGTCGAGACAGGGGCATGCTGTCGCTTTGCGGTGTGCGATGGGGCGCTGCGGGGAGCCATATGGATAGTATGGTATGTAGTCTTCGGCCACAGCGGAATTCCAATGCTAGAAGTGAGATTCATACAATCGACTACAGTGTATCATGGATCGGGCGGGAAGTCAAGGGGTGAGACGGGGGAATACTTGACAAATCGCGGGGAATGTGAGACACTAGAGGGGATAGGAGGAAGGTGCGAATGTTCAAGAAGGCGATTGGCTACGCAATCCTCGGTTTGCTCGTACCGTTCAGGGCGGCGAATTACGTCACACATCCTAGCGCTCTAGTAGCAGAAGTCGAAGGACGCGGCGTGGTGTGCTACTTCCTCGGCCACCGCGTCAAAAAGACGTATTACAGGTTATACTGTAGTCGCGGCTACTGTGGTTACGCACAAGAATGGTTATGACCGCCCAAGCGGATAGTGTAGTGGCTAACACATCGGTCTCCAAAACCGACGACGCGGGTTCGAGTCCCGCTCCGCTTGCCAGTATAGAGTATGTCTGCCTGCGCGGTCACTGGCAATCGAACGATGGTAATTGGTGGACATACACCCCATCTGGTTTTCGGCGGCGTGCCGATGCGCCACGCAGTTTGCCGTGCTGGGAACCCTACGAGGACGACATCTGCGGGAAGCTCGCGCAAAGGGTCGCCCGCCGAGGTAATTGTTAAGGTGCTTTGTAGAGGGCTTGGGGAAATATATTCTTCACTTCGTTCACTATACATCAATACCAGAATCTTGATCCGCGTTTTGCAATACCGGAAGTGGACTTCCGGAATTAGGTGTCCGGAATCAACCCATTTTTATTGCGCCGAAAAGATAGGCGCTTCCGGAATCGCAATACCAGAAGTGCAGTTCTGGTATCAGGATTCCCGAACGACGCACGGAGAGGCCGCTGAGTCGATTCTAGAAATGAACTTCCGATTAGGAATTGGGATTCCGGTATCGGGGTCGGTGGTTAGGACACTTCACTGCAGCATGCCCGCAGATTGCCCTGTTCTAAGCCCTCCTAGTGCCACTCTAGCCCCCAACCCATACCAGACTACCACTTTGCGCCCAGAGGCCCACTGACGGGCCTTAAAACCGCCTTAGAATCGATTCTCGTGTGCCATCACAGCGTCAAATATCCGCCGTCCAGGCCGTCAAATCGAGCTATAGACAGGCTCTATAGGAGGTATAGATAGAGGTGCAAAACCCCTACCAATTGAGACTAAGTATCAGTTTGGAGTAACGATGCCACGTAAGCATGTAGAGAAGATGATCAG
>Ga0247727_10003902_pt1 | contig 32425 bp, 31 predicted proteins | sample WisWelCaveWW1625_FD_202498 | JGI IMG/M metagenome (GOLD analysis project Ga0247727, IMG submission 202498) | Biofilm microbial communities from Wishing Well Cave, Virginia, United States - WW16-25 | ecosystem: Environmental > Aquatic > Deep subsurface > Groundwater > Cave microbial mat | place...
ATTTCTTTTTCCCGAAAGAATACGCATACGCCGCAGCGGATAGCGTGACTGATTTTGCCAATCGCGCAAACCTCAAACGTGTTTTCTTCTCGCAAAACGGCAAGCACTACCTGCTCGTGGGTGTGCCGTGGACTTGGATAAACTCCTCACCCGCCGGCGCTTTGATCATCGACCCGACCACCAACGCCGCCACCAACGAAGACGTGCGTCTGTATGACGCCGGCAATTATGGCACCGATACCAAATTAGCCGTAGGCAAATTTCCCAATACAGGCAACTTGAAGAGTCGCAGTGTCATTAATTTCAGCTTGTCCGGCATTCCCTCGAATGCTACTGTGCTCAATGCGCAGATGAAGCTGAAATATTATGAGAAATATAACAACACTACCGGCACTTGGGTGGACCGCTGGATTCAAGCGCATCAGTTGCTCTTGGGGTGGGATGAGGCGCAAGCCGATAGCCTGGAACGTTCAACCGGCGTCAATTGGGCCGCAGCACGGGGCAAAATTGGCGGCACGAATCCGGACGCCAATGGAGCCTACGAAAGCACGCTGTTGATTGTGGAGGACGAGGCGTTGCCGGTGTGGAAAAGCTGGGACTTGACGGCGCTGACGCAGAAGTGGGTGAGTGGTACGGTTGCCAATTATGGCGTTCTTTTGTGGGCAACGAATGAAAATACCAGTGGCTATGTTTTGCGCTTCTATTCTTCCGAAGCGACGAACACGAGTGACCGACCGTATCTGGAAGTGATCTGGTCGAACACGCCGCAGACGGTTTACTTTTTGAAAGATCATTTGGGCAGCATCCGCGCGGCAGTGTCGGACAGCGGCAAGGCAGCGACGGTGATCGGCTTCGATGATTACGACCCGTGGGGCTATCCTTTGGCGACGCGCACGAAGGCGATTCCGAATGCGTATTTGCAGGGAGCGTCGAAGAGTAAATTCATCGGTATGCAGTTGGATGATGAATACGGTTTGAATTGGCTGCATACTCCTTTTCGGCCTTATGATGGGCTAATAGGAAGATGGGTCGTGGTAGATCCTTTGTTCGCGAATAACCCCGGTTTGTCCCCTTATCATTATGCGCGAAATAATCCAATATCTAGAATTGATCCAATGGGGTTGGACGATTATTATTATAATAGAAATGGCGAACAGGTCGGTTATGTGGACAACGATGATGACGATAGACATTTTGTCCAAGACTCGAAAGGGACGCAAAGTTACAACGATAACCAATATGCTCAATTTACAGGCAATATATTTAATGCAACGGATGCCGAGGGAGGGGATGGCAAAGAAGTGGCTGTAGTTGCTGGAGCAGAACCTCCCACGCCTGAAGATGCAGTGACGCTGAGTGCTGGAGGCCAAACGGATAATACAAAAGATTGGGATTTCTACACAATTGATGGGAAGACCTGGAAGGTCCCCACAGGTTATCATGTCATCATTACCCCAAGTGGAGAACCTAAAACAATATACACGGCTGGCTTAAGAGCAAATTTTGATTCTACTGTTTTGCTCGGACTTTTCGGACCAAGAGAGGCTTATGCGGGAGAGAATTATTACGTTGGCAAATTTTCCCCTCTAAAAAGGCCTGATGAAGTCTCTTGGGTTAATGATATCACAAAGAGAGTCTCTGAAAGAAAGCCTGAGCTCAAACCCTTTGTTCGTTTCACTCGTTAGTAAGACAATTTTGACGACGGAGGCTCAAATGAATAAAATCGGCTCTGTTTCAACTTTATTGCTCAAGGTCATAGTTTTTGTCCTTTTGACATTGACCCCTATAGCAATTTTGTTTAAGCCTTATTATCCAAATGCGGGTTACGGCTTATATCCAGCCGTCTTCGAAGATCCAAAATATTTGCTCAAAGCCTTTTTCATCGCTACTGGCTTGATTGGAGTTGCTCTTGCAGTTGTTTCCATAATCCTATATCTTTTATTCACGCGACCACATCAAAAACCTCAGATAGTTTTGCATTTAAGCATGACTATCTGCGCTATAGCGTTGGGATTGTATGTCTTTCCCTATTGTGTAAATGGTATTTTTCAGGCATCACTTGGCAATGCAAATTTTGGCGATTTTGATCCAACAAGCTTAATGCCAACGATTTGGATAGGCGAAATTTGGTGTGACATAGCATTCCTGTTTTTTCCAATTCAGATTTTTGTGAGTGCCATATTGATTTTAATGACTATGAGTATGATAACTCGAAAGAATCTAACACGACGACAAACTTTGCAAATAGCACTGTTTTTAATTGTAACTGTTTTGTCTTTTGTAATTTTACCTGGCTATCTGAATTGGATAATGGACTGAAGAATTACCAATGAAATGCAATATTCAAGGCATTTACTGTTTCGTGGCTGCGATGGAATTTCTGCTGCACTTCTTCTTCCCGAAAGATTATGCCCATGCCGTTGCCGACAGCATCACCGACTTTGCGAACCGAACCAGCATCAAGCGCATATTTTATTCGCAAGGCGGCAAACATTTTATGCTGGTCGGCGTGCCGTGGAGTTGGATAAACTCTTCGCCAGCGGGCGATTTGATCATCGACCCCACTGCTACCCCGGCAGTGAATGATGACGTGCGGATTTACGATGGCAGCAATTACGGCACGAGCACGACACTCGCGGTGGGCAAATTTCCCAATGCGAATAACTACAAATCCCGCACGCTGATTAATTTTAACCTGAGCGCTATCCCGGCGGGCGCGACCATCCTGCGCTCCACGATGACGTTGCAGTATTACGAACGGGTCACTTTTAGCGGCGGCACGTGGATTGACCGGTGGGTGCAAGCGCATCAAGTGTTGACGAGTTGGAATGAAACGGAAGCCAATAAGGACAACCGCAGCTCGGGCACACCGTGGAACGCAACCTGCGGCAAAATCGGCGGCACGGTGCCGCCGGCAGATGATGCCAGTGGCCAATATGAGAGCAGAATTTTATTTTGGCAAAACGAAGGCTTGCCGGCGTGGAAGAGCTGGGACTTGACGGCACTGACGCAAAAGTGGGTGAGCGGCACTCCCAACTACGGCGTGATTTTATGGGCGACGAATGAAGACGCGCGGGCTACACCATGCGCTTTTATTCTTCGGAAGCGACGAATTCCTCTGATCGTCCCTATTTGTATGTGGTTTGGTCAAACCAGCCGATGACGGTTTATTTTTTGAAAGATCATTTGGGCAGCATCCGCGCGGCAGTGTCGGACAGTGGCAAAGCGGCGACGGTGATTGGCTTCGATGATTACGACCCGTGGGGCTACCCTTTAGCCACGCGCACGAAGCCGATTCCGAATGCGTATTTGCAGGGGGCGTCGAAGAATAAATTCGCCGGCAAGGAATATGATGATGAGTTTGGTTTAAACGGTTATCACTTTAGCTGAAGATCGGATGATCAAGGTGATGAACATCGCCCGATGAAAAACTGCTCGCTAAACACGGCGTGCGCAGTTCGTATGCATTTCTGTGGTGTTTAAATAAACACCATTAAAACAACTATCCCTTGTACTGTGACACAAAAATACTACAATATATTGAAAAATTCTTAAAATTTTCCTTGCAAATGACAAAACAGTGTCGTATATTGCAAGCCGGCAATAAAACCCGATTTTCCTGCAGTGGACTGGCTGCAGTGAAATCGGCTTTTTTTTGCCGGCCTTTCAAAAGACGAGTTTATTTTCGCTTGGCCTTTTGAAGACAATGACCGCGCGTTTTGGGCTTTTGGACGAGCTTCCATCACTGCGGCGCGAACAGTTCGGAGAATGGAGCTTCGTCACAAAATCACCCATAACGTCAGATCCTGGAGGAAATTCCAGCATGGCAACCGAGAAGTGGCAACAAGTGGCTGAGCCGGTCGAAGTCGAAACCGTGGTCGCGCCTGAATCCCGCAATGGAGTGGAAAAGTCGTTATCTCTCAAAACCTGGCCCGGGGAATCTCCACACAAAAATGGCAACGGCAAATCCGCCGCGCCGCGCCGCGAGATTGAAGTCAATCTCACCATCACCAAACGCGATGGCCGCGTTGTTCCTTTTGACATCGGCCGTATTGAAAACGCCATGACGCGTTGCTTCGCGAGTTTCGGACGGCAGCCCGCCGCGCCGGTGCCGGAACTGGCACGGCAAGTGGCGAACATCATCGCCGTGAAATATGCGCATCCGACCGTCGAGGGCGTGCAAGATATCGTCGAGATGGTGTTGCAAGCCGCGGGTGAGTATGAAGCGGCGAAACGTTATATTCTTTATCGCGCCGAGCATGCCCAAAAGCGTTTGGCGCGGCCGATTCCGGAGCACGTGCGCGCCGCGTTTGCGGAGTCCGATCAGTACTTCCCGACGCAGTTGCAGAAATTCCAGTTTTACGACAAATACTCCCGCTTCAATTACGATCTCGGTCGCCGCGAAACGTGGATCGAAACCGTCGATCGCGCCGTCGATTATTTGCGTGAATTATCGCAGGCGAGATTGCAGCCGGAAACCTACGCCCGCATTCGCCGTGGCATGTTGGAAATGCGCGCGATGCCGTCGATGCGTTTGTTGGCCATGGCCGGCCCGGCGGCGCGGCGCAATAACATTACGATCTACAATTGCTCGTACATGCCGGTGGACAGCAGCGATTCTTTCGTCGAAGCGCTGATCATTTCGATGAGCGGCTGCGGCGTCGGCTTCTCGGTGGAAAGCCGCTACATTGAAAATTTTCCGCGCATTCGGCGGCAATCCAATGGCGCGCCGAAAAAATTTGTGATTGAAGATTCTTCGGAAGGCTGGGCCGCGGCGTTGCGCACTGGTTTGCAAACCTGGTTTGAAGGCGGCGATTTGCATTTCGATTATTCGTTGCTGCGGCCGGCGGGCGCGCCGTTGAAAACCAAAGGCGGCCGCGCTTCCGGGCCGGAGCCGCTGCGTAAAATGATGGACTTTGCCCGCGCCCGCATTCTCGGCCGGCAGGGCAGTTTCCTGCGCTCACTCGACGCGCACGACATTATGTGCGCCGTCGGTAATGCCGCGATTTCCGGCGGCGTGCGCCGTACCGCGATGATTTCATTGTTTGATTACGATGACGCCGAAATGCGGCAGAGCAAGAACGGCGATTTTGAGCGCGACAATAACCAACGCTGGAACGCCAACAACTCCGCGGTGTGGCCGGAAGGCGGCTTGACGCAGGTCGATTTGGCTCGGCAAATTTTAGATATGGTCGAATCCCGGCGCGGCGAGCCGGGGATTTTCAATCGACAGGCCGCGATTAATTCGCGCCCGAGTCGCCGGCAATTGGCGGAGTTCGGGACCAATCCCTGCGGCGAAATCGTGCTGCGTCCGTTTGAATTTTGCAACCTGTCGATTGCCATCGCGCGGCCCCACGATAATTTCGAGAGTTTGAAAGAGAAGGTTGAATTGGCGACGATCATTGGCACGATTCAATCGATGGCGACGCATTTTCCGGGTTTGCGTTCGCAATGGAAACAGCATTGCGAAGAAGAGCGCTTGCTCGGCGTCGATATCAACGGCCAATTGGATAGCCCAATCGCGCAAGAGGCAACCGTGCAAAAACAATTGCAGCAATTCGCCGTCGAAGTGAATCGCCAAACCGCGCAGCAGCTTGGCATCAATGCTTCGGTCGCGACGACGTGCGTCAAGCCTTCGGGCAATTCATCGCAGTTGTTCGATTGCTCGCCGGGCATTCACACGCGTTGGGCGCCGTATTACGTGCGCAACGTGCGCGTCGGCACGCACACGCCGATTTTCAAAGTGTTGCGCGCTGCCGGGGTGCCGATGGATCCGGAAAACGGCCAACAGCCGGAAACCGCCAACACGTGGGTCATTCATTTTCCGGTGAAAGCGCCGGAGGGCGCCATCACCCGCAAAGAACGGTCGGCGCTGGCGCAATGCGAATACTGGCTGCAAAACAAGCTCAATTGGACCGAGCACAATCCGAGTGTCACCATCACGTATCATCCCGACGAAGTGCTCGACATCATCAAATGGACGTGGGAGCATCGCGACGTGATCGGCGGCATGACGTTTCTGCCGGCGTTTGATGCGCAATACGCGCAGATGCCGTACGTCGAAATTTCCGCCGAGGAATATCAGCGTCGCGCCGCGGAATTTCCGCAAATCGATTTCTCGAAATTATATTATTACGAGGAAGAAGATTTGACTACGGCGGCGCAGGAGTTGGCGTGCCTGGCGGGCGCGTGTGATTTGTAGATAATTCGTAAAGCGTAAAACGTGAATCTTACGTTTTGCGCAGGTGTTTTTAAAAAGGCATTTCGCCCAGGCGGAATGCCTTTTTAATGAATATTGCAAAATTTTCACAAGTCAAAATTTTCACAAATTTTCGCTTGCAAATTATTCGCGTTCTTCTATCTTCAATTAGGTTGGATGAAAATGTCAACCCATGCAGTTGGCCTTGTGTCATCAAACAAAAGGAAGGGAAAGGGAAAAATGCGAAACGATGATCAACGTTTTGCGATGGCCGCGGAATACTGGGAAGCCGGAAAACTCAATAAAGCCATCGCCGTTTTTGACCACATTATTGCCGATGCCGCGCTCTCCCATTCGGCGCGGGCGATTGTTTGCGAATATGTCGGTCGCCTACAAATTGGTATTGGGGAATTGGCCGAGGCCGAGCGTTACTTGCGGTGCGCCATTGAGTTGAACGACGAAGAAGTTGAGCATCACGTCCAACTCGCCAATTGCCTATGCTTGCAAGAGCAGCAGGAAGATGCGTGGCACATCGTCCGCCGCCTCTATCGCGAAAATCCGGATCATCCGGCGGCGATTCATTACATGGGCAAAATGATGGATGAGCGCGGCCACCATGAGCGCGGCCTCGAATTGATGAAAAAATCCCTCCGCCTCGAGCCGAATAATGAAAGGTTCTGGGCCAATCTTGCCTTTTCTTATCTCATGCACAGCAACCCCGGCGCCGCCATGATTTGCAGCGAACAAGCTATGACGCTCAACCCGCAGGATGAAGTCGTGCAGTTTGTCCACGAAGTCGCCTCGGAATTTGACCCGCAGGATGAATCAACGCCGCCGGCAATCATCGCGCACCTGCCGTTGGCGGCGCGGCACAAAAAGCTGGAAACGTTCAGCCCGCGCCGAGTGTAGTTGGCCATAAATTGACTCTGTGAGACTGAAACGCACACCGGTTTATTGCGGAACTTGTTCACCCGTTGCGGCGTTTTATCTCTGCAAATAAAATGCAGGTCAACGTATGGAAAGCCGAAGAATTCTTTATCGCGAAACGCAGCCGATGGTTTCGTGGGTCATTTTCGTGCTGCTGTTTGCTTTGCTGGCCAATCTCGCCGTCTTGTTGCTGCTTGCGTCAATTCAACAAATCCCGCTGTGGCCAAAACTATTGCTCGTCGCCGTCATGCTGGCGTTGAGCGCCATGATTTGGACTTTCCGCCGCTTGTCCATCGAATTGACTGAGACGGAAATTTCATTCGGTTTCGCGCTGCTGCGCAAGCGTTTGCGCTGGCAGGAGATTGCCAGCGTGCAGGAAGCGCCCTATCTGTTTTCGCGCTTTATCGGCTGGGGCTTTCGTTACGACATGCGCGGCACCTTCGGTTTCATCGCGCGCAGCGGCATGGGCGTGCAAATTCAAACGCGACAACGCTGGCGTTATTTCATCTCCACCGCTCATCCCCAGGCTTTGCTGGACATTGCCCGCGCGCAAATTCAAGCGGCAAAAATTTAATCAAGCCTCCTTGCCGCAATTTCCCCTTCTCGTCGGTAATTTATTTTCTTGCGGCGCCCAACCAGCGACGCCAGTAAAATTCAGGACGATTTCACTCTTGTCAAAAAAAGTTTTTATTTTAAAAAAGCCGCTGCTCATCGCCAAATTTGCCACGACGCTTTTTGTTTTTATCCTGCCTTGCCTCAACGCACACGCGCAGAGCCGCGTGCCGTTGTATTCGCCGTTTGAACTACGCCTGGCCACGACGCAGCAACATGGCAATCCGTATCTCGACGTCAATGTCACCGGCATTTTCACGTCGCCGGGCGGCAAAGAAATGCGGCTTGCCGGCTTTTGGGACGGCGGCAAAATTTGGCGCGTGCGTTTTGCGCCGACCGAACGCGGCATCTGGAATTACCGCCTCGAAAGCAACGACGCCGAATTGGAAACGTCCGGTACGTTCGAAGCGATCAATTCTAATCGCCGCGGCTTTGTGCGGGTCAGCAAAACGCGGCCGCACGGATTTGAATACAGCGACGGCACGCCCTTTCTGCTGATGGGCGACACGAATTGGGACGCTATGAGCGAGGGCGTCGGTTTTGATCCGTATTTTAAAAATTATATCAAGCTGCGCGCGGCGCAAGGTTTCAATGCGTATCAGGCGATGGTCGTCAATAATCGCTATGATTATGGCCGCAACGAGGGCGGCGAATCCTTTGCTATGTTCGACCGTGAAACGCGCGATCACAATCGGGTGAATCCAAATTTTTTTCAATGGGTGGATCGCCGCGTCGCCTACGCCGATAGCGCCGGCATGGTCTCGATTCTTTTCTTCACCTGGTCGGAAGAAATTCGCAAGATGTCGACCGAACAATATGAACGCTTGGCGTTGTACATCGTTTCCCGTTGCGCCGTTTACAACGTGTTTTGGGTTTTAGCGGGCGATTATCAAGCCTACTTTTATGAACCGCCGATTTATCGCCAGGTTGGCGCCGCCGTGGCCCAAGCCGATCCGTTCGATCATCCGATTTCGATTCATCCCGCCGACGGTTTTGTGAACCGCGAATTTGCCGACGAGCCGTGGCTGAGTTATCTCATGCACCAATTGCGCGACGCCGGGGAATTTCTCGCGGACACCGTTCGCTTCGACCGCGTTTACAACAAGCCGGTCGTCAATGGCGAATACGGTTATCATGTTCCGGAAAGCGTGCATCCGTATCACGGCATACGCACCGACGCGAATTTCACCCGCACCGGCGCGTGGTCGATCTTTGCCGCCGGCGGTTATTTCGTCGCGGGATTCAAGCATACGTTCTTTGATCCCGACGGCCATTACGGTTACGATCCGGGGTTTGATTTGCCGCCGGTTTATTTTGATTTGCAAAACGCGAAGGATCTCGAAGCGGCGCGGCAGTACGGCGTTTTTTACAAATTTTTTACCCAACAAACCGCGTGGCCGGATTTACAACCGCGTCGCGATCTGGTGCTGGACGGGCAGTCAGAACTTCTGGTGCAGCCCGGCGCGGAATACATTGCGTACCATGCGCGCGGCGGGCGCATGCGTTTGCAATTGCCGGCGAATCAAAATTTTTCACTCGCGTGGTTCGATCCGATTGCCGGAACCTTGCAATCGGCGCGAATTTTTGCTTCTACCGGCGAAACGGTTCTCATCATGCCGTCGGATACTCTGGATGCCGTTGCCGTTTTGCGCCCCGCGGCGGCGCCGGGCTTCATTCATGCGGGCAACGTGCGCAATTTAACCCGCGAGCGTCTCAACCTCCGGCAAGTGCGCTATCGCTGGCAAACGACGGATTGGGCGGATAGTCGGGTCACCCTGCAAAAGCCGGCTGGCGCGCGGCTGCAATTTATTGATACCAAACTCGCCCGCGACCACGCCGTTTTGCTTGACGGCCTCACTTCCGGTATGGAATATCAAATCACCGTTTCTTCACAAGCCGATGATCGGCGCGAATGGAAAACTGTGGCAAATTCGTTGCGCACCGCCATTGCAGCTCGATGGCGCCGAGTGGGCGGCTCGCGAGCTTAATTCCGCCGTTTATAAAGATTTCGTTTTTGAAAAGCAAGTCACCGCAGGCTCACATGAATTGCAACTCGTTTTCACCAATGCCGGTGATGAACGCCAACTGATTATTGACCACGTTCACATTCAATTTATTCGCGCGGTTAATTTGGAGCCGGATTCCTCGACAGTTTCGCAAACGCTGCCCACTTCGGTGACATTGCGCGAATATCCCAACCCTTTTTATGTTTTGACTTTGTTGCAAATGGAGTTGCCAGCTGACGGGCAAACGACGTTAAAGGTTTTTAATCTGCAAGGCCGTGAGGTGGTCACTATAATTAATGAGGCTAAAACTGCCGGGCAATATACTATCGCGTGGGACGGCAAAGATGCCGCGCGTATTCAGGTCGCTGCCGGAACGTACTTTGTCGTGCTACGGCACCAAACGGCGGCCGGGGGATTATTGCAGATTCAAGAGGAAAAATTGAAGCTGTTATATTTGAAATAAAATCTCTAAAACGTAATGCGTTAAAACCTACTGACTGTTCTCAAATTTATTAGAGTGTCACCCTGAGCGAAGTCGAAGGGTGACAATCAATCAAGATAGAATCGGAAATGGATTTCGGTTTGATTTGATGACATGGATCGTTATATCGAAGCCGAAGCCATGTCGCCGAAAACCACGGGTTATGCCGAAGGAACGGGTTGGAATCTCAATCAAAACGGTTCGCTCTCGACCACGCTGGCTTTTCCCCAAAGCGGTGCATATTGTTTTGAAATTCTAGCGCGTGGCGAGTATCGCAACAAAGCCTGGCCGAAATTGGTGATCGAAACCGAAAATGCCGGCAAAGACACCCTGACGATCAACACCGCCGTCTTCAAATGGTTTAGCCTTAAACGTGAGATTGCAACCGGCACCAGGAAATTAAAATTGTCGTTTATCAATGCCGGTAATGGCCGTCAACTCATTCTCGACCAGTTGGCTCAGCACGAATGAATCTTGCCGCGATACCGCGCATGCCGTACCATTAACCGAATTGACAGCAAACGCCAAATATGTTTTTCGTATTCGGGTCAAAGATGCGGCGGGAAAAATTGCGACGTCGCGAGACACAACTTTTACGACGCTGGGGCAGAGATTCACTTTCATGACGCTGCCGACGTTTGATCGGCTCGTCACGCTCAGTGGCGACGGGCAAATCAGCAAACCGGAGAAACTGCTCATGCTGCCGCTGACCGTGAAGGCGCTCAACACCGCTGGCGCGCCGCTGGCGAATATTTCTGTCGCTTTCCGTATTATTTGCCGGGGGCGGAAAAATTTTCGGCGGCGCCAACTGCGCTCACACGGAATGCGTTGTCATCACCGCCGCGGATGGCACCGCCAGCGCGCGCTGGCAAGTTGGCAAAACAGATTCGCAGCAGGTCGAAGCGCGCCCCGTCAACCGCCAGGATTTAACCGTGCAGTTTAAAGCCAGGATCGACCTCACCGATGTGATCGACGGTGGCCATGGCGAGATTCCCAAGATTTTAGCGTTGCGCCAACATCCCAATCCGTTTCGGGGCCTAACGCAATTTGAGATCGCGTTACCTCAAGCGGGACAAGTCTCTTTAAAAATTTTTGATTTGCAGGGGCGCGAGGTGGTGACACTTTGGGATGGATATAAATCGGCTGGAAAATTTTCTGCACATTGGAATGGTAAAGATCATCTGAGGGAGGAAATCGCCTCCGGAATGTATTTTTCCGTGCTGCGATTCATAAAGAATGGCAAACAAAGCCAAAGCGAAAAGGAGGATATTTCCGTTCTGAAACAACAGCTTTTGTACTTAAAATAACGCTGCCAAGAATTTTAAATTCCCGCCGGCGCTATTGACTTTTCAAGTTTTTTTATTATATTATATCTAGTGCCTTTTTTGATCGAGATTTCCGAGTAGCTCAGCTGGCAGAGTCCCGTGGCCGGGATTAATGACTGAGCTTGCCGGTAATCCTGAAAATATAAGGTATCATTTTCCCGAGTAGCTCAGCTGGCAGAGTCCCGTGGCCGGGATTAATGACTGAGCTTGCCGGTAATCCTGAAAATATAAGGTATCATTTTCCCGAGTAGCTCAGCTGGCAGAGCAGGTGACTGTTAATCACCGGGCCGTAGGTTCAAGTCCTACCTCGGGAGCAAATAAAAAAACCAGATTTTAATCTGGTTTTTTGTTTTATGAGGCCAACCAATGTATTTTGTTTATATCATCTACGTGGGAATTAAAGCACAGCGAAACTTTTGCCACGCGCTCGGCAGCGATGCAACGTGAGCGCGAAATCAAAGCGCGCAAAAGTCGCCGCTACATCGAAGAACTTATTTCTCATCAGGCGGAGCTGGCAGAGCCCCGTGAGCGGGATTAATCACCGGGCCGTAGGTTCAAGTCCTACCTCGGGAGCTTCAATGAGAAACCCAGATCCAAAGTCTGGGTTTTTTATTTTATGGATCAACTTTTATGTAAGCGACTCATTCTCCCATAAATTGCAAGACCACTTCCCGCTGCCGCGGGCGGTTGTCAAAATCGATGAGCACGATTTGCTGCCACGTGCCGAGCAGGAGTTCGCCATTCGTAAATGGCACAACGAGTGCAGGACCGAGCAACGCGGCGCGGACATGCGCGTAACCGTTGCCGTCGCCCCAAGTGTCATCGTGATGATAGCGAATGTTCATCGGCGCGAGTTTATCAAAGGCGGCGGGCAAATCTTTGAGCAAGCCGGGCTCGTGTTCGATCGTCGTGATGCCGGCCGTCGAACCGGAAACAAAGGCGGTGACCATGCCGTTTTGCAACGTCGTTTTTTTCAATGCCGCGCTGACTTGCGGGGTAAGGTCGTGAATGTCCGTAAAGCCTTTGGTCGCGAGCGAGATTTTTTCGGTTTTGATGGGCATAAGCAGAAGACCTTAATTTTTAAAATAAAACCACTGACGCGGTCATTTTTAAAAATTAAGCAGACGATGCATCGGCACGCACCAAATTTTATTTGCCGCGTCCAAGGGTTCGATTTGGGCGCCGCGCGTTACCACAATGCCGCCGCGCCAGTCTGATTTCAGCGCTGCGGCCACGTCACGCAACGGGCGATAATCTTTGGCGGCAATCTCGCGGCTGGATTTTATTTCAAGACCGAGGACGCCTTGCGGTGTTTGCAGCATGAGATCGACTTCCAGACCGCGATGGGTGCGATAAAAATAAAGTTGCACATTAAGATTGTAGCCACTGCCGCCGGTCATTGTCATCAAGAGTTAAAAGCGCTGGCATGCCGCCCCAGGTTAACATATAATTCAATGCGGTGAGCGTGGCCTCTTCTTCTTGAGGTAGTCGCATTGCCGGCAAATCCTCGAGCAACTGGTGGGGATCAGTGGCGGCGATTAATTCGGCGATGAGCGGCGGCTTTGAGGGCTCAGTCACGGCCGCGATTTCAGAGAGCATCAGCGGAAAAAGCTCGTAGAAAAAGGCGCGCCCGGCTAACGTTTCACGAATGCGCTTGAGCAGCAAAATTTGGGAAGAACCTAAAAGCACGGTAAAATTAATGCCGCCTTCGTCGAAGCTGTACTTGACCTTGTCAAAAACCACGGGCGCTTTTTGTGCTTCATCCAAAACAGCGGCGCCAAGGGTTTTCCCCCACGACATGGCCCGAAGCGTTTTGGCAAAGTCGCGATTTTCCGGTGCATCAAAGTTGATGTATCGTAGTTCCGGGTAAGTTTGGCGGGCCATTGTGGTTTTGCCGGTTTGCCTAGCTCCGGTAAGAACGACAAGTCGGCGCGTGGAAGCTTTTGGAAGCCGCCGGCTTAACCACCGGAATTTGTCCAAATCTGATCTTGTCATGGTCAAATTTAAGCCAAATTTGACCATGAAGCAAGGATTTTATCTATGCTCCTCCCACGGCCGCACGAAGCGCGTCATCTCATGAAAACCATTGAAGCGTTGCCGCACGTCTTCTTCGCGCAGATGGCGCAGCCGGCCGATGCTGAAATCTTCGACCACGAAACTGGCAAAGGCGCTGCCGTAAATCATCGCCTGCCGCAAAATCGCTTCATCGACGCGCTGGCAATGGGCGAGATAGCCCATAAAGCCGCCGGCAAACGTGTCACCGGCGCCGGTCGGATCAAAAACATTTTCGAGCGGATAAGCCGGCGCATAAAAAATTTGCTCCGGCGTCATCATGATCGCGCCGTGTTCGCCTTTTTTAACGATAATGATTTTGGGGCCCATTTCCCGCACGCGCCGCGCGCCTTTCAGAAGGTTGAACTCGCCGGAGAGCTGGCGCATTTCCGAATCATTCACCAGTAGCACGTCAACTTTTGCCAACACGCGCGCCAGCTCGGCGGGCGCGCCCTCGATCCAATAATTCATCGTATCCAGCGCCACCAACTGCGGCTTGTTGATCTGCTCCAACACGCTGAGCTGCAACTCCGGCCCGATGTTGCCGAGAAAAACAAACGGGGTGTCGCGATAATTGGGCGGAATGCGCGGGTCAAAGGTTTCAAAAACGTTCAAATGCGTGAACGTCGTGTCGCGTGAATTGAGGTCAAAACCATACTTGCCGCCCCAGCAAAAACTTTTGCCGGGTTTGATTTCGAGACCGTCCAAGTCAACGCCACGGTTGCGCAAAAAAGCAATATCCGTTTGAGGAAAATCTTCGCCGACCACGCCGACTAAATTGACCTTGATAAAATGGCTCGCGGCCACGCTGCAAAAAACCGCAGTGCCGCCGCAGACGTTTTCCACTTTGCCAAACGGCGTTTCAACCGTATCCAATCCCAGCGAGCCGACAACCAACAGACTCATTTGTTTCCTTTCGTGAAGCAGTGCAAAGTTTGAAATGCCAGTAATCAGTGTCTCACATTTTTTCCGGCGCGGAGATATTGAGCAAGCGCAAAGCATTCGCTAAAACCAAACGAACGCCTTCGACCAGGCGCAGGCGCGCCTGCGTCAACGCGGCGTCTTCACTGACCACGCGATGATCGTGATAAAAGTGATGAAACGCCGCCGCCAATTCCTGCAAAAAAAGCGTCATCCGGTGCGGCTCTAAAAACTGCGCGGCTTTGGCCACGATTTCGGGGAACTCCGAAAGCTTGCGCAGCAGCGCGATTTCTTCGGGCGCTTGCAATAAACGCAAATCGTAGTCCTCCGCCAACGCCACTCCCTTGGCCTGCGCATGCGCAAACACATTGCACAGACGGGCGTGCGCGTATTGCACGTAATAAACCGGATTTTCGTCGGTTTGTTTTTTCGCCAGATCGATGTCAAAATCCATCGGCGTATCCAATTTGCGCATGAGGAAAAAATAGCGCGCCGCATCAACGCCGACTTCCTCCACCAATTCGGCCATTGGGATAATGTTGCCCGCGCGTTTGGACATTTTGACGACTTCGCCGCCGCGCAGCAAATTCACCTGCTGAATGATGCGCACTTGAAAACTGCCCGGCGGGTAACCCAACCCGGTCATCGCGGCCTCCATCCGGGCGATATGACTGTGATGATCCGGACCCCACAAATCATAAAGTTGGTTGAACCCGCGGCGATATTTGTCCATGTGATATGCGATATCGCCGAGAAAATACGTCGGGGCGCCATCACGCTTGATCAAAACGCGATCCTGCTCGTCGTTGAATCGAGTCGAGCGAAACCATATCGCATTATCCTTTTCGTAGCATAAATTCTTTTGCTCTAAAATACTCAATACTTCCTGCTGGCGATTGCTATCGAGCAAACTTTGTTCGCTAAACCAGAGATCATAGTTGACGCGAAATTTACTGAGAATTTCTTTCTGCGCCCCGATCAAGCGCGTCAGCGCCAGTTGCGTCAATTGATCGCAACGTTCTTCCAGCGGCAACGAAACCAAGCGGTCGCCAAACTCGTCGCGCAATGACGCCGCCAAGTCTTTGAGGTAATCGCCGTGATAGCCGTCTTCGGGAAAAGGTTCGGCGATATCAAACAGGGCCATATAACGCGAGCTGACGGAGTAGCCCAACATGCGAACGCGGGCGCCGGCATCGTTGACATAGTATTCGCGCCGGGCATCGGCGCCAGTGGCTTGGAAAAGGTTGACGAGCACATCACCGATCGAAGCGGCGCGGGCGCTGACGATATTCAGCGGGCCGGTCGGGTTGGCGCTGACAAACTCCAAATTAATCTTTTTGCCCGCGCCGGAGTTGGAGCGGCCGTACGCTTCGCGTGTCTGTAGAATTTCCGCGAGAATATTTTGCCAGTACCCCGGCCCGAGCCGGAAATTAATAAAGCCGGGCCCGTCGATGCGGATTTCCGCAATGAGCTGGCGATCATATTCCAACGCCTTGACGATTTCTTCGGCAATGACGCGCGGCGCTTTTTTCAAGCTTTTGGCCAGGCTCATCGCAACCGGCGTGGCGTAATCGCCGAAGCCTTCCTGGCGCGGACGATTAACGACGATGGCTTCGGTCGGCCAGCCGCGTTTTTGCGCGAAGTTGACCAGCAACGCGTGCAAATAATTTTCAGCAGAGAGGTTCATTTTCAGTTGGTGGTTGGAAAAATGGTATCGCGAATTTCTTCGACTTTGGCGTCGCCCCACAGCCGCTCCAGCCCATAAAACTCGCGCGTTTCCGGTTGGAAGATATGAACGACGACATCGACATAGTCCATGAGAATCCATTGGCAGCGCTCGCGCCCCTCCACGTGCCAGGGACGAATGTTTTCTTCACGGAGCATGTCCTCGATATGCTCAAAAATACCGCGCACGTGCGTATCGACGCTGCCCGTGCAGATCACAAAAAAATCCGCGATGCTGGTGAGCGGGCTCACTTCAAAAATTTTAATATCGGCGGCCTTTTTCTCCAACGCCAATTCGGCGCAGCGGCGGGCCAGGCGGGCAATGTTTTGATGCACGGGGCGCGGCGGGCGAGAGAGAGTAGTCTGCCCGTTCGAGTGCATCAATTCTTCAAAACTATGCTTGGAAGTGGATTTTCCCATAAACCTCCGGTGGTAATAAATTTTCCGATCGGCTCGAATGGCCGCAACGCCACTCATAAAGCGTGAAACGTAAAAGCTTAAAACGTAAATCTTACGCATAACGTTTTAAGCATTTGTTGTCAAGCTAAAACTTGACACGCCGATTTGCCTTCGGACATTCGACCTCGGACTTCGGACTTTATTTCACCAGCATTTCCTGCGCGGCGTTCCAAATTTGTTCAACCGTGATTTCTCGCATACAACGAAAATGCCCGCGTGGGCATTGCTGAAAACCGAGATGGCTGCACGGCCGGCACGATAGCCCCAAATTCTCGACCACGCGCGAGGTTTGGCGATGCGGGAAAAAACCTAATTCACGCGTGGTGGAGCCAAAGATCGCGACTAGCGGCGTGCCGACGGCTTCCGCAACATGCATCAAACCGGAATCATTCGCGATCAGCAAGCGGCATCTTTTGACCACCGACGCCGAACCCAACAACGAGAGTTCGCCGGCGAGATTGATCACCGGATTACGATTCCCCGTTGTTGACGCCACGACCTGCTCAATTTGTTTGGCGAGGGCGACGTCCTGGCTGCCGCCCAGCACGACAACTTGATAGCGTTGGCGAATCAGCTTGACGGCTAAACGCCCAAAAAATTCCGCCGGCCAGCGTTTCGTAAAATAACCGGCGCCCGGCACTAATGCAATCATCGGAATGCCCGGTTGCCAATGGTTTGCCAGGATGGCGAGATCGGCTTCGCGCTCGTCCTGTTCGTTCAAAAACAATTCCAGCCATCGGCCATCCGCAAGAGGCTGCGGCGAAATTTGCAACGGCGCCGCGGCGTCGAGATAGCGTTGATAAATCGGCGGCACATTTTGCAGCAAATTGATTTTGGCGTGCACCAAAAGCCCGCGCCGGAGAATATGTTTGCGATGCCGCAGCACGCGCTGCGGCCTGGCGGCTTGCACGAGATAACGCGAGCGAAAATTTTTGTGAATGTCAAAGACCACGTCATAGTCAACCTCGAACAGCCGCCGGCCAAGCGCCATGAGTTCCGGCCAGCCGTTTTTGGTATTGACCGGATAAATCGTATTGAGGGCCGGGTGATAACGCAAAATCTCGGCATATTCGGATTTCACCACGAAATCCAATTGCGCCTGCGGATATTGCGCTCGCAGCGCCCGCAGCAACGGCGTGGCGAGCAGAATGTCGCCAATCGCGCTGAGCCGAATGAGCAAAATTTTTTGTGGATCCACCGGGGCGCGGTTAAATAAAAGCTACCGGGGAAATTCCGGCTGTCGTTTAAACCAGGCAATGGTTTGCTTCAAACCTTCTTCCAAAGTTACCCGCGGCTGCCAGCCGAGCAATTGCCTGGCGCGCGTGATGTCAGGTTGCCGAATCTGCGGATCATCGACCGGCAGCGGTTTATAATCAATCCGGCTCGCGCTGCCCGTGGCGTGAATCACGGTTTCCGCCATTTCTTTGATCGTCATCTCGTGCGGATTGCCGATGTTCACCGGCTCATGATAATTAGAAATCAGCAGCCGGTAAATGCCCTCGACGAGATCGTCCACATAACAAAAGCTGCGCGTCTGCGAGCCGTCGCCAAATACCGTGATCGGCTCATGGCGCAACGCCTGCGGCACAAACGTTGGAATGGCGCGGCCGTCTTTGGGGCGCATGCGCGGGCCGTAGGTGTTGAAGATGCGCACGATCTTGGTGTTCACCCCGTGAAACCGATGATACGCCATCGTCAGCGCTTCGGCAAAACGTTTGGCCTCGTCATAAACGCCGCGCGGCCCGACCGGATTCACGTTGCCCCAATAATCTTCGCGCTGCGGATGCTCGCGCGGATCGCCGTAAATTTCGGAGGTCGAGGCGAGCAGAAACGCGGCGCCTTTTTCTTTGGCCAATCCCAGCGCCTTGTGCGTTCCCATCGCGCCGACCTTCAGCGTTTGAATCGGCATTTGCAAATAATCCACCGGACTGGCCGGCGAGGCGAAATGTAGCACATAGTCGATCGATCCGGCCACGTAAATATATTCGGTGACGTCGTGTTTGACAAATTTGAACCGTTCACTCTGCAGATGCTCGATATTGACGGTCGAGCCGGTTGAAAGGTTGTCCATGCAAATAACTTCATGGCCTTTTTTCAACAGGTATTCACACAGATGTGAACCGAGAAACCCGGCTCCGCCGGTAACAAGTGCTCTTGGCATAAGACTATCTCCAGATGCTATCTCTCATCGATGGTTTTAAAATTTCAATTATAGCGGCCAATCCTGCTGTTGCTTTCCAATTTAAGCGGCCGTCATCATGATAAATCACCAACGCCTCGATCTGGGGCAGCGAATCGGCCAGCGCAAGACCGCGCACCGGCCCCAGGACGAACAACGTCGTAGATAGTGCATCAGCCTGTACGGAAGTTGCGGCAATCACCGTCACGCTGATCGCCCGTTCGCCCGGATAACCCGTGTGCGGATCCATAATATGATGATACCGCTTGTTCGCATGGATGAAGAAACGTTCATAATCACCGCTGGTGGACACGGCCGCGTTGCCTTCCAGCTTAAATCGCCCCCAAAAGGATTGGGCGGCGCTGTCCGGATTCAGGGGACGCGGGTGCTGAATCCATATATACCTGCGTCGGGCAGTTAGTGGCGAGGTGAGCGTGCGCAAATCGCCGCCCGCCGTGATCATCGCATCACGAATGCCGGCTTGCTGGAGCATGGCGAGGCCGCGATCAACCACGTAACCTTTTGCCACGCCGCCGAGGTCAATCGCCATCTCGGGCCGGCGAAAGGTTACAATTCTTTTTTGCTTAATCGCGTCATACGTCATGACGAGATTTTCATGATTCACACGGGCCAATCGCGCCGTGATTTTTTCGGGCGCCGGAATGCCGAGCGAATCGGTGCCGAAGCCCCATAACTGTAAAATCGGCGCGACGGTGATATCGAACGCGCCGTTGGAAATTTGCGCTGCCCATTGCGCCGTTTGCAAGACCGAATCCATGTCGCTCGATATGGCCGCGCCGGCCGCGGCATTGTGGTTGAGCCGCGCGGTTTCACTATCGTTGCGATAGGCCGAAAACAACGAGTCCAGGCGGCTCATTTCCGTAAATGCTGCCGTCATCGTGCGCCGAATCGCCGGCTCGTTCGCCGGTTTTGCCGCGTAAACATTGATCGACACCACGGTGTCCATCAAAATGCGGCTCTCCTGCACGGTTTGAAATTCCGGCGGCGCGCCGCAACTGGCAAACAACAAAATCCAAGGTTTGAGAAAGAACGCCCGCGTGAGGCTTTTGGCTTTTTGCCTTTTGCCTTTTGCTTTTTGCTTCACGATTACACTCAATGCTCGCGCGCCGTAATGAAACGCACCAGATTGATCAGCGAATTTTTGAACGGCGAATCCTGATAGAAATTGAGCAATGCTACCGCCTCTTCCGTTAAACGATTGGCCGTTTGCATGGCATACGCGACGCCGCCGTGGCGTTCGATGAAACTAACGATGTCGCGATAATCGCTGTTGCGGCCGTGTTGGTCGCGCCTTTTTTTTACCAGCCGGATGATCGCTTTCGCCTCGCGGCGTTCGGCCTGCTTCAACGCGTGCAGCAGCGGCAGGGTGATTTTATTTTCGCGAATGTCGTTGCCGATCGGCTTGCCGGTGCTGCTCTCGTCGCCGAGCAAGTCGAGAATGTCGTCGCGGATCTGAAACGCGATGCCGACTTTTTCGCCAAATTCGTTGAAGCGCACGATCGCCTCATCGCTCTGGCCGCCGGCAAGCGCGCCGAGCTGGCAGGCCGCGGCGAGCAACGCCGCGGTTTTGTCGGAGATCAGCCGGAAATAAATCTCCTCTTCCATCCAGTAATCGCGGCTGCGTTCGACTTGCAGCAGCTCGCCCTGGCTCATGCGCTCCGCCGTGCGCGAGATGATCGCAAACGTTTTGACGTCGCCAAGGTGCAGCATGGCCAGCAAAGATTTTGAGAACAGATAATCGCCCATCAACACGGAGATTTTGTTTTTCCAGATTGAATTGATGGTGGGAAATCCTCGCCGGCGGTATGAATCGTCCACCACGTCGTCGTGAACGAGGGTGGCGGTGTGCAGCAATTCGAGGATCGCCGCGGCCTTGAGCCGTTTGTCATTGGCGTCATCGAAACGGCGGCCATTCATCGTTGGCGGGGAACCGGCGATCAAACGGCTCACCAGTAACACCAGCATCGGCCGCAAGCGCTTGCCGCGATGTGAGATTAAATAATGAACGACTTTGTCAATCAGAAAAATATCGGATTTGAGAATGGCTTTGAATTCCTTTTCAAACGCCTCCAAATCCTCCGCAATGGGAGCGATAATGTCTTTCAGCCGCACAGCCGCTTGGGTTGAGTTGATTTGTGCAATAGCGTTGGTAATGCCAGCATAATGGTTTTTATTTTCAGGCCGCGATCGCAAAGGGCGGCATTTCGACCGAAGTAATCGGCACGGCTTCCGCCGAGAATGGCGTATAAGTTGAAATTTTTAAAACGCCGATTACCCGTTTCTCGGCACGATTGAACCGCAACAAAAAATTATCGTTTAATTCAACCGCGGTTGTGGCCTTTTCTCCCGGTGAGAAGGAGATGTATAGCACATCGGCTTCTTTATCGTAAGAATAAACCGGCAACTGATTAATGCTTTACCACCTTTGAAACGAATATGAATAATGTACGCATTCACCAAGAGTTTGTCAATAATAAATTTGGCGACAAAAAAAATCCCACCGGCGGATTTCCGACAGTGGGACTTGATGATGCAAACGGCAAAACCGCGACCAGCGGCTATTTCTTTTCTGTCGGATGTTCAGTGGGGTGCTCGCTCGGCAGCGCGGGTTTCGCAAAAACGTCGTCGGCCACGCCGCCGTTGTTTTTTACCTCTTTCAGCGTGATCTCAAACATCGGATTGTTGTTCGCGTCGTAACTCGCGACGTTTTGCGGCATCATCCCGCCGTCGTGCGCCGCATAACCGGTGAAGGTCATGACGCTCGGCGCCTTTTGCATCGTCTTTGGATCGGTCATCTCGGCGTCGGCGCGCTCCACCAAGCTGGTTTGGGCGTCGCAATAATTCATGCTGACGCTGCCAAAACGATCCGTTGATTGCAAGCGATGATAGGTTTTGCCGTTCATCGTGGTGTCGCTCAGCATTGCCAGTTTGAAGCCTTTTGCGGCATAATCGTGCCAGCCATCGACCCAGGTTGCCGCCAGAATGGTCATTTCCTGAATTTCCCCGGGTGACATGTCGCGCGCGCTGGGGCCGGTTGGGGCCATCACATAAACCCAACCGTTGGTGCCGTCAAACACCTGGCTAAAAGCGATCTCGCCGTTCTGATCTTTGGTTTCGAATTTGATTTTGTTGGGACGCTGGAAGGTGATGGTCATCACACCGCTCATCGTCATCGACGAGTCGCCCATCATCACCGTCGTTTTGGAATCCCAGGTTGCAACTTGATCTTGGATCGAGGCCATTTTCTCCGCGCCGCCGAGAGCCTGCGTCATTTTGTTGACGAGGTTGTCGATCGTGGGTTGCTGCGCGCAAGCGGCGAAGACCAAACACACCGCCAGCGCTGATCCAATAAGGCTTTTCTTCATTTTCCATCCTCCGAAGGATTTTAGGCGTTAAGAGAACATTGGATTTAATAATTTGGGCAATTTGAAACCGGGCTGCGGTCTATGTTGTGGATTGTCCTGGGCTTAAAAGTAATTCATCTTTCGGCAAAAAGCAAGCGCAGAATTTTTCATTTGACTTTTCGCCGCGAATTACTTATTTTGATGACCGTATCCAGACCGGCTGGCAAATCCAATTCCGCCTTTGCAACGTATAGTTTATAAATTCGCGAGCGGCTTGTAAGTCAAATTTTGATCACTTTACCAATTTGATCACTTTACCAAAAGGAGAAATTCTATGTTCGGTTTGATTGGTTTTCGCGGCGTTGCAAAAATTTTCGTTGTTGCGGCGTTATTGATGCTGCTCAATGGCTCCAACCTTTTCGCGTCGGCGATGCCGGATTCCGCCGGCCCCGACTATTCGCTGTTCACGCAAGTCTTACGCGACCACGTGAAAGACGGCGTCGTGAACTACAAAGGCATTAAAGCGGACAAGCGCTTTGCCGATTTCATTGCGGTGCTCATGAAGACCGATCCGAACGCGATCGCCAAGAAAAATCGGCTGCCGTTTTGGATCAACGTTTATAATGCGTTTACGCTCAAAGTCGTCGTCGATCAGTATCCGATCAAAAGCATCATGAGCAAAACCGCGTATGCGCTGGGCAAATCGAATTTCCAAAAGAAGCTCGTGACGGTCAACGGCGTGCAATATTCCCTCAACGACGTGGAGAACGATATCATCCGGCCAATGGGCGATCCGCGCATTCATTTTGCGATCAACTGTGCGGCAAAAAGTTGCCCGCCGTTGCGCGACGAAGCTTTTGAGCCGGCGCGTCTCGGCGAGCAAATGGATGAGATGGCGCGCAATTTCATCAACACTCCCGAAAAGAACAGTTTCGATTTCGCCAAAAAAGAAGCGCTGGTTTCAAAAATTTTCGATTGGTTTCAGGAAGATTTTAAAAAATACTCCACCGGCGTGCCGCAGTTTATCAGCCGCTATTTACCGCCGGAGCAGGGCAAACAACTGCTGGCCGCCGGCAAAGAGTTCAAAATCAAGCATAATGATTACAACTGGGATTTGAACGAATAGCCTGTTCGGTTTTTAAGAGTGCAGATCGAGGAGGGAAGTTCGCCGGTCATGTCGCGATCATCCCTTCGCGATTGTTTTATTCTAACGCAGAAACTAATCCGGTTTGCAAAAAACGGGTGAAAGCATGAAGGCGGCAACAACCTTTGCTCCCGCTTCAACAAAAACTCGCTCATCCTCGCCAACTCGGCACGCCTTCGTTTCCATCATCGTTCCCACTTTTAATGAAGCGCCGAACATTTGCCGCCGGGCGCAAGCGCTCGGCCAATTGCCGAACGCCGAAATTATTTTTGCCGACGGCGGCAGCAACGACGGCACGGCAAAGGCGATCGGCAGCGTATTGCCCGAATTGCCGAACGCGCATTTGATTCAAACGCCGTGCGGACGCGCCCGCCAGATGAATGCCGGCGCGAAACAGGCCAAAGGTGAGTGGCTGATCTTTCTGCACGCCGACACCGCCTTGCCCAAAGATTCTTTTGGCGTTCTGCTCAAAACAATTAAAGAATCTCCCCACCTTAATTCCGGCGCTTTCACGTTTCGCGTCGAGCATGAGCACTGGGCGTATCGCTATCTCGAATTCTACGTCGGCCTGCGCTGCAAATTTTTAAAATTGCCCTTCGGCGATCAGGCGCTGTTTATCAAACGCCGGTTTTTTGAAGAACTCGGCGGCTACCGCGATGATTTTCCGTTAATGGAAGACATGGAACTCGTGCAGCGACTTAACAAACAACCAGGCTTTGTGGTTTTGCCGGTGCCGGTTTTTACCTCGCCGCGGCGCTATGAACATGACGGCTTTTTCAAGCGCGGCCTCGGCAATATTTATTTGCAATTGCTTTATCGTTTTGGCGTTCACCCCCGCGAATTGGCGAAAAAATACTATCCACGTAATGCCTCAGATGTTGGCTAAAAAACTGACCGGTCACTGAAGTTAGTAAGATTTGGAAAAATTTGATAATTTAAGTGACCGGTCAGTGCCTTGCTTGGAAGTTTCACCAGAAAAGGAGTGCAGCATGGATCATAATGGAAAGGTTCTGCCGGTTTTGCAACCCAACGGCAACGGCCGCCGCGTGCCGACGCCAAAGGAAGCGCAGGCGCGCACGTGGGCCAAGCTCCATCCAAAACTGCGCACGCCCAGCCAGTCGCTCGGCCAGCGCAAAGCCATGGGTTGCGTCTCGCTCGAAATCACGCAGCGCTGCAATCTGGATTGTACGCTTTGTTATTTGAGCGAAATGAGCGAGAGCACGCTCGATATTCCGCTGGAGGAAGTCAAGCGCCGCCTCGACGAGATTCTCTACAACTACGGTCCGAATACGCCGGTGCAAATCAGCGGCGGCGACCCCACGTTGCGTAAAGAAGAGGAGTTGATCGAAATCGTGCGTTACGCTTCGGAACGCGGCCTGCAACCGGCGCTGCTCACCAACGGCATCAAAGCGACGCGCGCGCTGTTGCAAAAGCTTGCCGCCGCCGGCCTGCGGGATGTGGCGTTTCACGTCGATATGACGCAGAATTTGAAAGACGAAAAGAAACGCCTGTATGCTTCGGAAGAAGAGCTCAACGTCATTCGCAAAAAATATATCGAGCGCGCCCGCGGCCTCAGCCTCGCGGTGATTTTCAATACCACGTTGTGCAGCACCAATTTTCACGAACTGCCGATGCTGGTGCGGTTCTTTCGCGATCACGCCAACGGGGTGGGCATGTGCAGTTTCCAGCTGCAGGCCGATACCGGACGCGGCGTGCTGCAAGGGCGTCCCGATAGTATTGAGCCGCGCAACCTCATTCGGATTATCAACGACACGTTGGGCCGCAAAATAAATTTCGACGTCGTCGATATCGGCCATCCCAGTTGCAATCGCATCGGCTACTCGTTCGTGTGCAATCGCCACGCCTATGATTTGTGGTGGGATCCGGCGATCATCAATAAGCTTTACAATGAATTCGAAGGCATTGGCCTCGATCGCGGCAATCCCAAGAAAGCCGTTGGCACCGTTCTCAAACATGTGCTCAAACGACCGCGCATTCTGTTCAAAGGCTTGCCGTTCATTCTCGTGCATCTTTGGCGCATGAAATGGGATTTGCTCGCGAGCGGCTTCAAAGTTCACAAACTGAGCTTCTTCATTCATAATTTCATGCACGCCGAATGCCTCGATCCGGAGCGTATCGACAATTGCTCGTTTATGGTGATGACGTCCGAAGGCCCGATGTCGATGTGCTTGCACAATGCCAATCGTGATTTGTATATTACCAAAGAGTTCAAAGTGCAAGCCAACGGCGAGGAGAAAACTTTCAATCCCGTGCGCGAACCCAAACGTGATTATTGGGCGAAGAAATTGCCGACGTTGCAATACGTCAATCCACTTGGTCGCGAGGAAGAGCAAGCGCCGGCGGAAATTCCTGTTTAGCGGGTGATAAATGCAGATTGATTATTTAGCCGACCATCTTCACTTTGCACCGATCCTGGCGCGCTGGCATTATGACGAATGGCGCGACCTGCTGCCGCAGTGGAGCTACGATGAAGCAATGACCGAATTGCGCCGCCATACGGGCCGCGCTTGTATTCCCACTACATTCGTCGCCATTGACGACGAACAATTGGTTGGTTCGGCCAGCTTGATTTTGGATGACTTCGAAGCCGCGCGCAATCTCTCGCCGTGGATGGCAAGCGTTTTTGTGAGGCCCGAACAGCGCGGCAAAGGCATCGGCAGCAAACTCGTCGAACGCGTTGTTGCCGAAGCCAGACAATTGCTGGTTCCAACGCTTTATCTGTTTACGGCCGGCCAAGAAGAGTATTATCGTAAATTAAATTGGTCTTTTTATCAACACGCAGATTGTTCCGGCCACGAAGTTACGATTATGTGGCGCCAGCTTGCTCATGGTTTTGAAAGTACGTAATCGTGATAGGAGGTTTTGTGAAAAATGAAATTTTCCCGGTCTTCCCGCCACCGCACCAGGGCTGGAAGGCTTTCTTTTTGTTGGTCGCGCTCATATTGAATTTTGCCAGGCCGCTTTCGGCGGCGGAAACGGATAGTTTGCTGACGCAGGCACGTCTGCTGTATTATGAAAGCCTGAAAGACAAGTCCAAGTTGGATCCAGCCATATCCATGTTTGAAAAAATTGGCGAACTGGAGGCGCGTTTGCAGGGCCGCGCGCAAACTTATATCGGCTCGCTCACCGCGGTGAAGGCCAAATATGCTTTTTGGCCGCATCAAAAATGGAAGTGGGCCAAAAGCGGGCTGCGCGTCATGGATGCCGGATTGGCGCAGAGTCCGAATGATATCGAAGCGCTATTTATCCATGGCACGACGTGTTATTACCTGCCGAAATTTTTTGGCCGGGCCGACGCAGCGCAACGCAGCCTGCGCGAAATCATGCGCCTGCTGCCGGAACAGGCGCACGACTATGATCCGAAAATGCTCGGCAACGTCATAAAATTTTTAATGGACAAACTCAAACTCACCGAGAATGAACGCGAGCATCTCACCATGATCAACGCGAAGCTGGCGCAAAAGTGAAAGCCGAATATCTCCTGCTCAATTTGATCATTTTAGCGGGACCGCTGCTCATGAGCTTTGAGCGGCAAATTCATTTTGTCGATAAATGGCGTTACGCTTGGCCGGCGATGATCATCATCTCCATTCCCTATCTGATTTGGGATTCTCTGGTGACCGGGGCGCACTGGTGGTTCAATGAAAAATACACGCTGGATTTCCGCCTCGCCGGTTTGCCGCTGGAGGAGTGGTTCTTCTTTTTTACCGTGCCGTTTGCCGCGCTATTTATTTGGGAGGTAATTGGATTTCATTATCGGCATGACCGCTATATGCCCGTCATGCGGACGTGGCGTTACGCGCTTTATCCGCTGCAATTGCTCGGCTTGATTTTTTTTGTGAATGGAAAAGAGTACACCGGCTTGATGCTGATCTTTCTGGGCGCGGCGATTATCAGCGATCGCGTGCTGAAAACGAATTTGCTGTTGCGTTCGAAGTTTTTTATTTATCTCGCCACGTTGATCGGTTTCATTCTCATTTTCAACGGCTATCTCACCTGGCGGCCCGTGGTTTTATACGGCGAAGCCTATCAACTCGGTTTTCGCCTCGGCACGATTCCGGTTGAAGATTTTGGTTACGGCATTTCGCTGGTTTTTCTGAATACGATTTTATACGAGAAATTCAAAGCGGCCGTAATTGGCTAGACGAATTGAAGTGAAAATGCCCAACGCGGACAAACCACCGCCTTAATATAATAGACTCAACGCCCCTCCATTTTCTCCGCCTTTTCCAGCACCAATTTTTCCATCTGCGCCTTATATTCTTTGACGCGCGCGCGCAACTCCGAAAATTTGCCGCTCAAAATTTGCGCGGCGAGAATGCCGGCATTTTTTGCGTTGTTGATTGCGACGGTCGCGACCGGAACGCCCGCCGGCATCTGCACGATTGCAAGCAAAGAATCCAATCCCTCCAATGACGAGGCGCTCACCGGCACGCCGATTACCGGCAAAGCCGTGAGCGCGGCCGCCATGCCGGGCAAATGCGCCGCGCCGCCGGCGCCCGCGATGATGACTTCCAGGCCGCGTTCTTCGGCTGCGCGCGCATATTCAAATAGGCGCTGCGGCGTGCGATGCGCCGAGACGATGGTCATTTCATACGGCACGCCAAATTCTTGCAATATATCGGCCGCTTGCTGCATCACGGGCAAATCCGAATCGCTGCCCATGATGATTCCAACCAAAGGTATTGACATGAGATGATTACGCTCTAATTTTGAAAATTTCTTTGACGCGGCGAGCGTGCTCCAGCGCGGCGTCAATGTTCTCGTTTAAAATGGTTACGTGCCCCATTTTGCGCAACGGCCGCGTTTCCGCCTTGCCGTACCAATGAAACGACAAGCCGGGAATCGCCAAAATTTCTTGCAAGCCTTCAAGCGTCGGCGGGCCGGAAAAATTCGGCGCGCCCAAAAGATTTAACATGACCGCCGGAGACAAAAGCTGCGTCGAGCCTAACGGCAACCCCGTGATCGCGCGCAGATGCTGCTCGAATTGGCTCGTGACACAGGCCTCGATGGTGTAATGCCCGGAATTGTGCGGGCGCGGTGCGATTTCATTGACCAGCAGTTGCCCCTGTTGCGAAAGGAAAAGCTCGACGCCGAAAATGCCGACACCTTGCAACGCCTCGACGCAAGCCACAGCGATTTCTTGCGCGCGCTGTTGTGCCGACTTATTGACTCGCGCCGGCGCCACCAGCACATCCAAAATATTGCCCGGCGCGGCGAATTGCATTTCCACAACAGGATAACATTTCAGCTCGCCGTTGATACCGCGTGCCACCATCACGGCCAATTCTTTTTCCAACGCGATGCATTCTTCCAACATCGACGCGCCGGGAAGCGCCTCAACCAGATCGTTCGGCGATCGCAAAATTTGCACGCCGCGACCGTCGTAGCCGCCGAAACGCAGTTTCTGCACCACCGGGAAACCGAAACGCTCACAGCTTGCGAGATCAACTTCATCGGTTTGTTGAAAACGCGGCACCGGAATACCATGTTGTGCGAAAATTTCCTTTTGTCGTAATTTATCTTGAATGGTTTCCAGTAATTGCGGTGCGGGAAAAATCGGAAAACTGGATTCGGCAGCTAAATTTTTTAGAAACGCGGCATCAACGTGCTCGATGTCGTACGTCACCACTTCACTGCAATGAATTAATTCCTGCAGCTTTTGCGCGTCATAAAAATCGCCGGCAATTTCGACGTCCGCGAATTGTCCGGCCGGGGAATTCGGCGCGGGGTCCAACACCGCGACAAAAAAACCCATCTGCTTGGCTTTACTCGCCATCATGCGGCCCAACTGCCCGCCGCCGATGAGGCCCAACCGTATAAAAGGATAACTGTGCGTGAGCATTTTTATATTTGCTTTCAATCAGCATTCCTGCTTTATTATAAGAATTAAATCTTGACGAAAAAAGCAAAGAAAATTTTATCCAAACTATCCGCTTAACTCAATTTCACCGGCTGTTTACCGCCCATCGGCTGTTCCCCAAACTTCAACACCTCCAGCGGGCACCAGTAGCGGCACCACACTTTCCCGCCGAAAAACGGGTAGAGCGTGATCGTAATAATTCCCACCAGCCACGTATCCGCAAAAAGGCTATACCACGTTTTCAGCTTCCACGGCGCGACGATAAAATTTTTCACGTCGAGCACGATCAATAAAGTGATGCCAACGGAGGCGATGAGAATCGGCCAATTCATGATTTCCCAGCGCCGCGACCGTACGCCTTTGGGCGCGAGATGGCGCCAGCGATCGCCGAAGGTCTCGGCCAGTCCGCCGCAGGAGCAAATCCACGAGCAATAACGCTTGCCGTGATAGTGCACAAAAATCGGCATCGCCACGAAGGCGAGAAATGCGCCCCACACCACAAAGAAAAGCGGGGGATTGTCGAAGAACGTGTTGAAGAATAGCGGCCACGCAAAGGTGAGACCGTACCATCGCCAATAGTTGGGATCATTGAACACGAGATGGTAAATCAATTCGGGCAGCGCATAGAGCAAGACGACCTGCACGCCGATGAGCGAGAGAAAACGATAGCGTTGATATTTGTTGTTCTTGCCCCATTTGATCATCGCCGGAATGCCGAAGCCGAGCATGAGCAGCGTGTAAAGCGTGCCGTACCAAAAGCTCGGCGACACGCCCCACAGTTGATAACTTTCCTGCGGCAGCAAAGTGAACGGCCAGAAATAGCCTTTGATCGCATAGACGGAATAAACGATTGTAAACGACAGCGCCAACATCAGCCACCGCGACACATCCCACTGCGCTTCGAGCTTGATGCCCGCCTCTTTAAAAAATTTCGTCGGCAGTTCCTGGCCGATCATCACAAAGACTTGATCATTGGCAGTTTCGAGACGTTGTCCACCGCGCTCGAAAATAACTTTGTCGTCGGTGATTTCTTTCGTAGCCACATTGAAATGAATCGTGAGTTTGCCCTGCTTTTGCGCTTGCAACATGCGCTCGACATATTCTTTGTTGGGAAAAACAAATTCATTCTCCCAAACGAGCATCGTCACTTCATTGCGTTCGAAAAGCGCCAGCACCGCTTCCGCCGCAACATTGCCGCCACCAACGACAGTGATTTTCTTGCCGCGAAACTCTTCCGGATTGCTGAGATAGTTGGAGACTTTGCGCTTGTTCTCTCCCGGCACGTTCAGCCGCCGCGGGTTGCCAAATTTGCCGATGGCGATGGCAACGCTCTTTGTGCGGTATTTCCCTTTGTCGGTGTGCACCGTGAACACGCCGTTCTTCTCGATCTTCTTCAGCGATTCGCGCGCGCGCAGGCTCAAGCCCGTTTCCTGCACTTGTCCGTTCCAGTTTTCGAGCAACTCTTCTTTCGTGCTCTTCGCCGGCAGCCACAGCGGCCCGGACATCGGCTGGGTGATCGGCTCGCCATAAATAACTTTGCCGGCCGGAAAAATGCCAATAGTGTTGGCCATCTCGCCCTGTTCGAGCAAAGTGTATTTCAAACCTTTTTCATGCGCCGCAAAAGCCGCGGAAAGTCCCGCCGCGCCCGCGATCACCACATCATAAATCTCCGCTCGGTCTTCTTTCCCATTCGCCTGCGACGCGAGATGATTGATAACCGAAGGGCCTTGCTTCGCCGCCGTCTTGATCAGCGGCGCACCCGCTAAATCGCCGATGATGTAAAGCCCTTTGACGTTGGACTCAAAATTTTTATCCAGCACCGGCCTCGGCAAAACACCCGGCTCGGGCTTGCTTTTGATCAGCGCGGTGAATAAGCTCCGAGCGTTTTCTTTTGCTCTTGCCAACATGCAGCCGCCTCGCGTTTACTTGAATTGTTTTAAAGCTGCCAAAATATTTTCCACGCTCGCCCGCTCGCGATACTTCTCGTGTACCTCGCGAAAGCGAATGACGCCGCTTGAGCTTTGCCGTTGAGCACGATTTTTTTCACCGCAACTTCTTCAATTGCGAACATCGCTTTGGCCGTCGCGAGGATGAGCATGACAACAGCTAAAACAGTTTTGTGCCTGGCGCCTCCGGAAGAATACAGCATTCACACGGTAGATTTGCAAACTCGTTATTTATCCAAACCAATTTTTTGCAATCAAAATTCCCCGTTTCCTCATTAAATGTAGACGCAACACGCGACTTGCATTGCTCGTTTTTTTCCATTGAATTGACTGTGCAGGAAACGCCGCAACACCGCGGCAAGCGACCAGTCGAAAGAGAAACCATGGAAAGATTTTTGCCCATCAGCGTGCGCGATTTTGAGCAGATGATCACCGACAATTTTGTTGATGTGGACAAAAGCCGTTACGCCAAGGAATATGATGACTTCATCATTCACGAAGTGACGATCACGAACACCGAATTTTCGGAGGTGAGCGCGCTTTATTTCGGCCAGCGCTACGGCGTCCGTCTCACGCAACGCTCCGGCACGCGCGGCGATGATAAATACGGTTGGGATCAAACGCACAACTTGTTTTATTTTTACGATCACCAGAGCTTTAATTTTCAAGACGAGACGCCGATCATCTGGAGTCTCGGCGTCGGGCCGCAACGCGGCGATATCGCCGACTCGCGCGATATTCGCTCGCGCGGCTCGCGCGAAACCGAATTGGATGCGGCGGGTTATTTTGCGGCCATCGTTTTGGATTCGGCGAATGCAAACGTTTTTCAAAATATTTTGGAGCACACCGGGCAGGGCCTCACCGAAGGCGCGGCGACGGCCGATATTATGTTCATTCAAGGCGTCGATCTCCCGCAGCGCGTCAAGACCGTGATGACGCATCAACAGCCGCGCCGCTCCTGGGATGAAGCCCGCGCCGCCGGCGGCGAAGGCGGCAACAAATATGAACGCCGTCCCGAGTTTCTGATTAGTGTGGGGCCGCTGACGCTGCCGCCTTTTGGCTCCCTCAAACTCGTGTTTGCCGAAGTGATGGGCGAGATGGATCGCGCGAAGATCGTCGCCGGCGGCGTCGCGAATATTGATTTAGTCGCGACCGCCTCGCGGGATTCTTTATTGGCCAACGTGCGAGCGGCGCGTGAGT
>Ga0247727_10003903_pt1 | contig 32420 bp, 29 predicted proteins | sample WisWelCaveWW1625_FD_202498 | JGI IMG/M metagenome (GOLD analysis project Ga0247727, IMG submission 202498) | Biofilm microbial communities from Wishing Well Cave, Virginia, United States - WW16-25 | ecosystem: Environmental > Aquatic > Deep subsurface > Groundwater > Cave microbial mat | place...
GCCGAAGCGCGCCCACGTGCGCTGCCTGGGCAAGGGCGCCAAGGAGCGCACCATCCCCCTGCACGAGCAGGCCCTGCGCGCGCTCGCCTTCTACCTGAACGACGGCCGCGCTCGACTGTTGAAGCAAAAGAAAGAACGCGCCTTGTTCCTGAACCGGCGCGGAGAGCGTCTCACCCGCCAGGGCTTCTGGCTGATCCTGAAGCAGTACGCCCGCGAGGCCCACATTGACGATCCGGTGACGCCCCACACCTTGCGACACAGCTTCGCCACCCATATGCTCAGGGGCGGCGCGCCGCTGCGCAGCGTGCAAGAGCTGCTGGGCCATGCCAACATCTCCACCACCCAGGTCTACACGCAGATCACGAACGACCACGTCCGCCAGGTCTACGAGCAGGCGCACCCCCGCGCTCGCTAGCGCCCGGATCGCGCGACTGCCGCGCCGCCCTGGCTTCCTCGGGGCGGCGTTGCTGTTGCTCGCCGTCTCGCTCACGCTTATCGCCTGCGACGGCGGCGATGACGACGCCCCGACGCCTACCCCTACCTCCCGACCGTCGCCCACCGCGCCGGCCGCCACGCCCGCCCCCGCGAGCAGCGACGAGCCGCCGCCGCGCGATGCCATCGACCTAGCGCGGCGGCTGCGAGGCGTCACGGACCCGCCGCGCAGCGTCCAGCTCCCGCCTCCGGCCCTCGGCGAGGAGCAGCCGTTCGAGCTCCTGATCCTCTCCGGCGACAGCGCCCGGCCGCCGGAACGTCGCACCGTGACGGCGACGCTGCGGGCGATAACCGAGCACGCCTACCTCTTCGTCGAGTCCGGCTCCGGCGTGCCGGACGGCGAAGTCGACGACGCCGCGCGGGCCTTCGAGGAGGAGGTCTGGCCGGCGGTCACCGGCGCCTTCGGCGGTCCGCCCAGCCCCGGCGTCGACGGCGACCCCCGCGTGGTCCTGCTCCACGCCGCCCTCGGGCCGGCCGTCGGCGGCTACGTCTCCGGCGACGACGTCTACCCGCGCGCCGTCGTCCCCCGCAGCAACCAGCGCGAGATGGTGTACATGAACCTGGCCGGGCGTCCGCTGGGCCAGGGCGCGTACGTCACCACCCTCGCCCACGAGTTCCAGCACCTGGTCCATCAGCGTAGCGACCTGGACGAGGAGGTCTGGGTGAACGAGGGCCTGTCGCAGGTGGCGGCGGCGCTGTTGGGCGGCGCCGGCGGCGTCTCGTCCTTTCTCCGGAGGCCGGACACGCAGCTCAACGCCTGGGCGTCCGGCTCAGGGGCGCACTACGCCGCGAGCACGCTCTTCTTCGCCTACCTGCTGGAGCAGACCGGCGGCGGGTCCGAACGGCTCGCCGCCGAGCCGGGCGACGGCATCGACGGCGCGCGCGCCTTCCTCCGCGATCGCGGCGAGCCTCGCCCGTTCGAGGACCTCGTCGCGGACTGGGCCGTCGCCAATCTGCTCGACCTGCCCGACGGGCCCTATGGCTATCGCGAGCGCGACCTGGAATCGGTCGCGACGACCGCCATCGATGCGGCGGGCGCGACCGACACCTCGGTGCGCCAATTCGCCGCCGACTACCTGGAGTTGAACGCCGGCGACTTCGCCGCGCCGCCCACGCTCGTGTTTGAAGGCGCCGCGGAGACGCCGGCGCTCACCGCCCAGGACGACGCCCGCGGCGCGTTTTGGTGGTCGAACCGCGGCGACAGCATCGACTCCACGCTCACCTGCGAGGTCGACCTGACCGGCGTCCAGCACGCCACCCTTACGTTCCGCGCCTGGTTCGACATCGAACGCTGGTTCGACTACGCGTACGTCGTCGTCTCCCGCGACGGCGGGGCCACCTGGACGGCGCTGCCGGGCGAGCACACCACCACGGACGACCCGCTGCGCGCGAGCTACGGGCCGGGCTACACCGGCCGCAGCGGCGGCGGCGCGGCGCCTCGCTGGGTAGACGAACGGATCGACCTCTCCGCCTACGCCGGCCAGCGCATCCTGTTGCGCTTCGAGCAGGTCACCGACGAGAACCTGAACGAGCCCGGCTGGGCGATCGACGACATCGCGGTGCCCGAGATCGGCTTCCTCGACGACGCCGAGGCGGAGAACCCGGGCTGGACGCGCTGGGGCTTCCGCCGCCTGACCGCGCCGCTGCGCCAGAGCTTCGAGCTACGCCTGGTGAAGTTCGGCGACGCGCCGTCGGTCGAAGAAGTGACGCTGGATGCGAACAATCGCGCCGAGATCGCGTTCAGCGGCCTCGGCGGCGAGTACGAGCGGGCGGTCGTCGTCGTCCTCGGCGCGACGGAGGGCACGACCGAGCCCGCCCGCTATCGCTTCGAGGTGCGCTAAGCTACCGACGCCGGAGGCGCAGGAGCGAATCGATGCCGAAGAACAGGGCCTCGTTCAAGATCGCGGCGGTGCAGGCGACGCCGGTCTTCCTGGACCGCGAGGCAACGGTCAAGAAGGCCTGCCGCCTCATCGCCGAGGCCGGCAAGCGCGGCGCGAAGCTCGTCGTCTTCCCGGAGGCGTTCATCCCGACGTATCCCGACTGGGTCTGGGCGGTGCCATCCGGCGAGGTCGGCCTCCACAACGAGCTGTACGCGGAGCTGCTGGCGAACTCGGTCGACATCCCCAGCGCCGCCACCGACGCCCTTTGCCGCGCCGCGAAGGCGGCCAAGACGCATGTGGTGATGGGGCTCAACGAACGGAACGTGGAGGCGAGCGGCGCCAGCCTCTACAACACCCTCCTCTTCATCGACGACCGGGGCGTCATCATGGGCAAGCACCGCAAACTGGTACCCACCGGCGGCGAACGGCTGGTCTGGACGCCCGGCGATGGCAGCACCCTCCAAGCGTTCGACACGCCGCTGGGCAAGATCGGCGCGCTCATCTGTTGGGAAAACTACATGCCGTTGGCTCGTTACGCCATGTACGCCTGGGGCACGGAGATCTACCTGGCGCCGACCTGGGACCGCGGCCAGGGCTGGCTGGGCACGCTCCAGCACATCGCCCGCGAGGGGCGCGTCTACGTCGTCGGCTGCTGTATCGCGCTCCGCAAGGAAGACCTCCCGGACCGCTACGAGTTCAAGCGTCGCTTCTACGGCGACGCGGGCGAGTGGATCAACGTCGGCGACAGCGCCATTGTCTCGCCGGACGGCGACTTTGTCGCCGGGCCGTCGCGCATGAAGGAGGAGATCCTCGTCGCCGAGGTCGACCCCGCCCGGGTGCGTGGCTCGCGCTTCATGTTCGACGTGGCGGGCCACTACGCCCGGCCGGACGTCTTCCAGCTCACCGTCCAGCAGGCGCCGCGGCCCATGCTCCACGCCGACGGCGCTCCGCCCGTGCTGGCGCCTCGCAGGCCACCGGCGAAGCGAGCGGCGCGGCGGACGTAGCTCGTTCCTGGTTCCGCGTTCGAGCGTCGGTCGTTATCATGGCTGCGCCATGATCATCGCCGTGATCGGAGGCGACACGCCGCCCGCGGAGGTGTTGCCCGTCGCCCAGGCCGTCGGCCGCGAGATCGGACGCCGTGGTCATACGCTGATCTGCGGCGGGCGCGGCGGCGTGATGGAGGCGGCCTGTCGCGGCGCCCGGGACGAGGGCGGCCACACCATCGGCGTGCTGCCGGGCGCTGACCGAGCCGACATGAACGACTACGTGGAGTTCCCGATCGTCACCAACCTCGGCGCCGCCCGCAACGTCATCGTCGTGCTCTCCGCCGACGCCGTGATCGCCATCGACGGCGGGTACGGGACGCTCTCGGAGATCGCGCTGGCGCGGGGGCACGGCAAGCCGGTCGTCGGCCTCGCTACCTGGCGCATCAGCGACGACGCCGGCGCTGAGGACGACGGCATCGAGCGAGCGCGCGACCCCGCCGACGCCGTCGAGCGGGCGATTGCCGCGGCGGAAGGCGTTCGCGCATGAGCGAGGCCAACCCGCGCGAGGAGTTGCGCGCCGCGCTCGACGAGCTGACGGACGAGCAGGCGCGCACGTTGCTCCGCTGGGCGCAGGCGCTGAGGGAGCAGTCCCGGCTGCTGGCGCGGCCCCCCGGCCGCCGCCCGGCCTCGGCGGAGGAAGAGCGCCTGGGGATGCTGGGCGAGCTGCTGGGCATCGAGCGGGACGCCCGCGAGCCGGGATTCTGCAGGATGCGGCTGCCGGTGGGCCGCGCCCTCTACAACCCGCACGGCGTGCTCCACGGCGGCGTGGTCTACACCATGATCGACTACAGCATGGGTGGCGCGGTGATGGCGTCGTTGCCCGAAGGCCAGCGCTGCACCACCATCGAGGCGAAGGTGAGCTACCTTGCCCCCGTGCGCGAGGCGTCGCTCACCGTCGAGACGCGCGTGGTGAAACTGGGGCGCAGCATCGCCTTCACCGAATCGAAGGTGACCGACGACGCGGGACGCCTCGTCGCCACCGGCAGCGGCTCGATGTTCATCCTGGGGCAACCGGCGGAATGAGCGCGGAGACGCGGATCGCGGCCGTCCGCGCCCGTGAGGTGCTCGACTCGCGCGGCAACCCGACGCTGGAGGTCGAGATGACGCTCGCCGGCGGCGCGGCCGGCCGCGCCGCCGTGCCCTCCGGCGCGAGCACCGGCGCCCACGAGGCGCTGGAGCTGCGCGACGGCGACCGGTCGCGCTACGGCGGCAAGGGCGTGCTGCAGGCGGTCGCTCACGTTACGGGCGAGATCGCGTCGGCGGTGCGTGGCCTGGCGGCGGACGGCCAGGCCGCGCTCGATCAGCGGCTCATCGAGCTGGACGGCACGCCCGCGAAGTCGCGCCTGGGCGCGAACGCGGTCCTCGGCGTGTCGCTGGCGGCGGCCCACGCCGCCGCGGCGGCGCAGGGCGAGCCGCTCTACCGCCACCTGGCGCGCCTCGCCGGCCGAGACGGCGCCGTCCTGCTGCCCGCGCCGATGTGCAACATTCTCAACGGCGGCAAGCACGCTCAGGGCTCGACCGACTTCCAGGAGTACATGGTGATGCCGCTCGGCCAGGCCACCTTCGCCGAGGCGCTGCGCGCCGCCGCGGAGGTCTACCACGCGCTGGGCGAGCTCATCGAGGAGCGCGGCTTCCCCACCACCGTCGGCGACGAAGGCGGCTTCGCGCCGCCCGGCTTGTCGAACGAAGGCGCGATCGACCTCGTCGCCCGCGCGATCGAGGCCGCCGGCTATCGGCCCGACGACGTCGCTATCGCCCTCGACCCGGCGACCACCGAACTGTACACGGAGGGCGTCTATCGCCTCGCCCGTGAGGAGCGCCGCCTCTCGTCCGAGGAGCTGGTCTCGCTCTGGCAGGACTGGCGCAAGCGCTACCCCATCGTCAGCATCGAGGACGGCATGGCCGAGGACGACTGGGCGGGCTGGCGCCTGCTCACCGAGCGCCTGGGCGCGACGACGCAGCTCGTGGGCGACGACCTCTTCGTCACCAACGTCGAGCGTATCGAGCGGGGAGTTCGCGAAGGATCGGCGAATGCGGTCCTGATCAAGCTCAACCAGATCGGCACCCTCACCGAGACGCTCGCCGCCATCGAGGCCGCGCGGTCGGCCGGCTGGAAGGTCGTGATCAGCCATCGCAGCGGCGAGACGGAGGACACGACAATCGCCGACCTGGCGGTGGCGACGGGCGCCGGCCAGATCAAGGCCGGCGCGCCGGCCCGCGGCGAGCGCACCGCCAAGTACAACCGCCTCCTCCGCATTGAGGAGGAGCTAGGCGCCACGGCGCGCTACGCGGGATGGGACGCGCTCAAGGCCCCGTCTTCGCTGTAACGCCCGACGGCATTTGAACGACAGCTCTCCGAACGAACCTCGAAGCCGAGGGGATAAGGAGAACGGTCGTGAACCTACGCGCACATGGCATCGGAGCACTCATCCTGGCAGCGGCGCTGGGCGTCGCCCTCGTCCTGACGGCGGGCGGCGGCCCGGTCGAAGGCGCCTTCCCGGGCGAGAACGGCAAGATCGCCTTCTCCAGCACCCGCGACGGCACCAACGACATCTATCTCATGAACCCCGATGGCAGCGAGCAGACGCGCCTGACCAGCGACCCCGGCGCCGACGAGATCTTCCTCGATTGGTCGGCCGACGGCACGAAGATCGCCTTCTCGCTCAGCGGCCCGGAGGGGAGCGACGTCGTCGTCGTGAACGCCGACGGCTCGGGCCAGGTCAACCTGACGAACGACCCGGCCGGCAACCACTCCTCCCCGGCCTGGTCGCCGGACGGCACCCAGATCGCCTTCGACAGCATCGGTGACGGCCCGACGCAGGACATCTACGTGATGAACGCCGACGGCACGGGCGTCGTCAAGCTCACCGACAACCCGGCGAGCGACGGCGAGCCCGATTGGTCGCCGGACGGTTCGCGGATCGTCTTCACCAGCAATCGCGACGGCGCGGACATCGGCAACTACGAGGTCTACGTCATGAACGCCGATGGCAGCGGCCAGACGCGCCTGACGATCAATGACAACATCGACTTCAACGCCGAGTGGTCGCCCGACGGCGCCCAGATCGCCTTCACCAGCGCCCGCGACGGCGCGCCACAGGACATCTACGTCATGAACGCCGATGGCTCCGGCCAGACCCGCCTAACCGAGGACATGGGCGCGGACGCCAAGCCGGCCTGGTCGCCGTCCGGCGCGAAGATCGTCTTCCATCGGGAGGTGGACCTCCAGAACGAGCTCTTCGTGATGGACGCCGACGGCTCGAACGAGGTCCGGCTGACCGACCACCCGGACCAGGACCAGGCGCCCGATTGGCAGCCGCTCCAGGTCGCGCCGGCGACGCCGACCGTGACTGCCGGAGCGCCCACCGCCACGGCCGTCCTCCCGACCGCGCTTCCGCCCACCGGCGCCGGCGGCGGCGGCGCGGGCGAGGGTGGCGCGTCGGGCAGGCTCATCGCGGCGTTGGCCGGCGCGGCTGGCGTCGTGGCGCTGGGATACGCCGGGCTGCTGCTACGAGCGAGCCGCCGATAGCGCGCGGCGAGAAATCGCTGGCGAACCCCCTTACCCTGCGTGCTACCGATGCACTAGAATAGACAGCGTAAGGCCCGTCCCATGCCCGACGACCGTATCCAGCGCGAGATCGAAGATATCCTGAGCCGGCTCGATTCGTTCGTGCCGGAAGAGGGCGTCGGTAGCCGGATGCGCCGGCGCTCGTCCGACGCGACGAGCGCGTTCATGCAGGCGCTCCTAGCGCCGCTCGCCCGCATTTCCCTACGTCACGTTATGCTCACCGCACTGGTCCTCGTCGTCGTCGCCTTCTTCGGGATGCGCGTGAACCCACTCATCGCGCGCTGGGCGATGATCGCCGGGCTGATCCTGTTGTTCACCTCGTTCGCGCTGTCGTTTTTCGGGCGCGGCTCGCCGAGCGTCGAGCGCCGCTGGCGCGGCCGGCCGATGGCGCTGAACGAGCCGGGCCTGCGCGAGCGTCTGCGCGCCTGGTTCCAAACGCGACGCCGGCCGCCCGGCCGCTGGTAGGCCCGGAGCCCCCACCTGAGCGCCCGCCGCCGCCTCGCCATCCTCGGCGCGCTCGCGGTTGCCGCGACGGTCGCCTGCGGCGGCGACGGTTCGCCACCTCAACCGACCCTGACCCCGACGCTCGCGCCCTCGCCTACCGCCACCGCCGTCGACCTTGGCCCGCCGCGGCCGGAGGCGCAACGGGTGCGGGAGCATATCGAGGCGCTCTCCGGCGAGATCGGCGCGCGCGTCGCCGGCTCCCCTGAGGAGGCAGCGGCGGTCGAGTACGCCAGCGACCAGTTCGAGAGCTGGGGGTACGATGTGGAGACGCAGACCTTCCCGACCTCGCACGACCTGCTGCGGGCGGCGTCGTTGCGCGTGGCGGGACCGGCCCGCCGCCAGATCGAGGCGCTACCGCTCGTCGGCGCCGGGTCTGGCGACGCGCAGGCGACGCTGGTCGACGCGGGCGAGGGGCGCGCGGGCGACTTCCCTGTTGCTGCCTCCGGCGCCGTGGCGCTCGTCCACTGGCGCGACGCGCCGACGCTTGCGGGCACGTCGCAGCGGGCGGAGGAGGCCGGCGTGGCCGCGCTCGTTATCGCGAACCGGGAGGTGGGGCCGTTCATCGCCGTCGTCGACCCGCCGCGCTCGTTTCCGGTCGTCTCGATCGACGAAGCCGAGGGCGACGCGCTGGGCGAGATGCTGGCGCTGGGCCCGGTGGACGTGAGCGTCCGAGTCGAAGAGCGGCGCGAGGTGACCTCTCGCAACGTCATCGCCCGGCCCGAAGGCGGCGTCTGCCGGACGCTGAGCGGCGGCCACATCGACTCGGTGCCGGTCGGCCGGGGCGCCGGCGATAACGCGTCGGGCTCGGCGCTGGTGCTGGAGCTGGCGCGGGCGACGGCCGTGGCCGGCCTGGAGGGCCACTGCTTCGCACTGTTCGGCGCGGAGGAGGTGGGTCTGGTGGGCAGCGCTCACTTCGTCTCTCAGCTCACGGAGGAGGAGCGAGCGGCGCTGGAGGTCTACTACAACTATGATCTGGTCGCCGGCGAGGGCGACCCCGGCGTCGTCGCCACTGGCGACCTGCTCGAGCGCGCGCTGGCGCTCGCGGACAAGGCTGGCCTCGACGTGGTGGAGGGCGGCCTACCCCAGGGTGCCAGCAGCGACCACGCGAGCTTCCTCGACGAGCGCATCCCCTCTCTGATGCTTACCGTCGCCTCCGACCCCGCGTTCGACCTGATCCATACCGCCCGCGACACGCTGGCGAACCTGGTCGAGGCGCCGATCGCGCCGATTGCTACCCTCGCGTTCGCGCTGCTCGCGGACGGCGCGGCCAAACCGGGGGCCGCCTTGCCCGCCACGAGGCCGTAAGGTACCATCGCGGCGACCCCCAGGGCCGGCCGGCCGGCCCGCCTACGCCGGAGATATCGTGCCCGCTCTACGACTGCTCCTCGCCGCATCGTTCGTCGTCCTGGCCGCACTGCTGCTGGCGTGCGGCGGCGGCGATGGCGACGAAGGCGCCTCCGCCGACCTGAGCCGCATCCCCACCGCCACCCCGCCCGAGACGCTGCCGGAGCCGCTCATCGTCGGCGACAGCGTGCCGGACGTGCGCGGGCGCAGCTACGTCATCCAGTCGGGCGACATCCTCTCCGCCATCGCCGAAGAGTTCGGCACCACCGTCGAAGCGATCATGGAGGCGAACGGCATCGAGGACCCGACCCGGCTCGTCGTCGGCGAGCGACTGGTCATCCCCGGCGCCGGCGGCAACGAGCAGGACGTCCTCCCCGCCACCGTCGAGCCGCCCGTCGAGCCGGAGCCGCCGGACGGGCCGCCCGCCGACGGCACGTACGAGGTGCAGTCGGGCGACAGCGCGTCGGCGATCGCCGACCGCTTCGGCATCACGGTCGAGGAGCTGGCCGCGGCGAACGACACCACCGTGGACGACCTGCGCACCCTCAGCGTCGGCGACGTGCTGCTGATCCCCACGGTGATCTAAGCGCTCGGCGCTGGCCGCTGGTCGCTGGTTGCTGGTGGCGAGACCTCGTAGGGGCAGAGCTTCAGCTCTGTCCTGGCCGAGCGAAGCTCGGCCGCCCGCTGACTGCTGACTAGCTGACCACCGCCCATTGACATCTCCTGCCGCTGGCCGTATCATTGCGCCGTCGAGAAGCTGGTGGCCTGTGGCGGGCGCGACCAACGTCGGCTGGGGAGCTGACGGGAAGCCTTCCACGGGCCGCACATGGGGAGGTGCGAAGGGAATCCCATGCTAGTTCAACCGTCAGCATTTGTAGTTCATGCGTTTACGCCCGACAACATGGAGCATCTGCGAAGCACGATCGATTCCGCACTCTCAGATTCAGGCTTTGGGACGCTCTACGCAGATGATGAGCTCGCTCAAGGTCACATTCTGGATGACAAGATCCAGCGGCAAATCGATCGCAGCGATTTCTGCCTCGTTGAGATCTCGGACCAGGACCGATCCAGTGTTTTCGTCGAATACGGATATGCGAAGGGGATAGGAAAGCCCTGCGTCCTTCTTCTCAGAAAGAGTATACATCCTCCAGCAGATCTAGAGGGTTACGACCGCATCGAATATGAGAATTGGGATGACCTGTCAAAACAGCTGCGGGGCTACATTACACACATCCGCACGCTCATCGCGCGGGCTGGCTTCACTGCGGATCGGGTTGCCCTGATATGTAGTACTACGTCTGAAATTGAGTCCGATTCCGTCAAGACCGAAGCCCTGGCCCGCTTTTACGGCCACCTGTTCGATGCGTTCATGCGCACTCCGCTGGCCATCAATACATGCGGAGCCGAGCCACTCCGTGGGGCTTTTCTCCGTGCCTATGGAGACAAGCTCCTTTCTTGGTCCGCGGAGCAGATGCGCGCATTTCAACCCAAAATCCGCTGGTATTGGCACAGTACGGCACAGCATGGCTTTGGCTTCCACCCGCCATGCTTTGAATCGTTCAAGGCTGCAGACAGAGAATCGCGGACGATTGATGAAGCACTCGGCTCATCAGCGATCGTCGCGTTTCTTGGTAGAACTGGGACGCGCGAGCAGGTTGAGCGCCTCCTCAGCTATCACGAAAACGGAAATCATGAGCTGGACCTCAGGGAGCGGCCTTTGATCTTGCTGGCTTGGTTCGGAGGCAGCATCGCAGATCTACTCGGGGCGAGGAGGGACGATCTCCGTTGGCTTCTGAACACGTATAACTACCTCAACCCCGAGGTAGAGTTCAACGACTGGACAGATGAGGAAAGAGCCAAAAGGCTAGCGCGCGAACTGGTAACTGGCGTCCAGCGCGTCCTCACATCATCACGGATCCCTGGCATACCGTAGCCGGCAGAAAAGTGCGCCCAGTCCGGTGTTGGCACCTAACACGGCGCGCGACGGCTCGGGCGGCGCAACGGGCGCCGTCGCCGTTGGCGCCGCGATCGCGGCGGGGGCCGTCGCCCTGGGCGGCGCGGCGTGGTACGCGCGGAGGCGGAGAGGCGCGCCGTAAGGCAGATGCGTAGGGGCGGTTCGCGAACCGCCCCTACCGGCGCGACGTGGCGACCCCCGCCGGCCAGCGAGGTGGCGACCTGAAGGTCGCCGCTACGATTGCGCGTCCGGTGCCCCACCGCAGCCCGATCTGCTACGATGGGCGAGACCCCCAGCAGAGGAGCCAGCGCATGCCCGAAGAACCTGGCGCGCCGCCGCAGATCACGCCCAAACGCCTCGGCGACTACCTGGACGTCATGAGCAAGACGGTTTTCCAGACCGGCATCTCGTGGAAGGTCGTCAACAACAAGTGGCCCGATATCCAAGCCGCCTTCCACCATTTCGACGCCGAACGCGTCGCGCACCTGTCCGAACGCGAGATCGACCAGCTGGCCACCGACCCGCGGGTGATCCGCAATCGACGCAAGATCGAGGCGATCGTCGAGAACGCAAACACGCTGCTCGCGCTCGAACGCGAGCACGGCTCGTTCCGCAAGTACCTACGCTCCCACGCCGGCTTCGAGGCGCTGGTTAAGGACATGCGCCGCCGGTTCAGGTTTATGGGCGATATGGGCTGCTACATCTTCCTCTACATCGTCAAGGAACAGGTGCCGGACTACCACGAATGGCGCGACGCCCACCCCAGCCCGCGCCGCTAACGCTCCATCCCGCTGCCAGCGCACGAAGCTCACAGGGGCGTGAACATAGCCGTCGATCCGCCCACGCTGCCGCAGGTGCTATCATGGCGATGCTCTACAAACTCGCGAGAGGAGTCGACATGGCGCCGCACATCACGCACTTCAAGATGATGGCCAAGCCCGGGGAGCGCCAGGCGGTCATCGACATGTTCAACAAGTGGTTCCGCGATCGACGGCCAAAGGCGCGCGGCTTCTTCCGCGCCGACCTCAGCTCGAACATCAAGAGCCCGGACGAGTTCATGGCCGTCGCCTGCTTCGCCGACAAGGCGACCTATGACGCAAACTCCAACGACCCGGAGCAAACCGCCTGGTACCACGAGCTCCGCTCGCACCTCGTCGCCGACCCGGAGTGGTTCGACGGGACGCTGGAGCTACAGAGGATCGGTTAGCGACCGGCGCGCGGCTCTCACGGCTTGGCGCGGCCGCGCGCTCGGTTCTTCGTCTTCGCTAGCGGGCGCTTGGCCTTCGCGCCGTCACCAGAGGCGCTGGCGTCCTTCGCCTCCAGCTTGTCCAGCCGGTTCTTCACCGCGCGGTGGTCCTCGCGCAGCTTGTCGAGCTCTTCGCGGAGGTTCTTGACCTCCTCGCCCTTGTCGCGGCCCTCGCGCAGACGCGCCGCCGCGGTGCGACCGCCCCGCACGACGCGCCCGTCCAGGTCGCGCGCCGCCAGCCGTTCGAGCGGACCGAGGGCCCGGTCGTCGCCCAGCTCGACCAGCGCGCCGATCGCCGCGAGCTTGACGCGCATCGCCGGGTCGTCCAGCAGCTCGATCAGCCGGTCGAGCGCCGGCTCCTTGCGCTCGGCATAGCGGCCCAGCTTGCCCAGGCAGGCGGTGGCGCCCGAACGCGCCTGCACCGACCGGCCGTAGCGCGTCCATTCGATGGCGATGGGGATCGCCTTCTCGTCGCGCAGCTCGCCGAAGCCCTCGAACGCCCGCATGCGCACGACATCGTTCTGCGACTCTCGATCCAGCGCCTGCTCCAGCCCCCCGAAGGCGGACGGCGACTTCGTCTTACCGAGCGAGGCCACAGCCTGCGCTTCGACGTAGTACGAGGCGTCGCCCTCGCGCAGCAGGCGCGTGAGCGCTTCGGCGGCGCGAGCGCCCCGCTGGGCCGGCGCCTCGTCGCGGAACTCGCCCAGCGCGGCGACGACGCCCCGGCGCGCCTTCGGGTGCTCGACGCCCAGGCAGTCGAGGAGCGCGTCGAGCGCGGCCTCCGAACCTGCCGTGCCCAGCGCGCGCGCCGCCTCCGCCCGTACCGCCCAGAACGAGTCGCCCAGCACGGCCTGCCTGAGCGCGGCGACGGCCTCCTTCGTGCCCAGCTTCGCTAGCTCCTTGGCCGCGTCGATCCGGCCCAAGACGTCGTCATCGTGTTCGAGCTGCTCGATGAGCTGCTCCTGGCCGCGCTTGAACTCGACGGTCTTCAGCAGCCAGCCGCCGGGGTCGAAGCGCACCAGCTTCGGCTTCTCCGGCAGGGGGAAGTAGAACGACTGCTCCCGCTCGCTGAGCTGTACCCGGAACGACTGGCGACCGCTCTCCAGCGCGAAGTCGATCTCGACCGGCGTCCGGAAGACCTCCGCCGTCCCGTGTTCGGTCGATTGCGTCTGCTTCACCGTAAGCTTGGCCTGTTTCGCCGAGTCGTCCCATTCGTACGAGAGGGTAAAGGTCGGGTGGCCGGCGCCGAAGACCCACTGCTCGAAGAAGGCGTCCATGTTGCGCCCGGTCGATTCCTCGATGGCGCGCTGGAGGTCGGGCGTGGTGACGTTCGTGCCCTGGTGCTTAGCGGTGTAGTGGCGAATCGCCTTCCAGAACAGCTCGTCGCCCAGTTGGAAGCGGAGCATGTGGAGCACCCAGCCGCCCTTCTCGTAGAACTGGCGGTCGAAGAGGTCGATCGGCTCGTTGTAGCGGTTCCAGACGATTGGGCGACGGTAGCGCTGGGCGTCCTCGCGGAAGTAGGCCTCCGCGTTCTGGCGCATGGCGTAGCGGAACTCGTCGACGCCCTGCTGATGCTCCGCCGTGTAGAGGTCGCCGAAGTAGGTGGCGAAGCCCTCGTTCAGCCAGCCGTGCGCCCAGTCGCGACAGGTGAGCAGGTCGCCGTACCACTGGTGGGCCAGCTCGTGCGCGACCAGGTAGTCGGCGTCGTCGCGCACGTCGGGGTGGGCGCGTTCGTCGTGAAGGATCGTATCGGTGAGCGTCGTCGCGCTCACGTTCTCCATGCCGCCGAAGATGAAATCGGCGACGACGACCTGCGCGTACTTGGCGTGGGGGTAAGGGATGCCGGTGCGCTCGTTGAAGAAGCGGATCATCTCCGGTGTTCGGTCCAGCGCGCGCCGGCCGTCCTCCTCGCGGCCCTTCGGCACGTAATACGTAAGGGGCACGCCGTCGGCCTCGTCTCGCAGCTCCGCGAAGTCGGCGGCGGCGACGCTCAGCAGATAGGCGACGTGCGGCACCGACTGGCGCCAGTGGAACGTCCGCCGGCCGTCGCGCTCGCCGACGCCGATCAGCTCGCCGTTCGAGACGGCGGTGAGCGGTTGGGGCACGGTGACGATGACCTCGCTGGTGGCGAGCTCGTTCGGGTAATCGAAGCAGGGAAACCAGTGGCGGGAGTCTTCGTCCTGACCCTGGCTCCAGACTTGCACCGGCTTCTCCGGGTAGCCTTCGTCCGGGCCGACGAAGTAGAGGCCGCGCCTGGGGCTGGCGGCGTAGTCGATCGCCACCGTCAGCTCCTCGCCCGCCTGGCGCGGCGAACCGAGGTCGATGCGCAGCCGGCCGTCGGCGTGCGAGTGCGCCAGCTCGCCGCCGCCCTCCAGCCGCACAGCGCCGATCGTCATCTCGACCGCGTCGAACTCGACGTGCGAGACGCCGTCGTTGATCGGCGCGAAGGTGTGGCTGGCGGTCCCCGAGACGCGCTTCGCCACCGGGTCGATCGCGATGTCAAGCCGGATGTGGCGCACGTCCACGATGCGGTCGCGGGCGTAGTGGGGCGTATCGCCGGGCAGGGCGAAGGCTCGCTGGCGGCCGCTGGCGCCAGATACGGCCGCGCCCAGGTGGGCGCCGCCGCATTCGTCGAAGATGCGTTCGGTCATGCTCGTACCCCTTATTAGGAACTAGGAACCAGGAACCAGGAACATGGATGCCCGAACCTTGGAACCATGGAACCGTGGAACCGGCGCGAGACGAGCGCCGGAACCAGGGAGCGCCCGTCTGGGCGCCGGAGAGCAGCATAGCGAGGCGGCGCCGGTGGGGGAAGGCGGAAGCGCTACGAGCGCCCCACGTACCGCCCCGGCGTCTCGCCCAGGGCGCGGCGGAACATGGCGATGAACGCGCTCGGGCTCTCGTAGCCCACGTCGAGCGCGACCTCGGTCACGGAGCGGCCGGCGGCCAGCTCCTCCAGCGCGCGCACCAGCCGGAGCTGTTGTCGCCAGCCCCGGAACGTCATGCCCGTTTCCTTGACGAAAAGACGCGCCAGCGTGCGGCCGCTCGCGCCCACGTCGCGCGCCCACTGGGGGAGGCAGCGCCCGTCGGCGGGATCGGCCATCAGGCCGTCCATCACGGCGCGCAGTCGCTCGTCGTTCGAGAGCGGCAGGTGGAGCGGCGCGTGCGGCGCCGAGCGAATCTCGTCCAGCAGCACCGCCACCAGACGCTCCTCCGCCCCGCCCAGCGGGTACTCGTGCGCCAGCTCGACGGCCCGCAGGACCAGTTCGCGCAGCAACGGCGAGACATTGACGACGCAGCACGACTCCGGCATAGCCGCCAGGGCGCTCGGCTGGAGGTAGAGCGTGCGCATCGCCACGGCGCCGGACATGTCGATCGTGTGGTCGACGTCTGCCGGCACCCAGACGGCGCGCTCCGGCGGCACCACCCACGTTCCGTCACACGTCGCGACGCGCATCACGCCCGTCGCTGCGTAGACGAGCTGCGCGCGGCCGTGGCGGTGCGCCGCCAGGCGCTCGCCTGGCGGGTAGTCGAGGGCCACGGCCACCACCGGCCGGTTGACCCTTCTGTACCCCACGGGCTGGCTCATTCTCGTGATATTCTGTCCTATTATCGCAAGACAGTCAACGCGGAACGTGCGACCATAGCGGAGAGAAGCTGATAAGGAGAGAACGCCATGCCGACCAACATCAGCCATTTCGCCGTCCAGGCCGACGAAGTGGAGCGCGCCCGCACGTTCTACGAGGACGCGTTCGGCTGGACCTTCGCCCAATGGGGGCCGCCGGACTTCTACCAGATCCGCACCGGGACGGACGACGACCCCGGCGTGCGCGGGGCCTTGGAACGCCGCCATAACCCCGCCGGCGACGCGCCCCTCCAGGCCTACGTCTGCACCATCAGCGTCGATGACGTCGACGCGGCGGCGAAGGGCATCAAGGCGGCGGGCGGCAAGATCGTCTACCCGAAGTACCACATCCCGAACGTGGGCTGGCTGGTCCAGTTCGTCGACACCGAAGGCAACGTCGCCACCGCCATGCAATACGAAGCGGAGTGAGGCGAACGCCTCTCGCGCTTCGGGCTACCCCAGCAGCTCCCGCAGCCGCCCCTCGATCACGTCTGGCTCCGGGTGGGCGATGCCCAGCTCGTCCAGGTAGCGGACGATGTCCGCGCGGTGGTGGATGTCGTGCTCGAGCTGGCCGAAGACCAGCCAGTGGCCGCTCAGCCGCAGCGTCTGTTCCTGGTAGGGCACGTCGTACTCGCGGGCCAGCGCCTGTGCGTCGCGGAGGAAGGGCTCCATGCGCTGCCAAGAGACGCGCAGCATCGACTGCAGCCCTTCCTTGGTCTGCCCCTCGCGCAGCATGTCGGGCCACGGCTCGCCGTCCGGCACCAAGTGGGCGACGATCCCCCGGCCCAGGCAGACGTGGAGGAGGATGCCCTTCGCGTTCCAGAGGCCGCGCTTCGGCGACCAGTCCAGCTTGTCTTCCGGCAGCAGGCCGAGCAGCTCGACGAGCTGGTCGTTCACTCGCGCCCAAATGGGCGTGGCGTCCAGCGGCGGGAAGGCGGTCACGGCGTCTCCACCTCCGGGTGCTGGATGTCCAGCAGGGCGAGGTAGTGGAAGAGGTCCGCGCGGTGGTGGACGTCGTGCTCCAGCAGGTGGTAGGCGATCCAGTGGCCGATGAAGCTGCGCGGCTCGCCATAGTACTCGCGCTCGTGCATCGCGTCGAGCTTCGCCGGGTCTGACAGGAAGCGTTCGAGCCGCTCCCACGATGAGCGGAGCTGCCGCTTCAGGCCGTCGCGGGTCTGGCCCTCACGCAGCGCGTCCGGCCACGGCTCGCCGTCCTTCACGGCGTCGCGAAGCCAGTTCTGGCGAGCCATCGAGAAGTGGATAAGGATGCCCCGGAAGTTCCAGAGCCTCCGCTTCGGGCTCCAGTTCATCTTGTCGTCGGGGACGTAGTCGACGAGCGAGACGAGCTGCTCGTTCAGCTTTGCCCATTCGCCGGTGACGTCCAGGTGGGGGAAGGCGGTCACGGCGTCTCCACCTCCGGGTGCTCGATGTCCAGCAGCGCGAGGTAGTGGAAGAGGTCGGCGCGATGGTGAACGTCGTGCTCCAGCAGGTGGTAGGCGATCCAGTGGCCCGTGAAGCTGCGCCCGCCATACTCGCCACCGGAGAAAACGCGCTCATACGTCGCGTCGAGCTTCGCCGGGTCCGACAGGAAGCGTTCGAGCCGCTCCCACGAGGAGCGGAAAAGTTGCTTCAGGCCGTCGCGGGTCTGGCCCTCGCGCAGGGCGTCCGGCCACGGCTTAACATCCTTCACGGCGTCGCGAAGCCAGTTTTGGCGAGCGTTGCCGATGTGGATAAGGATGCCTCGGAAGTTCCAGAGGCCCGGCTTCGGGCTCCAGTTCATCTTGTCGTCGGGGACGTAGTCGACGAGGGAGACGAGCTGCTCGTTCAGCTTCGCCCATTCGCCGGTGACGTCCAGGTGGGGGTAGGTCTCGCCACTCATCAGCGGTCTCCTTTAGTCATGATGCGCGTCTCTCTGTCATGCTGAGCGTCAGCGAGGCATCTCCGCCTGCTTCCCAACGCCCGGCGAAACCAGCGACAAAACCTCGCTAGGCGAACCGAGACTCTTCGCTTTGCTCAGAGTGACGATCGTCTACCGCGACAGTCGTCTCATTGAACCTCAAACCTCGACCTTACGTCGGGAACCCGGGCGCCGCCAGCACCTTCTCGATCTGGCCGGCGTGATCGCCGTCGTGGACGCGCTGGAAAGCCGCCCACTCGCGGCAGTTCAGCTCACCGAAGAGGAAGTGAGCGAAGCGCGTCTCAACGTTCGCGGTCGCGATCGGCCCGTCGACGAAGTCGAGGAGCGCGCGGTGCGCCGCGTCCATCGCCGCGCGCGCCTCGCCGAGCGTCGCAAAAGGCCGGCCTCCGGTCACGCCGTCCTGCTCCTGGCCCTCGCCGCCGAAGCCGGCGACGCGCTCCCCGCGACCGAGACGCTGGCAGAGGCGCGCGACGCCGCGCTTGGCCGACACGACGTGGTGGAGCACCTCCAGCACCGACCAGTCGTCCGGGCTGGGCTTGAACGTCGCCTGCTCTTCGGAAAGGCCGTCGATCAGGCCGGCGACCTGCGCATGCCCTTTCTCGACCAGCTCCCGGATCGAGGCCGGCTCCTTCGCGGCGTTGTGCTGGATGTAGGAACGAATGCGGTCCCGCGCTTCGAGCTGTTCCGTAGTCATCCTGCTCTCCTTCCAGTGAGGCCGGGCCCTCGACCCACGACCCGGGACCCTCGACCCTTACTCCCGTCCCGCGACCCGCTCCGTCGCCTCGCGGAAACGCGTGACGTGGTCGGCGGAGCCACGCAACTCCCGGTTCGCCGCGATTTCCGCCTGCGCGCCCTTGTCGACCTCGGTCGCGGCGTCGATCACCGCCTTCGACCAGCGGACGGCGGCCGGGGACTGGTGCGCGATCTGACGCGCCAGCTCCCAGGCGGCGGCTTCCAGCTCGTCGTGCGCCACGACGCGGTTCACCAGGCCGATGCGCTCGGCCTCGTCGGCGTCGACGGTGCGGGCGGTGAAGATCAGCTCCTTCGCCTTCGCCGCGCCGACGATGCGCGGGAGCTGGCTACCGCCGACGACCAGGCCGTAGCTGGCGCCGGGGAAGCGAAAGCTGGCCCGCTCCGAGGCGAGCCGCAGGTCGCAGGCGAGGGCGAGCGCCGCGCCGCCGCCGAAGGCGTACCCGTTTACCGCGGCGATCAGCGGCGTCGCGAACGCGCCGACGCGCAGGACGGCCTGCGCCATCCCGTCGCCCCGCCCGCCCGACTCGAACGAGGCGAGCGCCTCGGTCATGTCGGCGCCCGCGCTGAACGACTGGCCGGAGCCGGTGAGCACGACGACCCGGACGCCTTCGTCCGCCTCCAGCTCTTCGATGACCCGGCCGACGGCGAGCGAGAGCTCGCGGTTGAAGGCGTTGTGCTTCTCTGGGCGGTTCATCCGCAGGAAGGCGATGCCGTCCCGGTCCTCGCGCTGCACCACCTCGTCACTCATGGCGAGCGCATGATACCACAGGGGCAACGACGGGCCGAACGACCGCCGCCGGCCCGGCTCGCTCCGGCGGACGCTGCCGTGCTAGCATGCGGGCGCCATGGCGATCGACCAGACGGCGGCGCCAGCGCCGGCGACGTTCACCATTCAGGGGCGGCAGGTACGGCTGCCGGTCGAAGTGCGGGACGCGACGGCGGCCGTCGCGTTCTATCTCGTGCCAGCGCGAGCGGCGCAGGCGCTGATCGCGGCCACGGGGCTGCGCGCGGCCCAGGTGCTCCCGGGGCGCACGCTCTGCACGATCGGGACGATGGTCTACCGGGACGGCGACCTGGGCCCGTACCACGAGGTGGCCATCACGTTCTTCGTCCGCGAGGCGGGCGCCCGATCGCTGCCGCTCGTCGGCGGGTTGGTGGGCGTGCTCCGCGGCTCGTTGGGCGCCTACATCCACCACCTGCCGGTCGATGCCGAGTTCAGCCGCGACGCCGGCTGCACCATCTGGGGCTTTCCGAAGTTCCTCGCCGAGATCGCGGTCTCGGAGCACGGCGCCGAGCAGACGTCGACGCTGTGGGTGGACGGACAGCACGTCCTCAGCCAGACGGTCCGAATGGGCGGCGGCCGTAGCTTCAGCGATCGACCGCAGGTCTCGTACGCCTACCGCGACGGCGCGTTGCACCGCACGCCGTCCACCATGAGCGCCCGCGACGTTGGCGCCCGCCGCGGCGGCGCCCGGCTGGAGCTGGGGACGCACCCCATCGCCGAGGAGCTACGACGTCTGGGGCTACCGAAGGGGGCGCTCTTCAGCACCTTCGCCGGCAAGCTGACCGGCGCCTTCTACGCGCCAGAGCGGCTCGGCCACAGGTGAACACAGATAGCCACAGATGCTGCGGAACCCAGCGCCGGTCGCCCTGCTCTGTCCGGCCCCCTTCAGCAAGACTCGCATTGCTGCGTATCAAGGTGGATGGGTACTAGCAGGCTGCTGAAAAATGGGGAGTGCAGAGGGGCGCAGCACTGGCGCCTGCCCTGAGCGGAAGCGAAGGGCCGGAGGTCTGGGGGTGTCCCCCAGATTCAAACAAACTTCTCAGGGCGGGTGGGTGGGAAGAGCGACACTGCTTTCCTGAGAGTTTTTCAGCACCCTGCTAGCCCCCGACCCCCAAACGAGCGCGGAAGCCTGGGTCGATTGACAATTCCCGCCCGAAGGCGTACCTTTGGGCCAACTGGTGGCGAGAGGCGACCCGCAGCACCGTTCCTGAGGACGCTCTGTGTCGCCGCCTTCGCCGAGCGGCCCGCCCCGCGAACACGCCCGCGATCTGCAAAGCGCGCAGGAGGTAGCAGCGATGACCACTTCATCCTGGAAGGCACTGGCTGCGGCGATGCCGCTGGCCCTGATCGCAGCGGCGCTTATCGCGCTCGCGGTCAGCGTGAGCGGCGGCGGCGAAGCGCCCCGCATCGCCGCGGGGCCGGGGCCGACGGCCACGCCGACCCCCAAGCCGAACGCGCTGGCGCAGGTGATCGGCGCCTCCACAGACCTGATCGACGGGCCGATGAGCCGGGGGCGGCTCGGCGATGTCCTGCTCGCCAACGACAAGGTCCAGGTCGTCATCCAGCAGCCCCAGCGCAACCTGCTGAGCGTCGGCCAGTACGGCGGGCAGATCATCGACGCCGACCTCGTCCGGCAAGGGCCGGACCCGGAGCGTGACAGCTTCGAGGAGTGGGCCGTCGGCATCAACCTGGAGAACACCTGCCACTACACCAGCGTCAGCATCATCAACGACGGCGCCAACGGGCAGCCGGCGGTGGTCCGGGCGACTGGCGTGGACGACCTGCTGGACTTCATCAACCCCAGCTCGCAGGTGGCCGGCTTCGGGTTCCCCTTCCCGGCGGCCTTCGATGACGCCAACCTCCTCGATTTCACCTGCACCACGGACTACAGCATCGGGCTTAAGGACCGCTACGTCACGGTAGACACGACCTTCACGAACACGGGCGCGACGCAGATCAGCACCTTCATGACGGAGTTCATGAACGGCTCCGGCCAGCTGGAGACATTCCTGCCCGGCTACGGTTTCGGCGAGCCGCTGGTCACCGCAACGTGCGCGCTTTGCAACTTCATCGCTTGGCAGGGCTACGGGAACGGCGAAGGCGTCACCTATGGCTACGTCCACAACATCCCCGGCAGCACCTCCTTTAACACGAACGGCGTGACGATCCCCTTGGTGGGGGAGAGCGCCGCCCTCGCCCTCATCGGCGCCGCGTTGCCGAACATCATCATCCCCCCGAGCGGCGGGCAGGTGACGCTCACGCGCTACTTCGCTGTCGGCGAGGACGTCGGCGACATCGTCGACATCCGCAACCAGATTACCGGCCTGACGACGGGCACCATCTCCGGCACGGTGACGCGCAACAGCTTGCCAGTCGAGGATGCCGACGTCACCGTCTTCGGCGCCTTCGCCGATGGTCCCGGGTCAGACAAGAACGTCGTCGCCCACTACCAGACCGACGCCCTTGGGCAGTACCAGGGCACGCTGCCGCTGGGCAGCTACACGGTGAAGGTGCACCTGGATGGTCACATGCCCGCTTCGCCCGACCCGGCGAGCGTGACGATTACGGCCTCGCCGAGCGTGCACGACTTCACGATCCCGGTATCGGGGCGGATCAAGGTGACCCTGGTCGACGAGAACAACCTGCCCATCGCTGGCAAGGTCTCCATCGTCGGCATCGACCAGTATAAGGACCCGGAGAACACGCAGCTGTTCCTGGGGCAGATCAACAACCGCACCGGCGTCTTCGGCGACGTCACCTTCGACCCGCTCACCTTCGGCCTGGCCAAGGTGCTCTTCATGGACGAGACCGGAGACACCGGCGAGGTGTTCCTGGAGCCGGGCGACTACCAGGTCGTCGTCTCGCATGGCCAGGAGTACTCGATCTTCGAGCAGAATGTCACCCTCACGTCAGGCAACCTGGAGATCGTAACTGCGCAGATCGCGCGCGTGATCGATACGTCCGGTTTCGTCTCCGGTGACTTCCACGTCCACATGATCGATAGCCCGGACAGCGCCGTCTCCAAGGAAGAGCGCATCGTCACGATGCTCGCGGAGGGGGTCGACTTCTTCACGACGACCGACCACGAGCACCGCACCGACCTTACGTCTCAGATCGCGAGCCTGGGCGTCGGCGGGCTCATCTCGGTCGCCGTGGGCGCCGAGACGACGAGCCCCGACTACGGCCACTTCAACTCCTGGCCGATGACCATCGACCCGACGAAGGTGAACAATGGCGCGATCGACTGGGCGGGCGCGGCGCCGGATGGGATGGATTTCCCCAGCTTCGGCAACTACACGCTCTCGCCCGCGCAGATCTTCGCCGCGCTCCTGGCTGACCCCGGGACGGACACGGTGCAGATCAACCACATGGACTCATTCTTTGGCCCGGGCGGCCTGGCTGTCGACACCGCCTACATCCCGCCGCGCGACTTCGCTGACAACGCGGACAGGCGCCTCGACCCGGGCATCGCCAACCTCTTCGACTCGAGCTTCACGGCGCTCGAGGTGTGGCAGGGCACGGACCGGAACGACATCCTCAACCGCTTCATCGGCCGGAACATGGGCGACTGGTTCAACATGATCAACCAGGGGATCATCCGCTCCGGCATCGCCGTGTCCGACACGCACCAGACGGCGAACGTCCCCTCCGGCTTCCCGCACACCTCGCTGGCGTCGTCGACGGACGACCCGAGCGCGCTGGGCGCCATCGCCGACGCGCTGTCCGGCAACGTGAACGCCGGGCGCAACATCGGCACCAACGGGCCGTTCATCAAGGTGACCAGCAGCGCGGCGTCCACGGGCCAAAACGGGGGCCTGGCTCTGGGCCTACCGACGCTCATCTCCACCACCAACGGCAGCGCCCAGATCACCGTCGACATCGAGAGCCCGCTCTGGGCGCCCTTCGACCGGGTGGAGTACTACGTCAACACCGTGCCGACCCCGGACGACACCGACGATGACCCGACGACGCCGCCCTTCTGGCGCGTGGCGACGATGCCTACGGTGCAGACGGCGCCCGCGGACTTCACAATCAATGCGGTGAACGACTTCCCATCGATCCCCGGCGCCTCGCACCTCGAAGCGGCGACGTCGCTCACGCTGAACGGCCTGACGCAGGACACCTGGGTGGTGGTGCTGGTGCGCGGCATGGACGGCACGTCGGAGCCACTCTTCCCGGTCATTCCGAACGACCTCTGCCAGGTGATGAACGTCCCCGTATGCCCGGAGTCGAACGACACCCTGACCAACCTGACGGACGGCAACCTGGGGGAGCTGGGCGTCAACGCCACCGCCTTCGCCAACCCCCTGTTCATCGATGTGAACGGGAACGCGACGTACGACGTGACACCCGTCGACAGCGACCGCGACGGCTGCCTCAATAACGACGAACTGCTAGGGAAGGCGAACGCGGGCCAGGGCGGCGGACGCAGCCCCAGCAGCTTCTGGGACTTCATGGACGTCTGGACGGGCAACCCGTTCATCCGCAACAAGATCGCTAACTCCGCCGACATCGCTGCGGTCGTCGCGCGCTTTGGCGCGAACGACACTGGACCGGGCGCCTTCAACCGCGATAGCGACCCGCTATCCTCTCCGACCATTGCCATCACGCCCAGCGGCAGCCGGGTGAACTACCACCCGATTTACGACCGCAACGGTTCGATCATCGGTCAGAACGCGTGGAACCTGAAACCGCCCAGCGGCGTGATCAACGCGCAGGAGATCGCGAACGTGGTCGCCCAGTTCGGTCACAATTGCAACTAGCGCTTCGCCTTCGTGTCGAGCAGACAGGGAGCGCCCATCGGGCGCTCCCTGTTCGTCCCGCTGCGGCTCGCCGTTCGCGCGCCCAAACCGGCCCCCTGACGCTTGACGCAGGCAGGTCGGGCGCTATACTGGGCACGCTTGCCTGCGCCCGAGGCGCCCGGCCAGCGCGAACGTCAAACGCTGGAGGATGACCATGGCTCTCTATCTCCTGCAAGTCGCCTACACGCCCGAGGCCTGGGCGCCCCTGATGTCCACGCGCGAAGGCGTGCGGGCCATGCGCGCGGCGAAGCGTTCCAAGTACACGCCGCCCGGCTCGTAAGTCACGCCCTCCGTCGCATGGCACACAAGTTCCGCTTCGGCATCCAGGCGTCTCGGGGCGCCTCCGCCGGAGACTGGACAGCGAAGGCGCGCCGGATCGAGGAGCTGGGCTATTCCACGCTCTTCATCCCAGACCACTTCAACGACCAGCTTGCGCCTCTACCCGCCCTCACGGCCGCGGCCGGCGCGACGAGTACGCTCCGCGTCGGCACGCTCGTGCTCGACAACGACTACCGCCATCCGCTCGTGCTGGCGAAGGAGTTCGCGACGCTGGACGTGCTCTCGAACGGCCGCGCCGAGCTCGGCCTGGGCGCCGGCTGGATGCGCAGCGATTACGAGCAGTCGGGCATCGCCTACGACCCGCCCGGCCGGCGCATTGCTCGCTTCAAGGAGGCGCTGGCGATCATCAAGGGCCTCTTCGCCGACGAGCCGTTCTCGTTCGCAGGCGAGCACTACACCGTGACCAACCACCACGGCACGCCGAAGCCGGTGCAGAAGCCCCACCCGCCGATCCTAATCGGCGGCGGCGGCAGGCGAGTGCTGCGCCTCGCCGCGCGCGAGGCGCAGATCGTTGGGGTGAACTTCTCGCTGGCAGAGGGCGAGGTGAACCCGCAGGTCGCCATCACCGGCACCGCCGAGGCCACCCGGGAGAAGATCGCCTGGGTGCGCGAGGCGGCCGGCGCTCGCCTCGACGAAATCGAGTTGAACGTCACGGTGTTCGTCTCGGCCCTGACGGACGACCGGGAGGGCGTGGCGAAGGCGATCGCCGCCGGCTTCGGGCTACCCGCGGATGAGGTGCTCGCTTCGCCGCACCTGCTCGTCGGCACCGTCGACCAGATCGTCGAGGACCTCCAGCGGCGCCGGGAGGAGTTCGGCTTCTCTTACGTCGTCTTCTCCGGCGACGTCTTTGAAGCGATGGCGCCCGTCGTCGCCCGCCTCGCCGGGACGTAGCGCCGGACCCACTCCGCCAGGCCCCGCCGGTCGGGGGTAGGGGGTCAGTTCAAACGCCGGTCTTTAGTTCAGTGCCCGTCGGAAAGCCGCGTCCAATAGACGTGAGTCTCCCACGACCGGCGGTACTCGGCGACATCGAGTAGCGATTTCACCTCTCCGAGCAGCGGGAATCGATCCACATCAGGGAGGTCAGCGATCCAACCCATCGACGCGAGGAACGCCGCCAGCCCGTCCCGGTCTACTGTCTGCGGATTCGGGAGCCGCGCCTCCTGAAGCTCGCCGAAAGGCGACGCTTCGAACTCCAGCCGCCACACCCCCGATGCGTATCGCGGCGAGCCGAGATCAAGCGGGTCATAGCCGAGCTCCGCCTTGTCTGCGGCGCGCTGGAGCAGGAGCTGCTCGACAGCAGCGATCGAGGGCTCCCACGGACCCGCTGGGACGTTCCACATTACCACCAAGGCGCACCGCGGGCGGAGCACGCGTGCGATCTCCGCAAGAGCGCGCGCGTTGTCGAACCAGTGGAACGCCTGAGCGACGAAGACGGCATCCAGTGAAGCATCCGGCAGCGGAATCTCTTGAGCGGTTCCGGTATGCACTTCAGCGTCCGGGCAGAGCGTATGGAGCACACGCCGCATCGCCTCCTGCGGCTCGACGGCGACCACGCGGCTGAACGCAGGCACAAGCAGGCGTGTGAGCTTGCCTGTGCCTGCCGCTAGGTCGAGCACGGTCGCCGTCGATGGCAGACCCGGAATGTCGACGACCTCGGCCGGCCAGCCCGGTCGGCCGCGTTCATAATCCTCCGGCCAGCGCTCGCCGCTCCCCGTAGGCAGGTACCACGTCACGGAGCGGTCAGGCATGGCCCAACCCTGACCGCTCCCGGCCAAATTGTCAAGAGCCGGTGGTAGTCCTGTCGGGCTGGTCGGATTCAAATTGACCCACTACCCGGTCAGCCGCGCGCGCTGGTCGTGGTATACTGGCGTCCGCCCTACGAGGAGGACGGGATGAGGAAGCTGCCGCCGCATGGCTCGTCGCTCGAAGAGGTGATGGAGGCGCTGCGCGCCCTCCAGGCAAGCGACGCCGACTACCACCACGCCAAGACCTGGGCCTACATCTACAACGCCGGGCCGGACGTGGACACGGTGCTCCGGGCGGCGGCCGGACACGTGCTCCTGGAGAACGCCCTCAACCCCTTCGTCTTCCCCAGCCTGAGGGAGATGCAGCGCGACCTGGTGGCCGTGACCGTCGATCTGCTCCATGGCGGCGAGGACACCGGCGGCGCCATGACCTCCGGCGGCACCGAATCGATCTTCATGGCCGTGAAGACCGCGCGCGACCGGATGCGCGCCGAACGCGGCATCGAGCGCGGGCGCATCGTCATCCCGCGCACCGCCCACCCGGCGTTCGTCAAGGCCGCGCACCTGCTCGATCTGGAGTGGGCGCAGCTGCCGCTGGGCGAAGACCTGCGCACGAGCGCCGCCGACCTCGCATCGATGATCACGGACGACACGGTGCTCGCCGTCGGCTCGGCGCCGAACTTCCCGTACGGCATGATCGACCCGATCCCGGAGATGGCGCGTCTCGCCTCGGATGCCGGCGTGCCCTTCCACGTCGATGCCTGCCTCGGCGGGCTGATGCTCCCCTTCCTGGAGCGGCTGGGGTACCCGGTGCCGCTGTGGGACTTCCGGGTGCCCGGCGTCTCGTCCATCTCCGCCGACCTGCACAAGTACGGCTACGCCGCGAAGGGCGCCTCGGTCGTTCTCCACCGGCCGAAGTCGAACCTGAGCTATCAGGTCTTTTTCTTCGACGACTGGCCCGGCGGCGCCTACGGCACGCAGGCCTTCCTCGGCACGAAGCCCGCCGCGCCCATCGGGGCGGCCTGGGCGGTGATGCGCTACCTGGGCGAGGAGGGCTACCTGCGTCTGGCGCGCGAGACGATGGACGCCACCGAGCGCCTGCTCGCCGGCATCCGCTCGATCGATGGCGTCCACGTCTGGGGCGAGCCTGACATGTGCGTCGCCGCGATCGGCTCGCGCGAGCACGACATCCACGCCGTCGCCGACGTGCTCAACGGGCGCGGCTGGCACTTCGACCGGCAGAGCGGCCCGCCTGCCATCCACCTCATGGTCAGCCCGCGCCACCGGCTCGTCGTCGATGAGTTCCTGGACGACCTGCGATTCGCCCTCGCCCACCACCGCGGCGCCAGCGCCACCGCCGCCACCTACGGCGACGACGTGAGCGCGGAGGCGTCTGCCAAGACGTGATGGACGCGAAGGAACGCGCCCGCGCCCGGCTCGACGAGTATCGCGGTCCGCTGGTCGAGCTGAGCCACCGCATCCACGCCCACCCGGAGCTGGCGTTTCAGGAGCACCAGGCCTGCGCCTGGCTCGCCGAGACGCTATCGGACGCGGGGCTGGCGGTGGAGACCGGTGTCTGCGACCTGCCGACGGCCTTCGCGGGGCGGGCCGGCGAAGGCCTCCTCCACGTCGCTTTCTGCGCCGAGTACGACAGCCTGCCCGAGATCGGCCACGCCTGCGGCCACAACATCATCGCCACCTCGGCGGCGGGCGCGGCGATCGCGCTGGCGCCGCTCGCCGATGAGCTGGGGCTGACCGTGCGCATCATCGGTACTCCGGCCGAGGAGGGCGGCGGCGGCAAGATCCTCTTGCTCGACCGCGGCGCCTTCGACGGCGTCCACGTCGCGATGATGGTCCACCCCTCGCCCGTCGACGTGCTGACGCCGCCCGCCATCGCCGTGCTGCACATCGACGTCTACTACACAGGCAAGGAGGCGCACGCGGCGTCGTTCCCGGACCGCGGCGTCAACGCCGCCGACGCGCTCACCGTCGCGCAGGTGGCGATCGGCCTCCTCCGCCAGCACATTCGCCCCACCGACAAGATCCACGGCATCATCACCAAGGGCGGCGACGCGCCAAACGTGATCCCGGCCCACACCAGCGCCCGCTACTACATCCGGGCGCGCCGTCTGGAGCACCTGGAGGAGCTGCGGCCGAAGGTCTACCGCTGCTTCGAGGCGGGCGCGCTGGCCACCGGCGCGACGCTGGAGATCGTCGAGGACGGCAAGCCCTATTCGCACATCGCGCACGACCCCGACCTGGCGGAGGCGTACCGGCGCAACGCGGAGGCGCTCGGCCGCGCCTTCGTCGACCTCGGCCCGGCGGCGGAGTCGCGAGCTGGTTCGACGGACATGGCGAATGTGTCGCTGGCGCTGCCTGCCATCCAGCCGCTGATCGGCATCGACTCGCTACCGGCCCTCGGCCACCAGCCGGAGTTCGCCGCGCATTGCGTCACGCCCGCCGCCGACCAGGCGGTCTACGACGGCGCCCTGGCGATGGCCTGGACGGCCATCGACCTGGCGCTGGACGAGCGCCTGCGCGCGCGCCTCTTGCGCGGTGACGGCGGCGACGCGGCGTGAGGAGATGGCGATGAAGCCCTGGCTCGCAGACGCGTCGTCGCTCGCCGACGCCGTGCACCGCGGAGAGGCGCGGGCGGCCGATGCGCTGGAGGCGTCGCTTGAGGCGATCGCGGCGTCGGAGCTGAACGCCGTGGTTTACCTGGACGCGGAGGGCGCCCGCCAGCGCGCCGAGGAGATCGATCGGCTCGTCGCGGCCGGCCGGGACCCCGGCTTCCTCGCGGGCGTGCCGGTGCTGATCAAAGACCTGGAGGACGTGGCCGGCATGCCGACCGCGGAAGGATCGCTCGTGTTTAAGGACCGCGTCGCCGAGCGCGACTGCACGCACGTCGCGCGAGTGCGCGCGGCGGGCGCCGTCATCTTGGGAAAGGCGGCGACGCCGGAGTTCGGCTTCGTCTCCTACTGCGCGACGAAGCTGCACGGCGTCACGCGCAACCCCTGGCTGCTGGAACGCACGCCGGCCGGCTCGTCGGGCGGGTCGGCGGCGGCCGTCGCCGGTGGCCTGGCGCCGATTGCCAGCGCGACCGACGGCGGCGGCTCGATCCGCCTGCCGGCGGCCTACTGCGGGCTGGTGGGCATGAAGGGCAGCTTCGGCCGCATCCCGCGCGGCCCCCACGCCAAGAACGGCCAGCTCACCTCGCTCAAGGGCTGTGTCGCCCGCAGCGTGCGCGACGCCGCCCGCTGGTACGACGTGGCCGCCGGCTACGACCCGCGCGACCCCTTCAGCCTCCCCCGCGTCGATGGCTGGGAGGCGAACCTGGGAGCGCGATCGCTCAAGAGCCTGCGCGTCGCCGTCGCGCCAAACCTCGGGAACGCCGTCGTCCACCCCGAAGTCGAGCGCATCGTGCGCGAGGCGGCGGGCGCGCTGGTGGAGGCGGCCGGCCTCCAACGCCGCGACGACGTGGAGGTCCGGCTGCCCGAGAACGGCATCGCCTGGGCGCGCGCCGGGCTCCCGTCGCTGGTCGACGACCTGAAGGGCCACTGGCCGGACTGCAAGGACGACCTCACGTTCGAGATCCGCTTCGCCATGGAGTACGCGCCCCAGTATCGCGCCTGGCACGGCGCCGCTGTCGAGCGCTTCCGGGTCGAGATGAACGAGGCGATGGCCGAGCTGTTCGAGCAGGTCGACCTCGTCCTCTGCGCCACCAGCCCGATGGAGCCCTTCGCCGCGGAAGGCCCGATGCCCAACCACGTCGGCGAGGTGAAGGTGAGCCCGTATAACGCCGGCGCCCTCACCATCCCGGGCAGCATCTCCGGCTATCCGGCGATCTCCATCCCGGCCGGCCTCTCGGCCAGCGGTCTCCCCATCGGCTTGCAGGCGTACGCGCGAAGGCACGAGGACGCGCTGCTGCTCGATCTGGCGCTGGCGATGGAGCGGGCGAGACCATGGCCGCTGGTGGCGCCCGAGGCGCCGAAGTAGACGCCCCGCCGGCTATGCGGCCAGGCGCTCCGGGCCAGCCTCGTCCGTCGCGAGGGGGAAGGCGCCCCGGTCGTACAGGCGGCAGAGGGCGGCGACCACCTTCGGGCTGAACTGCTTGCCGGAAGCGGCGACGACCTCCGCGATCGCCTGCTCGAGCGGCCGGCCCCTGCGGTACGGGCGGTCGCTGATCATCGCATCCAGGCTGTCGGCGACCGAGACGATGGTGGCCACCTCCGGGATCGCTTCGCCGGCCAGGCCGCTCGGATAGCCGCCGCCGTCCCAACGCTCGTGGTGACAGCGGGCCACGGTCGCGGCCAGCTCGAAGCCCTCGCAGCCGGCCAAGAGCTCCTCGCCCCAGACGGCGTGGCTGCGCATCAGCTCCCAATGTTCGGCCGTCAACGCGCCGCTGTGCGCGAGCACCGAGTCGGGGACGCGTACCTTGCCGATGTCGTGGAGAACAGCGGCCATCCCCGCCTCGCAGGCGGCGTCTTCGCTGTAGCCCAGCTCCCGGGCGAGCGCCTCGACGAGCGCGCGGATGTTGTGGAGGTGGCACCCGGTGGTCTCATCGTGCGCCTCGGCAGCGGAGGCGAGCATCATCACCGTCTCGGCGTGAGCCTGAACGAGCTGCTTGGTGGACGCCTGCAGGTCCTCTACCAGCGTGGCGGTGTGGACGATCGCCGTGACCTGGGTCGCGACGGCGCTGAGGAACTGGGCGTCGCGCGGCCCGAAGGCGTCTTCGCGCTTGCTGCCAACGGCGAGCATGCCCACCACCCGGTCCTGCCAAATCATGGGCGCCACCAGGCCCGACTGCATGCCGGCGGCGTGCATGAGCGCCCGCTGCGATTCCGAGAGTGCCTCGCTCTCCAGCAGGTCGTTCAGGATGAGCGGCCGGCGCGTCTCCTCCAGGATCTTCGGCAACGGGTGCGTGCCGCCATAGCTACGCTGGTCGTCGTTCCAGGCCTGGATCAGCTCGTCCGGCAGCCGGGCGAAGGTGCTGGCCGCCACCGACCCTTCGGCGTCGTCCTGGAAGAGGCTGAAGTGGACCGCGTCGTAGCCGGCGCCGAGCGAGAGGCGGTGGGCCACCAGGCGCAGCTTGTCGTCCAGGTCGCCGGGCGAGGTGAGGAGCGGGACGAGCTCGCCGACGACGCGGGCGGCGCGCTCGTCACCGAGCGGACGCGAGGGGCCGAGCCCGCCCGGCTCGATCGCCCGCTCGCGCCGCCAGCGGTACATCGCCGTGTCGGCTAGGCGCACCAGGTCCTCCACCGTCCGCGCTTCGCTGGGGTACACGGCCAGTCCGATGCTGGCCGTCACCGGCACGCCAGCGCCGGTCTCCGCGTCGGTCAGGCGCGAGGTGGCCAGCGTGTCGATCACGGCCTGGCGGTAGGCCTCCGCGGCCGGGCGGTCGGCCGCGGGCAGGATGGCGACGAACTCGTCGCCGCCGTAACGGCCGACGATCACGCTGTCGCGGCCCAGCGCCGCGACGAGGGTGAGGAGGGCGGCGTCGCCCATCTGGTGCCCGTAGGTATCGTTGATCGCCTTCATGCCATTGATATCCACCATCGCCAGGCTGACCGGGAGCTGCCTATTCGCGATGCAGGCGCGCAGCGCATCCATGGCGCTGGCGTGCTTGAGGACGCCGGTCAGTGAGTCGTAGCGAGCGCGCTGTTGCTCGTCTACGAGCGACTGTTCCAGCAGCGCCGTCCGTTCCCGCTCGACGGGCCGGAGCACCCAGAAGTAGGCGACCGCGGCGGCGCCCACCACCGTGAGCGCCCAAGCCGCCGCGATCCCTCCTAGCAGCCAGTTCCAGAGCCGCTGGGCGGCGTGCTGCTTGGCCAGCGCCTGGTCCAGCTCCGCCTCCGACTCCTCCATGGCCAGCTTTAGGTCATCCGAGATCGTCGTGGCGATTGCGGTAACCTTCGCGCCGAACGCCAGCACCTCGGCTTGCCGGCCCTGCTCAAGGAGCTCCAATATCTCTTCGTATGTAGATACCAACACGGCGTGGGCTTCCCGCAGCCCTTGGATCAGGCTCACCTCCTCGGGCTCGGTCGCAGCCGCGTCCTGTACGAGCGCGGCGAGAGCCGCCTCCGCGTTGGCGCTCGTGAGCTCGAACCTGTCGAGAATGAACTGGGTGGGTAGGATGTAATAGGCGGCGAGCGCCGCGCCTTCGGCGATGCTCTCGGCCCGCACCTGCTGGTAGAGCTTCGTCTGTTCCACCTCTCGTTCCACGATGGCCTGCGTCCGCTGGCCGCTGGCGTTGCTGGAGTAGATGACGTAGCCCAGCGCGCCTGTCGTCACGATGACGACCAGCGCGAGCGCGACGGCGATCAGCCGGGCAGAGGTCCTGCTAGACACCTACGTCTCCCAAACCAGAATAGAGGGCGTTGCCTCCTAGATGAGTTTCGGCCATCCTGAGTCACTCTTGCA
>Ga0247727_10003904_pt1 | contig 32414 bp, 31 predicted proteins | sample WisWelCaveWW1625_FD_202498 | JGI IMG/M metagenome (GOLD analysis project Ga0247727, IMG submission 202498) | Biofilm microbial communities from Wishing Well Cave, Virginia, United States - WW16-25 | ecosystem: Environmental > Aquatic > Deep subsurface > Groundwater > Cave microbial mat | place...
CTTTCACAATTGCTCGAACGATCCGGAGGGAATATCAGTCAAGCCGCGAGGCTGGCGGGCCTTGATAGAAGTCACTTGAGAAACAAGATGAAAGATTTGGGATTGCACGGCGTTGAGGAGAATTGATAGGTGGCTTACCGAATCCGACTCAGAATGAAATTCTGAAAAACATCACCCACCGATTGAAGAAACCCACCGATGAAAAGCTTTATCCGTGGGATTTTTCAATCAGTGGGTTATTTAAGGATTGTTCGAATAGCTTCCGTTTCAGCGTGTCTGAAAACGCGTGTGGCCTTCAAAAGCGTAAAAAGTCCACGAAGCTTCGCGGGTCTTTCATTTCCTACTGCGGTGTTAACGATTCAACAACGCTGCCACCTCCACCACCGCCTTCATCTCATCCATCATAATGTGATAAATCGTATGCGCGTGAACCGGATGATCCTTCACCATTGGCATGATCTTCTGGTATTGGTCGGCGGCGGCTTGTTCGGTTTTCAAGGCTTCTTCGAGCATGGTTTTCACATCTTCGGTATGCACGATCGCAGCGCTGTCACGCGTGGTAACGGCTTCACCATCAAGGTCGGCAATGACCCCGCGCACTTTCTTGGCGTGACCGAAAGATTCCGTCGCTTCTTCCTCAAAATGAGATTCCAGCGTGAGCATCTCCAAGCCTTTGACATAGGCCGCGTAGTGCGCATACATCGCTTGTGCGCGCAGCTCCCATCCCAAGGCCTTGTTGAGCTCCTTGATGACTTGAGCTTGATTAGCTAGCGTAATTGGCATAGTATCCTCCTTGATTGAGATCGATAATGCGCTCGCCTTCTCCACAAGCCGTGGCGACATGATTGACTGTTGAAAATTCAATTGTGTAAATCTGACTTTTTCGATCGTAAAACCGACTTTGCTTTTCTTACGCATTACATTTACGTATTATTTTTTCGTTGTTGCTGCAACCATCGACGGGCTGCTTGCAATTGCCGCAAAACTGAAGCGTGAGAAGTCCCGCCTATTACATTTCGCTGCTCAACGCTTTTCTCAAAATCAAAACAGGCTTGGATGCTTTCATCAAAGAGCGGAGACAAGGTTTGCCAAAAGGCGAGCGGCAGTTCATGGAGCTTCCAGCCGATGGTCTCCGCATGACGCACGGCATTTCCCACTACTCGATGCGCATCACGGAACGGCACTCCCTTGCGCACGAGATAATCTGCCACATCGGTGGCGAGCATGGCAGTATCAAGAGCGGCGCCTATTTTATCAACGCGGAAGCGGCTGCTTGCCAATGCGCCGGCAAAAACCATAAGGCAGGAATGAGCCGTCGCCAAAGCTTCGAACGTGATTCTTTTGTCTTCCTGCAAATCGCGGCTATAAGTCACCGGCGCTCCTTTTTGCAAAGATAAAATTGCGGAGAGCTTTCCACTGATCTCCGCTGCCTTGCCGCGAATCAATTCAAACGCATCTGGATTTTTTTTATTGGGCATCATGCTCGAGCCGGTCGCGAAAGTCTCGCCGGGATCGAGAAAGCCAAATTCTTGTGAGGCCCACAAAATAAAATCACCGGCATAGCGGCTCAGCGTTATGCAAATCGAGACGCACACGAAAACGATCTCTGTGCAAAAGTCGCGGCTGCCGGTGGCGTCCACGGAATTTTCAGCAACGCGAGAAAAGCCAAGCTCCCGCGCGAGGCGTTGACGATCTATCGGAAATGCCGAGCCGGCAAGCGCGCCCGATCCCAACGGCATCTCATCGAGACGATCAAGAGCATCGACAAGCTGACGCTGATGACGGCGCAAGACTTGAAAGAGAGAAAGCAGATAATGCGACAGCCGCAGCGGCTGCGCTTGTTGCGTATGCGTGTAGCCAGGCATGATTATTTCAGTATTCTTCATTGCCTGTTCAACGCCTGCATTGATTGCCTCGCAGAGCGCATTCTGCATTTCCAAAATTTGCCGTTTCAAATAAAGCCGAAAATCCGTCGTCACCTGATCGTTGCGGCTGCGGCCGGTGTGAATTTTCGCGCCCGCCGGCCCGGTTAACTCCGTGAGCCGGCGCTCAATGGCTACATGGATGTCTTCGTCGTCGGGCAGAAAGACAAATTTTTCGCGATCAAATTCTTTTTCGATTTGATTCAGCGCGCGCTGAATCTTGTGTTGTTCATTTGACGTGAGCAACGACGCTCGCTGCAGCGCGCCGGCCCATGCATGATTGACCGCAAGGTCTTCGCGCCACATCACTCGATCGACCGGCAGCGATGAGGAGAATTCCTCCATGAGCGAGGAGGTTTTTCCATCGAACCGGCCTGACCACACTTTTGATGCCTCGGAGCGAGGCTGTTTCAGTTTTTGTTTCATGCTTGCATTAAGAAAAATGCAGAAAAAATCTGCACCAACGGATAGATGAATTCCAACGATGAAAAAATAAAAGGCTTATCCGTTGGCCTTAATCTATCCGTTGGTAATAAAAAACTGAAATTTTATTCTGAGTTTGATTCTCTCATCCGCTAATTCAATCGCGCTTGAAGTGGCTGTAATCGGGATGGCGGTATTCGCTGAAGCCGCTGCCTTCGATGTCGATCATCGCTTTCACTTTCAGCGGCAGCCCAAAGAGGTTAATGAAGCCTTCGGCGTCTTGTTGATTGTAAACATCGTCCTCGCCAAAGGTCGCATAATCTTCCCGATAGAGTGAGTACGGCGACTTGCGGCCTTGCACAATGATGTTCCCCTTGTAAAGTTTTAGCTTCACTGTGCCGGTCACGCGCTCCTGCGTTTTGTCGATGAAGGCATCAAGCGCCTGACGCAACGGTGTGAACCATTGGCCGTTGTAAACCAGCTCAGCGTAACGCGGCGCGAGCATTTCTTTGAAGCGCAAAGTTTGTCCGCTCAAAACTAAGCTCTCAAGTTCTTCGTGAGCAACGTAAAGAATCACGCCGCCGGGCGTTTCATACACGCCGCGAGATTTGATGCCCACCAAACGATTTTCCACCATATCCACTCGACCGATGCCATTGGCGCCGCCGATTTTGTTCAATGCGGATAAAAGCTCATGCGGCCGCATTCTTTTCTCGTCCAATGCCACCGGTTCTCCTTTTTCAAAATCCAATGAGATGATCGTCAGTTTGTCCGGCGCTTTTTCCGGGCTGACGCTGAGGGCGAAAACTTCTTCGGGAGGCGCAGTCCACGGATCTTCTAATGCGCCACCCTCGCTTGAGCGGTGCCAGATGTTTTGATCATGGCTGTATATTTTCTTGAGTGAGGCGCTAATCGGAACATCCTTGCGTTTTGCATAGGCAATCGCATCTTCGCGGGAGCGAATATCCCATTCGCGCCACGGCGCGATGACCTTCAGCTTTGGATTCAACGCCTTGTAGGTCAACTCAAATCGAACCTGATCGTTGCCTTTGCCGGTGCAGCCGTGGGCAACGGCGTCCGCGCCTTCGGCTTCGGCGATTTCAACTTGCCGCCTCGCGATGAGCGGTCGTGCGAAAGAAGTGCCGAGCAGATACTTCCCTTCATAAACCGCTCTTGCTTTGAGGGTGGGAAAAATGTAATGCTTGACAAACTCCTCGCGCAAGTCTTCAACAATAAATTTACTGGCACCGGTACGCAGGGCTTTCTCTTCGAGGCCTTGCAACTCATCGCCTTGGCCAATATCTGCCGCAAACGCAATAACCTCACAGCCATAGTTTTCCTTCAGCCACGGGATAATAACTGAAGTGTCTAGCCCTCCGGAATATGCCAAGACAACTTTATTGACTTTCTTTTTCATGGATAAGTTTACTCCTCCGCACAAATTTTCGCAAGCAAGTTGCAATAGATAAAATTGAACGTGTTCGTGATTAATAATGATACAATCAGCGTAAAATATAACAAACCGGCTCCAAGTTGCAAAGAGAATTTATGGCCGGACTTGTCTTTGGGAATATCTTTTTATACCTTGCTGTTGACATTTGCACATCCATGCAACTGTAAATTGCGTAGCATAGGCGAGGAGGATCGTTCAATGATGGTCGCTACACAAACAAGCACAAAGTCGCCGCCGGAGAGTATTCCCAAGGTGAGCTTTCATGGCCTGGACGCTCTATGGTTTCAGGTGGGCGGCACCATTTGCAACCTGTGGTGCACGCATTGCTTTATCAGTTGCAGCCCGAAGAATCACACCTTCGAGTTCATGAGCGCGAATGAAGTCGGCAAGTATCTCGATGAATCGGCAACCTACGGTGTGAAGGAATACTATTTCACCGGCGGCGAGCCGTTCATGAATCGTGACATGCTCGCCATTCTGGAGCACACCTTACAGCATGGCCCCGCGACAGTTCTCACCAACGGCATTTTGATCTCTCCTAAGATTGCTGCGCGCATGCGGCAGCTCGTCGATGCTAGCCTTTACACCTTGGAGATTCGCGTCAGCGTGGATGGCTTTAGCGAATTCACCAATGACGCCATCCGCGGCGAAGGTAGCTTCCGTCGCGCTTTGGAGGGCGTACAAAATCTTGTCGCCGAAGGTTTTCTCCCGATCATCACGACAATGCAGAGTTGGGATGAAAATGAAAACGAAACCGTGCTGAGGAGATTTAAGGAAACTCTCATGATTCTCGGCTATACCAGGCCGCGCTTGAAGATCATTCCTCCCTTGCGCATCGGGCGCGAGATCATGCGCTACCGCGGCTACACCGATGGCGAACACATCACGCCCGAAATGATGATTGGTTATGACGATCATCAATTGCTATGCTCCACCAGCCGTACGATCACCAATCGCGGCGTGTACGTCTGCCCGATCCTCATCGATCATGACGACGCGCGCCTCGGTAATACGCTTGCAGAAACATTCCGACCATTTCCATTGCAGCATCAAGCCTGTTACACTTGTTACCTGAGCGGAACAGTGTGTAGCAATTTCAATCCGGGGCGCGACAACTAAAGATGGACCTCGGAGCGACAAACTATTCGCGCATCGCCGTCTTCGGCGGCGTTTATAATAATTACCTTTCCTTGCAAGCGTTGGTCAAGGAAATGCCGCGCCATAAAGTTGACGCGCTTTTTTGCCTGGGCGATCTCGGCGCATTTGGCCCGCATCCCGATCGCGTCCTCCCTCTACTCGTTGAAAATAAAATTCAAGTCGTTCAAGGCAATTACGACAACAGCATCGGCAATGATCGCGATGATTGCCAGTGCGGCTACACCGATCCGCGTGACAATTATTTTGCGCAGATTAGTTATGATTATACAAACACTCATACTAGCCGGGAGTTCAAAAATTATCAAAAAAATTTGCCGCCAGAGATTCGCTTTGTAGCGCACGGTAAGCGCGTTTTGCTTTGCCACGGCTCGCCTCGCCGCACCAACGAGTTTCTTTGGGAATCTACAACGCCGACGCAATTTCTCGAAAAAATTTTTAAAGACTACAACGCTGATCTCATTCTTACAACGCACACCGGCATCAAATGGCAACGAAGATTGAGCAACGGGAAGCTATTTGCCAACATCGGGGTGATTGGCCGTCCGGAAAATGACGGCAAAACCAACGTGTGGTTCTCCATCGTCCATTTCTCGCCTGAGGTGCGCGTGGAATTTATTCCGCTGGAGTATGACTTCCAGCGGCTCGCCAAGGAGATGAAAGAAGAAAAATTGCCGGAAGAATTTATCCAAACCACGCTCACCGGTTGGTGGACGACGTGTTTGGAAATTTTGCCGGGCAAGGAGCGGGCGCGAGGTGAATTTTGAAACTCAGAGTGTTCCGGCCTTAATATCCTGCACTCCTCTCTTCTTCGACGGAGATGGAGCATTCGAAGTAAGCTATTCAAAACGGAGGACGTGATGTTCGAAATTTTGCTTGCTGCAATGGTGTTTGTTCTCGCTTACCTAAACGGCGCAAATGATATTTCCAAAGGCATTGCCACATTGGTCGGCAGCGAGGTGGTAAAGGATACGCGCGCAATCTTGTTGGGCACTGTCACAACGGTTGCTGGCGCGCTGGCTGGCATCGCCATTACCGGAGGCTTGCTGAAAACTTTTTCGAGCGGCGTTTTGGCAACACCTTTGCAGTCCACCGCTTTTCCCATTGCTGTGGCCTTCGCGGCGATCGGTTGGATATTTTTCGCAACACAAACCGGTATGCCGGTTTCGACGACGCATGCCTTGACCGGCGGTATTATCGGCGCAGCATTGGCGCAGCTCGGCAGCGCCGGAATCGTTTGGAATGTTGTGATGCAAAAGATTGCCATACCTCTGGCGCTTAGTCCCCTTGTCTCGTTTGCCTTGGCTTGGCTGCTCTTTCCAATTATCCGCAAGTCATTGGCAGGCGTGAATGATTATTGCATCTGCGTTGAGCTTCAGCAAACGCGGTTGATACCGGTCATGCAGAGCAGTTCGGTTCAAGCAATGGCTGCCGTTCCTGAATCGGCGGAGCTTCACGTGATCGCGGATAAGAGTGAGGTGTGCGAGCAGAACGTCGCGTTGAGCGGCGTCAAATTGCGCATCGCAGATTCTTTGCATGTGCTCACCAGCGGCCTGACCAGCTTTGCGCGCGGCATGAACGACACACCAAAAATTGCTGCGTTGCTGCTTGGCATTTCATTGCTCGGAGGTATAAGCACATCCTTCCTTTTTGGATTTGTCGCGCTCGGCATGTGCGCCGGCAGTCTGCTCGGTGGTCGCAAAGTGCTGGCAACGCTCTCGAAAAAAATCACTCCAATGGATGGACTCGAAGGGTTCACGGCAAACTTGGGCGCATCAGCGCTGGTCACCATGGCAACATTTCTCGGACTGCCGCTTTCCACCACGCACGTCACTACTAGTGCGATTGTCGGCATTGGAGTAAGAGCACGCGGCGGCGCGAATTGGCGCATCGTTCGTGAAATTGCTCTGGCTTGGATAGTAACGCTTCCGACCGCGGCGATCTTGTCCTACTTAGCGGCAACGGCAATGCAACGTTTTGGGTTTTAATTCTTCAATTAAAGAGAGCGAATAAAATAAACGGAGAAAGCCTATGGCTGCAGTTCCAGAAACCTTTGTCGCCGAGCGCGCCGTGCGCGAACGCTATTCAGATGCTGCACAAAAAAGAGAGGCGGCTTTGTGTTGTCCGGTGGATTATGACCGCGAGCTTCTCAAAATTTTGCCGCAGGAAATTTTGGAGCGCGACTATGGCTGTGGGGATCCTTCCAAGTTTGTCCAGAGGGGAGATACTGTTCTCGATCTCGGCAGTGGTGGCGGCAAAATTTGCTACCTCGCGGCGCAACTTGTCGGCGCGCAGGGCAAAGTCATCGGCGTTGACATGAACGACGAGATGCTGGCTCTGGCACGCAAATATCAAGACGAGATGGCGCACAAAATCGGTGCGGCCAATGTCGAATTCCGCCGCGGTAAAATCCAAGACCTGCGGCTTGATCTCGATGAAGTCGAAGCCTACTTGCAGCGCCAACCCTTGCGCTCTGCGGCCGAGCTACAAAGTTTTGAGGAGTACTGCCAGACGCTGCGCCTCAATGCGCCATTGGTCGAAGATGCGTCGGTCGATCTCGTCCTCTCCAACTGCGTGTTGAATCTCGTGCGCGAAGAAGATCGCCGCCACCTTTTCAGCGAAATCTTTCGCGTGCTAAAAGTCGGAGGGCGCGCAGCAATTTCCGACATCGTGAGCGACGAAGAAGTGCCCGCGCATTTAAAAGCCAATGCCGAATTATGGAGCGGGTGCATCTCCGGCGCATTTACCGAGAATGGTTTTCTCAAAGCTTTTGAAGACGCAGGATTCTACGGCATCGAAATCGTCAAACGCGACACGCGGCCCTGGCAAATCATCGAAGGCATCGAGTTTCGCAGCATCACGGTCTTGGCGCACAAGGGCAAGCAAGGATTATGTTTTGAACGCAACCAAGCGGTGATCTACAAAGGTCCGTGGAAGGCTGTGGTTGATGACGATGGTCACACCCTGTATCGCGGCGAGCGCATGGCAGTCTGTGATAAAACGTTCAAGCTCTACACTCATGCGCAAAGTCCGTATGCAAAAGATCTTTTTGCCATAGAGCCGTATCAAGACATCTCGTTGGCCGAGGCTGCTCCCTTCAATTGCAACAAAAATGCGCGCCGTGATCCGCGCGAGACCAAAGGCATGGATTATAAGAAAACGGAAATCAGCGAAGCCTCGTGCTGCGGACCGGATGGGTGCTGTTAACCAAATCGGTTTGATGGATCATTGGTTTCTTGGATATTGGAATTTTCATAAACCCATTGATCCACTAATCCATCAATCCCAAAATCCATTCATCCATTTACCTTCGGAGGTGAGTTATGCCCAGTTATTATCTCAGTGAAGATTTGGCGCGTTTCGGCGAGGTAGGCGGTCCGCAACCCAAGCTTTTCAAAATGTGGTTGGATTGGTACAATGAATGCCATCAAGACGGGGCGCTGGATAAGAAGACCAAGGCGCTCATCGCACTGTCTGTGGCGCACGTGCTGCAATGCCCGTATTGCATCGACGCCTGGACGACCGGCTCGATGAAAGAGGGCGCGACACCCGAGCAAATGGCCGAGGCGGTTCACGTCGGCGCTTCCTTGCGCGCCGGCACCTCGCTGGTTCATCATATTCAGTCGATGAACGTGCAAGCAAGGGAGGAATGAGTTTGGATTAGTGGATGAATGGATTGTTGGTGTACGTCTCAATGACACGCTTGAGCTGGCGCGTGCAGTTTTCGCAAACAGCTCCCTTCCTCATCACAGTGTGTGTTTCACTTGCCCCGACCTTCCTTTGAAATATTTAGAGGGAAGGTCGGGATCGTTTGCAGCTTGGCCAACCAATCGCCCCCGCAATGAAGGCAGCGGACTCTGTTATTGATTTTTCAAAAAATCTGGCTATCTTAAAAAGAGTTTTTTCGCAATGAAAACAGAGCAATAAGCCACATAAAAGAACTACGCTGTTCCCCCTTCTCTTCTCACCCCGCTCCGTTTCCTTAGTTTCTTTGTGAAGCGGGGCGGAGAGAGAAGGGGCCGAGGGATGAGTTGCCAACAAGGAAGCCGTATGGCCAAAGATGAACAAAAACCGATGACCCGCGCAGAACTGCTCGCCATCATCGAGCAGGCCCGGCGCGAAAACTGGGAAGAGCTTGACCTGCGCAGGAAGGGCATCACCGAACTGCCCCCGGAAATTGGGCAATTGAAAAAACTAAAAGAGCTGGATTTGGGAATAGATGGTGATGAACCTGAAGAATTCCAAAACAAGTTGACCAAACTTCCTGACGAGATCGGCCAACTCAACAGCCTGCGGGAGTTCAGCCTGAACAGCAACCAACTGACCGCCCTGCCAGAGTCCATCGGCCAACTCACAAAGCTGCAGAAGCTTGACCTGAACCACAACCAACTGACCGCCCTGTCGGAGTCCATCGGCCAACTCACCAGCTTGCAGACACTTAACCTAAGCTACAATCAACTGACGGCCCTGCCGGAGTCCATCGGTCAACTCACCAGCCTGCAGACGCTTTACTTGAGTAGCAACGAATTGACCGCCCTGTCAGAGTCCATCGGCCAGCTCACCAGCCTGCAGAAGCTTGATCTGAGCAGTAACCAACTATCTAGCCTTCCGGCTTCGTTTACTTTATTACGTAGCCTACGATGGCTTGACCTTTATCGTAACAAATTCACTATATTATCTTCTCAGATAATTGAGTTACCAAGACTGGTAGAATTAGGGCTCGGTCATAATCCAATTCAAGCCAGTGATGACTTATTTCAGAATAAGAGATGGGAAAACCTTGGACTTGAAAATATAGGTCTGCGAACACTACCCGATGGAATTGGTCAATTTACCAATCTGAGAGAACTTTGGGTTACAAATAATCAAATTGAAGATTTACCATTCTCCTTAGCACGGCTGGAGAAACTCAAAAAACTCCAACTGAATAACAACCCCCTCAACCCCGTCCTCAAGAGCGCCTACAAGCAAGGCTTGCCCGCGCTCATGGCTTACCTGCGCAGTCTTGAACAGGCCGAACCGCTTTATGAAACCAAACTGGTGCTGGTCGGCGAGGGCGGCGTGGGCAAGACAACTTTGCTCAAAGCGCTCACCGGCAAAGAGCCAAAGCAAAATGAGCCAACCACTCACGGCGTGAGCATTGACATTCACTCTATGCACCTGCCTCACCCCGAAAAGCAGGACGTCAACATCCAGTTCAACGCGTGGGATTTCGGCGGGCAGGAGGTTTATCGTGTCACGCATCAGTTTTTCTTCAGCAAGCGCTCGGTCTACCTGCTGGTTTGGGAGCCGCGCATGGGCGTGCAGCAATGTCAAGTGGAAGACTGGCTCAAGCTCATTCGCCTGCGCGTCGGCGATGACGCCAAAGTCATTATCGTCTCCACCCATGCCAAAACCGGCGAGCGCATCGCCCGCATCGACCAGCCCGTGTTCCTGCGCGACTACGGCGCGATGATCGTCGACTTCATCGAAGTGGATAGCCTCGAGCCGGATCCCCAAAACAAAAATGAAAAATTCGGCATCGCCGCCCTCAAGCAACTGATTGCCGATGCCGCCCAAAAACTCGAACACATGGGCATGGACTTCGGTAAAGCTTGGAAGGAAGCTCGCGACGAGCTGATTGAGTTGGGGCAAACCCAGCCGCACGTCGCTTATGCTCAATTTGCTGCCGTGTGCGAAAAGCATGGTTTGGAATCCATCGGCACACGCACGCTGGCGGGAATCATGCACGATCTCGGCTACATCGTCTACTACGGCGATGACGAGCGCCTGCGCAACGACGTCGTGCTCCAGCCCGAGTGGCTTACCAAAGCTATCGGCTTCGTGCTCGAAGATCGCAAAACGCAGGAGATGGACGGCATTCTGCCCGACAACCGCCTGCGTGAGGTTTTGTTCGATCATCCTTTTAAGAACGAGCCAAAGTATCCGACTGAGTTGTATCCTTTCTTCCTGCGCCTGATGGAAAAGTACGATGTCTCGTACCGCCTCGAAAGCGGCGAGGCCTCGCTGGTCGCCCAGCACGTGTCGCAGGTTCGCCCCGCACTGCCGTGGTAGCCGGAAGAAGAGCATCAACCCGACCGCCGCCGCATTGCGATGGTGTGCGTGATGGAAGAATCTCCGCCCGGCTTGGTGCCGTGGATGATCGTGCGCACGCATGATTATATTTATGAAGATCGCCGCGCTGAGGGGAAACCACATCGGCTGCATTGGCAAAAGGGCATGTTTCTGCGCAACAAGAGTCACGGCGAGGCCATGTTGGAATTGCGCGAGCGCGAGTTCCATGTTTATGCCGAGGCGGTGTGGCCCGAGTATTTTATGAATGTGCTCCGGCAAACGCTGCAAAAGCTGATCACCGATAATTGGCCCGGATTGAAAGATCGCTATTACTTTGCCGTTCCCTGCCGCGAGCAATCCGACGGCAAACTTTGCAACGGTCGTTTTAATATCGATTCCTTGCGCCAATTTCTGGAGGAAGGCGACACGACGATCCGCTGTCAAACCTGCCGCAAGCGGCAAGAGATTGTGCAATTGCTGTTTGGTTTCGAGGAAGAAGACTCGCGCGAGCAACTGGTCCGAATCGAGACGAAGCTCGACCGCGGCTTTGACGAAGTACTGCGAGGGCAGGAAGAATTGGGAAGTCGTGTGGCCAACTACGTTATGATGATTATGCAGGCCATCGCCAGCGAATCCAAAGATGGCCCGAGAATGTTCAATCTCATCGCGACGGAAGATAACTGGCATGCCGACCGTTTTCGCCTGCATCTGTGGTGCGAGGCCGAAGGTTGCTCGCATCCGGTTCTTGAAGAAGGCAAAGGCGTTTATGAATTCAAAGACACCAAAGAGTGGATTAAGAAAATCGCGCCGTATGCCAATTTTGTTGCCGGTTTATTAAAAACGCTTTTGCCGATGGTCACGCCGGCAGTGAACACCTTTTGGGGCGGGAAGACAATTGAAAATTTAGGTCTGCAAGATAAATTAGATCTGATGAAAGAGGGAACCGGCAATTTGCTCAAAGACATCAAGATTTCCGATCCGTCGCGGCTGCGGCAACACGTGCTGAGCGAAGCCGAACGCTCCGGCGTGCTGGCGCTGCATGCGTTCCTGCGCGAGGTCGATCCGCATCATGAGAAATTAGGCTTAAAACGCATTCCAACTTACACCGGCGATTATCTGTGGCTCTGCCAGAAACATTATGACCTCAGCCAGCCGAAGATTCCGGATAAAATTGAATGAGAGGTATAGAACGCCGATTTTAATGAACTTTTAGGGAAGCAACCATGTTATCTTCACCGCAGAGAAAGCGTGCAGTGGTTATCGGCGCAGGTCCGATTGGGCTGGAGGTTGCGCTCCGGCTCGTCGAGCGCGGGTACGAGATCACAATCTTCGAAAAAGGTCGAATCGGTGAGCACATTCGACAGTGGGCGCATGTACGCTTCTTTTCACCGCTGGGCATGAACCTCACGCCGCGTATGCGCAAGGCTATCGAAGCCGAGTTGCCGGCAGACGATAGCTTGATTACCGGCGGCGAATTCGTGACGCGCGTGCTGGAGCCGCTGGCGCAAAGCGCTGCCTTGCGCGACAGAATTCTCACCGGCCGGCGCGTTACAGCAATTTCGCGCAGCGGGTTAGGAAAAATGGGGTTGCCCAATCACCCGCTGCGCAGCGAGCGTGCATTCCGCTTGTTGGTAGAAGACGGTGAAAGCAATGAATCTATTCATGAAGCCGACCTTGTCTTCGATGCAAGTGGTGTTTATTCGCAAGCCAATTGGGCAGGCACAGCCGGCATGCCGGCGCCGGGAGAGCGAAGATTGAACGAACGCATCGCGCGCCATCTCTGCGATTTTGATGGTGAAGACATAAAACAGTGGAACGGGAAAAAAATTCTGCTCATCGGCCACGGCCATTCCGCAGCGAACGCAGTAGTAGCTCTCTCTCATGTTCTGAAAAAAAATCCGGCAACACAATTATCGTGGGTAGTACGCAGCGATAAGACGAAGCCGGTCGCAGAAGTTCCGGATGATCCATTGCAAGAGCGCGGCAACATCGTCAATGCCGCAAACGTCCTCGCACAGCAGCCGCCGGAAAACATGCGCGTATTGCGCCGCGCAACGGTGGAGGCATTCATCCTTCCTGCTGATTCTTCGAATTTACAATCGGAAAGGCCGCCGATCAAAGTGACGCTAAAAGTTTGGAAAAATTTTCAAGAAATCGATATCGATGAAATTATCTCGCTCACCGGCTATCGTCCAGACCTCGACATGCTGCGCGAGTTAACCGCCGACTTTTCCAACGTCACCGAAGGCGCGCGAGGATTGTATCGTGCCTTGACCAACGTCACCGATTGTCTTGCCAAAATCGAAGTGGCGCCAAAAGATTTGCAAAGCGGTGAGCCGAATTTTTTTGTAGTGGGAATTAAAAGCTACGGCCGCAAACCGGGATTTTTGTTGCAGTCCGGCTATGATCAATTAGATGGCATTTTCAGCTTGTTGTCGTGAAAACCAAATAATTCATTTTCAATACACTGGTCATCAAAAATGCCACATCAATCATTCTCTTCAATAGAATATCGATGGCGCTGGCTAAGCAAGCACACAACCCCGGCACGTTGGTCAACAATCAAAGCAAAGAATTCCAGGATGTCACGACCCAGCACGCTGATGTCTTGCGCTTCGAGATCGGTGAAAGCAGCGTATTCACCCCGAAACAACACTTTGTTCCCGTCGTCACAGTCAAAACGAATTTGTGTCTTAATAGCGACCGATTCTGCAATGCCACCGACACCACCAATATTTTGGCCTTTTCAGTCGGTTGAAAGCCGAGAACATCCAGAATAGCCGCACTAAGAACGGTGCGATCTGCGCCTGTATCAACGAGAAAAAGGACCGGCTCCCAAAATCCGTTCACATTCAATACTTCGCCGCGTATGACCGGACGCGCAACACCATCATCGCACAGATACCATTCGCCATTAATGCGCATAAACTCTCGCCAGCTTTTCCCGCGGTATGTAATGGACAAAGCGCCCATCTCGTCTTCGGGGTGTGCAGCAGTAGCCAACGCCAGCGCATCCTTGGCTGTATCCGCTACGAACAACTCCTCGCCAGCAATGCAAATGCACTTACCACGATAGCTGGAATAAACTTCCGCGGCATGGGATTGCAACCAAGCAGCATTTCGATCAAAGCGCTTGCGTTGTGACCGTGCTTGGGCTAACTCTGACGAGTCGGTAACTACTTCCATAATTATTTCAGAGTTTTGTTTTTGCATTTTATATATACTCTTTACCATTGTTCGAATCTTCATGAAAGAAAACTAATCTAAAATCTTCGCTTTCGCAAGCGCTTTCTTCAAAGAAACCCATGGCAATTTGCACGTGCATCAGAAGATTCTTTTTTTTATATTGCCATGTCAACTTTTCATGCTGCACGAAACGCCATAGAGCAGTTTTCTCAAAACTTTCTCCCATTGGTTTGGTGAAACACGGAGGCAATCCATGTTGACTTACAAAGCCATGTATAAATATCTTAACGAAGGCGTTCATGCCGAAGTGCTCGATTTTCCTGGCGTGATTAGCTTCGCTGAGAATTTGGAGAAGGCGCGCCAAATGTTGGCTAGCGCTTTGGCGGACATGGCAGAGACTAATTTGCTTCATGGTGAAGCACTACCTCAACCCGATCCTGCTTGCAGCGACCCCGAAGCTGATATCGAAGAATCCATCCATTTGCTGCTGACCGGGGCTTCGCACGTCGCCCATGTACCGCAAGGCATTTTCTCGTGAAGCGTCGTGACTTGCTGCAACATCTACGGCAGCATGGATGCAGATTCATTCGTGAAGGTGGAGATCTTTCGATCTCGGAGAATCCATTGACAGGCCGCCGCTCATCGGTACCACGTCATCGCGAGATCCCTGGTTATACTGCTATGAGAATTTGCAAACAATTGGGCATCCTTGTTGCCGCGTAATTATTTTTTGCGATAATTCACTCGACTACCGTCCTATTATTAAATATAAAACCCAAGCTGTGACTCTTGATCATGACCAAACTCTGGCATCACCATTTGCAAGACGAGGCAGACGCCGCCTACATGTATCGCGCTCTCGCTCAAGTTGAAAAAGATTCCGAACGCCGCGATATTTTCAGCCGCCTTGCCGCTGTCGAAGACAAGCACGTTGCGCAATGGGAAAAGTTATTGCGCGATGCCGGTGAAACAATCTCTCCTCATCGCCCATCTCTTCGCGCCCGATTCATAGGCTGGCTGGCGCGGCATGTCGGCCCAAAAACAGTTGTGCCGCTTTTGCTTACTGAGGAAGCCAACGAGGTCAAAGCCTATTTGAAACTCGGTCGCGATGCGTCACAACCGGAGGCCACACAAGATGCAGCGCGCATCATCGCGCGCGAGTCGGCGGAGCATGCCGGAACTTTGGCGGGAATCATCGGCGGCAACAGCGAGCCGTGGCACGCCATCGGTTCCGGCGGAATGGTCAAAAGCATCGTGTATGGATTCAACGATGGCCTCACCGCGAATTTCGGCTTGGTTGCCGGTGTGCTCGGCGCGAGTGTCGCACCGGAATTTGTTTTGGTTTCCGGCGTTGCGGGAATGATTGCCGATGCGCTGTCGATGGGATCGAGCGGCTATCTCGCGGCCAAAAGCGAAGCCGAAGTTCACGCCCACGAAATCGCCATGGAGCGCGAAGAGATTCGCTTGATGCCGGAAGTGGAAGAAGAGGAGCTGGCATTGATCTACGAGGCCAAAGGTGTCAGCGGCGATCGTGCTCGAAGAATGGCGCATGAGATCATGGCCGATCCCGAGCGCATGCTGGAAGTGAAAGTACGTGAGGAACTTGACATCACTGGAAGCGGACTTTCACCGCTGCGCGATGGTGTCGTCACCGGCTCGGCTACGGCGGTCGGTGCTGTGATCCCGGTGCTGCCCTTTTTCTTTTTGCCGATGCCGGCGGCCATCTGGTTTTCTTTCACGGGCAGCATGCTCGCGCACTTCGGCGTCGGCGCGGCCCGCAGTTTCTTCACCGGCCGCGGCATTATTCGCAGCGGCGTCGACATGTTCGTGGTCGGCCTCGGCGTTGCTGCTGTAGGGTATTTTATCGGGGATTTGATGAATCGGCTTTTGATGTGAAAATCTTGACACACTAACTGCTTGGGCAATTAGGCGAACAAACACAGAAACCATCCTGAAAGTTCTTAACCCGCGGAAGGGAAATTCCATAAACAATTAAGATCATTTTCTCAAACACTGCATGTCAACCAAGACACCTTCAGCCATTCTCGATCGCGTTGGCGCAACCGCGTCTACCGCCTGCGCCATTCATTGCATGATCACTCCATTTGTGCTCGGCATATTGCCGATATTGGGCATCGGTTTTCTAGCAGCGCCATGGTTTGAAAACACCGCAGTACTAGGCGCGATCTCTCTTGCCGTTGTGTCGTTGTTGCATGGCTACATGCATCATCGCCAGTTTCACGCTTTGTCGCTGCTGATGATTGGCGCGACTTTGTTGCTCAGCGGCCGCTTCATCGTCGGTGATGCAAACAAGCTGCTTGAAATGCCTTTGGTGGTCTTGGGCGGCTTGGCGTTGGCGGGAGCGCATCTGATCAATCGCAAACTATGCAAACACTGCGAGCGGTGCGAATCGCATGCGCATTGATGAGCGCTTGGAGAGACGCAACAGTTTTATCCAGTTTCTATTCTTGATACAGGAGAAGCGCGCTCTTGGCTTTCGAGCTGGCGAGAAATGTGTTCTCAACCAAAGGCTTCAAGAATCCGGCCCTATTTTTTTGGTTTCTTTTTTGTGATGGCTTTGGGGCATGATATAAAACCTCCTTCTCTCAGGTAAACAAAATATAGGTAACTCTATTTCTGCGCTCACACGCCCTGCCGCAATTTCTTTTCAATCAACTTCACTGCAAACCGTCCGAGAAAATCCACCTCTTTTCCCTTTTGCAGGTATTTGAAGAATTGCAATCCCATCTCGCGCCACATCGGCTCGTGGATGTCATAAAAAATATTCTTGCCGTTGCGTGTCGTAAACACCATGTCGCTGGCGCGTAGCAAAGAAAGGTGATGGGACAGTGTGGTCACATTTACGTCCAGCGCTTCGGCCAGCTCGCTCACGGCGCACGGCCCCTCTTTCGCAAGATAGAGCATGATGCGCAGCCGGCTTTCCTCGCTGAGCAGCTTGAGTATCTTCACCGACTTCTTGACGTAATCTTTGGGAAAGAATTCTTGGAAGTGGCTTTTTGCGCTCTGGGTCGCGCTGTGACTCTTCATGCAGACTTTAGCCTGTTTGAGGTGAAGAAGCGGGCCATCTTAATATAGAACAGCGCTGGCAAAAGTTACCGTGGAGTTTTGATCATCAACCGTCGCCCGATCATATTTCAGCCTCTTGCCGGTTTTCGCTTCGGTGGCGGCGAGCAACGTGTAGATCGGCGCATAACCGCAAATCCGATAGCGGTCGCGCTCACGGGCAACGGAGTGATGAAATTCCTCAGCGTCGATGTTTTCGATCGCGGTCAAGAGATTCCAATCAGCGGCGGTAACCTGGCTCAGAAAAACTCCATCGGGAGGAATGGGATCGCCGTAGCGCGGGCCGACGTGAGAAAAATCGACGCTGGCGAGCACGCATATCTTCCTGCCGTCTTCGGCAATTGTTTTGCGCAACGCCGCAACGAAATTGGCGATCAACGATTTCTCATGCGCGAAGCGCTCTTCTTCCAATATTTGATGGGCAAAAGAGCACAATACCGGCACGATGGTGAAGGGATGCTTACCGCCCAAAAGATGCTGAAGAAAAATTACTTGAAACTCAATCGTGTGCTCTTGACGATGCGACAACGGCTCGCTGAACAATTCTCCAAAATGATTTGCCGCCAAGCGCTGAACGAATCTTTCGTCGTGGCAAGCAACGCCGAGCGGCGTTACAAAATCCTTGGGCAACACGCTGTATATGTGGCGCAGTCCGGAATGCCCGGTTCCGAGAATCACAAATACTTCGGTAGGCTCGGCTTCCAGTAAGGCGCGGTAAGCGTGACTGTAACACGGCCCGCCGGCGCGCAAATCTATATGAGGAGCAATTAGACCGACGGGGCGAGCCGCGCCATTTGCATGGCCCGGCTTGCCGGCGCCGTTCGCGTGAAGAAAAAAACCGTCGAGTTGTTCCCGAAGTTTTTCCGGCTCTGCAGGGTAACTCTGCCCCGCATGCACAGCCGGACGCGCAGGTTCGGCAAGCATACGTTCAATCGCCGCTGCTTTGTGGCGCTCAAACTCTTCGCCTTCCAAGAAATGCCGGCGATCCATTTCATCGACGATTTGTAACAGCTTTTGCTCGTCCATCATTCTACCAAAGTGCCGCATATACTCGACGCGCATCTCGAGCAGCGAATGCCGGCCGTCAAAATATTGCAAGAAAAAAAGCGCTTCGCCGGAAAGCACGATAACGTCTTCGGCCAATCCGCTCGGATCGCGCAGGGCAAATGATCTCGTCGCGCCATTCTCCAGAGGAAAGACTTCGACGTATCGCAAGCGAGGGTAGTCCATAATTCTCCTGACATAAAAACCGTTTTATCAAAAACGACGGCTGCGAAGGCTGTGCGGTTGATCTTAGACAAAAGGCAGCGCGACCACCGAGCACGTCAAAGAATCTTTGTCATTGCGCGCTATGAGTCGAAGGGAATTTTGCGCAAACTTCTTGCGAAGCAATGCAAGAGCGATCGCTTTTTTTCTGAAAGGTGAAAAAACCGCGCTGGTGATCTTCCCTGCTTCCTCTCCATCCGCCCACAATGGAGTTTTCAAAGCAGGCGCCCTTTCGTCTTCGAACTCCAAACCGACTAACTGCCGTTGCACTTTGTCGTAAGTGTCGAGGCGCGCCACCACCTCCTGGCCGAGGTAACAGCCTTTTTCAAAATCGATGTAAGGCAAAAAACTGATCTCATGGGGATTCTGCTCTTCGTTGATCTCCCCGCCTGCCGCTGGTATGCCGGCATGCACACGTATCATCTCATAAGTCGAAAAGCCAATCGGCGCCGCATGAGCGCGCAAAAAATCCCAGATCGGCATCGCGCTCTTTGAACCGACGAGAATGTTATATCCCTCCGGAGCAATTCCTCCGGTTCGGTGCAAAATAATATCGACGCCATTAAGGCACGTTTCAAGAAAATGATGCAGTGGAAAATCTCCGAGCGGCAAACCTGCAAAGCCGGAAGGAATTTTTCCAAAAATCGAAAACAACGCAAAGCTCGAGGTGACGTCTTCGCCGCGGACGTCTTCGATGAATGTGTATTTTTCTATCCACTGGACAAGCGTAGTCGCACGTCCGGGGGAAGTGATCAGAAGATAATCATCCTGGCGTTGCAGCATTTCGACGACATCAACGATACGGCCTTTGGCATTTGTAAAAATATTGACGACGCCTTGCCCCGGTTGCAAGCTTCGCATCTCATTCGTCGTCAATCGATGCAAAAGGCTGCCGGCATCCTTGCCGGTTATCCTGGTGACGCCGGCAAAGCTCCGGTCGATAAGAACGGGCTGCGCTCGCGTCTTGCTGAATTCTTCTTCGATTGAAGAGTAATAGGCGACGACGGAGCAATCGGCAATTTCGACGAACGCTTTTCCAATTTGCCGATGAAATTCTTCGACAGGCAGTTTGCGCATCGTTTATTTTTTCGGGGTTGACTTTGCCGCTTGACAGGCTTCACACTGGCAAAGCTCGCGCAAGAAATCAAAGCTATAGATGCCGGTGTTGTGGCCGTCGTTCCACTGAAAACTTATCGCATAACGCCCGACGACTTCCGCCTGAGTGACATCGAGGTTCGAGGCGATCACTTCGCTCGGAGAAAGAATGCGCAGCGGATTTGCCGGCGGCGCGTTGCGCGCTTCCCGGCAGGTGGCGCACGGGCAGCTTCGCCGCAGAAACTTCAACTCATAAATGCTCGTGTGGTTGTCATCCCACTCTATCTGCAAAGTGGTGGAATCCTTTTTCATGATGTTAGTCGGCGCCATAAAATGTCTCTGTTGCTCACAACCTTTGGGAAAATCGTCAGGCTCGTCTTGAACAGCGGCTTACGGTCCGATGAAACTATGTCGGGAAATTAAGTTATAGAAAAGATCAGAGTCAACAGATAATTTGGCTCTTTTATAAGCTTGTCAGCCCGCGTTAGCGGTGTGTAGAAAGTATGTTCGGCCACGGTTGTGCCGCGGCTTGGGGTTGGCAATAGCGAAAAAGTTGATTCACGAAATCAACAAATCCACGACGCGCATTCTCGATTCTTAGCAAAACAACAACGGGCTTGTTCCTTTCCCACCTTAGTTATATGTGGCTTACCGAATCGAACTCAAAATAGAATTCTGAAAGTTTAACTTTACAAGAGCCCTGTCGGTGTTGAAGCGCTTGTAAGGTGTGAAAGGAAGGTCTAAACTATGAACCGGAGAATAAGTTTTTGAATAGCTTGCAAAGAAAAATGAATTGTGAAAGCCCGGGCCACTGAATGATTGATCCATCTCGATCAAAAATAATCAATTCACTCTTTCAAGCGCGAGGTTCATTAAGCAACGCATAAATCTCTTCATTAGTCAGCAAGCGATCTGATTTTTTTGCGGCTTCCATTATCCTTCCAACCACCTGTCGATCAGGATCGATCTTTCTTCGTTCCAGCCAATATTTGACGTTTGACTCGCCGCTCATCGGGCCGATTTCAATTTCCTGCGCCCGGCCCACCATTGCCGCCGGAACACCGGAATAAACCAGGTCGGCAAGCCAGGTCTCTCCCTTCTTCTCCGCTTTGATCACCGCCGCCGCATGGACGCCAGTTGCGGTGCGAAACGCGTCGCGCCCGACAACCGGATAGTTGTTCGGAATCGGCACACGGCACGCTTGCGAAACCACTTTGCAATACTCGTCCAGCCTCGAGAGATCGTTATCGATCACTCCCAAAAGTTTGAGATTGATCAAGAGCAAGTCCATCTGCGTATTGCCGACGCGCTCGCCGATGCCGAGCGCGGTTCCATGCACCCGGTCGGCGCCGGCCAAGTAAGCCGCGAGCGTATTCGACACCGCGAGGCCGCGATCACAATGGCCATGCCAGTCTACTTTCACTTCTTCGCCCGTGTCTCGAATGACTTCTTTGATGAATCTCACAAGATTGTACGCGCCTGAAGGCGTCGCATGGCCGACGGTATCACACACGCACACTCTCCGCGCGCCACAATTGATCGCCGTCGTGTAAAGGCTGCGAATCGTGTCGGGATGGGCGCGGATCGTATCCTCGGTGACGTACATGACGTCGAGATGATGAGAGACGGCAAAGCTCACGGCCTCTTCGGTACGGCGCAGCATCATGTTTGGCTCCCAGTCTTCCGCATATTGCCGAATGGGGCTGGAGCCGATGAACGTCGCGACTTCGATGGCGATGCCGGTTTGTTGCGAGATGTCAATGATCGGCTGAATATCTTGGCGGAGAGTCCTCGCCGCGCAGTTTGGTTTTATTTTCATGCGCTGATCGGCAATCTCGCGCGCGAGCTTGGTGACATCGTTCACGGCGCGCGGCCCGGCGCCCGGCAAGCCGATATTGAGACTATGTATACCCAAGTCCTCCATCAAATGGAGAATTTTAATCTTGTCCTCTATCTGGGGATCGGTTACGGAAGGGGATTGCAGACCGTCGCGCAGAGATTCGTCGTTAAGCTCCACCGGCCGCTTCGGGTAGCAATGCTGCACATCGACTTGATTCCAATCGTAAATCAGCTCGGCGGCCTTTGAATTTTGCATGCTACGCTCGCTCTCTTCGAGTAAGAAACCAGCCTGCGGCTGTTAAATCCTTGCTTTGAGTTTTGTCCGAGGGCAGACCAAGCGAATTACGATTTTGCAAGCAGACAATTATACTGGATAAAGCACACGTAACAAGTGCAAAAAATATAGACGCCGCCCCGTAGATTGTCAAGAGATTTATTGCCGCAGGAATTGGCACCAACTGAACTCATCCCCCTGCCCCCTTCTCTTGCGAGAGAAGGGGGAATTAATCGATGTTTTAAAAGTCCCCTTCTCTTTTTTAAGAGAAGGGGATTTAGGGGATGAGTTGCTGTTAGATATGTGAACAAAACCCGGTTGCTCTCCTTAGCTTGATACCTATTGCCCTGCCCTTCTCTCTCCGCCCCGCTTCATAAAGAAACTAAGGAAGCGGAGCGGGGTGGGAAGAGAAGGGGATTTAGGGATGAGTTGCTGTGAAGTCATGAACAGAATTTCAGTCGAATTCATTGATTCTATTTTTGCAAAAATCGTCAACCAATCGTCACAAAGGCAGAACCCCGTTGTAACACACTCGATGTATCCTTACATTGACAAAAAAGTCAGAAAGAAAATTCACACAGGGATGTTGACTTTGATATCCAAGACCAGCAACAGAACATTCACAACCAAAAGGAGAACAACATGATCTTCTCTCGCAAGTCGAGCAAGAAGGAAAAAAAACTGATGCACGAAAACGCTATGTTGCGTAGCGCGCTGGAAGTCATTCTCTCGGAAATTGAAAGCGAGCGCCCGGAATCGGCAAAGGCATTTGCGCTGATGGCCCTGCGCGGCGAGCGGCATGATGAGGTGACGGAGCATAGCCGCGAGATTCGCAAGATGCGCGTCTACTCCACCGAACGTAGCTCCAGGCAAAATGGATTTTTTAATACCAACAGCGGGCGTTTGTTGGTCGCAAATTCGTAGCATCATACACTTTCCTCGTTCAATCCCTCCTGCTGGCCTCTTCATCAGAAATTTTCTTGTTTGCCACCCCTGTTTACCAGTGTTACCCCGCCTTCTCTTTATTTTAAAACAAAACAGCTTTCCTTAGAATGAAGCTCCCCGACGCAAGCGTCGGGGTATCAAGTGGTGTATTGTCTATTGTAAACGACGCAAGCGTCGGGGTATCAAGTGGTGTATTGTCTATTGTAAACGACGCAAGCGTCGGGGAATTGAACCCGAACAAGATTAAATCTAAAGAAAGCCCTAGTCTATTTGATGTTTGTTCTTGGCAAAAAGCAAAATTTTTGCAACGGATTACGCGGATTACTCTGATTTCATTAAAAATCGGTGTAATCCGTGTAATCTGATGCTATTCGGTTCTGACTCGTCAGGTTGGGTTAATGCAAAAAATAAAAATCACCGCGATTATCATGTCAAGGTGATCGCCTCAACGCTTATCGATCGGCACATAGTCGATATTCAACGGCCCTTGATAAAAGCACTCCGGTCGGAAGAGCTTGTTGTCGCGCAATTGTTCCAAAACCTGCGCTGCCCAGCCGCTGATGCGGCTCACCGCGAAAATCGGAGTGAATAAATCAATTTCTATACCGAGGTAGTAATAGACCGAGGCAGAATAGAAATCAACATTCGGATAAATACCCCGGCCGCCCACTTCTTTCTCCATTACTTCTTCCATCTTCTTCGAAATCTCATACCATTTCATGTTGCCGGTAATTTCCGCCAGCTTGTGCGAATAACGATTCAAAATGCGAGCGCGCGGATCATATGTGTGATAAACACGATGGCCGAAGCCCATGATCTTCTGCTTTGCCGCGAGCTTTTTTTTCACATATGTTTCAACTTTGTCGGCGCTACCGATTTCCATCAACGTGTGCATGACCGCGGAGTTGGCGCCGCCGTGCAACGGGCCTTTGAGGCTGCCCAGCGCCGCGGTTATCGCAGAATACATATCGGAAAGAGAAGAAATGCAAACCCGCGCCGTGAACGTGGAGGCGTTGAAACCATGATCGGCGTGAAGAATGAGGCACACGTCCAACACTTTCGCGCTATACTCGTTCGGCGGTTCACCGCTCAACATGTAGAGGAAGTTTGCTGCATGGGCCAGTTTATGATTGGGGGCAATGACGGGCAAGCCCTTGCGAATGCGTTGAATGGCGGCAAGAATTGTTGGAAACGAAGCAATGAGATCGATAGCGCGATCGACGTTTTGGTCGATGCCGGAGTTTTCGGCATTGGCATCATAAGCGCCTAGCGCGGAGACGGCGGTTCTCAAAAGCGTCATCGGCTCGGCATGGCGAGGGAAATCGGCAAGGATGCGCAACAGTTCCGGCGCAACGCCGCGCTGCGCTTTCAGGCGATTTTCAAAATCCGACAATTGCGCGCGTGTGGGGAGATGGCCGAACAGCAGAAAGTAAGAGGTCTCTTCAAAAGTGGATTTTTCGGCAAGCTGTTCGATCGGGATGCCGCGATATTGCAGAATCCCCTTCATGCCGTCGATGAAACAAATATCGCTGGCCGCAGCGATAACGCCCTCAAGGCCTTCGCGAAATTCTATCTTTTGGCCCGAGCTATCGGTGAGTTGACGAACTTTTTCGGCCATCTCTTTTTCCTCAAAATCGTTGGTACGGTAAGCGATTCAACTTTCAATCATAAGAAGTGAAAGGAGTCAAAAATCTCACGGCATGAACAAACGTACGTTCGGCATTAACCAAAATCGCTTTCATCAATTTGCGCCCGGCGCCGTCCCGGTTTTGTCGTAAACAATCGTGCCGCCGGCTATGGTCATTAACACCTGAATGCGGTGCAAAGTTTCATCCGGGGCCTTCATCAAATCCTGATCGAGCACAACGGCGTCCGCCAGCTTCCCCATGGTTATCGACCCCTTGAGATTTTCCTCAAAAGCCGCATACGCTCCCCAAAGCGTCAGAGATCGCAGCGCCTCGTCTCGGGTCATTTTCATTTCCGGATGCCAGCCCTCGGTGGAAAATCCCGTCGTGTCCTTGCGAACGCACGCCGCATAAAACTCGATCATTGGATTGCCTTCTTCCACCGGCGCATCGGAGCCGCCGGGGATAATACAGCCCTGATCGATGAAATTTCTCCACGCATAGCCTTCGCGCATTCTTTCCAAACCCAACCGGCGGACGGCAAAATGCAAATCACCAATGGCGTGGCTTGGCTGCATCGAAGGAATAATGCCAAGCGTTTTAAAGCGTGGTTGATCATCGACATGGACGATTTGCGCATGCTCGATGCGATGACGAGGGTCGGAAATCTTTCGCGCCGCCGGCGGCGCTTCCTGAAGCGCGCGCTCATAGAGATCGAGCACTTTGCGATTCGCCGCATCGCCGATGGCGTGAATGGCCATCTGAATGCCATTTTCCGTCGCGGCTTTTATCGTTGGGTAAATTTCTTCGTCTTGGTAAATAAGCAGGCCGCCCGTATTTTCGTCGGAATATTTTTCAAGCAACGCCGCGCCGCGCGAGCCGAGCGCGCCGTCGATGGTAATCTTGATGCCGCGAATCGTAAGATGATTGTCGAAGAAGCCGATCTGCGGTCCATCAGCAAGCAAATTATCTGCGGCTTCCCCCGGCCCCCGAACAAAACCATAGATTCGAACTTGCAATTTACCCTGCTCGTAAAGAGATTTCCAAAGATCGATGACCGGCCAGTTCGATCCGGCATCATGAATCGTCGTCAGGCCATAACTCAGGGCGCGGGCGTTAGCGGCGAGCGCATACTTCTCCTGCATTTCTTTAGATGAAGTTGGGAAATGATTGCTCACCAACGCCATTGCCTTATCAACCAGCAAGCCGTTCGGCTCGCCTTTATCATCTTTCAAAATCTCGCCGCCTGGCGGGTTGGCAGTCGCACGAGTGACGCCGGCAATTTGCAATGCTTTGGAGTTGACCACAGCCATGTGCCCATCGGCGCGATTCAAATAAACCGGCCGATCGGAGACGGCAGCATCAAGCTCGCGGCGCGTGGGAAATTTTTTGACCGGCCAATCTTCTTCCATCCAGCCGCGGCCGGTTATCCAGTCTCCCGCAGATTTTTTTGCTGCCCATTTTTTCAGCCTCGACAAAAATTCATCGAGCGAGGTGCAGCCGTCCAGGTTCAAATCATACTCGCGCTTGCCGACGCCTTGAAAGTGAAAATGGCTGTCGATGAATCCGGGAACGACGGTCTTACCTTGCAAATCGATGACGCGAGTTTCTGCGCCGCGATATGCATCCGCGTCTTGATTCGTCCCGACGAAAATGATCGTGTCACCTGCAATCGCAACCGCCTCCGCGCGAGGGCTGCTTTCATCGACCGTGTGAATCACGCCGTTGTGCAGGATCAAGTCAGCTTTCGGATTTGAAGATTGGCAGCCGGTGAGTCCAAGAATCGCGCTCATCATCAGTGTTCTCGCGCCTTTTCGCATCTTTCCTCCTCCAAAATTTTTTTAACGGCAAAATCACTGTGGCACATGATAAATAAAATTCGCGACTGTTGCCACTATATTCTGTCGGCGTTATTTTTTATCATGAACTGCCAGGTCAACCAAATTTACAATCGAAATGCAAATTTGCTTGAATAAGGCAAAGATTTTCTTTAAATATTGCCGTGCAAAACTTTGGGAAGCATCGAGTTGAACACGTCGATCCTTCGAAGAAATCATTGGCGAAAAACATGCGCATCGACAAGTGGCTGAAATCGGCGCGGATTTACAAAACTCGCGAAGAGGCGGGACGCGCGTGCGACATGGGGCGAGTCAAACTCAATGGGCAGGAGGCCAAGCCGTCAAAAGAAGTGAAAGTGGGCGATGAGCTGATCATCAAAGTGGAAAAACATTATCGCACGCTGCAGATCAAAGAAATTCCGACACGCGGGCTTTCGGCCAAGGATGCGCGATCGGCGTATCACGAATCAATCCCTGAGCTTTCCCCGGATACCGTAGAGTTGATGAAGCTGATGCGCCGCGCCGAGCGCGAGCTTCCTGCTCCCGTCAAAGGCCGGCCCACCAAACGCGACCGCCGAGTGCTCGAACGCTTTCGCGGGCGACCGTGAGATACTATTTTTTATCCTGACATCTCCCAACCCAGGCAAGCCGCAATCAAAAAGGCAAAATGATTTAATGGCAAAATCATTAAAAGAAAATTTTAATGATTAGGCCTTCTAGTCAGGCAAAATAGTCTGTAAATAGCTGTTGCAAATGGCTTTCTGAATCACTATTATTTGGTGAACGTATTGTCTCTAAGGAGAAAGCCATGAACACGAGTGAAACCTTCTTGAGTTTTCAAAAGCGTTTTTCGACAGAGCGCCGATGCCTCGATTATTTGATGCGCCAACGCTGGCCACAGGGCTTTGTTTGTCCGAAATGTCACCATCAAAAAGCCTATCCTCTGAGTCGGCGGCGGTTGTTGCAGTGTCAGCACTGTCGTCATCAAGTGTCGGTCACCGCGGGCACGCTCTTTCACAAAACCCGCACGCCGCTGCAAAAATGGTGTTGGATGATTTTCCTCATGAGCCATAACAAAACCGGCGTATCGATCTTGAATCTCCAAAAGCTCTTAGGTCTCAAGCGATATCGAACCGCTTGGCGGATGGCCCAGAAAATTCGCGAAGCGATGGCTGGACGCGATGCGCGCTATCAACTCACCGGCCTGTTAGAGATGGATGATGCCTACTTTGGGGCCAAGAAAGTTGCAGGCAAGCGCGGTCGTGGAGCCGCCGGCAAATCGAGCGTTGTGATCTCGGTGCAGGTCAATGACCAGAACAAACCTGGCTACGCGAACATGCACCGCGTGCCGACGGTGAACCACGAACAGATTGGTCGGGTGGTGGACACCAAAATTTCGACCACCGCAACCATCAAAACCGATGGCTTGAACGCTTACTCTATTATTGAAAAGCAACATCGCGATCATCAGCGTATCGTGCTGGGCGACCCCAAGCGCGCCGGCCGCGAATTACCCTGGGTGCATATTTTGATTGGCAACTGCAAGGGGATTCTCCGCGGCGTTCATCACGGCGTCAGTGCCAAACATTTGCAGCGCTATCTCTCGGAATTCTGTTATCGCTTCAATCGTCGCGCCATGGAATCTAGAATTTTCGAGCGACTCATCGTCGCCACGCTCTCCGCCAAGCCGATTACTTTGGCTGAGTTGAGGGCCTAATCATAAATTTTATGACCCCTCGCATCTATATTCCCCAACCGCCGCTGTCAGATTTCGTTGAGTGCTTCTGGCTGCTCGCTCCGTCCTGTTTCCATAAAACGCTACGGAAACGGAACGGGGAAGGCTTCACGCAACCGGTGAAAGAACGCGCGCTGCCGACGGGCACGGTTGAGCTGGTTATCAGCCTCAAGGAAGATAAGCTCCGGGTGTTTGACCGGCAGAATACCGATTTGAGTTTTCGCGACGCGATGATCTGCGGTCCGCATTCGGAGTTTTTTGTGATCGATTCGGCGCGAGATGTGTCAACTCTCGGCGTGCATTTCAAACCGGGCGGCGCTTTCCCGTTTCTCAAATTGCCCGCCGGCGAATTGCACAACACACACGTATCGCTCGACACGCTGTGGGGGACGAAGGCTGCCGAGTTGCATGATCGCTTGTTGGAAGCAAGAACTGCGGAGGCTCGATTCCGTATTCTCGAACACTATTTGATGGCTCAAGTCCGCCGATCCTTGGCTCAACATCCAGCCGTTGCCTTCGCGCTCAAGGAATTCCAAACCGTTCCGCATGAGCGGACGATTTCAGAAGTGGCGAATCAGATCGGCCTCAGCCAAAGGCGATTTATCGAAGTGTTCCGCGACGAAGTCGGGCTGACGCCGAAGCGGTTTTGTCGCGTCCAACGTTTTCAGGAAGTCCTGCGCCTCATCTGGAAGGAACAACGCGTCGAGTGGGTGGACGTCGCTTTGGCGTGCGGTTATTACAACCAAGCCCATTTCATCAACGACTTCCAAGCATTCTCAGGCCTCAACCCCACAGCCTATGTTTTGCAACGTGGTGATCGTAATCTTAACCATGTTCCAATCATCGATTGAGGTCAATTTTTTCCAATACTCCTTGCTTGGCTTTCAATATATTGATGCCGAGCAGAGCCGCGCAGTTCAATCATCCATCGCGGATTCTATCATCCACTAACATCAAAAGGAGTATGATCATGACCAAGCCAATTCCCGAGGGATACCACACAATCACCCCCTGCTCGTGCGTTCAGGGCGCGGCCAAGTTGATCGAGTTTGTGAAGCAGGTTTTTGACGCCGCAGAGATCGAGCGCATGGAAAACACAGACGGCACCGTCAAGCACGCTGAGGTGAAAATCGGCGACTCGATGATGATGATCGCCGAGTCCAGCGAAAAGTGGAAGCCGATGCCTGGCGCATTTTACCTGTACGTCAGCGACGCGGACGCCATCTACAAGCGCGCCCTCCAAAACGGCGCTACTTTGCTTATGGAGCCGACGGACACATTCTACGGTAATCGTGAATCGGGGGTGGAAGACCAGTTCGGCAATTATTGGTGGATCGCGACTCACAAAGAGGAGGTGTCGCCCGAGGAAATGCAAAGGCGCTTCGAGACGCTTGCAAAGAAATAGCAAGGCAAATCCATAATAAATGGATCACCCCATCGTGTCTTGGCAGTTCTGACCTTTCGGAACAGTCGGCACGCATTTATCAGTGCGCCATCCCGGCGCCAGCGTCTGCGGACCAGTTCTGATACAACGCTTTGAATCCCAGAGGGGTTGCCATTTCGCCATTGCCGAGGTGATCCGCGCCGGCAACCACATCAGCGTGCCAACGCAAACCGGTGACCGTGGCTTGTGTCAAGATAGAGCGTGTTTGCTGGTAAGCGACCATCATCTTGTCGTTTTCTTCCGAGCCTATGCTCAAGTAAACAAAGCCGTCAAGCTTCTTATTGGCGCTCAGGAACTCTGCCAGTTTGGTGATCAGAATGGCGTTGTCACGCCACAACGCGGGACTGTGGGCAAACCGAGCATCGAACAGTTGTGGATCGGCCAGCAGCGAATAGCTGACCAGCAGACCGCCGCGAGAATGGCCGGCCAGCATGCGAAACGGCGCCGTGCGATATTCGCTCTCAATTTTTGGGATCAATTCGGTTTTGAGAAAGGACAGAAAACGGTCAGCGTCGCCCATCGGGCTGTCGGGCGCCTCCAGGTCCTGCACCATGAACGGCGGCGTGTAGTCGCGCTGCCGGCCCTCGCCGCTGATATTCGGCAAGCCAACAACGATCAGCTCCGGCATCACGCCAATTCGGGCCATCAGCGCGGCGCTTTGAGCGGTATGGCCGTCTTGAGATGAGCCATCGAGCACATAGATGACCGGGTAGCGGCGCTCGGGTTCGCGCATGTAGCTCTCCGGCAAGTGCACGATCACTTCTCGATCCTCACCGAGAACCTTGGATGGTAGCGTGCTGAGGATGGCCTTGTTGGAAAAGTCCGGGCGACCGAACAATCCAAACAAATGATCGCACACAAGCACCGTACCGGCCACCGAGATGATCAGCGTCATCATACAGGTAGCAAACAGCGATTTCTTCATGAACTCAGATCCGTAATTTTTTAATTTCGTTGCGGGCCGCTGACACCTTATTTACGACTGTGACGGCTGCTCCTGTTCCTTTATCTTTTTCGAGGCGATAAAGTAAAACACAATCAGCCCCACCCCGCCAAAGATGAGCATGAGCGCAATCGAAAACGATCTCTGGAAATGGGCAAATTCAGTCATCGCAAGACCAGCAAAAAAGCCGATACCGATAAACACCGCCAGCAAGCCCCATTTCAAGCTGCTGAGCGGATCGGCTTTCGTGCCCAGCGAGAAGACAAGCCCCTTGTAGTCCGCAGGTTTCAATCCCTTCTCGATCATCGCCATATGTTCTTTATGCCTGCCGCTGAAGTAAGAGTAAGCAACGATCGTTGCCCCGCCGATAAGAAAAACAATGATAATCAATGGCTCCATGTTCGCTCCTAAATTGTTTTGTGATGATTCCTCGATTTTCGCTATCTTTGACCTGAATTTTTGCGGAAAGGTTTCATTCTCGACGAGCGAAAAGCGTATAGGCTTTTCGTTTCGCTCTTCGCTTCTCGCTCCACGCTGTTGTGAAACCTTGGTTAGCTTTTCCCGGTCTAAATCAATGAAAAGCCCAAAGCCGAGGGTTGATGCCCAATCAAGATTTCGAAATCATCCAACGCATTCTTGCGGGCGAGACGCGCGCCTATGCCGAGCTGGTCGATCGGCACAAAGACAAAGCCATGACATTGGCGATGCGCCTGCTCAAAAATCGCGAAGACGCCGAAGAAGCGCTGCAAGACGCGTTCGTGCGCGCTTTCAAAGCTTTAGATCGTTTTGAAATGAAAGCAAGCTTTGCAACGTGGTTCTACCGCATCGTCTTCAATGTGTGTTCTTCGGCATTGAGCAAACGCAACCGGGCGTTCGAAATCTCCATTAATGAAAACGGCGCAGCGGATGACCTGAACATGCCGGCGGAAGCAAGCACTCCCGAAATCGATATTGAATCATTTGAGTTTCAACAAATCGTTCGCGAAGAGATCGAGCGCATGGCCCCGGCGTACGGCGCCATACTGACTTTATTCTTCATTCAAGAATTTGGTTACGAGGAAATTGTCGAGGTCACCGGCTTGCCGCTGGGCACGGTAAAGAATCGGCTCTTTCGCGCGAGGATGATGCTGCGCGAGGCGGTTTTGAAAAGGATCAGAGAAAGTGTGGGAGAGTGGGAGAGTGGAAGAGTGAAGCGGGAGCAGCTTATATGAACCACCTTACCGACGATCAACTCTTGCATCTGCTCGATGGAACGATTGCTCCAACGGAACACCAACGGCTCAACGCGCATCTCGCAGCGTGCAAAGAGTGCCGGCAAAAACTGGCATGGCAGCGCGCGATGACGCGGAGCATAAAACATCAGCCGCTCGTTGCGCCTTCACCACGATTCACCGCTGCCGTGATGCGGCGCGCGCTCGTCTACGAGAGACAATCCGCGTTCGTGCATTTTCTTGTACGACACGGAACCATGCTCGCTTTGATTATCGGTCTGAGCATCGTTGTCTATGCGTTCTCAACAATACCGGCGTTGGAGATCATGCAAGAGGCGATTCACAAGTTGCCGCCGGAGGAGAAGATGACGCAATACGTTGCCCTTGCCAACAGAGCGTTCGCTCAATACCTGCAAAGCGCAGGCGAAAAAATAATCGATCTCGCCGGCGCCGAAAATATTCGCCTCTTTATATTAGCAATGCTGGTTATGGCCGCGCTGGCATTGTTTGACCGGTTGGTGCGGCAGCAACTCAAGAGGATCAGATCATAGAAGAAAGCATTGGCGACGTACCGGCAACGATCAAGCCTTTTGGGGAACCGCGGTGTTTAATGCATTACAATGAAATCCGGGGTTGTATTGATGGTCTCATTTATTCTCCAATGCTTCAACCCCCTCCCACTTCTCCGGAACGCCGTGCACCATGAATTGCGCCGAACGCTCGAGATACAGCTTGGCAGTTTTATCATCGGAATTTATCTTGAGCACATTTTTGAAGCGCGGGGCGGCTTCCGCAAATTCTTTCGCGAAATAAAGACGCAGCCCTTCCTCAAAATCCGTTTTGGTCTTTCTCTTGAAATCGATGACCGGCTCCGGATCACCGTTATAAACTTCAAAAAGCGAGATTGGCACGTCCTTGCCCT
>Ga0247727_10003905_pt1 | contig 32413 bp, 31 predicted proteins | sample WisWelCaveWW1625_FD_202498 | JGI IMG/M metagenome (GOLD analysis project Ga0247727, IMG submission 202498) | Biofilm microbial communities from Wishing Well Cave, Virginia, United States - WW16-25 | ecosystem: Environmental > Aquatic > Deep subsurface > Groundwater > Cave microbial mat | place...
GCGACTGCATATCTGCTCGACCTGGCGAACGATTTCAGCGTTTGCCTCCTCGACGTACTGGGAAGTCAGCCTCCGGTGCCAAACGCCGAAATCGTTCACCATTTCGGGCATCTCCGCAGTCTCGCTATGGCGCTTCATGAATAATCCGGGTTAAGCCACGCTGCCTACATGGTGTGAGGGTGAGGATGGATTTGCCTCCCGCAAATCCATCCTCACCCTCACTCTGCTCCTTGTTTGCGAGGAGCTCCGACCTTTCCCAAGCACCCCCTCGAACGAAGCGCCAGAATTTTTTGCCGGATCGAAGTTTACTGCTTCAGCGTGTGGATGTAGGCGACGAGGTTTTCGATTTCGGCTGCGCCCAAGTGGCCCCAGGGTGCCATCAGCGGCGATCCGCCGAAGGCGGCGGCGCCCTTCGCGATGACCTCCTTGAGATCGGCGTCCGTTCCCGGTTTGCCGTCGCCGTCGGTGTCGAACTTGAACTCACCCTTGGAAAGATCGCGCGGAGGCGGAGTCAGCGCCGCGCCCACCGGACCATCGCCCTTGCCGGCAACCCCGTGGCAGGAAATGCAGTTGGTGGTGTAGGCCGCTTTGCCTGCTTCGGCGTCGGCGGAGCGTGCGCTATCCGGCGCGAGTCCCAGAGCCAGTGCAAAACAAAGAGTGCCGATCGCGAGTTCTGAACGAAAACGCATGGAAGTTTTCCTTTTCATCTGGGTGGTTCTTTGAATCATCTTTCGCGGGTTTCGCGCTACCCGATTTTTCACCAAGCCCCGCGACGCGGTCTGGTAAAAAATGCGAGCTGCGCACCAAAGTAGGCAGTGGCTTTCGCGCCGTCAAACGCCCGTGCTCCCGCGCTGTGTGCGGTAGTCGCGTAGAGTTTCTGCGCGGAAGCCGCGCAGAAACTCGAGGACCAGGCGCACACCGACGCCAGTGGCTCCCTTCGTCTGGTACACGCAGGGCTGTTTGGTCCAAGCCGTCCCGGCGATGTCGAGGTGTACCCACGGCGTGCCCTCCGTAAAGTGGCCGAGGAAGGCCGCCGCCGTGAGGGTGCCGCCTTCGCGGCCGCCTGTGTTTTTGATATCCGCGACGTCGCTCTTGATCGCGCGCCGGTGTTCCTCCCACAGCGGCAGCGGCCACACCCGTTCGCCGCAGGCTTCGCCGGCGGCGCGCACTTGCGCGAGCAGATGATCATTGCTGCCGAGCGCCCCCGAGCACCAGGAACCAAGAGCGACCACGCAGGCCCCGGTCAGGGTGGCGAAATCGAGGATTGCGTCCGGCGCGTACTCCGTTTTGGCGAAGTCGAGGGCATCCGCAAGGACCAAGCGGCCTTCCGCATCGGTGTTGATCACTTCGATGGTGCGACCCGAACGGGCGGTGAGGATGTCGCCGGGGCGGTAGGCGTCGCCGCTTGGCAGGTTTTCCGCCGCAGCCAAGATGCCGACCACGCGCAGCGGTAGCTGCATGAGCGCCGCGCCGCGCAGCGCTGCCAGGACGGCAGCTGCCCCGCTCATGTCGTGTTTCATCTCTTCCATGGAAGCGCTGGGTTTAATCGAGATGCCGCCGGAGTCAAAAGTGATGCCCTTGCCGACCAAGCACAGGGTTGGCCGGCGCGCTTTCTCGGCACTGCGGCCTTTCCCGCGCGGGGTGTAGTCCAGGGTGATCAGGCGCGGTGGGTGCGCGCTGCCTTGGCCCACGGCGAGCAGTGCGCCGCACTTGGCTCGGCGCAGTTCAGGGACGCCTAAAACCCGGACCTTGAGGCCCACCTCGGCTCCGACACGCCCTGCCTCGCGTGCCAGAGCGGCTGGTGTGAGCGTGTTCGGTGGCTCGTCGGAGAGCCGCCGGGCCAGGTTTTGGCATTCGGCGCCGATCTGTCCCCGTTCGATTCCGCCGCGTGCGGTGCGGGAGTCGGCGGCCCGCTCAAAAAGCAAGCTCACGGCGCTGGGTGGGGCAGTGCGCTCCGCCACCGAGCGATATTGGTCGAAACGATAGCTCGCGAGTACGCAGCCTTCGGTCAGCGCTTGGGCTGCTGTTGCGGGTGTCCAGCGCCGCGAGTGCGGTACGACCAGCGCCAGGCGTTTGCTCTTGCGCGCCAGCGCGCTGCGCAGACTGGCGCCACCGGCGCGGCGCAGAGTTTCGAGATCGCAAGCTTTGGAGTCGCCCAAGCCGATCAGGAGCAGGCGTGGAGAGGGGAGGGCTCCGTCGCTGTAGAGCATGAGGCTCTCATCCGTCTTGCCCTCGAAGTCGCCGCTCGCGAGGACGCGGGCGATCCGGCCCGCGAGCGCGCGGTCAAGAGCTGCGAGAGAGCGCGGGACACCGCGTTCTTGCCCGGCGACTTGGAAGAACAGTACGGCCAGCAGGTCGGCGCGCACTTGTTCCAGAGGTTGCGCCGCAGAGGTAATCTTCATCACGTCTCCTTGCGAGTGGCGCGTCTGCACGCCTGGGTCGCCGCACTCCATCTTGGGTCAGACTCCTGGGGGATTGGTTGAACTCGTCAGAGGCGTCTCTTAGACTCCGCTCTCAACGCGCATTGCGTGTGAGAGGTTTATGGGGTTTATCAGCGTCGGGGCGGCTATGGGGGGACGTCTCGCGAGCCTCGATGCCCTCGACCTGATTTTTCAGGCCGGGTTGGTCGTCAAGCTCGTTCTCCTCCTGCTCGCCGGGTTTTCGGTGGTCTCATGGGCCATCATCTACTTCAAGTGGCGTGAAATCCGCCGCGCGGAGCAGGATAGCGAGGCTTTTCTCGAGGTCTATCGCGAAGAGTCCCTGGACGAAGCGTTCGACGCGGCCCGTGATTTCGAGGAGAGCCCGCTCGCCGCAATCTTCGTTGCGAGTTACGCCGAGCTCAAGCGCATCCGCAAATACAGCGGTTCCGCGGCTCCGGCGGCGTTGGACGCCTCGCAGTGGGCGGCGATCGAACGTCAGCTGGCGTGGACTTCGTCCAAAGAAGCACTGCGGCTGGAGGACCGTTTGCCGTTTCTGGCGACGACGGGAAGCGCAACGCCCTTCATCGGACTCTTTGGAACCGTGGTGGGCATCATCAACGCTTTTGAGGGCATCGGTCAGGCGGGGGCGGCGAGTCTCGCAGTCGTAGCGCCGGGCATCGCCGAAGCACTGATCGCCACGGCAGTGGGACTGTTGGCCGCGATTCCAGCCACCATTTTCTACAACCACTTCGTTGGAAAATTGCGGCGGATCTCCTCCGCCATCGAACTCTTCACGAACGAATTCAGGGGCGATCTCCAGCGCCGAAAAGAGAGCTCGGAAGCGCTGGCCCGTGCGGCGGGGGAATAAGTTCGATGGGAGTCACGCGTTCGGGAGGGCTTGGGAGTCCGCTTTCAGAAATCAACGTGACGCCCTTCGTGGACGTGATGTTGGTGTTGCTCGTGATTTTCATGGTGACAGCGCCCATGATGCAACAGGGGATTGACGTCGACCTACCCGAAACGACGACCCAGCCGCTGCGGGTGCACGATGAGCCTCTGATCCTCACGATTCAGAAGGACGGCCGCGTTTTCATCGGACGCAAGGAAGTTACGCTCGACGAGCTGTTGGAAAAGTTGCAAAGCGTATTCGAGGCGCGCAGTGACGAGGAGGTATTTCTGCGGGCGGATCAAGCCGCGCCTTACGGGCTGGTGGCCAAGGTATTAGCGGCGACGCGCAAGGCCGGCGCCAAAAAAATCGGCATGGTGACCGAGTCCGAGAAGTGAGTGGTGACGGCGATTTCATTTCATGTCGAGGAGGAGCGGCGCAGGCTGTTTCGGCGTCTCCTCGCGGGTTCCGTTCTCGCGCATGCTCTGATTCTGCTGCTGGTGAGTTGGGCTCCGAGCTGGCATCAGCCCATGATGCTGCCCGGCGTAGTTTCCGTGGATTTGATTGCGGCACCCTCGTTGAGCCCACCCGGCGGCACGCCCGCTCCAGCTGCCCCGGCCAAACCCAAGCCCAAGCCCGCGCCAGCAGCGAAACCGGAGGCCAAGCCTCTGCCGAAGCCCGTGCCTCCCAAGCCAAAACCTGCTCCCAGCAAGCAGGTTTTGCCCAAGGAGGCCACGCGCGAGGCGGTGAAGCCAGCGCCGCGCGCCGTGGAGACTCCGACCGAAAAGGCACCAGCCAAGGCCGAGAAAGCTTACGAAGACGTGATGGCCGAATTGCGGAAGGAAGAGGGGGACTCGGAGCCCGTTGCGGAAAGCGCCCCGAAGGCGGCGGTTCCGGGTGCGGCGGCAGGTGGTCTCGGCACGTTGGTCAGTCCCGAGGTGGCGGCATGGCTCCGGGACGCGCGCAATCACGTGCGTCAGGTATGGGTGCTCGCCGCCGCCTTCCGCCAGCAGCCGCTGGAAACCCATGTGGAGGTGGAACTCGATGCGGCTGGTCGCGTGATCGGCGAACCGGAGATCACGCGCAGCTCTGGAAATCCCTGGTACGACGAAAGCGTCGTGCGCGCGATCCTGAAGGCCAGCCCTTTGCCTGCTCCCCCACAGTCTGGAACCTGGCCCTTTGTCTTCCGTCCGGAGGAATCCCTGTGAACGTCGTGCGCAAGCTAGGAATCGCTTTGCTCGCGCTGGTTTCTTTGTGGGTTGCCACAACGGCTAACGCTCAAGAGCGGCCGGCGGTCCTGGTGACGGATCCCTCCGCACGCAAATACCGCGCTGCGGTGCAGCGCTTCGCGGAGGTCGGGAGCCAAGCCGATCTGGGCGCGGCTGCCGAATTCCGCAACCAGATCGCCGCTGCGCTGGAGTTCTCCGGTCTTTTCACGTCGCTGCCGCTCAAGGCCTTTCTTGCTGGCGACGTCACCCAGAAATTCGCTGGCTCACGGCTGGTGTGTTCCGACTGGTCTCAGATCGGAGCCGACGCTTTCGTCGAAGGTGAGGTGCGCCGCGAAGCCAGCGGTCTTTCCGCGGAGTTTCGTGCTTGGGACGTCGGGCGCTGTCGCGATTTCCCTCAGCGGTTGTACCGCGGGAGCAGCGGGGACCAAGCCCGCATCGCGAAGCGCATCGCGGATGACATCGTCGAGTTTTTTACGGGTAAGCCCGGCGTGTCTAGCACGGAGATCGCTTTTATCTCGACGCGCAGCGGCAACAAGGAAGTCTACGTGGTGAACGTGGACGGCACACGTCTGCGTGCGGCGACGCGCAACCGCTCCATCAACACCTTTCCCTCGTGGTCACCCGACGGCACGCACATCGTCTACACCTCTTATCGCGAAGGACGCAGGCCGGGGCTCTATTTGCTCAGCCGCGGGCAGGGTTCGCCGGGGCGCATTCTTCGCAACCTCTTGAAAGGAGCGCCGCAGTACCGCGTGGTGTTCGCACCGGACGGTGATCACTTGGCCCTCGTCATGAGTGTCGACGGCGCGTCTGAGATTTTCAGCGTCGAGCTGGACGGAGGCTCACTCCGGCGCCTCACGCGCGACGCCACCATCGATGTATCACCCTCGTGGTCGCCGGACGGCAAACACATCGCCTTCGTTTCGGACCGCACGGGTTCGCCGCAGGTCTACGTTATGGACGCGGACGGCAACGGTGTGCGGAGGCTCACGTACAACGGGAGTTACAACACGGATCCTGCGTGGTCGCCCGATGGACGTTGGATCGCTTATCAGGCCCGCGTCGGAGGGCAGTTCGATATCTGGTTCATCGATCCAGAGGGTACGGTGAATGTGCCTTTCATCTCTCACGCACGCAGTGATGAGAACCCCACCTGGGCGCCCGACGGACGCAAGCTCGCGTTCAGCTCCAACCGGCGGGGTCGCTACGATATCTACACTGTGGATTTCGACGGCGGGAATTTGCGTCGGCTCACGAGCGATGCCGGCGACAATACAACTCCCGCTTGGGGGCCGTATGCGCGCTAAGATCGTCCGCTGGATGGACCAAGAGTCGAAGTTCGAGGAGAGTCTTGTGCGTTTGGGTCATGGTTCCGCACGCCTTTGGAACGGGCGAAAGCGCTGGTTTCGGGCGGCGCTGCTATTGGCGTCGCCCGCCTTCGCGGCCTGTGTCAGCCTGGCCGAATTTCGCAAACTCGAAGACGACGTGTGGGAGATGAAGCAGCAGCGGGGGGCGGCTTCGGGCGGACCGGCCGGTGTCGCTGATCTTTCGGCTGAACTCGATTCGGTTCAGTCGGAAATCTCCCGCTTGCGCGGCGAGATCGAAGTCGCGCAGCACCAGGCCCAGCAGGCTCTGAACGAAGCACAGAAAGCGCGTCGTCTTGCGGCAGGGGGGGGGAGTGCCGCTCCGAGCGCCGGGAACACCGAGGTATCTCCGGGTGCGCCGCCCTCGCCGGTAGCCAGCGCCGTTCCCGCGCCGAGTCCTGCCTCAGATGCGGGTGGTGTTTCTTCGGCAGAGGTCGAGGCTTACCGCGCCGCCTACGCGGCGTGGCGCGGCAATGACACGGGAAGCTGCATTGACCGCTTCAAGAACTTTTTGCAGACTTACCCGAATTCTGTCCACTCCGCCGCAGCCGCGTATTGGTTGGGCGATTGTTACTTCAAAAAAGGAGACTACAAAACCGCTGTTTTGCGCTTCGACGATGTCGTGGCGCGCTATCCGAAAGACGACAAGGCTCCGGACGCGCTCTATCGGCAGGGAGAAGCTTTGTTGCGTCTCGGGCCGGGTTACTCCAAGGCAGCGGGCAAGGCTTTTGAGCGCGTCGTGAAGGAATACCCGAGCTCCGAACGCGCGAAGGAAGCGAAGCGGCAGCTCGAGCTGCTTCAAGCAGGATAGGCAAGCGAGCGCGGCGGCGGATAGGCTCCCTGCTGCTACAGAGGTTCAAGAGTGAAGAAGCGCGATCTAGAGCGGTTTCGAAAGATGTTGCTGGAGAGCCGCAAGCAGTTGCTCGAGAACGCCAGGAAAGCGCTTTCCGGCGATATTCATCTCGACCCGGACGATTTCCCCGACGAGATCGACGCAGCTTCTTCAGAAGCTGGATTGGCTTTCATCGGCCGCCTGCGCGAGCGCGAGAAGGGCCTGCTCAACAAGATCAACCAGGCACTGGAGAAGATCGAGCGGGGTGTGTACGGCGAGTGCGAGAGCTGCGGCGAGGAGATCGGCGCCAAGCGCCTCGAGGCGCGTCCGGTGGCGGAGCTCTGTATCGATTGCAAGGCAGAGCAGGAAAAACTCGAACGCCGCATGAGTTAATTTCGATCCGAGAAAGTTCTGGCGCTCTATCGAAGGGCCGCTCGGGATAGGTCGCAGCTCCTCGCAGACAAAGGAGCAGAGGAGGGTGAGGATGGATTTGCCTCCCGCAAATCCATCCTCACCCTCCTTCGTGATGACAAGGTTGTTTCGCTCGTCACTGCGGCTTATCCCAAGCGGCCCTTCGAATGGAGTCGCGCGAATTTTCGAATCTCCACAAGAGGGCGCTGCGCATCAGCCGAAACGCCACTCCGTCAACATGAACCGAAACCGCATTTCAAGATATCACTACAGGGATACTTCTAGAGTTCATCTCCTAAATCCGGACCGAGTTCAGACGCGAAGAACAAGTCTGGCGACGGGAGGTTGATGAGATGAGTTCTAACCTCGTGCTCGGTGTCGAGAGCTCCTGCGACGAGCTGGCGGCGGCCGTCGTGCGTGATGGAAAGGAAGTGCTGTCCAGCGCGGTTCAAGGGCAGGAAAATTTGCACCGCCCTTACGGTGGTGTCGTCCCCGAATTGGCTTCGCGCGATCACGTGCGCCGAATTTCGGAAGTCGTTCTGCGCGCGCTGGCCGCTGCTGGCATCGACGAGAGTGAGTTGTCGGGCGTTGCCGTAACGGCCGGCCCAGGTCTGATCGGGGCGCTCTTGGTGGGTGTGTGTTTTGCCAAGGGACTCGCCTACCGCCTGGGAATTCCCTGCGTAGGTGTCCACCATTTAGAGGGACATCTAGCGGCGGCGGAGCTTGTGGAACCGGGACTGGTGCCGCCTTACGTTGGCCTCGTTGTCTCAGGGGGGCACACGGCGCTCTACCGCGCGACGCAAGGCGGAGCGTTCGTGCTGTTGGGAGAAACGCGCGACGACGCGGTGGGCGAAGCCTTTGACAAAGTCGCAAAGCTGCTCGGCTTGTCCTACCCGGGTGGACCCGCCGTCGCGCGCGCGGCCGAGCGCGGTGATCCTGAGGCCGTCGCTTTGCCGCGACCACTCGCGAGCAGCGAGGGACTCGATTTTTCCTACAGCGGTCTCAAGACCGCCGTGGCGCTGGAAGTCGAACGGCGACAGCCGCTCTCAGAACGGGATGTGACCGATCTAGCCGCTTCCTTCGAGGCTGCGGCGACGGACGTACTCGTCCTGCGTGCGCAGCGGGCGTTGCTGCGCGAGAGGCTCGTGCAGTTGGCGGTGGTGGGCGGTGTCGCGGCGAATCGGCGCCTGCGGCGGGAACTGTCGCGCGCGGGTGAGGCGGGCGGTTTCCGCGCGGTCTTTCCACCTCCGGAATTATGTACGGACAATGCGGTCATGATTGCCGCTGCGGGTGCTCGAAAGCTCGCGCGCGGCGAGCGACACGCGCTCGGATTCTCGGCATTTTCGCGCGTCCCACTGGGCGATTCGCCGTGGGCGGCGGAACCGGGGTGAGCCGCTCCGACATCCGTGCGCTGCTCGCGCGCTACGGGTTGCGAGCCCACCGCGACCGCGGCCAAAACTTTCTCGTCGCGGAAGACTGGGCGGAGAAATTGGTCGCCCTCTCAGGCGTAACTACCGACGAGAGCGTGCTCGAAATCGGGACGGGACTGGGCATTTTGACGTGTGCCTTGGCGCAGCGCGTGCGGCGCGTCGTAAGCATTGAGATCGATGCCGGTTTGGTGCGTCTATTGCGAACCGAGCGGGTGTTGCCCGAAAACGTCGAATTGTTGCACGCCGACGCGCTGGCCGTGGATCTCGCGGCACTGTGTAACAGTATGCCAAGTCCGGTGAGCGCCGTCGCCAATCTCCCGTACGCAGTTTCGGCGCCGCTTCTGCGCCGCTTGCTCGACCTGCGTGGGCGGTTGCGCAGTTGGTCCGTGATGGTGCAACGCGAAGTGGGTAAGCGGTTGGTCGCCGGACCCGGCAGTCGAGATTACGGGTCGCTCTCCGTTTTGTACCAACTGAGCGCGCGCGTTGAAGAACGTGCGGAACTCCACGCCGGCTATTTTTTCCCTGCCCCCCAGGTGAGCTCGGTATTTCTGTGCGTGCAACCGCGCCTGGATGTTCCGCTCGCAGACCGCGAACTGGTGGTGCTCGAGCGTTTGCTGCGCGCTGCCTTCGGCCATCGCCGCAAGACGTTGCGCAACGCTTTGCGCGCTGCGGAGACGTTCACCGATGTGGAGCACAGCGTCCTAGAGTCTGCGTGGACTCTGCTCGGGGTGGATCCGGGAGTGCGCCCGGAGACCCTCGCACCGGAGATCTATCGAGCACTTGCCCGGCAACTCGCAGAGGTCTCGACCTTCGGTTGACTTCCTTTCGGATCTCTTTATCCTTCAGCGTTGAGAGAAATCGCAAGGTGCGATTCTCATCGTTGTGATGCCCGCCGGGCGTGCAGTGCCCGCGCATACAAAGACGCCTACTGGAGCCCGATCTCATTCGCTCGGATCCCTTTTGTCAGGGACCGAGACGGGGGCGAACCAAGGCGGATTGCCGGATCGCGGTGCTCGCGAGTACCGGCAGACCACCGCGCCTCCGGTTTTTCCGGGTGGCGCGTTTTTGTTGCCGGGATGCTGCCGCGCGGTTGCGCGGAGGCCCCCCATGTCCGCCGCTCCGACTACGACTATTCGCGAGCACCGTATCAGCGCGCGCGCCTTGGTGAAACGCAAAGGCCAGGGGCCACCGATCGCTGTGCTCACCGCTTACGATTTTCCCTTCGCTCGGATTTTTGACCGTGCGGGCGTGGACGTGCTGCTGGTCGGAGATTCCCTTGGCAACGTAGTCCAGGGTGGCGAGACGACGCTTCCCGTCACGCTGGAAGACGTGCTCTACCACACGCGTGCGGTGGCGCGTGCGGCGCAGCGCGCGCTGGTGGTGGCCGACATGCCCTTCGGTTCTTATCAAATTTCACCGCAAGAGGCAGTGCGCAACGCGATCCAGCTCGTGAAAGAGGGCGGCGCGCACGCGATCAAGCTCGAAGGCGGGATCTATGTAGCAGATGCGATCGAACGCATCGTGCGTGCGGAGATCCCCGTCATGGGACACGTCGGATTGACGCCTCAGGCGTTGCATCGCATGGGTGGTTACCGCGTTCAAGGGCGCGATGCCGAGAGTCGCGCGCGCGTCCTGGCAGATGCGTGCGCCGTCGCAGCCGCCGGAGCTTTCAGCGTGGTGTTGGAGGCCGTGCCGGTGGATCTCGCACGCGAGATCACGGCAGAACTTTCGATTCCCACCATCGGTATTGGCGCTGGTGAACACTGCGACGGTCAAGTGCTCGTGATGCACGATCTACTCGGTTTGAGTGACTGGACTCCGAGCTTTGTGAAACAGTACGCCGACCTGGGACTCGCAGCCGGCCGGGCGGCGCGCAGTTACGTCGAAGACGTGCAGAACCGCAAGTTTCCCGGCAACGAACACGGCTACCGGTGAGCGCCATGGAAGTATTGAAAAACGTCCGCGATCTTAAGGCGAGCGTCTCCGCGGCGCGCGCCGGTGGCAGCCGCGTCGCCCTGGTGCCCACTCTGGGTGCGCTGCACGCGGGGCACATGGCGCTGGTGCGAGCGGCGCGGGTGCGCGTGGACTGGGTCGTGGTTTCGATTTTCGTGAACCCCGCACAGTTCGGACCCGGCGAGGATTTTTCAGCGTATCCGCGCACGCTCGAAGCCGATCTCGCGTTCTGTCGGGAAGCGGACGTGGCAGCGGTCTTTGTTCCTTCAGAGAAGGATCTCTATCTGCCCGGCGCTCAGACCTGGGTGGAGGTGACGGAGCTGTCTAAATTCCTGTGCGGTGCCTCCCGCCCGGGGCACTTCCGGGGCGTCGCTACGGTTGTTCTCAAATTACTCCTAGCGGTGAAGCCGGATCTCGCGGTGTTTGGCGAGAAGGATTACCAGCAACTCGCCGTTGTGCGTCGCCTCGTGCGCGATCTCCTGATGGACGTCGAGATCATGAGTGTGCCGATCCAGCGCGAGCTGGACGGGCTCGCGCTTTCGAGTCGCAACCGGCGCCTCAGCACGTCGGCGCGAGCGCAGGCTCCGGCCCTGGCGCGGGCCCTCGCGGCGGCGCGCTCTGCGGTGGAGGCAGGCGAGTGCACCGCTCAACTTCTGTTGGATGCTGTCCAAGTCGAACTCAGCAAGGCCAGCCTCGCCGAAGTGGAGTACGTCGAGCTGCGTGACGCCGAGACGCTGGAGCCCTCCCCCGAAATTCTCAAGCGCGACACCCTGCTCGCACTGGCCGTGCGTTTTCCCTCCTGCGAGGGTGCGCCGGTGCGCCTGATCGATAACTGTGTGCTGCGGCCTGGGTCGCAGTAGGTGCTTCGTGAGTAATCCGGGCTAGGAGTTGGCCATGCGACGCCGAATGCTGAAATCCAAGATTCATCGCGCCACCGTCACCGAAGCCAACGTCGAATACGAGGGCAGCGTGACCATCGATGCCGATCTTCTGCGCGCCGCCGATATTCTGCCTTACGAGGCTGTAAACCTTTGGAACTGCACGAACGGCAATCGGCTCACGACCTATGCCATCGCCGGCGAGGCCGGCAGCGGAGAAATCTGTGTCAACGGTGCGGCGGCGCACCTGGTAAAGCCCGGCGACATCCTGATCATCGCGAGTTTCGCCGACGTCGAGGATGGCGAGGCTCAGACATGGCGGGCCCGGCGCGTCTTCGTCGATTCGCAAAACCACATTCGAGACTAATCCGGGCTAAAGACGGCACGGTCTATACCTCTGCGCGGCTTTCGCCACTCAAAGCTAAGCTTCCGCGGCTATGGCCAAGTCTGAAGACGAGAAATCCGTCGCCAGCAATCGCAAGGCGCACTTCGAGTACGAGATCCTCGAAAAATTCGAGGCGGGCATCGCGCTGCGCGGACCGGAAGTTAAATCCCTGCGGGCCGGGAAAGCGAGCTTGAGCGATGCCTTTGCCGTTGTGCGCCGTGGCGAGGTTTTTCTTGTGAACGCCCACATCAATCCCTACAGCCACGCTAACCGTGAAAACGTGGAGGCCAAGCGCGAGCGCAAGCTTCTGCTGCACCGCGTGGAGATCGCACGTCTGGCGGGCCGGGTGCTAGAGCGCGGATTTACGCTGATCCCCCTGCGGATTTATTTCAAGAATGGTTACGCCAAGGTCGAAATCGCCTTGGCGCGGGGCAAACGGCGCTACGACAAACGTCAGGCCATTCGCAAGCGCGAGGAAGAGAGGGGGTTGAGGCGAGTGCTGCGGGCCCGTGGTCGACCACGGGATTGAGGGACCTCGCTTGCACGGGCGTCCGCCGCGCCTAGACTTGGTGTTACGGGGGCGATCGGCTTCGACGGGTGGTCGAAGGTGAGCGCTGCGTGTCGACGTCGTCACAGTCGTCGTTAAACAGGTGGCACTGTTGGTAGCCTTATAGGTGCCGACTCTAACTATGCTCTCGCTGCCTAATTAAGTGCAGCGACGTCCGTCCCTGACGCCTTCTAAGGGAGTGCGGACGCCAAACAGAAGGCTGGCCTTCGGAACGCCGCTTCGTCGTCGCCGAAGGCGAGAGCATACGGAGCTGGGTTCGGTGACTCCCGTCCCTGAGACGAACCGGTCCGACAACGATCAGGGGCTACACACGTAGACGCGTTTTCTGGAAGCCATGCGGACGCGGGTTCGATTCCCGCCGCCTCCACCAGTAACTACTGGATTTCGCTGATGATTTTTTTCGGCGATTTTGCGGCCGCGCCTCCGGCGAGACGTAGCTGAACACCGTGGATTGTTCCTGATCGGTTCCGCGCATTCTCCTATCCAGCTTGGGTCAGACTCCTATGTCAACTAGCCAGATGACGGCGGCGGCGACGTTGTCGCCGGAAGGGTTGTGGCGGTGGGCTTCGCAGGCGTGATTCACGATGATGTGCGCAGTAGCGGCGGCGGGTGTCTCGGAAGCGTCGCAACCACTGTGGAAGGCCTCTGCGACACAGGCCTCGGGATCTTCGACGCCGACCGAAAACTCTGAGAGACCGTCGGTGGCAAGGGCGACGGCCAGCGTGCCGGTTAGCGGACGTTCACTGAGAAAGCAGCGAGCTTGAAGGGCAGGTTGATCCCAGCGGCGCGAGCCCAGGAAGGGCGTGCTTTCAATCGCGAAATCGGAGAGCGTGAGATCCCGTGCACCTGCAGAGGTGATTTCGAAGACGTGACTATCGCCCAGGGAAGCACACAGCCAGCGGCCCTCGGCCGGTCGCGCCAGGGCGAGCGCAAGTGTTGTGCGACAGGGATGGCCGCTGCCCGTCGCGTTGCGCAGAACGGCGTCATTGAGATCGCCGAGGGCGCGGCACACCGTTTCTTCCCAATTCGCTTCGGGTAGGCGCGGTGCTTCGGTCCAGTCCGCCGCGTAACGCGCGAGGAGCTCGCGCAGCGCGAGTTCCGAAGCCTCGCAGCCGCCGTGGCCATCGGCGACGGCGACCAACAGTCCGTAGGCACCTTCGGCAAAAGCAGCGGCATCTTCATTGGGATCGACGTGGGCGTAGGTTTTTTTGGCTCCGCCGGCGGAGAGCGCGACGGCGCAGCGCGTGCCCGTGGCGCCGCCCACCTCGCCCAGTTTTTGCTGATCCCGCCCCCAGAGCGCGGCGCGCGCGGGCGGCGTCACGGCTGCTCCGCCGCATCCCGCGGCGAGAAAGGATTGGCGGCGAAGGCGAATTCGAGCACCGGCTGGCCCGCGATCAGATGTTCTTGCACAATCCGCTCCAAGACTTCGGGCGTGCAGCGGCGATACCAGGTGCCTTCCGGGTAGACGACGGCGATGGGGCCGTCACTGCAAATTTGAAAGCAATCCACCTTCGAGCGGTAGATCCCGCCGGCCACGTGGGCCAGGCCGAGTTCGCGCAGGCGTCCTTTTAAGAATTGCCACGCCGCTAAGGCCTCAGGGCGAGGGGCGCAGTTGCCGTGTACGCAAAGGAAGATGTGGCGCCGGTAGTGGCCGATGCCTAATTGTCGAGCGATGTCGCGCAACTCATTCCCGCTTGCTTTCGGAGGATTGGTCTCCCGCATCGTGCGGCGAGTATACCGATTGAGGAGATTCGCAGTGGAGCGTGTAAGCTGAGGCGGCCTTCGACCGCGGAGGGGAGTGTCTTGTCACTCGCTGCAGAGAAAAATGCGGTAGCTCGCATGAGCAGGGCGCCCGTCGGCCTGCGTCTATCGGCGCGCGAGCGGATGCTGTACGCCGAGCAAGGGTTTTTTCTGCGTCCGGATGTGTTTTCCGAGATGGAGGTCGTCCAGTTGTGCGCCGCCGCCGAGCATGTCGTGGGGCGTGCGCGTGAGGCGGCGCGCAGCGGAGGCCGGTTCTACCAGATCGACGGCAACCGCTATCTCGAAATTCAGGGCATGACGCTTCAATACGAACACGGGGAGCGGACGCAGGAGCTGCGCGTGATTCAACCTTTTCACCATCTCGACGCGCACTTCGATGCCCTGGTGAGGGATCCGCGCTTGGTGGAGCCGATGCGCGACCTCGTCGCTTCCGAGTGCGTCGCGCTGTTCACCGACAAGCTTAATTTAAAACGCCCGCGCGAGGGGTCAGGCTTTCGCTGGCACCAGGATTCGCCATATTGGGCCTTCGCCTGTGATCACGTCGAGCGCCTGCCGAACGCCATGCTGACCCTCGATACAGCAACGCGCGACAACGGTTGTCTGCGCCTGATTCCGGGCAGCCATCGGCGCGGAATTCTTCCGGGCACCGCCGGCAGCGGCGCGCTGGATCCGCTGTTCACGGATCCGCGCTGCTTCGATGCCGACGCCCAGGTTTTGGCTGAGATGTCTGCGGGAAGTTTACTTTTCTTTCATCCCCACCTTGTGCACGGTTCCGAAGCGAATCTGTCGCACAGAGGCCGGCGAGCAGTGGTGCTGACCTATCAGCCGGGCGGTCATCCGATGTTTCGCTCCTGCGAAGTGAAGGATGTCGGTTGAGGCTTGATCCTGTAAATCAGGCGCATACCTGCGATTTTAACGGTTCGCTAGGCGCGTTCGGGCGCGTTCGAACTCCGCCCGCAGTTCCTGGTAGTCGTTGGCCATGGGATAGTGAGGGAACTCTCGGACCACGTTCTCCGGAGTGCGAAAGAAAATACCGGCGTCCGCTTCGGCCAGCATGGCGGTGTCGTTGTAGGAATCACCGCAGGCCACAATCTGAAAATTGAGTGAGCTCAGGGCGCGGACCGCGTTGCGCTTTGGATCGTTTTGGCGCAGGCGGTAGCCCACCACGCGTCCCTCCGAGTCGACTTCCAACGCGTGGCAAAACAGCGTGGGCCAGCCGAGCTGACGCATGAACGGCGCAGCGAATTCATAGAACGTGTCGGATAGAATCACGACTTGGAAGCGCTCGCGCAGCCAGTCGAGGAAATTTTCGGCTCCCGGGAGTGGCTGCATGCGGGCGATCGTGGCCTGAATGTCGGCCAAGCCCAACTTGTGCTCGCGCAGGATCTCCAGGCGTTTTCGCATGAGGACGTCGTAGTCGGGGACGTCGCGCGTCGTAAGCCGCAGCGCTTCGATACCCGTTTGCTCGGCGAAGGCGATCCAGATCTCTGGGATCAAGACGCCCTCGAGGTCCAGACAGGCCAAGAGCATTCCGATTCCTTCACCCGACGTGAGATTTCGAAACTTCTGGTTGCGGCTTTAGGGCTCTAGAATCGGCTGAAGCTGTTGAGCCGGCGCGGTCTCGCGCAGCTTTTTCAGTGCCCTGGCCTCGAGTTGACGCACGCGCTCGCGCGACAGGCCGAGAGACTGTCCGATCTGCTCGAGGGTGTGCTCTTCTTCCCCCGAGAGGCCGTAGCGCAGGCGCAAGATCAGCTGTTCGCGAGGAGCGAGATGCCCGATCAGTGTGCCGATACCGGAACGCATACGATCGCCGTCGATGCCGCCATCTGGAGCGAAAATTCCGGCGTCCGGGACGAAATCTTCTAACCGTTTTTCCGTCCCGGCAACGGTCGACTCGAGCGAAATGGCTTCGCGGGAGAGGACATCCAGGGTCTCAATGGAATCCGCGTCGGTTCCGAGGGCCGGAGCCAGCTCCTCCGCCGACGGGTCGCGACCGAGCTTTCCGGCCAGTTCTGCTTTGACCCGCTGGCTGCGTTGCAGACGGTCGTGCACGTGGGAGGGCAGGCGGATGGTGCGCGAATGGTTCTGAATCGCGCGCACCAGAGCTTGTCGGATCCACCACACGGCATAGGTCGAGAACTTGAAGCCGCGTCGGTGGTCGAATTTTTCCACCGCACGGATCAAGCCGAGGTTGCCCTCCTGAATCAGGTCGGGGAAGGATAGGCCGAGGTTGCGGTAATCCTTGGCGATTGCAACGACGAGCTTCAGATTGTGCTCGATGAAGCGGTTTTTGACTGCTGTCATGCGCTCGTGGGCGTCCTCCATCGCCGTCGCGAGTTCGAGTACCCGCTCCTTGGGAGCGCCGGCTTCCTGCTCCAACTGGACCAATTTCTTGGTGCCTCGCCGCGCTCGTTTCAACTCTTGGGCGAGTTCGAGTACGCGCTCCCGCAGCTCGGCCAGAAGTGCCAGAGAAAGCTGAGCATTCTTGAGCTCATGGGTTACTTTGGCGTCGATCTTTAGACGGGCCGCCTCGCCGCTCTTGGCCAGATGGCGGTCGCGTTGGGTAAGCAGGTTGCGGATGCGCTTTACAGCGCGCTCCACGCGTGCAGCGATTTCGCCGCTTTCTTCGTCACCCATGGATTCGGAAAGCTTGGCGCCGGTGTGGGAAAGTGCGCGCAGCGCGTCCCAGCGGGCCACGACGTGTCGGGCGGCAAGAGGAACGGCATAAAGGGATTCGCGCAGGGCAAGCGTCGCCGCTTCCAGCTCTTTGGCGAGCAGGACCTCCTCTTCGCGCTTCAGGGTGCGGGTGCCACCGATTTCCTGGAAATAAGACTCCAGCGGGCGGCGTTCTCGTGCCGGATCCAGGTCTTCAGCGGGTACCACCGCGGCGACACGTCCGCTGGAGCGTTGCTCATCTCCCGGCCCGGAAACAATGGCAAAACGTTCTTCGACCTTCACTGATTTCCCCCTCGCTTCTCCAGTGCAGTTCGCGGTTTTCCCTTCGATACTGCCCAGCAAGTTTTGTTTCGATTCACTTACCGGTAAATGAAGCACCGGCGGCAACTCCCATGGCGCGAACAATAAAACAGTGGACCAGCTGCCTCGTTCCTTGGACGGCAACTAGTCGCCGGATGTTCGGGAAAAGCGAGCAGCCCTATAGGATGAAGAATTTTTGTCGAAATTTCTAGTGTTTTCCGATCCATCCAGTCGATAATCCCCTGGGGATGTTTTAGGAGAGAAGGGAGGGCCAGAAATTATTTTGCCACTAAAGAGGAAGCTTTCGGGAAGAAATTCCGGGTTGTGTCCTTTGCTCTGCAGAGATGTTGTGCTCCCAGGGGTGAGGATTGAGGGGGGCGCCGTTAGTGTTTCCGGCACCAAGCAACAGGCGGTAAAGGGTGGGGCTGATGTCGGGGTTCTCGGAGAAGAGCTTTTACCTCAAAGAGTTCCGGGGGCGGACACTCGTTATTGCGGGTGAGCAGGTTGAGGAAGACCTGCCCGCCCTGGTCGGAGTGGTCGAAGAACTGGTGGCAAATTCCGCGCGAGTCGTGGTGCTTTCCCCCGCAAACTCCCTTCTGCGCGCTCTCGCGGGTGCGAACGTATTGGAGAGCCAGCAGCCCCAGTTGTCTGCTCAGGTGTGGAGGTGTCTACAACACAGATCGTGCGTCGGGCTGCGTGTTCGACTGGAGGATGCCTTTGCTGTTGCGTGCCGAGATGCCGCGCAGGTGTTGCGGGCGTGGAAGCTCGTATGGATCGATGCCGCCGGTGGGCTCCGACGCGAGACGGGTGAGCGGCTTTCTTTCGTGCATCTGGCCGAGTTACAGGAGTGGCTGCGTACTCGTGAGGAGTTTCTGTCCACCCGAGTCGGCTTGTTGCGGGAAATCCGTGGTTTTTTGGAAGCCGGTATCCCCGCCGTCAACTTATGCACGGCCCAGGGGCTAGCGGAGGAACTATTCACCTACGCCGGTTCCGGGACTCTTTTTACGTGCGACGACTACGTTCAGGTGCGAGCGCTGGGCGTTGATGATTTCGATGCCGCGTTCGATCTGATTCAGCGTGGCGTTGAAGAAGGTTACCTCGCTGCTCGCAAAGACGCGGAGGTGAATGAGGTGCTCAGCAACGCCTTTGGTGCCTTTGTAGAGGGACGGCATTTGGCCGGTATCGCGGCCTTGCTACGGCACGCTCAGGCCGGGGCCGGCGAGATTGTTTCTCTCTACACACTTACACGTTTTCTCGGTGAGGGCATCGGTGGGCATCTGATGCGCTTTGCCGCCGAGCGGGCACGGGAAATCGGCTTGTCTTTTCTCTTCGCCTGTACGACTTCGGAACGCGTCGGCTTGTTTTTTGAGCGCCACGGTTTTCATCCGGCGGCGCAGAAGGAAATGCCTCCCGAGAAGTGGATGAACTACGATCCCACCCGCCTTCGGCAGGTGCGCTGCTATAAGCGATTGCTCTGAACGGGTTGCTTAACCCGGATTATTCATGAAGCGCCTACTGCGACTGCGTATCTGCTCGACCTGGTGAACGATTTTCGCGTTTGTCTCCTCGACGTACTGTCCAGTACGCCTCCGGTGCCAAACGCTCCTGGGGAGCGTCGGCTTTTAGAGCATCGCAAAACTGCGTCAGGCGAGGCCCAGGCGCTTGGCGATGATGACTTTCATGATCTCGTTGCTGCCCGCGTAGATCGATTGCACGGCGGCGTCGGCGTAGTCTTCGCACACGGGCGTTTCCAGCATGAAGCCGTAGCCGCCGTGGAGCTGCACGCACTCGGCGGCGAGACGCTTGTGCAGATCCGTCGTCCACCACTTGGCCATGCTGACCTCGGACACGACGTCTTCACCGCGCACGTGGGCACGGAGCAGCACATCCACGAAGGCCTGGCCGATTTCCACTTGGGTGGCGAGTTCCGCCAGTTTGAACTGCGTGTTTTGGAAGGCGGCGATAGGTTGGCCGAAGGCGCGGCGCTGTTTGACGTAGGTGAGCGTGTCTTCGAGGGTACGCTGGCAGGAGGCGATGGAGCCAACGGCAATGCCTAAGCGCTCCTGCTGTAGCTTTTCCATCAGCATATAGAAACCGCGGCCCTCTTCGCCGAGGAGATTGTTCGCGGGAATGCGACAGTCCTCGAAGAAGAGCTCGCTGGTGTCCTGTCCCCGCAGCCCGAGTTTCTCGAGCTGCTTGCCGCGCACGAAGCCGGGGCGGTCGGCTTCCACCAGAAACAGACTAATGCCGCGGTGGGGTGGGTTGGCGTGGGGATCGGTTTTTGCGACGACGATGAAGAGATCGCCGATCTGGCCGTTGGAGATAAAAGTCTTGGAGCCGTTGAGTACATAATCGTTTCCGTCGCGCAGCGCGCGCGTTTGAATGCCGGCCAGATCAGAACCGGCGCCTGGCTCCGTCATGGCGATGCCGAGCAGGATCTCACCCGAGATGGTACCTGGCAGGAAGCGTTCTTTTTGTTCTTCGCTGCCGTAGTCAATGAGGTAGGGCATGCAGATGTCCGAATGCAGGTAGACCATCATGGCGTGGGCGCGCGCGCGGGCGAACTCTTCGATCACGACGGCGCTGTAGAGGAAGTCAGCGTTGGCGCCGCCGTATGCTTCCGGCGCATTGGGGCCGAGCAGGCCGGCACGGCCGGCCTTGCGCCAGGTTTCGCGGTCGCTGCGGCCGCGCGCGTTCCACTCAGCGATCTTGGGGGCGACTTCGCTTTCGACGAAGCGGCGGCATTGCTCGCGGAAAAGTTCGTGCTCTTCGCTGAAAATGTCGCGCCGCATCACTCGCTCTCCATCCGCGGGATTTCGATACCCGCGTGCTCCATCGTGCTCACTCCGCACGGGGACGCAGTTTAGCCCGTCTTTCTCACCGGGCCGCCGCTGCGACTTGCTGAAAAGGGTGGGGCAGACTCCTAGCAGTTGCGGTGAGTTCTGAATTTGGAGGTTTAACGGTAGGGGGCGAGAACTCGAAGCAGGTCTATCGGAATCGGCAGAGGAGGAGTCTGGACGCCTGGGTCGCCACGCGGGATACTCGGATCGACTTGAGGTGGTGCCGCGCGCGGCCAGCGGGCAGCGGCGGAGGAGGTCGATGGCCGAAACGAATTTTGACGTGATCTTTATCGGGGGAGGGCCCGGTGGCTACGTGGCTGCGATTCGGGCCAGCCAACTTGGTCTGCGCACAGCCGTGGTCGAGCGCGAGCATCTGGGCGGCATCTGTCTCAATTGGGGCTGCATTCCCACCAAGGCCTTGTTGCGCACCTCGGAGCTGTACCACGTGTTCCAGCACGCCGAGGAATTTGGTCTGCGCGCCGAAAATGTTTCGTTTGATCTGGGCAAGCTCGTGCAGCGTTCGCGCAAAGTGGCCCAACGCTTGAATCAGGGCGTGAAACATCTCATGAAAAAAAACCGCATCGAGGTGGTGGAAGGCCACGGACGGCTCGCCGGCCGAGGCGCAGTCGCCGTGCAAAAGGGCAAGGACGATTTGCTCACGCTGACAGCTCCCCACATTGTTTTAGCCACGGGTGCGCGGGCGCGTTCCCTGCCCGGTATCGAAGCCAATGGCGAGCACATCTGGACCTACAAAGAGGCCATGGTGCCCAAACGCATGCCGCAGTCCCTGCTCGTCGTGGGATCGGGTGCCATCGGTATCGAGTTCGCCAGCTTCTACCGCGACCTGGGGGCGCACGTGGTCGTGGTTGAAGTTCTGCCGCGTATTCTGCCGGCGGAGGACGAAGAGATTTCCGTTGTCGCGCGAAAAATCTTCGAGAAACAAGGCATGGAGATTCATACGAGCGCCTCGTTAAAAGTCTTGCGCAAGATGGGGGATCAGGTGCAGGCCAGCGTCGAGACCGAGGCGGGAGAATCCAAAAAGTTCACCGTGGAACGGGCCATTCTCGCCGTCGGCATCACGGGCAACGTCGAGGACATCGGTCTCAAGGGAACGGCGGTGAAGGTGGAGAAGGGCCACATCGTCGTGAACGAGTGGCTGGAGACCGGTGAACCAGGCGTCTACGCCATCGGCGACGTCGTTGGTCCTCCGTGGCTTGCCCACAAGGCCAGCCACGAAGGCGTGTTGTGCGTCGAGCACATCGCTGGCGTCAAGAACCTGCACCCGCTCGATACGACGTTGATTCCAGGTTGCACGTACTGCCGACCTCAGATTGCGAGCGTCGGACTCACGGAGGCGCAGGCGAAGAAGGAAGGTTACGAGGTCAAGGTCGGGCGCTTTCCCTTCGCGGGGAACGGCAAAGCGATCGCACTCGGCGAAAGCGAGGGTTTCGTCAAGACGGTCTTCGATGCCATGACGGGCGAGCTGCTCGGCGCCCACATGCTCGGTGCCGAAGTGACGGAACTGATTCAGGGTTACGGCATCGCGCGCACGCTGGAAGCCACCGAGGCCGAGCTCATCCATGCCGTTTTCCCACATCCAACGCTCTCGGAGATGATGCACGAATCCGTTTTGGCCGCTTTCGGGCGCGCGTTGCACATTTAGGAGCCTGGTTCGAAATGGGGCATGACGTCCAGTCGCGCTTCCATCACCGCTCGCTGCGTCACGTTTCACTCGTTGTCATGCTGCTCGTGTTGGTCGTGGCCTACGGCTGTGGTCATCACGCGCCGCGCTCCGCCGCCGCTGATCCAGAAATCGGATCGTTGCTCGAGCAGTTTCTGCACAGCCAGGAGAAACTGACCGGCGGCCGGGAGCTTAACCGCGAGCGCGAGATTCTGCGCGGCGATCTCGATCAGGACGGCGATGCGGACCTGGCCGTGTTGTACTCGATTGCAACAGAGGAAGCTGTGCCAGTTTCCATCTATCTCGGCGTCTTCCGGAATGGAGGTCGCTCCCATGCCTTTGCCGGGAGAATCTATGTGGGCTTTGGATCCGCGAGTTCGTTGTCTTACGAGGGGGGAGCTGTCGCCGTGAAGATCGCGGCGCAAGCAGGTGGTGACTCGGAAGCGGTGGAGAGCACGGCCTGGGTCTGTCGGTTGGATGAACGACAGCTCGCCTGTGAAAAACCGTGAAAAGATTCAGAGACCCAGGGGCCTGGCATGCGCTTCAGCCCCCGGGTTTCGCGCTTTGCTTCGCGCCGCGCGAAGTGGACGGTAAGCCGGGTTCTGTCCCGCCAGCGAGTTGCCCCGCCAGCGGTGAGGACCATTCCTCTAGGCGACGCATTACTGCGTCGCTCAAGCGCTCTCACCCGGACGCTGGCGCGTGTGCGCTTTGGACGGGCCGCCCTCGACAGCGTCCCTATTCGAGCTTGCTCCGGAAGGGGCTTGCCTCGCCGCCGGTCACCCGGCTGTCGCACGTGGGCTCTTACCCCACGATTTCACCCTTGCCTGTGCCCGCTTGCGCAGGCCATCGGCGGTGTGTTTTCTGTGGCGCTTTCCCTCGGGTTGCCCCGGGTCGCTGTTAGCGACCTTCCCACCCTGCGGAGCCCGGACTTTCCTCCCGCGGACGGTGTTTGTCCGCCGGCGATCCTCTGTCCACCTCCAAAAAGACCATATGCGTGGGAGCGAGTGGAGGCAACCGCGGCACGGGATCGAGAATTCACTGCCGAGGATTTGTAGAAGATGATACGGTTTTCGCGATGACAGAGTTGGAGATCGAAACCCGCCTGCGGGAGTGTTTGCGCCGCGCGTATTCGCTGCGAGGTGGCGAAACGCAACGAATACTTCAATCTCGAACCCATTCGCCGGCTCTATCGTGGCCTCGATCGATTGCGGTCGTGACGTAGCGGACGCTGTGCATTCCGGCCTGGCCGATCTCGAACGTTTTGCAGCGATGGTGCGAGAGAAGTTATGAGTCGAGCAGGGAGTTCCACCATGCGGGCTGTGGTATTCGACGAAGCGGGAGACGAGAGTGTTCTGCGCCTCGCGGAAGTTCCCGCGCCGCCGCTCGGGCGAGGTGAGCTGCGCCTGCGCGTCGTGGCCACGGCCGTTAACCGCGCGGACATCCTGCAGCGCAAGGGGTTGTACCCGCCGCCGCCCGGAGCTTCGCTGCTCCTCGGTCTCGAGTGCGCCGGCGAGGTCGTTGAGATGGCGGAGGACGTGCGGGATTGGCGGGTAGGCGAGCGCGCCATGGCGTTGCTCGCAGGTGGCGGTTATGCGGAAGAAGTGGTTGTGCCGGCCGGTTGCGTCATGCGCGTGCCGGAGCATTTGTCCTTCGAGCAAGCCGCCGCGATTCCCGAAGTTTTCCTGACGGTATTTTTGAACGTGTTCCAGTTGGGTGCGTTGCCGGAGGGTGGATCCGTGCTGGTCCACGGCGGCGGCAGCGGTATCGGGACCACGGCGATTCAATTGGTGAAAGAAGCAGGCGGCACGAGCGTGGTGACCGCGGGCTCGCAAGAAAAGTGTGAGCGCTGTCAAGAACTCGGCGCTGATCGCGCCGTCAACTACAAAACGGAAGATTTCGTTGCGGCGGTGAGGGAAGCCACCCGTGGTAAGGGCGTGCACGTGGTGCTCGATTCCATCGGTGCCCCGTATCTGGAAAAGAACCTGGCGGCGCTGCGCACCGGGGGTCGCCTTGTCATGATTGGGCTGATGGGCGGCGCCAAGGCAGAGATCAATCTAGGGTTACTCCTCGCGCGCCGGCTCTCGCTCATCGGTTCGACGCTGCGCAACCGTTCTAACGAGGACAAGGCCGCGCTCGTGCAGGCTTTCGAAGCGCGTTTTGGCAAGGCGCTGGCCGAGGGACGCATCGCTCCCGTCATCGACCGCGTCTTCTCGCTCTCGCAGGTGGCCGAGGCGCACCGCCGCATGCAAAGGAGCGAACATTTCGGCAAAATCGTCCTGCGCGTGACCTGACCTGGATTCTTCAGGAAATGTGCTTCATGAAGAATCCGGGTTGAGGCCGCTGCATCACAAAAAGCATCGGAAGGAGAAGGGGATTCGAGATGGCGACAACGGAGAGGACGCTTTCCATCATCAAGCCCGATGCGGTGGCCAAGGGAGCCGTCGGTGAGATCCTGCGCCGTTTTGAGGCGGCGGGGCTGCGCATCCTTGCACTCAAGTTGGCACGTCTTAGCGAGGAGCAGGCTCGCGGTTTCTACGCCGTCCACAAGGAGCGGCCCTTTTTCAGCTCCTTGGTCAAGTTCATGACCTCGGGTCCGATTGTGATCTCCGCCCTCGAAGGCAAAGCTGCCATCGCGACCAACCGCCGCCTCATGGGACCGACGGATTCGACCAAGGCCGAGGCCGGAACGATCCGCGGCGATTTCGGAACCGACATCGAGGCCAACGCCGTCCACGGTTCCGATGCCCTTGAAACCGCCGAGAGCGAGATCGCCTTCTTCTTCAATGCGACGGAGATTCAGGGCCTCGTCGAGGCGCTGCCGCGAAAATGATTGAGCGCTCAGGCCGCGAGCAAGCGCTCCACCACGGGCGCGTAGTGGTCGGCGTAGGTGATCGGGTTGTGGATGGTGCCGCGTTGTTTGAGGAGGGCTGCGCGCCATTCGTAGCGCAGTACTCGATTTACCTCGGGTTGTAGCGTTGCAAGCGCCGGGGCCACTTCTTTGCGCGCCCAGTGGCTATCGGGGAGTTGGTCGCAGGCGGTGCCCATTTGGGCGTGGAGTTGCGTGTAGACCTCAGCGTTGCACCAGTCCGTAGACTGCGAGCTCGTGGTTCGGGTGGCTCAGGACCAGCACGCGTTCGGCTCGAGGGAGTTTTTGGCTGGACCACAGGTTTGCTGCTGTGCGGCTCAGTGGCCTGTGAAGTGCGGCGCGCGATTTGCGTTTATCGCCGCGAGTCCTTCGCGAAGATCTTGGCTGGCGAAAGTGTTCGCTTGTTCCTCGGCTTCGAGCGCGAGTCCCTCATCGCACGCGCTGCCTGCCTGTACTGTTGCCACCGGCTTGCTCAGCGTGTTCTTGAAGCATTTGTAAATCGCCGCCGGCCGAAAAGGCGCGCCCGGCTCCAGTGAGGATGACGGCGCGGACATCGGGGTCGCGCTTCAGATTCTCGACCTGCCTGGCGAAAACTTCGGCCAGGGCTTGTGTCATGGGGTTAAGCCGCTCAGGGTCATTGAAAGTAAGCGTAACGATGGTATCCGTGCGTTCCGGAAGTGAGCTCGCTGTTTTTTCTAGCCACGGATCACTTGCGGCGATATATGCTGTGGTCTTACGTTGTTTCGTGGTTTTGTATTCCGCTTTTGATGAGCATTTTGAGTGTTCGGCCGTGCGTTCAGAAGGAGAGTGCATGCAGCGATTCTGGCTCATGAGGAGTTGATGGCTGTGGTGCGGATGCGAAAACGTTCCCTGCCTGTAGGGCAAGCAGAAAATGTAGGGCGGTGGGTTGTGGTCGTTTCGCTCGCAATTTCTGCTGCAGTGTCGCTGTTTCGCTTGAGGGAAGCGCTCATCGAAATCTGGTCAATTGCCACTAACCCCGTGCAGGTCGATTACGGAGAAGGTTTGGTTCTAAATTACGTCGCTCTCTTGGCGGAGTTAGGAACTTATTTTACGCCTTCGAACGAGTATCCACTCGTCCATGGAGCTTATCCACCGCTGTTCCCTTTGCTGGCTTTGCCTTTTCATCTGGCGTTTGGGCCGTCGCTCCTCAACACCCGCCTGCTTTCGCTCGCGTCCGCGGTGTGCTGCCTGCTCTTCTTGGGATGGCTCGTTCATTTGGCGACGCGCAGTCGTGTTCTCACCGTCATGTTCCCGCTGATTCTCCTTTCGACCTGGACGTTTCGCTTTTGGTCGTCTCTGGGCCGCGTCGATCTCTTGGCTCTGGCGCTTTCCACCGCGGGTTTGTGCGTCTTCTACCGCTTTGCGGAAAGCAACGATCGCCGGCGCTACCTCGCCTTTCTGCTTTTTATCCTGGCGTGGCAGGCGAAGCAGACGGCGATTGCAGCCCCATCCGCTGTATTTGCTTGGGTGTTGTTGCATCCTCAACATAGACGTCAGTTCCCACGTTATCTCGCGGCCTACTTCGTTCCTCTTGCGCTTTTGATTGGGGCCGAAGATCTGGCGACTCGCGGTGAGTTCATCGACCACATTTTTCTCCAATGGCGGATCCACGACTTTCATTGGGCGACGGTATGGGGCTATTACACGGGGATCTATCTCTCCAGCACGGGTTTTCTCACGGGTTTCACCTTGGCGGCGCTTCTGGTGCTCCGTGGAAATTTTGCGAGCGGGAGAGATTGGCTGCTAATGCTGTACGTACCCATCAACTTCATTCTTTTCGCTTCGGTTGGCAAGGAAGGCTCGAATGTGAATTACGCGATTGAGCCGACTCTGAGCGTATATCTCGTCTCTGCTTTCGCTATCGCGCGCGTGCAGCGGGTGGATCTTGTATGGGTACGGCCGGCGGGCGCTGTGGCGCTGGCCGCTTTCTTTCTTTGGAATGGTGCACTCGAGCACTATGAAGGCTTTGAGACGTTCTTCCGCCCGCCGATGACGCCGCGCCAAGTCGAACTGCTCCGCCATTTGGTGCGGAATGCGCCCGGCGACGTGTTGTCTTCTGACATGTCGGAAGTCGTTCTCGCGGGCCGCGTTAACCTCCTTCAACCCTGCGACCACGCCCGTCTTTACCGCAAAGGGAAGTGGAACGGTCAGCCACTAGCACAGGACTGCTGGAAGGGTCGTTTCCCGCTCGTCATCTGGAACTTGGGCGGCTGGGGCCTTACGGAATTTGAACGCTGCTTAGAAACCCAATATGTGCCGATTCGAGAATTGTTTACGGAGCTCAGTGATCCTTGGAGCCCCGTCGTGCTACGGCACCGCAGCTGGGACGTGAAGCCGCTATTGGGACGCGTGGCGGTGATAGATCGGGTGCAATGATAGATACCTCAAAGCAGTAGTCTTGCCATGCGCAGGCAAGGAGTGGGTTCATTGCGGAGCAGTGGTAGCAGAGAAAAGCACAGAGGAGAATTTCGAACAAGGTTTTTGCCGAACCTTCTGCGTTTTTGCTTGAGCTTACGTAGCACGCGTGGACTAGCGGTGCTTTGTGTTCTCTACGCACTGAGTCATGCCAGCATTGCCGCCTATCAGTATGACTGGACTTATGACGAACGCTTTCATCTCGACTGGTCGCGACGTCTACTCGAGACCGGTGAAACGGAGCGAACGGGCACGTGGGCCGCCAATTCCAAGACACCCATCATGATTCTGAACGTGCTTTTTCAGAATGCCGCTCGGAGTCTGGGATTTGACTCCGACCGCTCCGAGAAGTTCTCCGCCAGGCTCCCCTCGCTACTTTGGTTTGCGTTGCTGATCGGCGTTGCTGGCGAAGCACTGCGAAGGCATTTCGGCGGGGATGCGGCGGTGCTCTTGGTGACGGCATTGAGCCTGGATCCCAATCTGATCGGGCACGCGAGTATTGCCACCGTCGATGTCGCTTTTGCTTGCACGGCATTTTTTTGCTTATTGGCGTCGGTTCGGTTCTGGGAATCGCCTTCCTGGAAATCAAGCTGTGGCCTAATCGTCGGGCTATGGCTCGCGGTTACGGCAAAATTCTCCGGTCTTTTACTGATTCCACTCGTGGTCCTGTTTCCACCTTTGTGCGGGATACGGCCTGCAAAGTTCTCTTTTCTAGCGGTGTTCAAGTATCTATTATTGATGGTTCCTATAGGTTGGTTTCTGCTGTGTGCGTCATACGGTTTTCAAGGCCTGGGAGAAATCGCAGCGCGAAATTGGCAAACAACGCTGCTTTCAAATTTTACTCGTTACTTTTCTGTAGTTGCTTCACTAATTCCCGTTGATTTCCTGACGGGGATTGATCAGTCGCTGTCCGACGACCAGTTGGTGGAATGGAACAGCATCATATTCGATAGGCGATATCCGGACGGTGTCTGGTATTACTTTCTCGTGCTTTGGGGAGTGAAAACACCCATCGTGCTTACTTTGTTTTCGGCGCTTGGAATCGGGATAGGAATAGCAAAACGAAAGTTTCTGACGCCGTATAATCGGCTGTTTTTGCTTTCATTTATTCTCTTGTTGGCTTATTTCTCTCTCATTTTTCGAACTCAGGTTGGGTATCGCTTTGTTCTCATGTGCATTCCGATTAGTTATCTACTTGCTACGCAAATTTGGGGGCTCGCGGCTCGCTGGAAGTATTTTTCGCGTGTGTTTGTCGTGGGAGTCGTACTTGTTCTAGCGGAGCACGCGCCTTATTTTGGTAATCCGTTGTCCTTCTCGAACTCGCTTATTTTCGACAAAAAGAGTGCCTATCGTGTTCTCGCGGATTCGAATATCAATTATGGGCAACACGACGACCGGATCCGTGATTTCGTTTGGTCTTCAAAAGAGAAACTTTTTCTTAATCCTTTCCATTTTCTTAAAGGGCGCAATATCGTCGATATCAATTATTACACGGGAGTGCACGATGGCGAATACAGAGATCTGCTCCGAAACGGCAACTCTCCCGATGGTCATATCGACCACACGCATCTTATTTTCGACATTGATGAAAGTGAATTTGAGGCTCTGCTTCAAGAGAAGAGACGTGTTCGTTCGGACTACCTTTTATCCAGTCTGTGCGACTCCGGTGCTTGGAAACAGCACACACTGACGGCAAGAAGCGTTCTTCGTGTCGACCAGGAAGTTTGTATAGCCGCCGAGAAGACGGCAGATGTCTCCGTTTATTTGGAGCAAGGCTTGGTGGGGTTTCCTATGCAGCGGGGCTGGGAAATTTTATCGTTCGGTGACTATCATTTAAAGAAGGTACCCAAGCGAATTTCGGCGGAAGCCTGGTTCCGAATTGCAGGAGATGGGACGCCGATTTACATTGTTGCGCGGGAACCCGCTTATTTTCGTGTCGAGCAAGGTGAGATTCGCTACGGACCGATACGTAGTCCAGATACGATAATCAGCGATCGTGCAATTCCTCCGGCGTGTCGGGAAGGTATTGCTGTACAGGATCTGGAGGGAAAGTCGGCCACGTTGTTTGTGCGGGGAAGTTTTAACTACTGGGCCGCATTTCCACCTTTTCGGATGTTCTTTCGCGATGGTTGTTACACGGCGGCTATATGGCTGCCGCGGACTGAAGCGTACGAGACGATCGAATTTAAAATTGCTCCCGACGATTGGTCGGATCCTCTAACTTATGGAACGTCTGGTGAGAACTCCCGACCGGTGTCCGTATCCTCGCCCGGTGAAACTTGGGTGTCACTGGTTGCGAATGATCCGATGGGTTTGGGCGAGGGCGGTAATGTCGAACTCAAGGTGGAAAACGCTGGTATCTACGGTCTTTTCTTGAAAATTTCCCCCGATGCAGCACAGAAAGCACGTTTGACAGTGATACCCCAAGTAACAGCCGACGGCGCGCAGCGCCAGAAGAGGTAGGTCCGAGACATGGCGGCCGATTCGACGCCCTCCTCTTTTTCTCAAGAGAGGCTTAGGCTTTCCATTTTGATTCCTGTCTTCGACGAAGAGACAACCGTCGAGGAGCTGCTCAACCGGGTGGGTGCTGCGAATACGGAAGCCTTAGGCTTTGAGAAAGAAATTATTGTCTGTGATGACGGATCGAAGGATGATACTCTGCAGAGAGCTCAGGCTGCGGCTGCATGCAGGCCTTGGATTCAAGTTCTGGCTCACTCTGTGAATCGCGGGAAAAGCGCAGCGATTCGCACGGCGCTTGCCGCCGCGAGCGGTGATTACTGTCTTATTCAGGATGCCGATCTCGAATATGATGTAGGTGATTACCCTGCCTTGTTGAGCGCCGTGAAGGCCGGCGCCGATGCTGTCTATGGCTCGCGCTTTCTCCATAGAAAATATCCCACCGGCATGAAGCTGCGGAACTATGTTGCGAATCGCCTCCTCACGCTCGTCGCCAATTGGTTGTACGGTATCTCGATCACAGATGAAGCAACTTGTTTTAAGTTAATTAAGACGGACTTGTTGCGAGATCTCAGCCTCGAATGTGATGGTTTTGATTTTTGTCCGGAGGTAAGCGCTAAGCTCGGCCTGCGGCGAGTCCGGATCGTGGAAGTCCCCGTCCATTATGCGGCGCGAGCTGTTCATCATGGGAAAAAGGTTCGTTGGACAGACGGCGTTCGGGCACTTCGGATTCTCGTTCGCTATCGGTGGCGCGCGTAGGCGTCCATCTGGTCGCTTTTGCACTTACTTTTCATGGACTGAGATGGGGTTTCACCTCCAGTCAGGGCATCGAAGCGAATCTCTCCGCGGCGGGTCTTTCCTATCTGCTCTGGGGCTGGGACGGCGACGGGAGCGCCGACGACAATCCCTCGAGCCGCGCCAATCTACAGCGGAGATGACCGGAAAGTCTTCGAGTGGGAGCGGTAGTAAGAACGCTGCTCATCGCTTGCCGCGCCGACTTGCCAGAGATTTGCCTGGGGCTTTTACCGGAGAGCGCTATCCATCAAAGGCTCGCAAAAAACTGGCAGGTCTGGATCTAGGCTGCCCGCGCGTCTGTGCAAGCGATCACAAAAGTCTTTCGAAGGGACGCCGAAGAGAGAGAGGGAGGAGAACTGAGCGGGAAGCTCCGTGCGGAGCTTCCCGTGTATTGAGGATCGAAAAGAAGTCGCAGCTCGATGGAGAAGGGGCCATCTGAAGCGGGAGCTTGTAGAATGATGATGGCCAGGATCCAAACAGCCGCAGACGTTTTCACCCTCCTTTCTCACGGTGCCAATGCTAAGGCCGCCGATCTTCGCGGTCTCGAGCACTTCCAATGGGGCTCTGCAAGAAATTCTTTGAAAAGCGTGCGCGGTTCTACACCGATTTCGGTCATGGCATGTCCATTGCTCGAAAAGGGGGGGCACAGGTTACGCACGGCGCCCTTCCGTTTCATTGGAGCAATGGATCCGGGTCGGATAGCGAGAAAGATCAAGGGAGTGCGGACAAGATGATCCGTCAGCATGCACGCAGATGGTTTTGGGATCTCGCCGCCGCCTTGGTGTTATTGATCCTGGGCTTTTCTGCGACCGAAGCGAGCGCCGCGGGTACCTGTGGCACCGAGCTGGCGTTCGTCGATCGCTTTAACAGTGCTTCCTATTGCAATAATGATGGAACTCTGAACTGGGCCACTTGCTGGACCGAAATCGGCGAAAGCGATGGTGCATCGGCCGGTTACGCGCGGATCGATCCAAATCCAGCAAACGGCGGAATGTTCATTCTCAGTGAAGTGAATCGAGGCGTCTGGCGCGAGGTGAACCTCAGCGGTTACAACGCGGCCAGGTTGGAATTTATGTATGGGCGCTACGGCCTGGACGACGTCAATGATTACACGAGACTGGAAATTTCGGCGAATGGTGCGACCGGACCTTGGGTCGAATTGGACCGCTACGCCGGCCCAGCCGATGATAGCCCATACAGCGCAACCAATGATGGCGCAATCATTTACGATATCACCCCGTACATTTCGTCCAACACGCGTATTCGCTTTCGCAACTCATCGACGATGGGTTGGGACGATCTGGTTACGTTTGAGCACCTGCGAATCGATGTGAGCAGTTCTAATTTCGCACCTGCTCACGATCATTTTAGAGTCACTCACGATGGTTCAGCTAATGTCGGCACTGTGGAAAATGTGACGATTACAGCGCACAATGCCATGCACGCCACGTACACCGGTTACACCGGAACCATTGCACTATCGACTTCGACGGTGCACGGGGACTGGGTGGTGGTGACGGGGAACGGGACGCTGAATAACGGGGCGTCGGGGGATGGTGCGGCGACATACACGTTTGTGGCGGGAGACAACGGCGTAGTTATCCTTGGACTCGACAATACGTTTTCGGAAACACTCAATATCAATGTGGTCGATGGGACCTGTAGCGAGGGCGCTAAAGAGATCAATGTGGCGCGATTGGCGTCGGCATCGGCAACCCATGAAGACGCGCCCTGGGGCGAAATTGCTTCGAATGCGAATGACGGGATTATCGATGGTTGGATAGAAGATTGGACTCGAGAGTGGGCGTACGATGGGACGTCGGGGACGAACGCTGCTCTGACATTAACTTGGAGCGGCAGTACACCTACGATCGATCGCGTTGTTATGTACGATCGCAAGACGACGGACCGTATTTTGGGTGCGACGCTGTCTTTCAGCAGCGGCTCCAACGTTTCCGTGGGTTCTCTGATTGACTCTGGGGCTCCTACTCAAGTGACGTTCTCGTCGAGAACCATTTCTTGGATGACCTTTACAGTAACGAGCGCAACGCTTTCGGACGTTGGTTTAATGGAAATCCAAGCTTTTGGAACTTTTAGTTCAGCACCTGAAGATCCAGATCTAACGTTCGCGCCGGCACCGATGCAGCACTTTGCGATCAGTCACGATGGGAGCGGGACGGTGGGGATCGCGGAGCCTGTGACGTTTGCGGCGCACAATGCGAGCCACGGGGTGTTCAGCACGTAT
>Ga0247727_10003906_pt1 | contig 32408 bp, 26 predicted proteins | sample WisWelCaveWW1625_FD_202498 | JGI IMG/M metagenome (GOLD analysis project Ga0247727, IMG submission 202498) | Biofilm microbial communities from Wishing Well Cave, Virginia, United States - WW16-25 | ecosystem: Environmental > Aquatic > Deep subsurface > Groundwater > Cave microbial mat | place...
CAATCTCCGCGCGTTTCCTCGGTTCCCCATCCTCGCCGTACATCCAGTACGCCTGCGGTGTGGAACCTCCGGGACGCGCGGATCTTGGCGGGGCGCGTGAATCCGCTTCGCGTATTCACGCCTCCCCTCGCCGTCTCGCGTGTTTCGCTACGCGAGTTCACGAATAATCCGGGCTAGAGTCGTGGGTCGGTCATGAGTCGTGAGTCATGAGTCAGGCGTGGGTCGTCGGCGTCGCCCTGCTGCTGGGGTGCGGCGGCGATGAGTTCCACGGTGACGCGGGCCCGGCCGAGCGGTGCGGACCCACGGGGGGTGGGCCCTACTGGGTGCTCGAGGGCGATCCGCTGGAGGTGACCGCGTCGTGCGAGACCGGGCTTCTGGTCGGCGGAGACGATTTCGACTTCGAGGGCCTGCCGGACGGCGCGCGCTACGACGCGGCGACGGCGACGGTGTCGTGGACGCCGCGCCTGGACCAGGCGGTCATGTCCGACTGGGCGATACGCTACGGCGACGAGGTCGGCAGGGTGCGCGTGGGCGTCGTCGATCGATGGGACGACCCCGAGAACGTGCCGGTCGTCGACTCCGCCCGCTACCAGGAGGAGTACGGCCTGCCCGTCTTCCACCTGACGACCGATCCGGGCATCGCCGGCGATGCCTACACGCCCGCCACGCTCGTGCACCGCGCGCACACCTACGAGATCGAGGCGAAGCTGCGCGGCGCTTCGAGCCTGTCGTATCCGAAGCACAGCTTCACGCTCGACTTCCCGCCCGACGATCGATTCGACGAGCCGCGCTGGGATTTCGAGAACGAGGACCGGATCGTGCTCGTGTCGACGTTCGACGACAACTCGTACGTCCGCCAGCGGCTCGCGTACACACTGTGGAACCTGCTCGACCCGCAGCACTTGCAGGTCCGCTCGTACTCGGCGGTCCTCTTCCTGGACGGCGAGTACCACGGCCTGTACTCGGTCGTGGAGCACGTCGACCGTCATCTGGCCGAGGACCACGGGATGAGCGAGGACGACGTCAACATCTACATGGCCGTGAACCACGACGCGAACTTCCGCCTGACGCGGTCCGAGGACGGCGCACCGAAGGGCGACCTCGCCGAGGGGTACGAGAAGAAGGATGGGCCGCTGGGCTTCGAGGACGACTACACGGACCTCGTCTCCCTCGTGGAATTCGTCGCGACGACCGGCGACGCCGAGTTCGCGACCGAGATCGGGTCGCGCGTCGACCTGCGCGACTACGAGGACTGGTGGATCTTCGTCTCGTTCGTCGATGGGCAGGACTCGGCCGGCAAGAACAGCTACTTGATCCACGATCAGAGCTTCGGACCGTGGCGCTATGCCCCCTGGGACTTCAACGCCAGCTTCGGGCAGAGTTGGCAGACGCTGCGGACAGGCGCCGACTCGCACCCGGACGGCTTGACCTGGGCGAACCACCTCTTCGAGCGGCTCCTCGCCCTGCCGGAATTCGGTGATCCCTTGCGCGCCCGCTACGGCGACACACTGCGCGGCCCGTACGAGCAGGGCGCCCTCCTCGCTCTTTTCGACGAAATGATCGACGAGATCCATCCCAGCGCCCTGCGCGACGAGGCGAAGTGGGGCGAGCAGTACCGTACGTACGACGGCTGGAACTGGCGCGACGATTTCGTCGGGCACGAAGAGGAAGCGGCCTACACGAGGGAGTGGATCGAGGCGAGGTGGGAGTTCCTCGAAGGGATCTATCGGTAGCGCCCAGACGAACGACGCACCCGCCGCGCCGCGCCCGAGTCTCGAGATCCAGAGCAACAGGAAACAGGAGACAGGCAACCGGCAACAGGCAATGAAAAGGAGCCCCGCTCCACGGGCAGGACCCTCGTTGCCTGTTGCCTGTTGCCTGTTGCCTGTCTCCTGTTGCTTCTACCTTCTCCTTCGAACGATCCCCCTCCCCACCATCGTCATCACCACCTCTCCCTTCTGGTTTCGCAGCTCGTGGCGGATCTTGACCTTGCCGCGGTCCGGGCGTGACGACGGCTCCTTCTCCACGATCTGGACCGAGAGTGTCAGCGTGTCTCCCGGCCGGACGGGCACGAGCCAGCGGATCTCGTCGACTCCGGGCGAGCCGAGGTTCGCGACCTCGCGGACGATGCCGTCCACGGCGAGGCGCATGGCGATGCACGCGGTGTGCCAGCCGGAGGCGACGAGGCCGCCGAAGATCGACGCCTTCGCCGCGGACTCGTCGATGTGAAACGGCTGCGGATCCCACTGCGCGGCAAAGGCGACGATCTCCTCTGCGCTGACGGTCCGGCTGCCACCTTCCATTCGCTGCCCGACCTCGAAGTCCTCCCAGTGGATCATCGGTCATCCGCCTCGAACGGCCGCGACGATCGCGGCCACGGCCTCGTCGATCGTCAGGCCCGAGGTGTCGATGATGCGGGCGTCGTCGGCCGGGCGCAGCGGCGCCACGGCGCGAGAGGAGTCCTGCAGGTCGCGGGCGCGCTGGTCGGCCAGGGTCCCTTCGAAGGTGACGTCCGCGGCTCCCTTCGCGACCAGCTCGTCGTAGCGGCGCCGCGCGCGGACCTCGTCGCTCGCCATCACGAAGAACTTGTGCTCGGCGTCGGGGAAGACGACCGTCCCGATGTCGCGGCCCTCGAGAACGGCGCCCGGCGCGGCGCGGCCGAGCCGGCGCTGCAGGCCGAGCAGCCCCGCCCGGACCTCCGGGTGCTTGGAGACCGCGCTCGCACCGGCGGAGATCTCCGGCGAGCGGATGTCGTCTCCCCGGTCGACGTCGTCCACGACGACACGGCAACCGCCGTCGGCGCCGGGGCGCAGCGCGAGCCGCAGCGAAACCGTCATGCGCCCGAGGGCCGCCGCGTCGTCCCAGCCGACCCCCCGTTCCCGCGCGGCCAGCGCGACCGCGCGGTAGAGCGCCCCGGTGTCCACGAGCTGCAGGCCCAGCGCGCGCGCGACGAGCCGCGCGACGGTGGTCTTGCCCGCGCCGGCCGGTCCATCGATGGCGACGACGACGCCGTGCACGCCGATCGCGCCCGTCACGACCGCTCCTCCATGTCCGCGCCCAGGGTGCGCATCGTGGCGACGAATCCGGGAAACGACGTCCCGATGCAGGCGACGTCGTCCACGACCGTCTCCCCCTCCGTGACGAGGCCGAGGACCGCGGCCGCCATGGCGATCCGGTGATCTCCGCCGGAGCTCACCCGCGCGGGGCGTGTTCGCCCTCCGCGCATCCTCAGGCCGTCCGCGAGCTCCTCCGCTTCGAGGCCGAATGCGCGCACCAGGGAGACCAGCAGAGCGATCCGATCGCTCTCCTTGACGCGCAGCTCGGCGGCGTCGCGGACCTCCGTGACGGAATCGACGGTCGCCGCCGCGGCGACGAGCGCGGGAACCTCGTCCACGAGACGGACGAAGAGCTCCCCTCCGACGCGCGCCCCGCCGACGAGACCGCCCTGCGCGTGGATCTCGGCGACCGGCTCGCCGCCACTGTCGCCCTTCGGCACCACCGTGAAACGCCCGCCCATGTCGCGGAAGGCGTCGAGGATGCCGGTCCGCGTGGGGTTCACGCCGACGCCGTCGATCACGACCGGGCCGGATCCCGTCGCGAACGTCGCGGCGAGCAGGAACGCGGCCGCGGACAGGTCGCCCGGCAGATCGAGGTCCATCGGCGACAGGCGCCCATCCCAGCCCTCGGGGTCGACGCCGACCGACGCGCCAAACGTCGCGATCGGCGCGCCCATCGAGCGAAGCGCACGCTCCGTGTGATCCCGCGAGACGATCGGCTCGGCGACGAGCGTCTGTCCCTCGGCGTACAGACCCGCGAGAAGCAGAGCGGACTTGACCTGCGCAGACGGGATCGGAGAACGGTGCTCGATGCCGCGCAGGCGCTCGCCGGGCCGTAGCCCCTCGAGCACGAGCGGCGGACGGACGTCGCCCCCCTCCTCGCGACCCTCGATGCGTGCACGCATCTGGCGCAGGGGGAGGACGACGCGCCCCATCGGCCTGCGAGTCAAGGAGGCGTCGCCCCCGATCCGCGCGGCGAACGCCTGCCCGGCGAGCAAGCCGCACAGCAGGCGCATCGTCGTACCCGAGTTGCCCGCGTCGAGCGCGCCTCCCGGAGCCCGCAGGCCCCGCAAGCCCGCTCCCTCGACGACGATCTCGGAGGCACCGCACGATGTGCGGATGCCCATCGCCTCGATCGCCGCGAGGGTGCTCCGGTTGTCGCCGCCGAGATCACGGACACGGATGCGGCTCGTGCCCGTCGCGATCCCCGCAAGCAGCAGCGCGCGGTGCGCGACCGACTTGTCCGACGGCAGGGACGCGAACCCGCGAAGGCGGGCAGGACCGCGGACGAAGAGGGACGACATGCGCCGCCACCCTAGCAACCGCAGAAAAGCGGCGCTACGCCGGCACCAGGAGCGCCGAGGGCGTCTGCCATCGACCTCAGAGCTGGCGCAGGGCAAAGCGAGGGCGCCGAGACGGGGAGCGAGTCCCACTTCGTAGGAGGATCCCGGAGCCCTCGGAAGGGGTGCCCACGGCCGAGCGTTGCGCGCGGAGAGCGCAAGCGAGGGGGACCGTGGGACTGGGGCCGACGGAGGCGCGCGCTGCGCCCTCAGGGGTACTTTTCGTGCGCCGAGTAAGGCCGGGTTCTCGTCGCTTCGCTCCTGCGATCACCGGCCGAGAAGGCCCGGCGCAGCCCCCGGATCAGGGCGCCCAGGGCGGAGCGTTGCGAGCGCAGCTCGCAAGCGACGGGGCCCCTGGGCATGGCCGCAGCTACGTCAGAACCTCGCGCAGTGCGGCCATCAGGCGCTCGTTCTCCTCGGGCAGGCCAACGGTGATCCTCACGTGCCGCGGAAACCCGTAGCCTGCGAGCGGACGGACGATGACGCCCTTCCTGAGCAAGGCCTGGAAGACCTCGCCCGCGTCGCGTTCGACCCCGACGAACACGAAATTGCCCTGGCTCTCGGGGCAGGAGAGGCCGAGCGCCTGCAGACGCGGCCGCAGCCACGCCTTGCCCTCCCGCGCAAGAGCCTTGGAGCGCTCAACGTGGGCGCTGTCCTCGAGCGCGCCGAGGGCCGCCTCCTGCGCGATCCCGCTCACGTTGAACGGCGCGCGCACCCGGTGGATGTAGGCCGCCATCTCGGCAGGCGCGACGGCGTACCCGATGCGCAGCCCGGCGAGGCCGTGGATCTTCGAGAAGGTCCGCGTGACCACGAGGCGCGGGTGCCGCGAGCGGTAGGCGAGCGAGTCGGGGAAGGTCGCGGGATCCGCGTACTCGAAGTACGCCTCGTCGGCGAGGACGATGACCCGCTCCGGAACGCGCGCGAGGAACTCCTCCCACTCCCGGCGGCCGTACGCGCGACCGGTCGGGTTGTTGGGGTTGGCGAGGATGACGATCTTCGTGTGCTCGCCGATGGCGTCGGCGATCGCGGCCAGGTCGTAGTCGATGCCGTCGAGCAGGACCTCGCGAAACGGCACGCCCTGGGCGAGGAGGGCGAGCTTGTAGACGACGAAGGTGCCCTCCGAGATGACCGCCTCGTCGTCCGGGCTGGCGAAGGTGCGGATCACCAGTTCGATGAGCTCGTTGCTGCCGTTGCCGACCAGGACCTCGTCGAATCGGACGCCGAGGCGCTTGGCGAGGGCGCTGCGGAGCCGGTGGGCGCCGGCGTCCGGATAAAGGTGCACGCACCCGATCGCGGCCCGCATGCGCTCGACCGCGGCGGGCGACGGGCCGAGCGGGTTCTCGTTCGAGGCGAGCTTGATCGCGCCGGTGATCCCGAGCTCGCGCTCGAGCTCCTCCACGGGCTTTCCCGCCACGTAGGGCGTGATCTGCTCGATTGACTCGGTGACGAGGGGCCTTGGCATCTCGAATCCGTCCCCCGCGCCCCCGGGACCCCGTGGACTATATCGCGAAGGAGCCCAGGATCTTCACGAACTTCGTCGACCGCTTCAGGTCCTCGATCGCGGCCAGCAGGGCCCTGTCTGTGACGTGCCCGTCGACCTCGATGAAGAAGACGTAGTCCCAGAGGCGGTTCGAGCTGGGTCGGGACTCGATCTTGGTCAGGTTGACGCCCCGATCCGCGAGGGGCTTGAGGGCGTTGTACAGCGCGCCGGGGCCGTCCTTGACGGAGAACAGGACGCTCGTCCGATCCTTGCCCGTGGGCGCCGATCCGCGCTCGCCGATGGTGAGAAACCGGATGTGCGCGTCCGGCGCGTCCTCGATCCTCGAGCGCGCGAGGCGGAGGTCGTAGCGCTCGGCGGCGAAGCCGGTACCCACGGCGGCGGCGCCGTGGTCCTCCGCGGCGAGCTGCGCAGCCAGCGCGAACGAGCGGACGTCGATGAGCGACACCTTGCCGAACCGCTCCTCGAGGAACCGCCGGCACTGCGACAGCGCCGAGGCGTGCCCGTAGACCTTCTCGACGTCGGCGAGGTTTCCCGTCTTGTTGAGCAGGTGGAGCGCGGCCTCGAGGCGGATCGAGCCGTTGAGCTTGAGCGGGGTCTGGACGAGCAGGTCGAGCGTTTCGAGGACGACGCCTTCCGCGGAGCTCTCGACGGGGACGATGCCCACGTCCGCGCGCTGTCGCTCGACCTCGTCGAACACGTCGCGGATCGACTCGAGCAGTCGCAGGTCCACCGACGCCCCGAAGGCCTGCTGCGCCGCGCCGTGCCCGAAACCCATCTCGGGCCCGGGACAGGCGACGCGCAGCGCCCGCTCGAGCGACGCGCAGGCGGAGTAGATCTCCCGGAAGACGGCCTCGGTACCCACGGCGGGGAACTGGTTCGCTCGCCCCCGGTGCTTCTCGATCCGATCGAGGTGGCGGTCCTTCGAGTGATAGACCTCGGCCGCTTCCTGCTTCTTCGTCCCGATCTTCTTGGCGAGCGCACCGCGCTCCTCGAGAAGCTCGCCGATCTTGCGCTCGACGGTCTCCGCCTCCGCCTCGAGCCTATCGATGTCGGTCTTGGGGTCACCCATCGTTTCAACCGGGAACCGGGTCCGGCGTCCGGACGAGTCCTTCCTATCACGGTTTGGAGGCGCGGCTCACAAGCGCTTGAGCTCGGCGAGGATGCGCAGCGCCTCGAGGGGCGTGGTCGCGTCCACGTCGACGGTGGCGAGGCGGTCACGTACGGCGTCTGCCGGCGGCGCGCTCGGGGCCGGAGCCGCGAAGAGGTCGAGCTGCGCGCCCTGCGCGCGGGCCTCGAACTGGCCGGACTCGAGGGACTCCAGGACCGCACGGGCCCGCGCGAGGACCGAGCCCGGGAGACCGGCCATCCGCGCCACCGCGATGCCGTAGCTGTGGCTCGTGCCTCCGGGGACCAGCTTGCGCAGGAAGACGACGTCCGATCCGTGCTCGCGGGCAGCCACGTTGAAATTGGCCACGCGCGGGTGCGTCGCCGCGAGAGCGACCAGCTCGTGGTAGTGCGTCGCGAAGAGCGCGCGGCACCGGATCGCGTCGTGCAGGTGCTCGCCGATCGCCCAGGCGATCGACAGGCCGTCGAAGGTCGAGGTCCCCCGGCCGACCTCGTCGAGGACCACGAGGGACCGCCGCGTCGCGCTGCGCAGGATCTCCGCGGCCTCGCGCATCTCGACCATGAAGGTGCTGCGCCCCCCGGCCAGGTCGTCGCTCGCGCCGACGCGCGTGAAGATGCGGTCGCAGACGCCGAGGCGAGCGCTGCGGGCCGGCACGAAGGATCCCATCTGAGCGAGCAGCGTGATCAGCGCGACCTGGCGGAGCACGGTCGACTTGCCGGCCATGTTCGGGCCCGTGATGACGAGCAGCGACGGCCCGTCGCCGCCGTCGAGGGTCGTGTCGTTCGGGACGAACGAGCCGGACGGATCGAGCGCCTCGACGACCGGGTGGCGCCCGTCGGCGATCTGCGTGACGAGCCCCCCGTCCACGACGGGCCGGCACCAGGACCCGCGGTGGGCGACGTCGGCCAGGGCGCGCCGCGCGTCGATCTGTGCGGCGCAGGCGGCCCAGTGCCCCAGGGCACGCGCCAGGCCCGCGACGCGCCGTGCGAGCGCGTCGAACAGCTCCTTCTCGATCTCCTTGCGGCGCTCCTCCGCAGTGAGCAGTCGCGTCTGCAACCCGTCGAGCTCCTCCGTCGTGTAGCGCTCGCCGGTCGCCACGGTCTGCTTGCGCACGAAGCGCGGCGGGACCTTCGGGACGTTGGGCCTCGTCACTTCGATGTAGTAGCCGAAGACCTGGTTGAAACGGACCTTGAGGGAACCGATGCCCGTGGCCTCGCGCTCGCGGGCTTCGAGCTGCAGGAGCAGGTCCTTGCCCCCCGACATGAGATCGATCACCTCGTCGAGGCGCGCGTCCCGGCCCCGGCGGAAGATCCCTCCGCCCGTCGCCACCGCGGGGGGATCGGTCACGACGGCGTCGACGATCTCGGCGCCGAGGGCCGCCACGTCGGGATCCTCCGGCGGCTGCAGCGCCTCGAGCGCGGGGACGCCAGCGAGCGCGGCCCGGATCGCCGGCGACCGTCCGAGCGCATCTCCGAGCCCCCGCAGATCGCGGGGCGACGCGGCACCGAGCGAGGCGCGCGTGGCGATGCGATCGACGTCCGCGATCCCGCGCAGGGCCTCGGCAAGCGCATCTCGCCGCGGCGGGTCCGCGACCAGCGCCTCGATGACGTCCAGACGGCGGGAGATCTGGTGGACGTCGACGAGAGGCTCGAGCAGATCCTCGCGCAATCGCCGCGCACCGGACGCGGTGACGGTCCGGTCCAGGAGGCCCAGCAGGGACCCTCGACGCTCGCCGGCCATGGTCCGGACGAGCTCGAGGTGGCGGCGCGCCGCCTCGTCCAGCACGAGCCGATCGATCGCTCGGTACGCGGTGACGCGGATGGCAGGCAGGCCGTGCGCGGGCTGCGCCTCGCGGACGTACGCGAGGACTGCGAGAGACGCCTCTCGCGCGGGCGCGGAGAGCGCGGCGAGTGCCTCGCGGGCGTCGGCGTCGAGGTCGGCGTCGGCGCCCTGCGGAGCGGGCGCGCGACGTTCGACGCGCGCCGTCCGGGCGAGTGCGGCCTCCAGAGCGGAGTCGACGCCCTGCGGCAGCAGGACCTCTTTCGCCTCGAGGCGGGCGCACTCGGACACGAGCGCCGCTCCGTCCAATCCGTCGGTCGCGCGCAGATCGCCGGTGGATGCGTCGAAGAGAGCGAGCCCCCCTCCCCCGGCGATGCCCGCCAGGTAGCGCGGTGCGAGCGGATCGAGGACCGTCTCGTCGATCGCGACGCCGGGCGTCACGACGCGGACGACCTCGCGTCGGACGATCCCCTTCGCAGCCGAGGGGTCCTCCATCTGCTCGCACACCGCAACCTTGTGGCCGGCCTCGACGAGCCTCGCCAGGTAGTGGTGCGCGCTGTGGTGCGGCACGCCGCACATGGGCACCTCGTCGGGATCGCCCTTGTTGCGGCTCGTGAGCGTCAGCTCGAGCTTCTCCGCAACGAGCACGGCGTCCTCGAAGAACATCTCGTAGAAATCGCCGAGCCGGAAGAAGAGGATCGCGTCGGGGTAGCGGGCCTTCTGCGCCAGGTACTGACGCATGAGGGGGGTCTCACTCGCCCGAGCCATGGCGCTGTCAGCGAAACTCCTGGGTGATGTCCAGGGTCGCAAGCGACACCTCGATGACGCCGCGCGCGCTGTCGACCACGTAGAGGCGATCGCCGACGGGCGCCTGGATGATCTCGCCGATCATCGATCCGCCGGGGATCGCGAGACCCGCGTACGAGCCGGCCGTGTCGAACGAATAGGCGTCGTCGCGCTGCGGCTGTGCGTCGGAGTTCGGGCCCAACGTCTCGTCTCCGGGAAGGATCGTGAACGACAGGTAGGGGTTCTCGAACCGCTCCGACGTCGCGACCCTCCCCGACAGGAAGTGCTGGACCCCGTCCAGGTCCGGATCGATGTCGACGATCTCGGAGTCGATCTCGCACGCGCCGTCCCGCGAGGTCCACGGGTGCAGGTAGCCCGTGTCGGTGCCGACGACGATCCAGTTCCCTGCGGGCAGCCGGACCTGGTAGCGGGTGAACTCGCCGAAGCAGCATGCCGCATCCTCGGGCCAATCGAGCACATCCAGACGGGTCGACGAGACTCCCCCCGGGGCAACCGTCGCTTCGACCCCGAAATCGTCATCCCCGAGCAACTGTCCCGAGCAGTCGACCTCGTCGCACCCAGGAGCCATCTCCTCGGGCAACAGCGGGTCCTGCAGGATCACCACGCTGTCGCCGGGCTCGACGCCGAGGCGGCAGAAGTCCGTCCGCTCGTCGATCAGGGCGTCCCCGCCCTCCTCCTCCACGCGGCCGCGCGAGCGCGTCGAGCCGGGCAGCGGACCCTCGAAGACGACGTCCCAGCGCTCGTTCGTCGTCCGCCACAGCGAGTCCGTGCGCTCGTCTTCCAGCTCGTGTCGCATCGTGATGCCGAAGTCGTCCACGACGGCGTCCGCGGGGTCGCGTCGGTCCTCGCAGAACTCCGGCCCGCAGACCCCCTCGAAGTGCGGTTGCAGGCAGACCAGCTCGCATCCGGTGTCGCGACTCCCGTCGTTTCTACCGAGCGCGGGGACGCTGCCGATCCGCGGGGCGTTCGCCTCGGTCAGGATGAACGCGCTGCGCAGGTGGTGCGGGGCGAACTCGAATCGGTTCTCGGGGTCGCTCTCGTCCTGCACCGGGCGCGCGCCGCTCTCGACATCGAGGTCCTGGACGTCGACGACGTACACGAAGCCGTTGCTGCTCGCGACGAGCCCGAAGAGGCCGTTGAGACGATCCGGGTGTGCCTCCTCTTCGTCCTCGAGAGGGTCGTCGCGCCGCAGGAAGAGGACCTCGGTCGCGAGGCCGGGAATGGGAATCCCGCGGCCCTCGGCGAGGGGATCGAGCGGTTCGAGGTTCGGGTCGAGGACCGCGCGGGCCTCCACGTCCACGACCATCACCTGGCCGAACTCCGCGTCCACCGCGTACACCCAGCGCCCGTCCGGAGAGACAGCGATCGCCCGGGTCGTGACCCCGACGTCGACGGAATCCAGGATCCCCGGAGCGGTCAGGTCGACGTGCCAGATCAGGTGGGTCCCGATGTCCGCCACCCACACCGAGTTCCCGTCCGCAGCGAGCGCGATGGCGATCGGATGGGCAAAGGCGTCCGGACCCGAATCGGACGGCCCGGCCTCCCCCGCATCGCCGGGTCCGGCGTCGCCTGCGCCCGCGTCGGGGTCGCCCGCATCGGGTCCCGCATCCGAGTCGACCCAGCCCGCACATTTCCCACCCTCGTCCGTCGGAGCCCCGAGTGCGACGCACCCGACCTCCTCGCCCGTCTCCGGGTCGATCAGGACGAGCGCGCCCTCCTCGGGCAGTGAGACGACCAGACGCTGCTGCGAGTCCAGCGCCATGTCGGATGGCACATCCGACAGCGCAAACGTCCGGGGCGCTTCCCCCGAGATCTCGCGCAGGTGCGATACCGGCACGACCATCACGCTGGGGCTGCGGGGATCGGCGCTCGCGACGTACACCTCGCCCGACGTGTCGACGTCGGCGCTGCGGACCGCCACGGCGACCGGCAGGAGCCCCACCGCGTGCGACGAGTACCCGGGAACGACCCGGTCCACGTCGAGGATGTCGTCGTCGTCCGTGTCCGAGAGCGTGTCGAAGTCGACGACGGACATCTCCCCGCGCGTGGACTGCAGCACCAGGCCGTGCAGGCTCGCACCCGTGTCGCGGCACTCGCCCTCGAGGGGGTCCTGCCCGTCCGTGCAGACGTCGCGCTCCGTATCGCAGGCGGACATGGGTCGCCCCGCGTTTTCGGCAACGTTCAAGCAGACGAACGACATCCGGTCGGGACGGTCGAAGGTGATCGTCTGCCGCGGCGGCGGCACGTCGCCGCACGCAGCCAGGAGGACGATCGCGCAGAGCGCACGCATCAGGACCCCGGCGGATCGGGAATCCCGATCGTGAGCAGGAACTCGTGGAAGGTCTCGCTGGCCGGGTCGACGTCGAGCACCGCGATGGTGCTCTCGGTGAACTGCGCGAGGTAGGCGACGGGCCGCGTCGGGTCGAACGCGAGCAGGTGGGGACCGATCCCCGTCAGCAGGATGTCGACCACGGAGAGCAGGAAAGGATCCACGACGAAGATCTGGCCCGCGCGGAAACAGACGACGTACACGAGCCCGCTCGTCGGGTCGACCGAGACCACGGCCGGACCCGCGGCGACCTCGATCGCCGCGACGAACTCGTCCGCGGGCCTCCCGCTGTCGTCGACCGCCGTGTCGAGCACCAGGAGACTCTCCGGGAAGCGGCTGACCAGATAGGCCTGCGCGTAGTCCGGCGAGAACGCGATCCCACGTTGGTCGACGCCGCCGGCGCCGAGAAAGTCGATCGACGTCGTCCGATCGACGGAGATCCCCGCGTCCGCGACCACGCCGAAACGGACGACGGACGGCGCGTCCCGGCTGGTCACGTAGGCGAGGAAGTCGTCGGACTCCGACGTCGTCCCCGGACGCAGGGCGATCGCCGACGATCCGCGGGGGAACTCGTCGGACACATTCGTCAAAGCAGGCGTGTCGAAGGCGGTCTCGAACATCGCGACGCCGCCGTCGTCCGCGTCGGTCACGAACAGGCGTCCGCTCGGATGGAGCGCGAGCGCGTGGGGCTCGCGGCCGAGCTCGAGCCCGCGGTCGTTGGGCGCCCGTCCGAGGACGAACCGGCCGCGGCACTCGGGCAGGTTCCCGGAAGGCTGATCCGCGCAGACGAGGTTCCCGTCGTCGCCCACGTCCGCGAAGGTGACGGACCCGTCGCCGCGCACGGATGCAAACAGGCGACGTCCGTCTGCAGAGAGCACGAGCTCGTTCGCGAAGGTGCCGATCTGCACCGCGGAGCCCGGGACCAGCAGGGACTCCTCGGAGATCTCCTCGCGCGGCGCGTCGGCGCTCGGCCGCGCGGCGATCCGCTCGTGCACGCCCTGCAGATCGACGGTGACCAGGGACCCGCCGTTGAAGGCGATGTCGAAGTTCGAGTTCGCGACGAAGAGGAACCGGCCGTCCGGCGAGACGACCAGGCCCGTCGGGTAGAAGAAGCGATCGGCCGGAGGCGGGACGCCCTCGTTCGCGCCGCAAGCCGCGGCCGAAAGGACGATCGTCAGCGCGATGCGGACCATGCGGCGGCGAATCATAGACAGGCCTCACGCCAATAGCCAATGACGAATCCCCCAGTTATTCCAGGAAGTTGCGGCATGGCCTTCGCGCAGCACTCATCGAATGAACATCGACGCTCGTCGCACGTCAAAGTGGTTCGAGCGAGGACGAGGGGTAGTGAAGCCCTCCTGTTCCAATCGCGAGAGGCCGCGTGCTAGGGTTCGGCAAGGGCCGAGACCACGAGGAGGCGTCATGAAGAAGGGGATCTATGCAGTGCTGCTGACCACCTTGGTGGGACTGCTTGCAGTCGCCGTCGATGCCGACGCGCGCCGCGTCCGGGGTCGCCGGAGGGCGCGCCTGCAGGCCAACGAGCCGCCCGTGTCGGCGGAGATCTCCAAGGCCCTGCCCTTCCCCTGGGGCACCGGCCACGCGAAGGTCGTCGAGCACTACTCCGGGCAGATCCGCGCCGACTTCAACGGCCGGCTCGGCAAGGTGCGCGACGCGGTCGCCGAGGACCGGATGCGCACGGAGCTGGACGGCGCGATCGCGAAGGTCCGCGACAGCTTCGTCGAGTTCCGCGGACAGCGGACCGGCTGGCGGGTGTCTTTCATCGGCGACGAGTTCCGCGACAACGCCGGCGAGTCGATGCTCGTGGTGACCGAGGCTTCGGCGCAGCGGTTCTTCTTCTTCAAGCACGACTCGCTGTACAAGATGTTCGTCGCGTTCAACGCCGAGGTCTTCCCGGGGCTCGACTTCGAGCAGTTCGCGGAGAGGATCCAGGAGCGCTACGGCCCGGCGCAGCGTGTGATGCGGACGAACCCGCGCACGAACGAGGAGGAACTGGTGGAGCTCAAGTGGCAGGACGAGACGACGTACCTCGCCGCCATCGACCAGACGGGCTTCTACGGAATCTTCTCGCTGCGATTCACGGACAAGGCCGCGCCCGCCATGCAGGCGAACGCCGGTTCGGTGCGCCCCAACGCACTCATCGACTCCGCGATCCGCGAGGGATCCGGCGACTCGCACTCGGACGTCGTCGACCGCATCACGGGCCGCCGCCGCGCCGCTCCCGCCGGCAACGCCGTCGGCGCGCAGGGTGGACCGGCCAAGGTCCGCGGTCCGGCCGCCGCCCCCGCTCCGGTCGCGCAGTCGGCGGCCAGTGACCCGCTGGGCGGGCTCTAGCTCCTGCGCAGCGAGAGAAGCGCCCACCCGATCATCTTGTAGAGCAATCTCGCCCCCACGTTTCCGTCCCATTCGTCGCCCCGCGGGCCGGGAGCCACCTCGCACAGATCGAACCCGACGATGCGCCGGCCGCTCTCGACGACGGCACGCAGGAGGTACGTCGCCTGCGCGAAGGACAGGCCGCCGGGCACGGGCGTCCCCGTGTGGGGGCACAGGGCCGGGTCGAGGCCGTCGATGTCGAAGGACAGGTAGACCGCGTCCGGCAGGTCGTCGACGATCCGCTTCGCCAGCTCGGAGAACGCAGTCCCCCCGAGCAGCGACCGCTGCAGGTCGGGATCGAACCAGGTACGGATGCGGCCTCCCGAGGACCGGATCATGGCCGCCTCCGTCCCGGAGAGGTCCCGGATCCCGACCTGGACGATTCGCGCGACCCCCGGAAGCCGCGTGGCGACGTTGTGCATGATCGACGCGTGAGACCAGGTCAAGCCCTCGTAGGCGTCGCGCAGATCGGCGTGCGCGTCGAGGTGCAGGATGCCGAGGCCCGGATGCCTCTCGGCCTGCGCCTCGATCGCGCCGAACGGGGCCGAGTGATCGCCGCCGACGACGCCGACGAGCTTGCCGCGCCCGATCCACTCGCGCGCGATTCGCCGGACGGCGTCGTTCACGCGCGCGCCGAGGTCGGAGATGCGAACGGCCGCGCGTTGCAGCGCCTTCGAGCCGGACGGACCTCCGCGCGCGACGATGGGTTTCGCCAGGCGCTTGGCATCACGATCGAGGCGGGAGACGCGCCGATCCGCCTGCAGCCACGCGATGCCGGCCTCGTACGGTCGCCCCGTCTCGGCGTCGTAGAGGTCGACCTGGCGGCTCGCTGCGAGGATCGCGGCCGGGCCCCGTGAGGCCCCCCCACCGTAGGAGGTCGTGGCCTCCACGGGGACGGGCAGGAGCACGACCCTCGCGCGCTCCGGTGAGTCAGACAGGCCGAAGACGCCGGAGCCGGGAACGGCGGCGGCGTCCGGGTCGAACGAGGCCGGAGCCTTCTTCGCACCCTTCACGGAACGACGACCTCGACGTCCCGGAAGCCCTCCAGCGCCGCACGCAGTTCCCTTGCGACGAGGCCTCCCACCGTGAACTGCGCCCCCGGACAGCCGGAGCACGCACGAAGCATGCGGACGCGCACGAGACCGTCCGGGAGGACCTCCACGAGCTCGAGCTCTCCGCCGTCCGCGCGCACGAGCGGCAAGATGCGCTCGTCGAGGACCTGCTGCACCGCCTGCCGCGTCGGCACGGCCGGCAGTATAGGAGATCTGACCGCCCCGCAGCCTCGACGGCGAAGGGGACCCCCGCTACGATGCCGGAACTGGCTTGGCGCGCTTCTCGATCCGATATCTGAACTACGACCTCGAGCTGCCTGCGGGGGCGTTCACGATCGGGCGCAGCCCCGAGTGCCAGCTGGCGCTCGACGATCCGCTGATCTCGCGCAAGCACGCGACGCTGCACGTCGCAGCGGACGAGATCGTCTTCGAGGACCTCGGAAGCCGCAACGGGACGACCGTCAACGGCGAGAGCGTGCGCGGTTCCCGGCCGCTCAAGCCGGGTGACAAGATCGGCCTGGGATCGCAGGAGATCCTGCTCCTTCGCCTGGCGGACCCGCGCAGCGGGATGAAGACGGTTGCGCCTTGCGCGCACTGCGGGGAGGCCCTCGCGCCGGAGGATCTCGTCTGCGTCAAGTGCGGGACGAAGGCGCCCCAGACGGACGCCATCCGGTGCACCGCGTGCGGAGCGATCGCGCCGTCGGGCACGACGCGCTGCCCCGCCTGTGGCCTTCCCGTCGGGCGCCGCGCGGTCCACGACACGATCATGAAGCCCCTCGAGCCGGAGACGCGGCAGACCAGCGCGTTCCGGTTGCTCGCCGGCGTCGCCGACAAGGCCCTCGCGATGGGACGGGTCGACGAAGCCGAACGCATCCTGGGAAATCTCCTGCGCGACTTCCGGTCCCAGCTCGAGGAGAAGAAACAGGTCCCGGAGGACTCCCTCGAGGACGCGTCCCGGTACGCGATCCGGCTCGCGGAGGCGACCGGCCGGACGTCCTGGATCGACTGGGTCTTCGACGCTTTCCGACTCTCGGAACGCATGCTCCCCGGGCCGATCATCGACTCGCTGCACGCGCTGGTGCGCAAGGTCCGCTACCCGCTGGGGGAGCCCCTGCAGGGCTACCTGAACGCGATGCGCGCGGCCGTACCCACGATGCGCCCCGCCGAACGCTTCCTGCTCAAGCGTCTCGAAGGCCTGCGCGAGGTCTGCGCCAGCCAATAGCTGCGGCCATACCCAGGGGCCCCGGCGCTCTCTCGCTTCGCTCGCGCCGCGCCGCCCTGGGTGCCCATGATACGGGGGCTGCGCCGGGCCTTCTCGGCCGTGCCTTACTCAGCGTACGAAAAGTACGCTTCCGTCGGCCCGGCCTCCGAGGGCTCCGGCTCGCTCCCCGTCTCGGCGCCCTCGCTCAGCCCTTGGCACCACGGCTGACGCCGCGTTCGCGGCCCCAGTTAGTCGCCCAGCACCATCAACTCGTCCAGATTGGCCACGTCGCCCAGCGCGTTGAGCAACTGGGTCTGGTTCACCTTCATCTCGGTGAGCATCCCGTTGAGCATCGCAAGCCGGCCTGCGTAGTCGCGGAACGGCGCGATCGTCTGGGCGAGGAGCCGCGAGTTGTTCTCCAGGTTCATGGGGATGACGAAGGTGCCCGCGTCGTCCTCGGTCATCGCGCTGCCCGAGTAGAGCGTTCGTTCCGCGGTCGGCGAGCTGGGCCTCGCCTGGACCAGGACCTTGGTCCCGTCGCCTCCCTCCATGGGTTTGACGATGACCAGGTTCGACTCGAACTGGGTGCCCTGACCCGTGAAGACGCACCCGTACTGGCTGCTCGCCAGCTCGTTGATCGTGTCCTGCGACTTTGTGAGCTCCTCGCGATCCGCGAGGCTCTTGGCGACGTGCGCCCCCATCTGATCGAAGAACCGGTTCATCCCGTTGTAGTACTCGAACAGGTGGTCGACGGTGGACGCCTCGAACGCGATGTAATTGCGGCGCGAGAAGGACCCGGCGTCGAGCGGCCTCTTGAGCGAGCGCATGTACTCGACCGACGGGATGTCCGCCTGCTTCTTCGTGTTCGCCATGTTGATGGCCTGCTGGATGCGCGCTTCCGCGCCGCCGAGGACCTTCGCGGCGCCCTCGACCGCGCTCTTGATCTCGCGCGCGTCGCGGACGGACCGGTTGCGGATGATGCGGTCCGTCATCGCGCTCCCGCTGCAGTACCCCATTCCGAGCGCCACGAACGAGACGATGATCGCGATCATGTACGGCAGCTTGTGACCGCGGCCGGTTTCCTTGTCGTCGATCGTGATCCTCTCGTCGATGACGAGGCGGACCTCGCCGGCCGTGGTGCCGGGGCGCTGCACCGCGAAGGGATCGCGAGACAGATCGGGCCCCGCGGGAGCCGCCTTCTTCGCGAACGGGGGCGGCGCAACGCCCGCGCCCTTGCCGAGCGCGCCGGGGAGCGGAATGCCGCCTGGCTTGATCATGCCGGGCGGAGCCACGATTCCACCGGGGGGCGCGACGACCCCTCCGGGCGGAGCGACGCCTTTCGGCGGCATGATTCCCGGCCCGATTCCCGGTGGCGGTGCGACAGCTCCGGGCGGTGCTGGCGCCGGCGCTCCCCCTGCCGCCGGCTTCTTGAGGCGTGCCTTGAGTGCGGCAAGATCCTTAGGCTTCTGATCGTCGGCCACCGCTGCCCTCCTATGGGGGAAACCGCAGGCGTGGGGGTTTAAATCGCCCGGGGCGGGCGCGTCAAGCCTTGCGGGGCGGCGGGCGGGTCTGCTAAGGCAGAATCCCCCGGTGAGACTCGTCGATCCCGACCGGCCGGGGCGTCTCATCGACGTCGAGCAGCGCGAGACCGCCAGCTTCGACGGCACCCGGATCGCCTATCAGGTCGCCGGATCGGGCCGGCCCGTGCTGCTGGTCGGGGGACTGGCCGGCACCTTCCCGGTGTGGCGGCACCTGTACCGGTATCTCGGCGACCGGTACCGCTTCCTCGCCTGGGACTTCCGCGGGCTCCATCGTTCGGGTCCGGCACAGACGCAAGACGCGCCCGGCCTGCAGGACCTCGCGAAGGACGGCCTCGCGGTCCTGCGCGCGGAGGGGGCCCCGCGCGCCGCCGTCCTCTCCTGGTCCGGCGGCACGCAGGTCGCGCTCGAGATCTGCCGGTTCAATGCGGAGCAGGTGGCGGCGCTCGTCCTGGTCGGGGGCGCGGCCGGACGGCCGTGGAGCGCCATCCCGGGGCCGTTGCCGGTGCGTCCGATCCTGCGATCCTTCGTGCGCGTGGCGGCGCGCTTCCCGAGTCTCGCGTCCGCGGCCGTGGGGCGCCTCGGACGCTGGCCGGAGACGCTCCCCTGGCTGAAGCGCGCGGGGATCCTGGCGCCGACGCTGGACGAGGAGGTCTTCTCGGATCTGGCCGAGGACTTCGCGAACGTCGACCCGCGGATCTACTTCGCCCTGCTCGAGCGCTTCGCTCGCCACGATGCCCGCGACGTCCTGCCCACGCTGCGCATGCCCGTCCTGGTCCTCGCGGGCGACCGGGACCCGCTCGTGTCGAAGGGGACGATCGAAGAGATCGCGAGAGCGATCCCCGGCGCGGAGCTGACCGTCCTGCCCGGGGGCACCCACTACACCGCGGTCGAGTTTCCGGAGCTCTTCAACCTGCGCATCGAGAAGTTCTTCCTCGAACGCGGCTGGGAGCCGCAACAGGCCGCATGAAGCCGTGCGGGGAAGCGGCGGCAGCAGTGGGCGCGCTCGCGCTCGTCGCCGTCGTCTCCTGCACGACCCCGGAGCCGGCCCGCGACGCCGACGCCGATGCCCACGCGCTCGAAAAGGTCGCGCACCTCGACTCGCGCACGCTCGCGGCGTTGCGCGAGGCGGAGAACGCGGCAGCCCGTGGCGACCGGGCCCGGGCGATGAAGCAGGTCCAGTCCGCCGTGCTCCCCGCCGCCGAGCGCGCGATCGCCGAGGCGGAGGCCGTACGGCTCGCGACGCGCGATGGCCGCGCGGCGCAGGGCGAGCTGATCGCCGTGCTCGAGCTGCGGCGAGACGCGGTCCGGACCTGGGCCGGCGCCATCGAGTCGCGCGACGACCTGCGCATCCTGGGTGCCCTGCAGAAGGCCCGCGAGGTCGAGGAGGCGCTCATCGAGTGGGAGACGCGCGCGAAGCAGATGCGCCGCGAGACGCGTGGTGGTAGGTAGGGCGGCGATGACGTTCTGGGGCGCGCTGCTGGTCTTCGAACTGCTGTCCGGCTGCGCCGGGCTCGACCCCCCCGACGCAGGCCGCCGCGATGCGGCCCCGGCGAAGGCGGCGGCCGTCCGGCGCGTCGATCCGGGCGACGCCGGACCGCCGGACGATTCGCTGCTGCCGGGCCCGACCGAGCCGTTCGCTCCGCAGGTGTACGCGGAGAGGCGCCGTCGCGTGATGTCGGAGCTGCGCACCGGCGTGACGGTCGTCTTCGGCGCGGACTCGGTGGAGGACGGCCGTGGAGACGCCGACTTCTTCTGGCTGACGGGCCTCGCCGACGACGGCATGGCGCTCGTCCTCGCGCCGGCGCTTCGCGGCGACAACGAGTACCTGTTCCTTCCGAACCGCGATCCCGAGACGGAGGCCTGGGCGGGCTACCGGATGCCGCTCGGAGCGATGCTGCGGCAGCGTACCGGCTTCGTCGAGGTGCACCGGCGCTCCCGCCTCGGCGCCCTCGTCGCGCGGCTCGCGGCGCGGTTCCCGACGCTGCACTTCCTGGGACCCGTCGCCGCGCCCGACGCGCCGCCCCCGCCGGAGCTGTCCTTCCTGCAGGACGTCGCGTCGCGCATCCCGGGCGCCGGGATCCAGCCCGCCTACGACCTGCTCCCGCGCATGCGCAGCCGCCACGACGCCCCGGAGATCGAGGCGCACCGCAAGGCGATGGAGATCACGGGGGAAGGCCTGCGCGCCGCAATGAAGGCCGCGCGGGCCGGCATGCGGGAGTTCGAGCTCAAGGACGTGATCGAGGGCGCCTTCCGCTCGAAGGGCTCCAGGCGCCTCGCGTTCCCGAGCATCGTCGGAAGCGGCCCGAACTCGGCGGTCCTCCACTACCGGCGCGATGACCGCGAGATCGCGGCCGGGGAGCTCGTCGTCTGCGACGTCGGGGCCGAGTGGAGCCACTACGCCGCGGACCTGACGCGGACGATCCCCGTCGACGGACGCTTCACGGACGACCAGCGGGCGATCTACGAGGTCGTCTTGCGCGCGCAGGAGGCGGCCATCGCTCGAGTGCGGCCCGGCGCCATCTACCGCGACGACGTCCACCGCACCGCACAGCGCGTCATCGAGGAAGCCGGGTACGGCGACTACTTCATCCACGGGACCAGCCACTTCATCGGCCTCGAGGTCCACGACGCCGGCATCTACGAGGAGCCCCTCGCGCCCGGGCAGATCATCTCCGTCGAGCCCGGAATCTACCTGCCCGGCCGAAGCATGGGCGTGCGGATCGAGGACATGGTGCTGGTCAAGGAAGGCGGCGCGGAGATCCTTTCGGCCGGGATTCCCCGGACGATCGCGGAGATCGAGGCGGCGATGGCGCGCGGTCCCGGCGCTGCCCCGTAGCTCCGCCATACGCGCGGAACCCCGTCGGGCTCGTCGACGTCGGCAAAAGACGTCGGGAGGGCGACGCCGCCCGGCCCGCGGACCTGGAAGTGCAGATGCGGATAGAGGGTGCGACCGCTCATTCCGCTCTCTCCGATCCGCTCGCCCGCGGCCACGCGCGCGCCCACCCGAAGGCGGCGGCCCTCCGGCGACAGGTGGGCGTAGAACGCGCGCGTCCCGTCCTCATGCTCGATCTCGACCCGGTTGCCGTCGTACCAGCCGGGCAAGCGTCCGGACAGATCGGTCGCGACGACCCTGCCCGCCCGGGCGGCGGTGACCACCGTCCCCGGCCACATCCAGAAGTCCCAGCTCGTGCCCAGCCCGCCGCGGTGCGTCGCCCAGGTCTGGTTCCCCTGGACGCAGAGGTGCGAGGAGCCCCGCTCCCAGGGAAGGGAGTACGGAGTCTCGCCCCTGGGAGCGAACTGCAGGCCGTCCGTCGAGCCCGTCAACGCGACCGCGACGAACGTCGCCGTCGCCGCGAGGAGGACGACAGCCACGGCGACGCTGCGACGTCTCGGTGGAACGGCGCGCACGTTAGCCAGGGCGGAGTTTGCGGCGAAGGCAGGAACCAGGCTAGATCCCGCCCCCGATGGCCAATCTCCTCGTCGAGATCGGGACGGAGGAGATTCCCGCGTCGTTCGTGGCAGGGGCGCTGCAGGCCTTGCCCTCGCTCGTCACCGAGATGCTCGGCGCGCAGCGGCTCGGGGGTGGCGAAGTCCGCGTGTGGGGCACGCCGCGCCGGATCGCGTTCGCCGTCCTGGGGCTCGAAGGCAGGCAGCCGGACCGCGAGGAGGAAGTGACCGGCCCGCCTGCCTCCGCGGCGATCGGGCCCGACGGCAAGCCCACGAAGGCTGCAGAGGGCTTCGCGCGGAAGATGGGCGTCGGGCCGGACCAGCTGCGGATCGTACAGACGGCGAAAGGCCCGTACGTCGCCGCGACCCGGCGCGAGCCCGGCCGGGGCGCGCGCGCGGTGCTCGCCGAGGAACTGCCCGCGCTCTTCGGTCGCATCCCGTTCGCGAAGTCGATGAAATGGGGTGTGGCCTCGGGACCGTTCGCCAGGCCCGTGCACTGGGTGCTCTGCAGGCTGGGCGGCGAAGTCCTGCCCTTCCCCTTCGCGGGCGTGACGGCGGGCGGAACCACGCGCGGGCACCGGTTCCTGGCGCCGGCGGCGATCGAGATCCACGACGTCGACGGATACGAAGAAGGGCTGCGCGCGGCGCGAGTCGTCGCCGACCCGGCTCTGCGCCGGCAGGCCGTCGTCGGGTCGCTCGCCGCGGCCGCGAAGGCCGCCGGCGCGTCGGCCGTCCCCGACGAGGCGCTCGTCGATCAGGTGACGTTCCTGGTCGAGGAACCGCACGCCGTGGTCGGGACGTTCGACGAGGTCCACCTCGCCCTGCCCCGCCCCGTCATCCTCTCGACTTTGCGCGGCCACCAGCGCTGCTTCGCGCTTCAGGACGACGCAGGCACGCTGCGGCCGGCGTTCCTCGCGGTCGCGCAGACCTGCGAGAACCCGGACCGCGTCCGCAGAGGCAACGAGCGCGTGATCCGCGCACGGCTCGCCGACGCGGCGTTCTTCCACGAGGTCGATCGCAGGCAGAAGCTCGAGGACCGGCTGCCGGCCCTCGACGGGATGGTCTTCCAGGCGCGGCTCGGCTCGATGGGAGATCGGGCTCGACGCGCACGCGAAGTCGCCGGCTGGCTGGCGGACCGGCTCGATCCGGCCGCGAAGAGTCCGGTGGATCGAGCGGCCACGCTCGCCAAGGCCGACCTCGCGACGCAGATGGTCGGCGAGTTCCCGGACCTGCAGGGACAGGTCGGCGCAGACTACGCGCGCGGTCAGGGCGAGACGGAAGACGTCGCCCGGGCGATCGACGAGCAGTACCTGCCCCGGGGCGGCTCGGACGCACTTCCCGCGACGGCCGCGGGCGCGATCCTCTCACTCGCGGATCGGCTCGTCGTCCTCGCGGGAGGTTTCGCCGCGGGGCTCGCGCCGACGGGCGCCGCGGATCCGTTCGGCCTGCGCCGCGCGTGCATCGGCGCGATCCGGATCCTGTGGGAGCGGCAGTGGACGCTGTCGCTCGCCGAGGCGCTCGCCATGGCGCGGTGGCAGCCTTCGAAGGGCAAGGTCCGGCTTCAGGGCGAGGTGGACGCGGCCGCCGTCGAGTTCTTCGGAGGGCGCGTGCGGCATCTTCTGGAGGAGGAGGCGCCGACCGAGATGATCGACGCGTGCATCGCGGCGTCGGGCGACGACGTCCTCGACCTTCGCCGTCGTATCCTCGCCCTGTGCGCGTTCAAGAACGACGCCGGCTGGTCGAAGCTGTGCGTCTCGTACCGCCGCGCGTGGAACATCACGAAGGACGTCGCTCCCGGCGCGTTCGACGCGGGCCGCCTGACGGAAGATGCGGAGAAGGCCCTCGCGGCCGTGTTCGCGGGCGCGCAGACCCGCGTCGCCGAGCACGCGGCGGCGCGCCGGTATGCCGAGGGCTTCTCGGCTTACGGGGAGCTCGCGGATCCACTCCACCGCTTCTTCAGCGAGGTTTTCGTCATGGTGGACGACGAGGCGGTCCGGTCCAACCGGCTGCGTTTCCTGCGCGGTATCGTCGAGGTCATGCGCCCGGTGGCGCATCTGCACCTTCTCGGAGGTGAAGCGGCATGAAGAACGTCTATGCATTCGGCGGCGGCAAGGCAGACGGATCGAAGGACCGCAAGGACCTGCTCGGCGGCAAGGGCGCGGGGCTCGCGGAGATGACGAACCTGGGGATCCCGGTCCCGCCGGGCTTCACGATCTCGACCGAGGTGTGCACCCACTTCTTCCAGAACGGGAGCCGGTATCCCGACGGGCTGAAGGAAGACGTGCAGAAGGCGCTGGCGCGTGTCGAGGAGCTCGTCGGGACGCGCTTCGGCGATCCGGCGAACCCTCTGCTGGTGTCCGTGCGAAGCGGCGCGCGGGCGTCGATGCCCGGGATGATGGACACGATCTTGAACCTCGGTCTCAACGACCGCACCTGCGCGGGGCTCGCGCGCGCGACGGGCGACGAGCGTTTTGCGTTCGACGCGTTCCGGCGGTTCGTCTCGATGTACGCGGACGTCGTGCTGGGCGTGAAGCGCCATCGGTTCGAGGAGTTGCTCACGGCGGCGAAGAAGAAGGCAGCGGTGAAGTACGACCACCAGGTTCCCGCCGAGGCGCTGCGGGAGATCGTGGACGGATCGCGAAAGATCGTGCAGGAGCAGACGGGCAAGCCGTTCCCGGAGGATCCGCACGATCAGCTCTGGGGAGCGGTCGGGGCCGTGTTCGAGTCGTGGAACAACGAGCGCGCGATCACCTACCGCAAGATGTACGAGATCCCCGACTCGTGGGGGACGGCGGTCAACGTGCAGGCGATGGTGTTCGGCAACCTCGGCGACACGTCGGCGACCGGCGTGTGCTTCAGCCGCGACCCGGGCAGCGGCGAGCGGAAGTTCTTCGGCGAGTACCTCCAGAACGCACAGGGCGAGGACGTCGTCGCGGGGATCCGGACGCCGCTCGCGATCACGAAGGGCCCCGACACGGCCGGCGAGTCCATGCAGGAGCGCATGCCCGACGCGTACGGCGCGCTGCGCGAGGTCGAAGCGCGGCTCGAGACGCACTTCAAGGACATGCAGGACATGGAGTTCACGGTGCAGAGGGGGAAGCTGTGGCTGCTCCAGACGCGGACCGGCAAGCGGACGGCGCGCGCGGCGGTCCGGATCGCGGTGGAGATGGTCCAGGAGGGGATGATCGACAAGGAGACGGCGATCCTGCGCGTCGACGCGACGTCCATCGATCAGCTCCTGCACCCGACGCTGGACCCGAAGGCGAAGAAGGAGGTCATCGCGCGGGGATTGCCCGCGTCTCCGGGCGCGGCCTCCGGGCGCGTCGTCTTCACGCCTGACGAGGCCGAACGCCTCGCGCAGCGAGGCCAGGCGGTGATTCTCGTTCGGACGGAGACGACGCCCGAGGACATCCACGGCATGAAGGCGGCGCGAGGAATCCTGACGGCGCGGGGGGGCATGACAAGCCACGCAGCTGTTGTAGCGAGAGGGATGGGCAAGTGCTGCGTCGCGGGCTGCTCGGACATCACGGTCGACTACGTCAAGGAGGTCTTCTTCGACATCCAGGGCAAGGAGTACCGCAAGGGGGACCTCATCACGCTCGACGGGTCTGCGGGCGAGGTCATGCTCGGAGAAGTGCAGACGATTCCCGCAACGATGACGGACGAATTCGAGACGCTGATGACATGGGCCGACGGATGCCGGCGCCTGGGCGTCCGAGCGAACGCGGACACGCCTCTCGACGCGCGGACCGCGCGCGAGTTCGGCGCCCAGGGCATCGGCCTGTGCCGGACGGAGCACATGTTCTTCGAGACCGAACGCATCAGCGCGGTGCGGGAGATGATCCTCTCCTCGGACGAAGCCGGCCGGCGCGCGGCCCTCGCGAAGATCCAGCCGATGCAGCGCGAGGACTTCGTCGCGATCTTCCGCGAGATGAACGGCCTGCCGGTCACGATCCGGCTGCTCGACCCGCCGCTGCACGAGTTCCTGCCGGAGCGCGACGAAGAGCTCAAGGGCCTGGCCGTCGGCATGGGCGTCACCTTCGAGACCCTCCGGCGGCGGCGCGAAGCCCTGCGGGAGTTCAACCCGATGCTCGGACACCGCGGCTGCCGTCTCGGCGTGACCTACCCGGAGATCTACGAGGTCCAGATCCGGGCGATCGCGGAGGCCGTGGTGCGCGTCCAGCAGGAGGGCGTCGACGTGATCCCCGAGATCATGATCCCGCTCGTCGCGACGGCGGAGGAGCTGCGCCGCATGCGCGAGCTCACGGTCCGGATCGTCGAGGAGGTGTTCGCGGCTGCGAAGGTGTCACCGCCCCCGAAGTACACCGTCGGGACGATGATCGAGCTCCCCCGCGCCTGCGTCCGTGCGGACCAGATCGCCGTGTACGCGGACTTCTTCTCGTTCGGGACCAACGACCTGACCCAGACGGGCTTCGGCCTGTCCCGCGACGACGCCGGCAAGTTCCTTCCGGCCTACGTCGAGATGGGCGTCCTGCCCAAGGATCCCTTCGTCGCCCTCGACCGAGAAGGCGTCGGGGCGCTCATGGAGATCGCGATCGAGCGAGCGAAGAAGACCCGCCCCGACATCAAGCTCGGCATCTGCGGCGAGCACGGCGGCGAGCCGTCCAGCATCGAGTTCTGCCACTCCCTCGGCCTGTCGTACGTGTCCTGCTCGCCGTTCCGCGTCCCGGTGGCCCGCATCGCCGCGGCGCAGGCGGCCATCCGCGAGAAGCGCGGCGAACTGGGAGGCGTGCACTCGACGGCGTAAGTCGCGTGCTATTCTGAGGCGACATGGAGCACACGGGTCTCGACTCCGAACTTCCCGTGCTCCGTCTCAGCGTCGCGCAGTACCATGCGATGCGGGACGCTGGGATCCTGCGCGAGGATGACCGGGTCGAACTGATCGAGGGGCTCATCGTCCCAAAGATGACGAAGAATCCGCCCCACCGGATCTCCACCGACAGCGTGCGTCGGGAGCTGGAGCGAGCGCTGCCGGCCGGCTACTCGGTCCAGGTGCAAGACCCCATCACCACGGGCGACAGCGAGCCCGAACCCGACGTCGCCGTGATCCGGGGGAACGCGCGCGACTACCCGGACAGGCATCCCGGACCATCGGACGTCGTGCTCGTCGTCGAAGTTTCCGATGACAGCCTCGAGCGCGACAGGGGACCGAAGCAGAGGGCCTACGCGCGGGCTGGAATCGTCGCCTACTGGATCGTGAACCTGCGCGATCGCGTCGTGGAGGCGCTGCGCGAGCCGAGAGGCGAAACCTTCGCGATGCGGACCGCGCACCGCGCGGGCGCCGAGATCCCGCTCGTCATCGACGGCCGCGAAGTAGCGCGAATCCATGTGGACGCGCTGCTGCCCTGAGCGTCTCGTCGGCTTCGCGCTCTGCGCGGCCATCGGCGCGTGCAGAGCGGCATCGGACGAGGGGACGGTAGCCCTCGACGCCGGTCCGCCGGACGACGACCGGTGCGTCGATGGAGACAATCGCGAGTGCTACTCGGGTCCCCCGGGGACGGAGGGAGTCGGAGCCTGCGTGGCGGGGGTCAGTCGCTGCAAGGATGGTTCCTGGTCCTCGTGCATCGCAGAAGTGGGACCCCTACCCGAATCGTGCGACCGCACCGACGAGGACTGCGACGGCGAGGCAGACGAGGGGTTCGCGACGCTCGAGTGCGGACCCTGCCGGGAGGAGGACGAGTGCCTGTACGTGGGCGCGGGGGGCGAGCCCTTCGGGCTCGAAGGGTCAGAGGGTGTGTCCGTCGAACTCGGAGTGCTTCGCATCTCCGGACCCCGTGGCACCTGGAGCCACACATTCGAAGGACAGTGCGAAAGCGCGTGGAACTCCCTTCGCTTCGAAGCCGAGACACCCGGCGAATCCGACGTCGAGGTCTTCGGAAGGAGAGCGTCCCTTCGCCCTGATGGGCTCGATTCGATCGGATGGCAGCGGCTCGGCTCGCTCCGCGAAGACGGTTCTGTGCTCCCGACCCCGTTGTCGACCGACAATCTGGAAGTCTTGCTCTTGATGCGCGGGGATCGCGTCGATCCGTCGGAGAGCCCCGTCGTCCGCTCTCTGAGCGCGTGTTGGTGCTGGAGGTCGTGCACGATCTAGCCCGCATCATTCGTGAATCGCGTACCCAAGTGAGTCTCGTTCGTCTGCGGGCGACCCGGAATCACCGGGTCATACGCCACAGCATCGCCAGGACGCGATCCGCCAGCTCGAGCGGTTGGGTGAGGCTGGGCAGATCGATGTAGCCGAATGCCTCGGCCACGAGCAACGCGGCCTGCACCTCGTCGGCGCTGCCCGCTGCCACTCGCCACAGGTGGGTGCGGTCCTTGCCGACGCGCCGCCGGCCCTCTCGCAGGTTGAGGGCGATTGATGCGGCGGCCTTGCGCGTCTGGACGGCGAGTGCGGGGTCCCGCCGCTCCAGGTGTGCAAGCGGCTCTCGCAGGGATCGGATGAGATCCAGGGTGATCTCGAAGGCGTCGAATCGCATCGGAGCGGCTCCTTTCGGGGTGGGGTTCACGCGATCCCCCGGCGCAGGCGCCGTGAACGACGCCCCGCGATCGCGTTCGCCGTGAAGGAGCGTCGTGGCGGGCGGCGGGCGCGGCGGTTGCGCCCTAGAGAGCGGGAACCCCACCCCGAAAGGAGCCGCGTACGTGCGGTTCGAAGATCGACCCAGGACCTGGCGGAACCCGAACCGGAACCCGAGCCCGAACCGGAACCGGAACCGGAACCGGAACCGGAACCGGAACCGGAACCGGGGCCGGAACCGGAACCGGAATCTGACCGCGGCTACGTATCGGTCGCGGCCGTGATGCCTACGGGTCGACGACGTCCGCCTCCGCTGCCAAGGTCAGGCTCGCGGACGTGAGGATGTCGGGGTTCACGGCCACCTCCAACTCGCGGCCGGTGATGGAGCCGTGGCAGCCGGCGCACATGCCGTTGAAGAGGCGGCGCGGGAACGACTGGGTGATGCGCTCGCCGGGGGCGAACTGCATCGCCTCGCGCTGGGTTCCGTTCGGGATCTCGCCGAGGTCCGAGTCGAGCAGCTGCATCACCACGGGGCGGCCGCCGAGGACGCGCACGCGCAGCGAGCCGTCGTCTTGCAGGCGCACGCCGCTGCCGACTGCCTGCCGGCCGTAGCGCATGGTCCCGTAGGCGTCCTCGTGGGTGTCGTCGCCCCCCTGCCCTGGCGGCAAGTCCTCGAAGAACGCGACCCCGCCAATGGATGGATCGATCGGGCGTCCCTCCCGCGTGTTCGCGAAGAGGATCGTCGCGAGCATCGGCAGGTCCGTGAAGTGCACGATGGCGCCCGTCTCGCCGCCGTCGACGCTCGTTCCGCCGTTCGGCTCGTCCTGTCGCGAACGGAACGGCGTCCGGTAGGGCCTGCGGTAGACTGGGGCGGCGTCGATCTCCCAGGTGCCGGCGGCGTCCACGAGGACCTCGCGGCGGTCGTTGCGCGGGTTCACGGCGTAGAGCCCGTAGTCGACCGATCCGCCCGTCAGGTCGGCGGGAGACACCGCCGTGTCAGCCGACACGAGCAACCACCCCGTCGGCAGCGCCGCGGGGCCGCGGTACGTCGCGCGAGACAGGCTCGGCAGGGAGTCGCGTCCGTCCGCGTCCACGACCCGCACGCTGTGGACGTAGAAGGTGTCCCCGTTGCGGCCAGGCTGATCGACGCCGACCGAGCGGTTCAAGACCGCCAGCGTCCCGCCGCCGAAGAGGTCGTCGTGGTTCGACAGGACGAACGCGAAGTTGCGGTCCGGCAGCTCCGTCAGGTCCGTGAGCTGCTCGAACCCGATGCCACCGACCTCGGGACCGTCGTCGTCGCCCCGGTCGCGCGATCTCTGGCCCACCAGCGGGTGGTAGTCGCCGCCGTCGGGGTTCAGGCGGCGCCCGGCGAGCTGGTAGAACTCCGGCGCCCGCTTCTCGCTCGTCATGATGATGCGCCCGTCCGACATCATCGCGGGCGCCATCTCCTGGTTGAGCTGGAAGGTCATCTGCCGGACGGAACCCTCGCCGGACGGATCGAACGCGTAGAGGTTCAGATTGGGCCGGCCGTCGGTCTGGGAGACGGTCGCTCCGCTGTAGGACGCGTTCGCGTCCAGATCGATCATTCCGCGGCTCGACGCGAAGAGGATCCGTCCGTCGTGGATCTGCAGCGGGTCCGTGTCGTGGACCACAATGCCATTGGAGGCCTCGTCCGGGGCCGCGAGGCCCGCCACGGGGGCGCACCCGGTCCCGTCGGCGCCGACCGAGTACACGCGAAGGGGATCCGCGTCGGCCGCGCGCGCCGCGAAGTAGATCACGTCGCCGTCGAGCGAGACGGACGGGCTGCGCACGTCGGGGGATGCTCCGAGGCCGCAGTCGCCCAGCAGGCTGCGCTGCCCCGAGAGCGAAGGGGCCCCGTCCGCGTCGACCGACGCGTCGGCCCAGACGAGGTCCGCGCCGCCGCGGAAGACGTCGTAGGCGATCCAGGGATCGGAATTCGGGGGCCGCGTCACGTAGACGACGCCCGTCAGGACGTCCGCGTCGAGCAACCCGGCGTCCTGCGCCTGCGCACGCTCGATCCGGTGCCACTCGACCAGCGTGCAGTACGCGGGCTCCTCGTCGATGGGCGGGCAGTTGCCCTCTTCGGTCCCGTTCCATGGGGAGTCGCAGGCGTACGGCTCGCACAGCGAGGGGTTCGCCGGGGTGATGAAGCCGGTGTCGTCGGTGAAGTCCTCGAAGAGGCTCCCGCCGCGGTGACGGATGCCGTCCCCTTCCAGGCCCGCGCGGATCTCGCCCTCGAAAAGGTTCTTCGCGACGATGCGACTGTCGTTCGCGTCGTCCGACTCGATCGCGAGGAACCGGCGGGCGAAGCGGTAGTTCGCCTCGAGCGTCGCGGGCGAGAAGTTGCCGTTCGACCCGCCTCGGAGCCGCATGTCGTGGAACATCGCGGTCGAGTGGCAGTTGAGGAACATGCAGCCCTTGCGCGCGAGCTGCGGCTGGACGCGGTTGGCGAAGAACCGGAAGCCGTCCTCCGCGGCCAGCGGCGATGGATCCGGCGCCCCGACCTCCTCGGCCCAGTCTCGCAGCGTCCGGTAGTCCGGGTCGTCCGTGGTCTCGAAGACGTCCCCCCCCTGGTGGAAGGTCCCGCCCACGAGAACGGCGAGCGGTTTCTGGAGGAGCTCCGATCGCGAGGCCTCCGCCGCGACGTACTGCCTCGAGATGAAGAAGTTCCAGCGCTGCTCCTCCACGGAGTCCCCGCAGGCGAGGCGAAGGTCGATGGAGAGGCTGCCGTGGCAGTTGCTCGAAGAGCAGCGGTCGCGAAGCGCGGCGCGGACCGCGCCCGAGAAAGTCCCGAAGCCCGCAGGGTCGACGCCCGGATCGAACCCCGTGAGCTCGGTCTCGGGGACGCCCGGCCGGCACTCCCCGCGCGCTTCCACCGTGGTGAACTGCGACGCACCGTCGCGGGAAGCCCCCTGGTCCATCCAGCGCTTGAGCGTCACGTACCCGTCCGTCCCGAGGTCGAAGGTGGATCCCGCCGCGTGGCGGATGTCGGAGGGGACCTCGATGAAGCCGTCGAGCGTCTCGACCCTCAGCGTGACCTCCTCGCCCGCCTTGAGCAGGAGCAGCGGCGTCGTGTAAGGACCATAGGCAAGCAGGGCGTCTCGCCGCCTCTGCAGGGCGTCGTAGCTCGACAGGTCGATGTTGCCCGCGACGTTCCCGTTCGCGTCCACCAGGTGGCAGCCGGCTGTCTGTCCGACGCAATTGAAGCGCAGGACGGGCCCGATCACCTCGTCGAAGTACGTCTTGCGCGCCGGGTCCGGCTCGGAGCACGAGCCGGACCCGGCACAGACGACGAAGACGGCGAGCGGGAGAAGGGGACCGAAACGGAGCGTCACGGGGGGGAATGATACAGCCGACATGCGGCTGGGGGGGACTAGCGAAGCATCGACAGGGCGACGCGGGCCGCGCTGCGGACCCAGCGATCCGTATCCTCCGCCGCTGCCTCGAGCGTCTCGCGGGCGTCAGACGCCCCGAGCACGCCGAGCGCGTACGCGGCGTTCTGGCGGACCCAGGGGTTCTCGTCCGTCAGGACGACGCCCTCGAGCGCCGCCGCGCCCTCGTCGATCCCGAGCTCGCCCACCGCGACCGCCGCGCGATATCGAACCCGCGCGTCGGAGTCGGAGATGAGACCGACGATCTCGCTGTGGCTCGAGAAGCCGTTGAGCGACATCGCCGCGTCGACCGCCGCCGCCCGGACGCCTGCATCCGAGTCCGCCAGCGCCCCGACGATCGCGTCCTGACCCGTCGGGATGTCGAGCTGCCCGAGCGCACGCACCGCCGCCGCCCTCACCTGCGCCGACGGGTCGTCCGCCGCGGCCGTGGAGAGCGCCGGGACGGAATGCCAGTCCGCGAAGTTGCCGAGCGCCTCGGCCGCGTCCGCCCGCACGCCCACGTCTTCCGACGTGTCTGCGAGCGTCTCGCGGGTGCGCATCATGACCGGGCCGAAGCCCATGGGCCGCTTGCGGAGCCACAGCGCCGCGAGCTGCCGGACGTAGACGTCGTCGTGGTACAGGAGCGTCTCCACCGTGCCGATGCACGCGAAACACTGCGTGCGCTCGCCGCGCTGAAGCGCGCTCGCGATGTCGGAGGGAGCCCCGGCGCGGGCGGCGCGCACGATCTCGTCGCCCGTTGCCTGGTTTTCCTCCGCCGCCGCCGGGGTCGTCCCCAGCACCACCATCGCTCCGAGAACCAAAGTGGAGGTCTTCATGGTCGTTCTCCTCTCCCTTTCCTAGTTCTCGTACTCGTCGCCGTAGGCGCCCGCACTGTTGGACCGCGCGTAGTA
>Ga0247727_10003907_pt1 | contig 32401 bp, 24 predicted proteins | sample WisWelCaveWW1625_FD_202498 | JGI IMG/M metagenome (GOLD analysis project Ga0247727, IMG submission 202498) | Biofilm microbial communities from Wishing Well Cave, Virginia, United States - WW16-25 | ecosystem: Environmental > Aquatic > Deep subsurface > Groundwater > Cave microbial mat | place...
AAAAACCCGATCGGGAAGCGCCACAGGTAATACCAGACCGGGTGCTGCGCGTTCCAGGCATCGACGTACCGCTCCACGGTCTGGTGGGTCAGGAGGTCGACCGCATGGGCCGGGCCGATCCGCAACGCGAAGGGCACGAACCACGCGAGCGCGACGGCGACGTACAGGAGGACACCCGAAGGTAGCACCACGCGACGCAGAGCCTGCCACTCGGACAGGACGATGAACGCCGGCACCACGGCCAGCAACGGCAGCACAAGGCCGACCGGTCCCTTGGCGAGGGTGGCGCATCCCATCATCACCCATGCGAGCCGGACACGCCAGCGGCCGCCCGCCCCCTCCCGCGACCCTTCCCACAGCAACAAGATTGCCGCCAGGACGAAGAGGTTGAGGGTCATGTCGATCGATGCCCAGCGGGCACGCTCCAGGATCTGGAGGCTGGTGGCGAAGATGATCGCCGCCAGGCGACCGGTCGGCCGGTCATGGAGAAGCTCTCCCAACTTCAGGATCAGAAGCAGCGCCAGGACTCCCGAGAAAACCGATGGGAGTCGCGCCGCGAGCTCGTCGACGCCTCCGGTGAGGTGGGCGAAACCGTTGACGGCCCAGAAGAACAGCGGTGGCTTCTCGGTGTAGAGGCGGTCGTTCAGGGACAGCACGACGTGGTCGCCACGCTCCCACATCTCGCGGGCCACCAAGGCGAAGCGCGGCTCGTCGCTGGGCCACACGTCGTGCGCGCCGAGCCGCCAGCCGAACAGCAGCAGACCCGCGGCCACCAGCCACATCACGTCGCGCCACCATGGCGACGGCCGGACCCCGGCCGGCGGGCCTGATTGGTTGACATGCCGTCGCTCGTCCACTAGGATGCCCGCTCCCTGTCGAGGTGATCGCCGTGCCCGAACGCAGCCGCTTCCTCGGACACCTGCGCCTGACCGGCGTTTATCTGTTCATCGCGGCGCTGGTCGTCCTGGCCCGCCCGACGCGCGGCCTGCTCATCACGGGCGCCGTCCTCGCGGGGCTCGGCGAGGCGGTCCGCCTCTGGGCGGCCGGTCATCTGCACAAGTCGGTCCGGCTCGCCACTTCGGGGCCCTACACCTACACCCAGAACCCGCTCTATCTTGGCCGCCTGCTGATCCTCACGGGCCTGGGGCTTGCCGCGCGCAACGAATGGGGCATCAATTATGCTGCGCTCGCCATCGGCTATTTGGTCTTCTTCCTCTATTACATTCCCCGCAAGCTGCGAGTGGAGGGGGCACGCCTGGCGCGCATTCACGGTGACACCTACGAGGCCTACCGGCAGAGCGTGCCGATCCTCATCCCCTCACTGCGCCCGTTTCGGGGAGACCACTCGCGATGGTCGTTTCGCCAGATGCTTCGCAACCAGGAGCCTCTGGTCCTGGCGGGGGTGGCCTTGGCCTTCGCTTTCCTGGCCTGGAAGTGCTGCCGTACCTGATCGGCCTCGCTCACGGACAGGGTGCGCGGCCTCGATGAGGTGGTCGGCCAGGCGCGCGCCGATCCTCGCTGCAGAGTAATCCGCCGCCGCGCTGTTCCGGCCGGCCTCGCCCAGGCGGTTCGCCAGTCCCGGGTCGGAGAGCACCCGGACGATGGCGTCCTCCCAGGCAGCGGCTCCTTCGGCGAGCAGACCCGTCTCCCCATCGCGCACGATCTCCAGGTTGGCGCCGAACGGGGAGCCGACAACGGGCACGGCGGCCGCCTGGTACTGCAGGATCTTCAGACCGCACTTGCCGCGCGCGAAAGGGCGATCGTCGATCGGCATCAGCCCCACGTCGAAATCCATCAAGTCCGCCGCCTCGCGCGCCTGGCTCCACCGCCGCTTCTCCGTCGGCACACCGGGCAGATCGATGAAGTCGTTGCAAACCTGGACCAGGCGCGCCCCGCGCACCCTGGCGCAGGCAGCGCGCAGCGGCGCCGCCAGCGCCGGCAGGTAGCGGAGGCTGGGGCGGCTGCCGATCCAGCCGATCAGGCGCTCACCGGTCCGCCCCCGTCGCAGCGTCATGGCACGGCGCACCGCTTCCTTCGGGAACGGCGCAAGGTCGACGCCGGTCTGCAGGACCGCGACGTCGCCGGTGAAGCGGGCGGCATACTCGGCCAGGAAGCCGTTTCCCGCGAGCGTCATCCGCGCGCGACCCAGTGTCGCCTGCAGCCGCTCCGCGCGCGCCTCCGCCCGCCGCGCGGCGCCGCGCGCCCCATGGCGCTCTTCCTCCTCCGGGCTGGGCGCGAAGAGGGCGTCGTCGAAATCGAACACGATCGGCGTGGCGCGCGGCAGGAGCCGCAGCTTCCAGGGGGAGAACAGCTTCTTCTGTAGAAGGATGACCTCGGCCTTCCGGGCGCGGCGTCTCAGGGTCCGCAGATCGTAGCCGTCGCGCCGCTTGGCGACCAGGACGTCGACCTCGCATCCGCGGGCGCCCAGGGTCTCGAGGTGCTGCAGGACACGGAAGCGGCTGCTGGGATGGTCGGGTCCGCCATTGAGGAGGCACAGGAGCCGCATGACGAGAGGCATCGTGACAGAAACCGCACCACCCGGTCAACGCGCGCCGCCCTGTGCTAAGTTCTCCGCATGACGCCTTCCGATGCGGCTCCAGCCCCGGAGCTGACGGTGCTCGTCCCGACCTACGGGAAGCCGGAGACGCTGCCGCTCGTCGTCGGCCGCCTCGAGGCCCAGACGCTGCCGCACCACCGTTTCGAGGTGCTCGTGATCGATGACGGCTCACCGGACGACACGGCCGAGAGGCTGCGCGGGCTGGCGGCCGCCACGCCGCTGGCGTTTCGCTTCCTGCGCCAGGAGAATCGCGGAGTCTCGGCCACCCGCAACCGCGGCGCCCGCGAGGCGCGCGCCCCGATCGTCCTCCTCATCCAGGACGACATCCTGGCGGCGCCGGACCTTCTGGAGAGGCATCTCGAGGGGCACCGGAGGCACCCGGAGGTGACGGCGGCCGTCGTCGGACGGGTCACCTGGCCTCCCGATTGGGAGATCGATCACTTCATGGAGTGGCTCGACAACGGCGGGCCGCAGTTCCGCTACCACCAGGTCCGCGGCCGGGCGACCATCACCTACAAGCATGTCTACACCTGCAACGTCTCCTTCAAGCGGCAGGCGCTGCTCGACAACCCGTTCGACGAGCAGATCGTCTACGGGTTCGAGGACATCGAGCTTGCGTGGAGGCTGCAGGAACGGGGCTACGCCTTCCACTTCGACGAGCGGGCGATCGGCTACCATCACCACCGTCGCTCGTTCGAGGACTTCCGGAAACGACAGTTCAAGGCGGGGCAGTCCATGTACGTCGCCTTCCGCAACCATCCCGATCTGATCGGCCGCACGGGGATCACTCACATTCCGCCGGGGAAGCGGCTGCGGACCCGGCTCCGGGGGCTGGCGCTGCCGATCGCCCGCCGGCTGGGGGCCCGGCGCACGATCGAGAAATACTGGCGCGCGGTGCTCGACGAAGAGCTGGTGCGCGGTTACGACCTGGCGCAGGAGCGCGATCGCGGTGGCCCCGGCGCCGCTCGACGACCGCCTGAGATCATCGCCAGAGGATCCTGAGCCCGGCTGTGGTCATGGTCACCTCCACCCGCCGGGCGCGGGGCTCCTCCCGCCACTCCCGGCCGCCCCGGTGGCTGTCGACCAGCAGCTTGCCGACCCCCAGGCCGCAGACGTAACCGAGGTAGACGTCCGGGAGCCAGTGGGCGTCGGCGTTGACGCGCTGCAGGGCGACGAGGCCCGCCGTGCCATACAGCGCCGCGGCGCCGAACCGCTTCCAGAAGCGGACCCCCTTCCCGTCGTCCTGGTCCGTCTGGAGGTGCCGGTCGATGACCGGCGCCAGGATCGAGGTGGCGATGACGACGTCGCCGGAGACGCTGTGCCCCTCCCGGCCACCGAAGAAGTCGATGTCGTCGCCCCGCCGGGGTCGTTCGGTGGCCACGACACGCTGGGCCACGCCGGTGATCGCCGCGGCGTAGCCGAGGTTCTCCAGCAGCAGCACGGCCGTCTCCTTGCGGTAGGCGGAATCGCCGGCGGCGCCGGCCAGGTAGAACCCGGCGGAGGCCAGGAGGGGCGTCGCAGTGCGGCTCATGAGACGCGCCCGGTCCAGAATCTGGTCGGCACTCTCCGAGCCGTGATCCTGGGCGAAGTCGCGCGCCTCATCGCGCACCAGGTAGAGGGACGCCCCGACGCCTATCGCCAGCGCGAACCGGAGCCAGCCTTTGCCATCGAGATGCGCCGGCCGGGCGAAGACATAGCGCGCATCGGCCCCGACCTGCGTCCAGGTCAGCGGAGCGTCCGATGGAGCGGCCGCAGCGGCTTTCGACTCCAGCTCGGACGACTCGCCGTGCGGCACCCCGGCCAGCACCGGACGCAAAGGGATGCCGAGGGCCAGGATCAAGCCCCACCGCCGCACGCCTGCGATCAGCAGGCTCACGGGCCGGCGCGCACCAGGACGATGCTCCGATGCCCCACGCGGCCCTGCTCGATCACCTGTGCCGCGGCCGGCAGGCCGGATCGCTCCGTCTCCCAGACGCCGGCCTCCATCAGGCAGAAGGCTCGTGGCGCCGAGCCCAGGAAATCCCGGAGCTGGGTGCGATCGGACAGCACGGTGATCGGACGCCGGGCGTACCAGGCGAGACCGGGATGATCATCCGGGAAGATGCCGAGAGGGTCTATCCCGGCGGCTGCGGCCGCGCGGACGGCCAGCGGCCGCGCCGATTTGTGGACGTCGACCGCGGGCAGGGCCGCGGCGACGATCACGAGATGGCACACCATGAGCCCCGCAGCGAACGCGCCGAGCGTCTTCCCGGGGCCGAGCCGCCGCATCAAGAGAAGAGGCACGAGGGTCGCGAGGGCCAAGGCTGCGCACAGGCCCACGGCCGGTCCCAGCAGAGTCGCCTCCCTCTCCCGGATCAGCGGCAGGTAATACCCGGCCCCGGCGCCCGCCAGGATGATCCCGGCGACGAGCCCCCACCGGATCGAGCGACCGGAGGGATGGGGATCCCATTGGAACAGCGCGCCGTCCCAAAGCCGGCCAACGAGCAACGCCTGGAACGGCAGGATCGGGAGAAGGTAGACGCCGCGCTTCTCCGCCGACATCGCGAACAGGCCGACGTAGACCAGGAAGAAGGAAAGGAGGAATCCTGTCCGGTCATCGCGCCGGGCGCCGCGTTGCGGCCAGGCATCGTGGAAAGCGGCGGGCAGCAGGACCACCCACGGGAGGAGGGCGACCGGCAGGCTTCCCAGTATGTGGGACAGGGGATGCGGGTGGTGCACGCCCCGGGCCACCCGCAGCCCGAAACGCTCGAGAATCGCCGTCAGTGGAAACTGACTCTCCGCCACGGCGCTCCAGGCGGCGAGCCACAGCCCTGCCGGGAGCAGCATGAGCGGGATGCCCCAGGCCAACCCGGCCCTCCTGAGGAACGAAAGATTGCGGCCGGCCGCGAGGTAGACAAGCGCCGCCGGGATCGGCAGAAGACCCACAGGTCCCTTTACCAGCAAGGCCAGGCCGATCGACAGATAGAAGCCGGCCAGCCACAGGCGCGGCCGACGCGCCTCCACCGCCTCACGGAAGCAAAAGACGGCGACGGTCACGAGCAGCGTCAGCAGCATGTCGGGCCGCGCCCAGCGGGACTCCAGGACGACATCGAAGCTGGTCAGGAACACCAGGGCGGACAGGGCGCCGGCCCGCCTTCCGAACAGTCCCCGGCCAAGGAGGAAAACCGTCACCGCCGTCAGGATCGCGGCGACGCTCGCCGGCAGCCTGACCGTGAATTCGCTCACGCCCCCCGCCGCCCTGGAGGCGAACGCCGCGAGCCAGTGGTACAGCGGCGGCTTCTCGAGGTACGTGCGGCCGCCGTGCTGAAGGACGGCCCACTCGCCGGACCGGACGATCCCCTCGGTCACGAGGGCCGTGCGCGGTTCATCCGGATCCCACAGGTCCCGCCCCCCCAGAAAGCTGCCACACAGGAGCAGGCCCGTGATGACGACCAGGAGCAGGCAGGACTGGTCGGAACGGAACGGTCGGATCGCCAGCCTCAAAGGACGGAGGCCCGGGAGGCTGGCTTCTCGTCCCGGAACTGGAGGTTGTGGAGACGGGCGTACAGCCCCCGCCCGGCCAGCAGATCGGCGTGCGTGCCGCGCTCGACGATTCGCCCCGCATCCAGGACCAGGATGAGGTCGGCGCGGCGGACGGTCGACAGGCGGTGGGCGATGACGAACACGGTGCGCCCCTGCATCAGATTCTCGAGCGCCGCCTGCACCTCGGATTCCGACTCCGAGTCGAGGGACGAGGTCGCCTCGTCGAGAATCAGGATGGGCGAGTCCTTCAGGATGGCGCGGGCGATCGACAGCCGCTGCCGCTGCCCCTGGGACAGGCGATGGCCCGCCTCCCCGAGGGGCGTGTCAAATCCCTGCGGCAGCGCCTCGATGAAGGCATGGGCGTGGGCCGCGCGCGCCGCCGCGACGACCTTCTCCTGAGGCACGTCGACCCGGCCATAGGCGATGTTGTTGCGCACCGTGTCATCGAACAGGAGCACCTCCTGCGTGACCAGCCCGATGTTCTGCCGCAGGGAGGCGAGCGTCACGTCGCGCACGTCGCGCCCGTCGAGCATCACGGCGCCTGCGCTCACGTCATAGAAGCGCGGCAGCAAGTTGACGAGCGTCGACTTGCCGGCGCCGCTGCCGCCCACGAGGGCGACCACCTGGCCGGGGCGGACGGTCAGGTCGATGTCCCGCAGCACCGGCGTCTTGCCATAGGCGAACGAAACGCCGCGCAGCTCGATCCGATCCCGAAACGGAGGCAGCTCCACCGCCTGAGGCTTCTCCGCGACCTGGTGCGGCTGGTCGATCATCTCGAACACGCGCCGGGCGGCCGCGAGACCCTGTTGGAGATCGTTGTTGATCTTCACCAGGTTGCGGACCGATCCGAAGATCATGTAGAGGGCCGCCACGAACGTGGCGAACTCGCCCGCCGACAGCTTTCCTACTGCGATGCGTTGGGCCGCATAGGTGAACAGCACCGCGGCCCCGAACGCGGCCACCAGCTCCAGGATCGGCCCCATGATCGACAGCAGGCGCGCCGTCCGTTTCTCCACCCTCTGCACGCGATCGAGGGAGGCGACGAATCGGTCGATCTCGAACTGCTCCATCCCGAACGCCTGAACCACGCGCGTACCGGTGATCCCTTCCTTCATGATCAGGGAGGCATCCCCCGTCTTCTGCATGCTGGAGCGGCTGGTCTCCTTGAGGCGGCGGCCCATGCGCGCCACCGGGTAGACGACGAGCGGCAGCAGGACGAGGCAAAAGGCCGCCAGGCGCCAGTTGAGGTAGAACAGCCAGGTGGCCTGCCCGATGACGATCGCCGACAGCCGGAACACCTCCGCGAGGTCGCCCGAGACCAGGCGCTGCAGGCGTCCGGTATCGCCCATGACGCGCGACAGAAGGTGCCCCGTCGAATGTTCCGAGAAGAAGGCCAGCGACTGGCGCTGGATGCGTGCGTAGAGATCGGCCCTGAGATCCCTGACGACCTGCAAGCCGGTCCAGCGCGTCAGGTAGGCGGTCAGGTAGGTGAAGATCCCCTTCAAGACGAAGAACAGGACGATGAGGACGGCGATCAGGACGGCCGTCGCCCTCGAGTCCTCCTGAAGGCGTCTGGACCAGTCGCCGAGAACCGGCGACAGCGACGCCCCAGCACCGATCAGCCGGCGCGCCTCGTCAAGGAGGTGGAGCTTGCCGGCGGTGGCCGTCGGCCCGGCGGGGGTCTTCGGCAGCACCTCGTCGACAATCGGCTGGACCAGGCCGAGGAGAGCCAGGTAGCAGCCCGAGATCAGGAAGGCGGAGAGGACGGCCGCGGCGACCCGGCGCGCGTAGGGCCGGACGTAGCCGACCAGCCGCAGCAGGTCCTTCATCGCGCCTCAGCGTGTCGGGATTTCGAGGGCGTTGAAGAAGTAGCCGACCTCGAAGGCCGCGGTGTCGGGGGCGTCGGAGCCGTGCACGACATTCTGCTCGATGGAGGAGGCGAAGTCCCTGCGCAGCGTGCCCGGTTCGGCCTTCGCCGGATCGGTGGCCCCCATGATCTTGCGGACGCGATCGATGGCGCCTTCGCCTTCCACGACCATGGGAACGATCGGCCCCGAGGTCATGAACGAAACCAGGGAGCCGAAGAACGGCCGTTCCCGGTGCACGTGGTAGAAGCCCGAGGCCCACGCGGCATCGAGCCGGATCATCTTGAGCGCCACGATCCGGAGGCCGGCCGCCTCGAACCGCCGGATTACCTCGCCGACCAGGCCGTTCCTCACTCCGTCGGGCTTCACGATCGACAGCGTCCTCTCGATCACCGCCATCCGTCCCCCCTCCGCCGGCCTGGGGCCGCTCACCCGAGCAGCCTCTGGACCGTCTCGCCAATCTCCGCCGGCGACTTGAGCACGTGGATGCCGGCCTCCTTCAGGGCGCTCATCTTCTCCGCGGCGGTCCCGCGCCCGCCGGAGATGATCGCGCCCGCGTGCCCCATGCGCCGCCCGGGTGGCGCCGTCTGGCCGGCCACGAAGGCGATGATCGGCACCTTGATCGCCTGCGCCGCGAAGCGGGCGGCATCCTCCTCGGCGGTGCCGCCGATCTCGCCGATCATCACGATGGCGCGGGTCTCGGAATCGTCCCGGAACAGCCCCAGCGCGTCGCGGAAGGTGGTGCCGACGATCGGATCCCCGCCGATGCCGATGCAGGTTGTCTGCCCGATGCCGCGTCGCGTCAGCTGCGCCACCGCCTCATAGGTGAGCGTGCCGCTCCGCGACACGACCCCCACGGGGCCGGCCTTGTGGATGTAGCCGGGCATGATGCCGACCTTGCACTTTCCGGGCGAGATCACGCCCGGGCAGTTCGGGCCGACGAGGCGCGCGCCGACGCGCGCCAGTGCCGGCCCCACGCTCACCATGTCGCTGACCGGGATCCCCTCGGTGATGCAGACGATCAGGCGGATCCCCGAGTCGGCCGCCTCCAGGATGGCGTCGGCCGCGGCCGGCGGGGGGACGAAGATGAGCGACACCTCGGCCCCCTCGCGCGTCACGGCCTCCCGGACGGTGTTGAACACCGGCACCCCCTCGTGCGCCGTGCCGCCCCGCCCGGGGGTCACGCCGGCGACGATTTGGGTGCCGTACTCGCGGCACTGCCGCGCGTGGAAGGAGCCCTCGCGGCCGGTCAGGCCCTGGACCACGATGCGACTCGACTTGTCGACCAGGATGCTCATCGTCCACCTGCCAGGGCCACGACTTTCTTCGCGGCGTCGAGCATTTCGTCCGCGAGGCTGACGTTGATCCGGGCCTCGAGCAGAACCCGCTTCCCCTCCTCGACGTTCGTCCCCTCGAGCCGCACGACCAGGGGCACCTTGGCGCCCACCTGCCGCACCGCCTCGACGACCCCTTTCGCCAGCTCGTCGACCCGAAGGATCCCGCCGAAGATGTTGATCAGGACGGCGCGCACGTTGGAATCCGACACCAGGATTCGGAAGGCGGCGGCGACCTGCTCGGCGCGGGCGCCCCCACCCACGTCCAGGAAGTTCGCCGGCGCGCCGCCCACGTGCTGGATGATGTCCATGGTCGCCATCGCCAGCCCGGCCCCGTTGACCATGCAGCCGACGTTGCCGTCGAGCTTGATGTAGTTGAGGGAGTGGGCCGAGGCCTCGACCTCGAGCGGATCCTCTTCGTCGGTGTCCCGGAGATCCCGGATCTCGGGGTGCCGGAACAGGGCGTTGTCGTCGAAGCCCATCTTGGCGTCGAGGGCCACGAGGGAGCCCCGCCCCGCGGTCACGACGAGAGGGTTGACTTCGATGAGCGACGCGTCGATCTCGGCGTAGAGGCGGGCCAGGGTGCCCACCAGCTTGACCGTCCGCGCCACCATGTCGCCCTCGAGACCCAGGGCGTAGGCGATGCGGCGCGCCTGGAAGGGGCGCAGCCCCAGGAGCGGGTCGACGGGCTCGATGTGGAGGGCGTCCGGCTGGCGCGCCGCCACCTCCTCGATCTCCATCCCACCCTGGGCGCAGGCCATCAGCACCGGCATGCCGCGCGCCCGGTCGAGCGTGAGTCCGAGATAGATCTCGCGTGCCACATCCAGGGACTCCTCGATCAGCAGGCGGCGGACCCGCCTTCCCTGCGGGCCGGTCTGGGGCGTCACCAGGGTCCTGCCGATCAACTGCAGGGCCAGGCGCTCCGCCTCACCGGCGTCGGACGCCACCTTGATCCCACCGGCCTTCCCCCGGCCGCCGGCGTGAATCTGGGCCTTGAGCACGACCTTCCCGCCCAGGCGCGCTGCCTCGTCCCCGGCCTGCCTCGGGCTGAAGGCGACATCGCCGCGCGGCACGTCCACGCCAAAGCGCCTGAGGATCTGCTTCGCCTGGTATTCGTGGATTCTCACGTGCCCTCCGGAACGGCTCTCTATAACACCTCGCTCCGATCGTGTCAAACCGTTGTTTTGACAGTGTTTCGGGGCTGTGCGAGAATCCCACGGCTTCATGGTACGGATGATGCCAACGACGATTGCCAAGTCCCTACTCGTCTGTCTCCTGGTCGTGCACGCGACCCCGGCGGGCGCCGCGAAGCAGGTGCCGGCCGCTCCGCCGGCTGCCGCTGTGCCGGCGCCCGACGCCGTTCCCCCGAACCGGCCGGCGCTCGCCGCGCGGCTGGCGGCGCTCGTCGGCTCTCCCGTGCTGCATCCCCAGGAGACCGGGATCGCGCTGCTCTCGCTGCCGGACGGCCGGGCCATCTTCGAGCGCAACGCGGCGACGCCCCTCCGCCCGGCCTCGACCCTGAAGATCCTGACGAGCGCCGCGGCGCTGGCTCTCCTGAAGCCGGAGTTCGTCTTCGAGACCAGGGTCTGCGCCGACGGGGCGGTCGATGCCGCCGGCGTGCTGCCGGGTCATCTCTACATCCAGGGGCGGGGCGCCCCCGATCTGGTCGGCGAGGCCTGGTGGCTGATCGCCCGGCGGCTATCGGACATGGGGCTGCGCCGCGTGGAGGGAAGCCTCATCGCCGATGAGTCGTACTTCGACACGGTGCGGCGGCCGCCGGGGTGGCCCCCGCCCGCCGCCGACTCCTGGTACAACGCCCCGATCGGCGCCCTGTCCTGCAACTTCAACGTGGTCACGGTGCGCGTCGAGCCCTCCCCGCTCCTGGGGGCGCGCCCCGACCTGACGCTCGAGCCGATCGCGTCCTACTTCCAGGTTCTCAACCGGGCGACGACCGGCAGCCAGGCGACCGCCATCAACGTGGATCGCGCCTTCGACCAGGGGCAAAACGTCCTGGTGGCGAGCGGCACCATCCGGCGCGGCTCCGGACCGGTCGTGCTGAACCGGGCGGTCGAGGAGCCGGCCCTCTATGCCCTGCACGCGTTCCGGGAGATCGCGCGGCAGTTCGGGATCGAGATCGCCGGCGGGCTGGGAACGGGGCTGGTCCCCGAAGGGGCGCGCACGCTCCACCGCCACGAATCGCGGCCGCTCGCGGCGCTCGTGCGCGACATGAACAAGAACAGCAACAACTTCATGGCTGAGATGATCCTCAAGACGCTCGGGGCGCAGTTCATCGGAATCCCCGGGACGACCGCGTCCGGGACCGAGATGGTGCGCGCCTACCTGTCGGGGATCGGGGTGGACCCTTCCGCGGCCGCTCTCGCGGACGGATCCGGTCTGTCGGACGAGAGCCGGCTGACGGCGCGCCTGCTGGCCGACGTCCTTTTGAAGGCCCACGCCGATTTCGAGATCGGCCCGGAGATGGTGACGTCGCTGCCGATCGGCGGCGCCGACGGGACGCTCAACGATCGCTTCGGAGGCGAGGAGGCCCGCCGGCGCGTGCGGGCCAAGACCGGGCGGATCGCCGGCTCGATCACCCTCGCCGGCTACGTCACCAACCGGAACGGCCGCACCTTCGCGTTCGCCATCCTGGCGAACCAGCCGCGGGGCACGATCGAGGCGGTCCACCGCACCATCGATCGCCTGGTGGACGAGATCGCCGCCAGCGCCGACGCCGATCTCCCGCCGCCCGATTCCGCCCGCCCCTGAGGAGGCGCGGCGGTCCCGGGCGCCCGCTTCAAAGCGCCAGCTTGGCGATCAACTCGCGCACGGAGGCCGCCGAGCGATCGAGCGCCGTCCTCTCCTCCGCCAACAGCTTGATCTCGATCACCTTCTCGACGCCGCTGGCGCCGATCTGGACGGGGACGCCCAGGAACAGGTCGCGGTACCCATACTCGCCCTGCAGGTAGGCGGCGCACGGCAGGATCCGATGCTCGTCGAGCAGGATGGCCTGGGCCATCTGCACGATCGACGAGGCGGGGGCGTAATAGGCGCTGCCGCTCTTGAGCAGGTTGACGACCTCGATCCCGCCGTCGCGGGTCCGCTGCACGATCGCCTCGATGCGCTCCCTCGGCAGCAGCTCGGTGATCGGGATTCCGGACACCGTCGAGTAGCGCGGCAGCGGCACCATGCTGTCGCCGTGGCCGCCCAGGACGAAGGCGTGGGTGTTCTCCACAGAGACCCCAAGTGCTTCGGCGATGAAGAAGCGCATTCGGGCCGAGTCGAGCACGCCGGCCATCCCCAGGACCCGCTCGCGCGGGAAGCCGCTCACCTTGAGGGCCGTGTGCGCCATCGCGTCGAGGGGGTTGCTGACCACGATCAGGGTCGCCTTCGGCGAATGTCGCGCCACCTGCTGGGTCACCGATCGGACGATCTCGAAGTTCTTCTGCAGCAGATCGTCCCGGCTCATTCCGGGTTTGCGCGGCAGGCCCGACGTGATCACGACGATGTCGGATCCGGCCGTGGCCTCGTAGCCGTTGGAGCCCGTCAGGCGGCAGTCGTACCCGTCCACAGGACCGGCCTCGTTGAGATCGAGGGCCTTGCCCTGCGGCAGGCCCTCGACGATGTCGACCAGCACGACGTCCGCCAGCCGCCTCAACGCGATCCGCTCCGCGGCCGAGGCGCCGACGTTGCCGGCGCCGATGATCGATACCTTTCTGCGCATCGCAACCTCCTTCAGCGTGTCAGGCCCTGGCGCCCATCCGCTCGATGACGGCGTCGCCGAACTCCGAGCATCGGATGGTCACGGCGGCCTCCATCTGCCGGGCCAGGTCGTACGTCACCCGGCGGGCGGAGATGGCGTTCCGGACCCCTTCCACGATCAGACCGCACGCCTCGCCCCACCCCATGTGCTCGAACATCATCGCCCCGGAGAGAATGAGGGAGCCGGGGTTGACCTTGTCCTGGCCGGCGTAGGCGGGAGCGGTGCCGTGCGTCGACTCGAACAGCGCGGTCGCATCGCCGAGATTCGCGCCCGGCGCCAGCCCAAGGCCTCCCGCGAGCGCCGCCGCCGCGTCCGAGAGATAGTCCCCGTTCAGGTTGGTGGCGGCGATCACCGAGTAATCCCCGGGGCGCGTCACGATCTGCGCGAACATCGAGTCGGCGATCCGGTCCTTGATGATGACCTTCGCGCGGGGCACGCCGCCCCCCATCCCCGCAGCGTCCTCCTCGGTGAGCGTCTGATCGGGGAACTCGTCCCGGGCGACCTCGTACCCCCACTCCTTGAACGCCCCCTCGGTGAACTTCATGATGTTCCCCTTGTGCACCAGCGTGACGCTCGGTTTCCTGTGCTCGATGGCGTAGCGGATGGCCCGGCGAACGAGCTGCTTGCTCGCCCGTTGGCTCATCGGCTTGATGCCGATCGCCGAATCGGCCGCCAGGGAGCAGCCCATCTCGCGGTTCAGGAACTCGACCACCCGCCGGCACCTCTCCGTTTCCCCGCGCCACTCGATGCCGGCGTAGACATCCTCGGTGTTCTCCCGGAAGATCGTGAGATCGACGAGGTCCGGGCGCCGGAGCGGCGAGGGCACGCCGTGGAAGTACCGCACCGGACGGATGCAGGCATAGAGGTCCAGCTCCTGTCGCAGTGTCACGTTGAGGCTGCGGAAGCCGCCGCCGATTGGCGTGGTCAGCGGCCCTTTGAGGGCGACGGAGTAGACGCGAATCGCCTCCAGGGTATCCTGGGGAAGCCACTCGCCATACCGGTCGCGCGCCTTGCCGCCCGCGTAGACCTCAAACCAGTGAACGCGGCGCCTGCCGCCGTAGGCGCGGGCGACCGCGGCGTCCAGCACGCGCCGAGCCGCGGCCCAGATATCCGGCCCGACGCCGTCGCCTTCGATGAAGGGGACGATCGGGTCGTCGGGCACCCGGAGGCGTCCCTCCACGACGGAGATCGGGCTCCCCTCAGGGGGCAGGTTCAGCTTCTCGAATCTCACCCTGACATTCCTCCGCAGGCCGCGCCCTGCCGGCGGTCGGGCGGTCGCGCGGCGGACGCGAGCTCTGGATCGGGCCCCTCGGGAGAGGGGCGGAATCTAGCACACGGCCCCCCACCGGTCAACGCAACGGCCCGTGGAGATTGGCCGGGCGGGGGGGGGGAAGAATCAAGGGTGCGAGGCGCCGGGCCTGCGTTCGCCGGGCCGTGTTCGACCCCGCCGGCATGCGAGCGCATCTCAGCGAGCCCGGCGGGGCGAACGCGCTGGGAGGGAGTGCGGCGGCCGAACGCTCCGACTTCCGACAGCGCACCGCGATCCGGGGCCGACCGCGAGCCCGGACCCGGTGCCCGGCGAGCGCAGGCCCGGCGCCTCGGAGGGGGGAAGTCCGCGCGGCACGGCTAGTACTGGACAAGCGAGCCTTCCTGCCGTGCCTTGCGCACGGCGAAACGGAAGGCAATGATGCCGAGAGGGAGGAGGACGGCGATGAACACCAGGAGCGCCACGATCTCCGGCATGAGATCGCCGAGCCGGCTCCCCTTCAGGAGGGCCCGGCGCAGGGCCCGCAGGGAGTACGTGATCGGCAGCAGGCGCGACAAATTGCCGATCCAGGCCGGCATGTCCTCCGGCGGGTAGAACACGCCGCCCAGCAGCGCCGAGGCGCTCGACACGAGGTAGGTGATCGGGTCGCCGCGCTTCAGGTAGAAAATGAACGCCGCCGACAGGATGCCGATCCCGGAGAACGCCAGGATGGTCAGCGCCAGCACGAGAAGGCTCGGCAGCAGGCTCTCCAGTCTCAGGTTGACCCCGATGGCCCAGCCGACCGCGAGATAGACCAGGACCTTGGCCGAGGTCATCACGAAATCCCACAGCGCCGACCCCAGCACGATGGTGCCGATGGAGGTCGGGGTCACGAGCATCGACTCGAGCGTGCCCGTCATCTGCTCCTGGCGCACCTTGCTGGAGAAGGCGAGCATCGCGGAGGTGAGATAGTGATAGAACGCCAGCCCGAGCAGGACGTAGGCGAAGTAGTCGATGCCGTCGAGTCCGGGGGTGTCGGGGGGAGCGCTCACGACGCGCGAGAGCAATCTCCAGAACACAACCGAGAAGAAGATCCCCATGAACTGGAGCACGAACGAGGTGCGGTAGGAGATCTCGATCTGAAAGTCGCGCTTCACGAAAGCGAACAGGGTGCCGAGGGTCCTCATCGCGTCCCCTCGCCGCTCTCGTCCATGAGATCGAAGACCTCCTGCAGGCTCGGCTCGCTCCGGCTGCACGACAGGATGGTCGCACCGCCGGCCAGGAGCCCTCGCAGCAGGTCGGAGAGGGCCGCGCCGCCGCGATCGACGGCAATCGTCAGGCGCAGCGTGCCGCCCGGCCGGGGCTCCTCCGCGGCGCTCCAGCGCGGATCACCCGGGACGCGGCCGTTCCCGGATACCGTCAGGACATAGCGGTCGCGGCCGGGGAGCCCGCTGGTGATCTCCTCGAGACGCCCCTGCCGCACGACGCGGCCGCGGTCGAGCACGACGAGCCGGCCGCACATCTCCTCCGCCTCCGCCAGGTTGTGTGTGGCGAGCAGGACCGTCTTCCCCTGCCCTTTGTGCAGCCTCTCGGACACGAATCGTCGCAAGTGCTTGGCGGCGATCGGATCGAGACTGCGCGTCGGCTCATCGAGGCAGAGGACCGGCGGGTCGTGCAGCAGCGCCCGGCAGATCGCCAGCCGCTGCTTCATGCCGGAGGAATAGCTCATGAACTGCCGGGCGGCCACTCCGCCGAGATCCATGGCCTCGCACAGGTCGCGCACCCGCTGGCGCGCCTCCTCCGCCGCGAGCCCGTAGAGCCGCGCGAAGAAGATCAGGTTCTCCTCGCCGGACAGGCGCCAGTAGAACGATCGCTCATCCGAGGTCACGAAGCCAATCGCCCGCTTCACGGCCCGTTCCTCCGTGCCCAGATCGTGGCCCTCGACCTCGGCCCGGCCGCCGGTCGGCAGGATGAGGCCGGACAGGATCTTGAGGAGGGTGGTCTTGCCGGCCCCGTTCGGCCCCAGGAGCCCGAAGATCTCGCCGCGCCGGATCTCCAGCGTCACCTCGCTGAGCCCCCGGACCGTTTCGGCGGGCGCGAAGGGGCCCCTCGCCAGCTCGCGGAGGCTTCGGCGCTTGACGTAGATCTTGCTCAGGCCTTCCGTCCGGATGGCGGCGCCGGTCATCGCTTCAACGGCCTTCCAGCCGCCGCGTGTTCCACTCCCGGCGGTAGTCGCGGTGCTGGGCGTCCTCGGGGTACGACTCCCCTTCGGTGTAGGGGTAAGAGGACATGCCGCGGAACGGCAGCGGCTCCACCGTTTCTCCATGCGCCGTGTGCGGATCCATGTCCTTGCAGAAGCCGACGGCGTGGAGGACAAAGCTGCGGATCTTCCCCTTCGGCGTCTCGGGGAGACCCTTGACGGGGAATTCCAGCGTGACCTCCTCGCCCTTGCCGAAGATGACGAAGCGGTCGTCGGCCACGGTGAGCAGATCGGTGACCCGCCCGAAGCGCGTGTAGTCCCCCGTCATGACCCGGAACGGCTGCGTGTTGTCAATGATCCCGTAGTCGTAGAGGCGCGGCTGGCGCCCGTCGGGGCTGTGCTCGCGCGGGAAGCCGCGACGGTGCAGGTGCGCCGCCCCGAGCTTCGACGCGCTGACGTTGATCTTGTCGGCGAGCCCCGCCTCGTCGAGCGGCTTCGCCAGGAACACCTGGTCCCAGAAGACCCGCATGTTGGTCCGTATCCGCATCCGGCGCGACCCCAGCGGCCCCAGCGACGCCAGATCGACCGTCATCATGCGCGGCAGGCCCGGCGGGAAGCCGATCGACTTCAGGACCGGTCGGAACAGCCCGTCCTCACCCTCCATCTCCAGCACCGGCAAGGTCTGGGTCAACCCCGACTGGTGGGCGGCGAAGTTGCTCGACGAGTATTCGAAATCGACCCAGCCGTGGAGGAACAGCACCAGCCCTTCCTTCCCCTCGACCGACTCGGGGAACTCGAGGGTCAGGTGGTGCATGTCGGCGTATCCGGCCAGGGCGTGCAGGCGGAAATCGTCGGGATAGGCCCGGTCGATCAGCAGCAGCCGGTCGAGGACGTCCCGGCCCCGGTCGTCGGTGGCGCGCAGGGGGACGATCCGATCGCCTCGCGGAACGGCGAGCATCCGATGTCCGGCCGTCTCCTCGCCACCGAAGTTCTCGTTCGGGAACACGTCGATGTCCTTGGGATGATCGATGACCAGCAGACGGACGTGGTCGAGGTAGGTCACCTCTTCGAGGTTTTCCACGAGTTGGAGGTAGTAGCCCCCCTCGAGCGGCCGGAGCTGGTCCGGCTCGATCTTGATGTACTCCTCCGGGTCGGGCTTGCCGTACACCCCCGGAGCGAGCCACAGCCCCAGGCCTCCGACGCCCAGGATGTCGGTCACGAAGCCGTACTTGCCGCCGTTCCAGGCGAACAGCAGCGGACACGACGATCCCTTCCGGTCGAGCTCCTGCGGCTCGAGACGCTGACCGGCGGGCACGTCAATCTCGGCCTGCAGCACGCCGCCCGGCCAGAGCAGGCGCACGACATCGGCCAGGCCCCGCGACCCGAGGCCAAAGTGCGCCTCGGCCGGCGACGACGACAGATATCCCGAGCCGGCGTGCACCTCGCGCCGCTGCCAGAACGGCCCGCTCTGCACCTCCACCTTGGCGCCGACACCCTGCCGGTTGCTGTTGAGGCCGCGCGGCACGACATCGAGCCAGCGGTTCCGGCTCCCGCCCTCGTTGCGCAGCAGGAGGGGCCTGCCGCCATTGGTCGTCGCCACCAGGTCCAGATCACCGTCGCCGTCGAGATCGGCCGCCCCGGCGCCGCGTCCGTCCTTCATCGGGATCTCCGTCAGTCCGGCGCCGGCGCTGGCGTCGGCGAACCCGCCTTTGCCGTCGTTCAACAGGAAGAGGTTGGCGCTCCCGGTCAGGAACAGGTCGAGGTCGCCGTCGTTGTCGGCGTCGAACAGGACCGAGCCGGAGGACGAGACCCCCTTCGGGCGGGGCAGATCGCGCCGGGTCATCGGCCGGCCCGGCCCGTTGAGGAGGAGCGTGTTGGTCCCCGCGGCGCCGGCGGTGAACACGAGATCGACGTACCCGTCGCCGTTGACGTCGCCGCCCGTGACCCCGCGGCCCGCGCCTTTGGCGCTCAGCCCGGAGGCGGTGCCGACATCCTTGAACCCCTCGTCCCGCAGGTTGTCGAGGAGCGCGTCCTGCCCGCCGGCCGTCGAAAGCACCAGGTCGATGTCACGATCGAGGTCGAGATCGGTGAACAGCGCTCCGATCGTCCCCTGATCCGGGCCTGCCACTTGAAGCCCCGCCGTCCGGTCCTCGAAGGCGCCGTCCCCGCGGTTCAGGAGGAGGATTGAACCCGTGGGTCCTTTGCCGGCCGGGTTCTTCAGGCGCGCGACGTACAGATCCAGGTCGCCGTCATGATCGATGTCGCCCCACGAAGCGCCCGCCGGAAATCCGCCGACGGCGATTCTCGCTTCGGTCGCGACGTCCTTGAACCGCCCGCCGCCCTGGTTCCGGAACAGCGTTGCGCCGCCGAGCCGCGTCAGGAAGAGGTCCAGGTCGCCATCGTTGTCGTAGTCCCCCAGTGCCGCTCCGAGACCGATCCCCTGGAAGGCGACACCCGATGATGCCGTCGTGTCCTCGAACGTCCAGTCCCCGCGGTTGCGGTAGACGGCGGCGCGGGCCTTGCCGTCGGCCGAGGCGTTGGCGAACACCAGGTCCGGCCGCCCATCGCCGTCGAGATCGCCGATCGCGACTCCCGACCCGTAGCCCGCCGCGGCCGCCGGCTCCAGGTCGCCCCCCGGGCCGCCGTGCATGAAGGCGATGCCCGAAGCCGGTGTGGCGTCGCTGAACCGTACCAGGACGGGCGGAACCGGCGGCGGAACGCCGAACGCCCGGTAATCGGTGAGGACCAGGGCGTAGCGTCCCGCCTCGCCGTACTGATTTCCCGTCGGCTGCGCGAACTTGGGGTTCCCGGCCAGCTTCTGGTAGGCCGCCATCTCCTCCCCGCCCCTGGCCGCGTCACCGGACTGCAGGAGCGCCCGCGCCAGCTGGTACCGGATCGACATGTCGTTCGGGTCGATCTGACGGGCGCGGGTGAGGGCGGTGACCGCCTCCTGGTAACGCCGCTGGCGGGCATGCAGCAGGCCGATGTTGTAGAGAATGTCCGGATCCTCTGGATCGCGGGCCCGGGCCGCCTCGAGCTCGAGGATCGCCTCCTCGCTCTTCCCCTGGCTCTTGAGCAGGACCGCGAGGCCGTAATGCCCCTCGATCCGATCCGCGTCGAGGCGGATCGCCTGCTGGAAGGCACTCTCGGCGCGCTCCATCTGGCGCGCATAGAGCGACGCGAGCCCCAGGTTCACGAAACCGGGCGCCCAGCCCGGCGCCAGCTCGGTGACGCGCCCGAACTCGTCCATCGCCTGCTGGTGCTTGAACTGCTCCATCAGAGCCGCACCGCGGTTGTTGGCGTGGAACACCTCGTTCGCGTCCGTGCCCGGTTTCAGCAACGCCGGAAGCAGGAGCAACGCGGTGGCCGCGGCGCCGCTGCGAAAAAGCGCCATCAGGCCGCCCTCCTCAAGACCTGGCCCGCGGCGGCCGGACGAAAGCGCCCGGCGTCGACGAGCCGGCGGCCGTTGACGAAGACGTCGTCGATGCCCTCCGGCATGCGGCGCGGCTCGGTGTAATCGGACCGCTCGGAGACCCGCCCCTTGTCGAAGACAACGAGGTCCGCCTTGAAGCCCGGTCGTACCAGCCCCCGGTCGCGCAGCGCCAGGCGCGCCGCAGGAAGCGAGGTCATCTTGCGCACCGCCTCTTCCAGGGGCAGAAGCCGGCGCTCACGGACGTAGTGACCCAGGACCCGCGGGAACGCCCCGTAGGCGCCCGGGTGAGGGGCGCCCTTGCCGATCTCCCAGGCATCGGTAACGAAGGCGAGGTGCGGGCTCCTGAGGAGCGGCAGAAGATCCGCGTCACCCCTTTCGTCCCCTGAGATGCCGAAGATGAGCTGGGTCGCCACGCCGTCCTCCTCCAGCAGGAGATCGGAGAGGGCCTCGAAGGGGTCACGCCCCTGCCGCCGCCCGATCTCGGCCAGGCTCAGGCGCTCGAGCCGCTTGTTGGTGCGGCCCTCGACGTGCGCCAGGCGGATGCGCTCCCAGCCGCACTCCCGGGCGATGTTCATCGTCCATCGCCCCTCCCCTTCCCAGGGAGGCCAGATCGGGGAGGCCTCCTCGATCTCCTCGCGCATCCTGCGGCGCGCCGAAGGATCGCGCAGGCGTTCCAGGAACGCCTTCACCCCGCCCTCGAGGGACCAGGGCGGATAGAGCGCCAGCATCGTCGTGCAGACACCCGTGTACGGGATCACGTCGCCGGACAGGGCGACGCCTTCGGCCGCGAAAGATCCGTGCAGCCGCAGCACCTCCTCGGTGCCGCTCCAGGCGCGCGGGCCGACCGTCTCCACGTGGGAGTGGTGCACAGGGGCGCCGGCCCGCCGGCCCACCTCGAGGATTTCGCGCACGGCCTGGAGCAGTGTTTCGCGGCTGCTGCCGCGCTGGTGGAAGGCGGCGAATCCTCCCGCGGCGCGGGCCGCGCCGGCGACCGATACGAGCTCGTCGGTGTCGGCGAACTGCCCGGGCGGGTAGATGAGTCCGAAGGAGACGCCGAAGGCGCCCGCCTCGCACGCGCGCCGCACCTCGTCGTCCATGTCGCGCTGCTCCTCCCGGGTCGGTCGGCCGGCCCTCGTCCCCATGGCCGCCACACGCGCCGGTCCGTGGGCCACCAGGGCGGCCACGTTCGGAAGCACGCCCTGCTCCGCCAGGCGGTCGAGGTAGGCCGCCACCGAGTCCCAGCCCCACTCCACGGCATTCGGGGCGATGAACCCGCAGAGGCGTCGCAGCTCGTCAGCGTTGTGGGGCCGTTGCGGCGCGCATCCGATGCCGCAGTTGCCGATGAGCTCCGTCGTGATCCCTTGGCGGATGCGGCCTTCCAGGAGCTCCGCCTGCCGGCGCAAGGGCAGGGCGAGGCACAGGTCGGAGTGTGAGTGCAGGTCGATGAACCCCGGTGCGACGATCCGGCCGGCCGCCTCGAGCCGCGGCACCTCCGGTATCGGGAGCGACGGCTCGACAGCCGCGATCCTGTCGCCGGCGAGACCGACGTCCGCTCGAAACGGGGCCCGGCCGCTGCCGTCAATGACCTCCCCATTGGCGATGATCAGATCCAGCGCGCACCTCCAGGGGGGAATCAGCGACCGCGCGTCGTTCGGGGCCGCGGCATGAAGGTCCGGTACTGATCGATGTTCTGCCGGAGATTGCTGCGTCCCTGTCCGCAATCGGCGCAGCCTTCGTAGGTGCGCTCGTCGTGGCGGTAGCAGCAGTCCATCAGGTTGTACCAGACCCCGTACTTCCAGCAGTAGAAATCGGCGTTCGGTGGCCGGTAGGCACAGCGGATGACCTCGATAGGGCGGCGCGAACGATCGGGGCCGGCCTCGTCCAGCGGCTCCACGGCCCGCATCGCGCCCCGGATGCTCATCTTCCGCTTCAAGGGATCGGTCGCGCTCATTGGCGGCCTATTCTAGCGGAAACCCGGAGGCGCGGCGCGCCTTGCCTCCCCCGGCGCCCGGCGCGGCATTTCTGGTACTGTACGGCCCATGATCGCCGTCGGTCGCCATGCCCTGGTCGCGGTGCTGGCGGCTCTGGCCCTGGCGTGCGGGACCTCCCCCCCTCCCCCGCCCCCCGAGGAGACTGTGAAAGTCCCGGGGGAAGGCACGGTAGTGGTCTACAGCGAGGCGCCGCGCCACCTGGCGGGCCCGGTTCTCAAGACATTCAGCGAGCAGTCGGGCGTCACCGTCGAGGCGCACTATCGCGAGCAGATGGGGGACCGCTTCCTCGGAACTGTGAAAAGCGAGGCCGAGGCCGGACGCGTCGATGTCGTCTGGGCCGCATCGCCGCTCCTGGCGATGGCCCTCGCGCGATCCGGTCTCGCCATCCCCTTCCGGCCGGCGGGGGCGCGTCCGATCCCGGGCCAGTACCGCGACCGAGGCTTCGCCTGGATCGGCTTCGCCGCCAACCCGCGCGTCATCATCTTCAACCAGGACCAGGTCAGCCGCGACGGCGCCCCGAATTCGCTCGACGACCTGGTCGCCGGACCGTGGGCCGGGAAGGCCGCCCTGGCGCGCATCACCGAGGGCCCGACCGCCTTCCAGGCCGCGGCCCTGTTCGCGCGACGGGGGGACGGGAAGGCGCGGCCGTTCTTCGACCAGTTGCTCGCCGCCGGCAACCGCATCGTCGGCAGCGAGATGGAGGTGCGGCGGCTCGTCGCTTCGGGCGAGGTGGCGTGGGGGGTCATCGATCTCGATCTGGCGATCTGCGCCAAACGCCAGGCGGAGCCGGTGCACATTCTCTTCCCCGATCTGATGGGGATCGGCGCCGTCGTCGTCCCGCACGCCGCCGTGCTGGTCCGCGGGGCGCCGCACCAGGACCAGGCCAGGGGGCTGATCGGCTATCTGTTCGCCACCGAAACGGCCTGGTTGGTCGGCCAGAACGACTGCGCGCTGCTGAGCCTGCTGCCGATTGCGCAGATGGGGATCTCGAAGCCGGAGTGGGTGCCGCTTCTCGGGGCCATCAACGTCATGCCGGTCGACAACCAGCAGGCCTACGACGCCTACCTCCGCAACGCCGCCTACTTCGCATCCTGGGGCGGAGGATCGACCGGTCCTTGACGCGGACGACCGGGTTCTGACGCGGCGCATTCGCGGGAAACCCTTGTCCCGCCTGGATTTTCCGTTGCAGCCTCATCCGTTGGGTGGTATAAGATAGGCGGCGCGATGGGCCTTCAGGCTCGACCCCGCCCGCCACGACCGAGATGAGCACCACACTTCCGGCCGGCCCGCCACGGCCTCCGACTCCGCCCACCCGCAAGTTCCGCGTCCTGATCGTGGACGACGACCCGGATAGCGTCGATCTCCTGGGGCGCTGGCTGACGATGGAGGGTTACGACATCCTCTCAGCGAAGACCGGGGCCGAGGCGCTGCAGGCCATCGGCTCGGCGCACCCCGATCTGGTGCTTCTGGATCTCCTGATTCCCCCGCCGGACGGTCTCGCGGTGATCCGGGCCGTCAAGCGGGACCGCGACATGTCCACGACCCCCATCGTCGTCATGACCGTCAAACGCGACGTGACCAGCAAGATCGAGGCGCTGAAGACCGGGGCCGACGACTTCATCGTCAAACCGTTCCACTTCGACGAGCTGGACGCCGTGCTGCGGTCGTCGCTCAAGAAGCGCTACCTCTACACCTCGCTCGAGCGCGCCAACCGGCAGCTCCGGGACGCCAACGAGAAGCTCCTGAAACTGTCGGTGACCGACGACCGGACCAGCCTGCACAACGACCGCTACCTCAAGCGCCGGCTGAGCGAGGAGTTCAAGCGCGCCCGTCGCTACGACATGCCGCTGTCGGTCATGATGCTCGACCTGGACCACTTCAAGCAGGTCAACGACAAGTACGGGCACGACTGCGGCGACCAGGTGCTCGCAGAATTCGCGCGCGTCCTGGTCGACAACGCGCGCGAGATCGACATCGTCGGGCGCTACGGCGGGGAGGAGTTCCTGATCGTCCTCCCGAACACCGACGCCATCCGGGCGGCCGTCGTGGCGGAGCGGATCCGCAAGGCGGCCGAAGAGCACGTCTACCGCTACAAGGAGTTCCTGGTGCGCATCACTGTCAGCATCGGCCTGGCGTCGGTCCCGGCCAACCAGGCGGTGCGCACCGACGCCGACCTGCTGCGCGCCGCCGACGAGGCCCTGTTCCGCGCCAAGCAGTCGACCCGCAACAAGGTCATCCTCGACCGCGCCTCCATCCCCGGGGACATCCTCGAGGGCGATCTGTCGACGATCTTCAAGGCGTCGTACGAGGACGTCACCGCCCCGCCCCCCGAGGGAGAGGACGTTTAGCGTTCCGGCCTGATAAGGAAGGTCCTCCTTACGGGGGGCGGCAATCGTCGCGATCGAGATTCCCGAACTTTTCACTTGACGCCCCCCCCCCGCGCCGTATAAAGGGCTCACTTTTCGCCTTCAAACAACAGATCGGAGCTGTAGGGGGTCTGCAGCGTGGCCGCAGATTGACATGATCAGCTCGACAGCAGCGCCACTTCCCGATCCCCCCGAAGGGGTGACTCGCGCACATTCAACCCGATGACCGGCCCTCGCCGAGGGCCTTGACCTTCTTGGCGTTCGCTTTGCCGGATTCCGACGTTTTTCTGAATTGAGTGCGGAGACTGGAGGAGGCCTGCCATGCGCTTCGGAACGCTGACCGTCGGCTCGCTCGTGTTCGTGATATCGGCACTCACCACGGGCGGGCCCGTTCTCGCCGCCCCGCCGCCCAACGACGACATCGCCAACGCCATGGTCATCGGCGCGTTGCCGTTCAGTCACACGGCCGGCACCGGTGAGGCGACAGTGGAGGCCGGCGAAGCGACGACATGCTCTGGTCTGATCTTCAGCCGAACGGTCTGGTACAAGTACACCCCTGCGGCCGCCGTCCGGGTTGTTGTTTCCAGCTTCGGAGGAGGGTTTACCAACCCAACGCAGATAGCGGTCTATACTCAGGACCCGCTTTCAGGCTTCCCGGCCGCCTATTGCGACGCGCCGTCCCAGCCCTCCTCTTGCATCTCCGTCGCTGAGAATTACGCTAACCTGGTGCTCGACCTGGCTGCGGGACAGGCCTACTATTTCCAGCTCACCAACTTCGTTTATGACATAACGCGTCTCCACTTGATAGTTGCACTACCGCCTCCCGCCAACGACGACTGCGATCAGGCCAGTGTGATCGAGATGAGCCCCTTCAGCCAAGCCGCCTACACGTACTCGGCTACGGTGGCCGCGGACGACCCCAACATCTGCGGCTTCCCGGCTCAGAATGCGACGGTCTGGTATGCGTTCACGCCGCTCGCAGACACCGTCGCCGAAGTTTCGGCCTTTGGTCTGTATCCGATAGGAATCACGGTTCTTACCGGAACATGTGGCGCCCTGACGACCGTCGGGTGCGGGAATTGCGGGGTGACACCCGTACTCACCGGAGGCCAGACGTACTACTTCATGGTGCAGGCGGCAGAACCGGTCCTTTTCAATGCCGGCAGTTTTATGACCATCAGCTTGCGCGGGGGACCGCCGCCGCGCCCGGCGGTCAAGGTCTTCGGCCAGCCCGACCCTTTCACCGCGGTGGCGAATAACGGGGGGCGGAGCGCCAGCAGCCTCAGTGGCCCCACCGGGGTCGCCGTGGACGCCTCCGGCGATCGTCTCTACGTCGCTGACCGCGGCGGCCTCACTCCCGCCACCGCCAACAACCGTATCCTTGAATACCAGGACCCGGTGACGGGAGACACGGTTGCGGACCTGGTCATCGGTCAGCCGGATGATGAGAATGATTTCGACAGCGGGACGGCCAACTGGGAGGGAATCAGCCGCCGCACCCTCAACCGCCCGACGGAAGTCGCTCTCGACCCCGAGGGCAACCTCTACGTTGCGGATCTCATTAACAACAGGGTGCTGCGCTACCACAGCCCACTCACTACGGGTGCCATGGCGGATCTCGTCCTCGGCCAGCCCGATGAATTCACTGGTACTCAAAACACTGGAGGCCGGAGCGAGTTCACCCTCGCTCTACCCTCGGGGGTGGCGGTGGGCGCCGACGGCAGCCTCTACGTCGGCGAATTCTCCAATAGCCGGGCCGTGAGATACAACGCTCCCCTTTTCAGCTTCGACGCGGCCGATCTGGTGCTTGGAGAGCCGAACTTCACGACTCCCTTCACTCCAGGTACAAGCGCCAAAAGCCTGGGCGCAACGACGGACGTCATGCTCGATCAGACCGGGAACCTCTTTGTGAGCGATATCACGACTGGCAGGGTTCTCAAGTTCAGCCCTCCCCGGACGATGAACGAACCCTCGGCGGACCTGGTCATCGGCCAACCGGACTTCACCACACTCCGTGACCCTGGCTGCTTCAGCGGGTTCGGCGTCTCCGCGAGTACGCTCTGCGATCCGCGCGGGCTCGCGATCGACTGCGCCGGCAACCTCTACGTGGCGGATTTAGCAAACAACAGGGTGCTGATCTACAAGGATCCACTGACCACCGACACAGTGGCCGATGAGGTCCTCGGACAGTACAATTTCACGACCATCACCAGCAACTGGCAAGGAGTCAGCGCCCGCACCTTCAGTCAGCCGCGGGGAGTGGCCGTGGACGAAGCGGGCACCCTCTTCGTTGCCGATGCCGCCAACCATCGAGTGCTGATGTTCGAGGCTTTCAACGGGGGGGATTTGGACTTTGATGACCTCGATGGTCCTCAGGACGCCTGCCCCTGCGAGGCACCGTCCATGAGCCTCGACGCGGATCAGAACGGCTGCACGGACAGCCTCGCGGGCCTTCGGACGATCGTCGAGGGCCTGACAATCGCCTCGCAGGTCAAGAACGGCCTCCTGGGAAAGCTGGACGAGGCCCAGAAGGCCCTCGACCGGAACAACACGCGGGTGGCGATCAACAAGCTCCAGGCCTTCATCGACCAGGTGGAGGGACAGCGCGGCCAGGGGATCAGCGAGTCGGACGCCGACTTGCTCGTGGCTTACGCCAACAACCTGATAGCGATCATCAACGCATCGGCTTGATCTCGTAGCCAGATGTAGCCGGCCCCACGCGCTAGCTGGCGCGGGGCCGGCCGCTTCCCTTGATCCTGGCGCCCCGGCTTCCTATGTTGACCTCGCCCTCCGCCGGCCGGGGAGCGGTTCCGCCAGCCGGTCCCGGAGGGCCGAGGAGGGACCATGGGCGGCTTTCTGAAGCGGGTCGTGCTGGGAATCCTCGGGGTCGCCCTGACCCTGGGATTCTGGACGGTCAAGGGGTGGTTCACCGGCGAGGCCGGCGCCACCAGCGCGCACATCCCCGAAAAAGTCTGGGACGGTGGCGGCGGGACGGTTTTCATCGAGGTCGAGACGACGGACACGGCCCGAGTCTCGGCCACGTTCGAGTCGAACGTCCCGATGGACGACGAGGAACACGAGTATCTGGAGACCTGGGAAAGGATCGAGCCCGGCGAGCGCACCTACAAGATCGAGGTCCCGGCGAACGTCTCCGGAACGGCGGAGGTCTGCGCCGACGTGCCGAAGGTTGGATCGCGTGCCCGGATCGCCTTGCAGGTCGACGGCAGCACCATGGCCGAAGACAGCGCCACTCTCACCGAGCCCTTGAAGCCTGGCTATGCTTTCTGCGCACAGATCCAACTGGTGGACTACGCCACTGGGGCTCCGGGCGAGGACTAGAAGCGCTCCGCCAGCAGCCGCACGAGGTCACCGAGGGCCTTGAGATCGCGCTCGTCGATCACCTCGACGGGCGAGTGGGAGTGGACGCCCGGCCACGAGAGAGCCAGGCTTCGGGCGCCGGACGCGGAGAAGACCGACGCGTCGTTGCCCCCCCGCGTCAGGCCCACCTGCACTTTCAGGCCGGCATCCCTCGCCAGCTTCAGGACGCGGTCGACGAGGGCCCGGTCGGTGATCTGGCTGCTGTCGATGGCGCGGATGACCGGCCCCTCGCCGAGGACGGTGTGCGCGAACGCCGGCCGCTCGAGCGGCGTGTCGGAGGAGACGAAGGTGTCCACGGCGACGACCAGCGCCGGGCGGAGCCGCTCCGCGAGGCCCCTGGCCCCGACGAGACCGACCTCCTCCTGCACCGAGAAGGCGAACGTGACCCGCCGCTTCAGCCGCCCCGGATCGATCCGCCGCATCGCCAGGAGCAGCGCCGTGCAGCCGGCGCGGTCGTCCACGGCCCGGCCGGCGGCCTTGGTGCCCGAGAGACGAAGGAGCTCCTTCGGGATGATCACCGGATCGCCCGGAGCGATGCCGAGGGACTCGGCCGTCTTCCGGTCGCGCGCGCCGACGTCGACACGCGCCAGGGCGGACGAAAAGTCGTCCGGCACGGTCCCGCCCTCCTCGCCCCGCGGCGGAACGACGCCGCCACGGTCCCCCGCCGCAGAACGCACCAGCACCACCTGTCCCTCGTAGAGCGAGTCGAAGAAGCCCCCGACCCGGCGGACCTCCAGAAGGCCGTCCTCCCGGATCGTCGTGACCGCATAGCCGGTCTCGTCCATGTGGGCGATGAACAGCAGGTCGGGCGACGGCGCTCTGGGCCCCACGCTCACGAGCAGGTTGCCCTGCGAGTCAATCTCGGGCTCGGCCCAGACCGGAAGGAGGGCCCGGATCGCGTCCCGGACCTTCTCTTCCCGTCCCGACAGACCGGGGACCTCGACCAGGGTCTTGAGAATCGCGAACGGCCCTTCATCGGCGGCCCGTCCGCGGCGCGCGGTTTCCTCGGCGGTGAGCGCCGGGGCGGGGCCCTGGAAGGAGGCGGCGGCCAGGGCCGCCGCCACAGCCAGGGTCGCCCGGATTGGCGCGCGATCCGATGACCACCGACGCTGTGTCACGGCGCTTGCTCCACGACCGTCTTGAGGATGCGTGACAGCGCCGAAAGGTCACGCGGGTCTGCGACCTGCCCCGGCGAGCCGGAATAGAGGATCGGCGCGCCGATCAGGGCGACCCGCGCCGGCGCGGCGAATGCGGCCGCCTCCGGCGTGCCGGGACTCACCAGGAGCTGCAGGGGGATCGACATCCGCCCGGCCGCCATCGACAGGCGGCCGAACAGGTCGGTCGAAAGGCGGTTTCCCGCCGACGGCACGGCGATGGCCGGCCCTCCCGCCGGGAGCGCGTCTTTCGGGCCCGTGCTGTGCGCCTCGTGGGCCGAGGGCAGGTCGATGACGACGACCTCATCCGGGATCAGGCGCGAGGCCAGGCGCTGCGCTCCGCGCCCGTCAGCGAGACCCTGCGCCGAGAAGGCGACGGTCAGCGTCCCCTGCACTTTGACCGGTTCGAGCCGTCCCAGCAGATCGAGGAGCGTCGCGCAGCCGGCCCGGTTGTCGAGAGCCGGCCCGGCCAGCAGGCCGCCAGCCAGATCGACGACGCGCCGGCCGATGACCACCGGATCGAGAAGCGACACCCCCGCGCCCGCGGCCTCCTGCGCCGTGCGGGCGCCGACATCGATCAGCAGGTTCTCGTCGAGGGCCGCCGTCCGGAGCGGTGAATCGCTGCCGCGCCACAGATGCGTCGAGGGGACGACCGCGACGCCCCCCACGCTGCCACCGCGCGCGCCGACGACGAGCGGCTGGCCGACGTGATACTGGTCGAACAGCGGCGGCAGGGGCACGCGCGCCAGGCGCTGGACGCGCAGGTAGCCGTCCTCCCGGATCTGTGACACGACGTATCCCGCCTCGTCCATGTGCGCCAGAAGCAGCCAGTGCGGCTTCCCCGATCCGACCGTGACGGTGAGGTTGCCGAGGTTGTCCTCGACGGGGTCGGCCCAGGTCGGAAGGGAGGCACGGATGGCTGCGCGGACCGGGGCTTCGTACCCGGAGGCGCCGGTGGTCAGGGCGAGCCGGCGAAGGACCTCGGTCAGTGCGGCATTGCCGGCGTCGGCGACGCCGTCGGACAGAAGGAGCGCGGCAACGGCCGCGGCGGCGACGTGGGGCGTGCGCATGGGGCGGATGATACACTTGCTGCCCGGTTCCGAAGGAGGGGTCACCGATGGCGCACGATCGGAAGAGCGGGGGCAGATCCCGCCGCCGACCCCGGGCGGCGCCCATCCGCCGGTTCCTGCTGCGGTCCGCGCTGGCGCTGACGCTGGTTCTGGCCGGAGCCCTCAGCATCGCCTTCATCGACGCCAACTGGCGGTTCGCCCGGCGCGGATCCGCCGCGCCGGTCCGTCTTTACTCGGCGCCCTTCCTCCTTCGAGACGGGGTGGCCGTGAGCCCGGCGGACCTCGCCGAGCGACTGGCCCGCCTCGGCTATCGGAAGATCGAGGGCCGGCCGCGCACACCAGGCGAGTATTCCCAGCGTTTCCGCTCGTTCGAGATCGCCCTGAACCGCTTCGACTACCCCGAGGGCGCGGTCGAACCGATGACGGTGAAGGTGCGGGTCGCCTCCGGCCACGTCTCCGATCTCGAGGACGCGGTGTCGGCAAGAAACATCGAGTCGGTTCGCATCGAGCCGGAGCCGCTCGGGGTCCTGTCGGGCGACGCGCACGAGGATCGCATCCCGGTGTCCTTGGGCGAGCTGCCCCGTGTCCTCAAGGAGGCGGTCATCGCCGTCGAGGACCGGCGCTTCCTGCGCCACCCCGGCGTGGACCTCAAGGGCGTCCTGCGCGCCCTGTTCGCCAATCTCAAGAGCGGCGAGGTGGTACAGGGAGGAAGCACGATCACGCAGCAATTGGCCAAGAACCTCTACAAGGGACACGAGACCCGCACGGTCCCGCGCAAGCTCTGGGAGACCCTCGCCGCGCTGAGCCTCGAGATCGCCCACTCCAAGGACGAGATCCTGGAGCGCTATCTCAACGAAGTCTACCTGGCGCAGCGGGGCCCGTTCGCGATTCTCGGCGTCGGCGCCGCGGCGCGGCACTACTTCGGCAAGGAGGCGCGATATCTCGACCTGCCGGAGTCGGCGTTCCTGGCCGGCCTCATCCAGTCACCGGGCCGTTATCACCCGTACCGCAACCCCACTGCGGCCCGCGAGCGCCGCGACCTGGTCCTGGGGCTGATGCGACAGGAAGGCCTGATTCGCGACAAGGAGTACCGCGCCGCCGTGGAAGCGCCGCTCCGGCTCCGGCCCGAGCCGTCCCACGATCCGCGCCAGGCACCCTATTTCGCGGACTACATCCACGAGGTGCTGCGCCAGGAGGGCGTGCCGGCAGGCGTCTCCGCGGCCGGCCTGCGGGTCTTCACGACGCTGGACCCGCTGCTCCAGGCGCGCGCCGAGGCCAGCCTGGAGGCGCGCCTGAAGTCGTACGAGCGCGGCTACAAGCATCTGCGCCGCCTGCCGGGTGGCGGCCTGCAGGGCGCCATCGTCGCCCTCCGGCCGTCGGACGGCGCGATCCTGGCGATGGTCGGGGGACGGGACTATCAGCAAAGCCAGTTCAACCGCGCCGTCCAGGCCAGGCGCCAGCCGGGCTCGCTGTTCAAGCCGTTCGTCTACCTCGCCGGCTTCCGCGAGGCGCAGGAGGCCGGCGACAGCCGCTTCACCGCCGCGACCGTGCTCGACGACTCGCCGATAGAAATGCAGGTCGCCGGCAAGACCTGGACGCCGCACAACTTCGACGAGGAGTTCCGCGGCCCGGTGACGGCCCGTGAGGCGCTGGCCAACAGCCTGAACATCCCCACGATCCGGGCGGCGGAGAGCATCGGTCTCCAGGAGGTCGTGCGGACGGCGAGGCGCTGCGGCATCGAGGGGGAGATGCAGCCGGTGCCGTCACTGGCCCTCGGCACCTTCGAGGTCTCGCCGCTCGAGATCGCCTCGGCCTTCGGCACGTTTGCGACCCTCGGCGAGCGCGTGGAGCCGCGTCCCATCAGCGCCATCGCCGGCGGCAAGGGGGCGACCCGCTCGACGGCGAAGGGCGCACGGTCCGCCACGACGCCGCAGGCGGCCTATCTGACGCTCGACCTGATGCGGGATGTCCTGCGCTACGGCACGGGCGCTTCGGTCTCGGGGTACGGGATCGAGGCGGACCTCGCCGGCAAAACGGGGACCACCGACGACGCCCGTGATGCCTGGTTCGTCGGCTTCAGCCCCGAGCTTCTGGCCCTCGTCTGGGTGGGGTTCGACAACAACCGGCCTCTGAGGCTCGGCGGGTCGACACTGGCCCTGCCGATCTGGGGCGATTTCATGGCGCGCGCGGGCCTCGATCAAGACCTGCGCTGGGAGGAGCCGGAGGGGATCGTGCGCGCCGAAGTCGACCCGACGACCGGCCAGCTCGCCGGCTGGCGCTGCCCCGAAGCGATCGAGGAAATGTTCATCGAGGGGACGGAGCCGGACGAGCCGTGTGAGCACGGCGCCGGATTCACCTCCTGGGCCAAGCGCCTGTTCGGCTGGCTCCGCCGGGAGCCCTGAGCGAGGCCACGGGATCGGCCGCTCGAGCCGTCAGGGAACGTCGACGACGGCCCTTCCCGACCCGGCGTTTCCGGCCGCGTCCACCGTGCGCACGACCACGCTGTGCTCTCCGGAGGCGGGGAG
>Ga0247727_10003908_pt1 | contig 32400 bp, 28 predicted proteins | sample WisWelCaveWW1625_FD_202498 | JGI IMG/M metagenome (GOLD analysis project Ga0247727, IMG submission 202498) | Biofilm microbial communities from Wishing Well Cave, Virginia, United States - WW16-25 | ecosystem: Environmental > Aquatic > Deep subsurface > Groundwater > Cave microbial mat | place...
CGTGGCCGAACGACACGTCGAGGTTCGCCTTGTCTTTGATGGTGACGACTTTGCGAAGCGGCGAGGTGGTAACGCTGACGCGGCCCGGCGGGGTAAAATCTTTGCCGCCTTGCCAATCGCCGAAGGCCTGATTGAAAAGGCGCTCGGCGTCGTTCTCATCGAGATCGCCAACCCCCACCAGCGTCAGCGAGTTGCCGCCGAAAGTTTCTGCCCAGAACTTTTTCACGTCGTCGAGCGTGGTTTGCTCGGTTTGCTGAATCAAGTCCTGCGTCTGCGGCTCATAATACGGATGCCCTTTGGGGAAGACATTACGGGCAAGCTCGTTGCCCGCTTGCAGGCCGGTGTTTTCAAGCTGGCGCTGCAAGCGCGCGACCTGCTGCTTTTTGAGCTTGTCAAGCTCTTCGGCGTCAAAGCGCGGCTCGCGCAGCATCTGCCGCATGAGATCGATCACCACCGGAAAATCTTTTTTCAGGCAGCGCCCGCTGATGCCAACATCGAACGTGCCGGCGCCGGCGTTGAGTTGCGCGCCCACCTCCTCCAGCTTTTCGGCGAACTGAAATTTGTCGAGCTGCTTGGTGCCCAGGCTAAGCATTTGCGCCGTGAGCGAGGCCAGCATGTCGTTGTTTGCCGGATTGAAAACAGTGCCGGCCCTGAACGCGCCACGAAAACTGACGACTTGCTCCACCGTGGTTTTCAGCGTCAAGGCCATTGCGCCATTTGCGAGCGTTCTGCGTTTGATGCGATCCTTGAACATCGCCGCAACCGCTCCTGCTGCGAGAGGATTATTTTCCAACCAGCGCTGCAAATCGTTTGGATCGCGATAATGATGAGGCTGCAGGCTCACGGCCATTGGCGCTGGTTTGTCAGGATTGTAGCTGGTTGATTGCACATCCGGCGGCAGCGGAATGAAATAGCCAACGGTGCGATTCATTCTATCGAGATACGTCTTGGCGACGCGCTGCACCTCGGCGACGGTGATCTTGTTGACGTTGTCGAGATAGGTCACGTAATATTCCCAATTCGCCGAGGCGATGGCCTCGTTCAATCGGCCCGCGTAAGCAAACGTGCCGTCACGGTCGTAGGCAATGCGCGCGACGACTTTGCCCTTGGCGATTTCCAATTCTTTTTCAGTAATGCCGTTGTCGATGATGCCCTGCATTTCCGCAAGAATGGTAGCTTCGACGGTTTTATGATCAACCCCCGGCACGATAGTGGCGCGAGTCAACAGCATGAATGGGTCGCGAAATTGATAAGAGGAGCAGCTTTGATTGATGGCGAGATTTTTATCTATGAGCGATTTATAAAGCCGCGAAGTCTTTCCGGAGCTGAGCACTGAGGCCAGCACATCGAGCGAATAGGTGTCGGCGTGAGTCGCTTGCGGCGCTTTGTGGCCAATCATCACCGCGCCCAATTGCCCGGCGCGATTCACTTCGAAGCGCACCTCGCCTTGCTGCGGCGGTTCGGTGGTGTACACAACTGGAAGTGGCGCCGGCGCTTTGGCAATCGGCCCGAAGTATTTTTTCAGCAGCGCAAAGACCTGCTCATCGTCGAAGCTGCCGATGACGACGGCAACGGCGTTGTCGGGATAATAAAATGTGTTGTAAAATTCTTTGAGTCGCTCGGTCGAGACGCCTTCGATGTCGGCGCGCCAGCCGATGGTGGAATGATGATACGGATGCGCCATGTAGCCGTGCGCCAAAATGCGATCTTCGAGCACGTTCTCAGGATCATTCTCGCCACGGTCGAATTCGTTGCGGACCACGGTCATCTCCGGCTGGCGGTCTTCGTCGCGAATCATCGAGTTGCGCATGCGGTCAGACTCGATGTGCATCGCCAATTCCAGATGCTCGCGCGACACCAGCTCGAAATAATTGGTTCGATCAAACCAGGTCGTCGCATTCAAAAACGCGCCGACGTGTTCCAGCACCGCGGCGATTTGAGTGCCTTTTTCTTTATTGAAAGTTGGCGTGCCCTTGAACATCATGTGCTCTAACAAATGCGTCGCGCCGGTGTGACCGACCGCCTCATTGCGCGAGCCGACGAGATAAGTCACCATAAAAGTGACCACCGGCGCAGAGCCATCGTGACGCAACAGAATGCGCAGGTCGTTGCTATCGAGCTTGTATTCGGAAATGCCGCCGAGTTCTTTTATAAAGGTAAAGCCCAGCGGGGCTTTGGGGGTGTTCGCGTTTCCAGCCATGCAAGTCTCCATTTTGAATGAGAGCAAAAGTCGGGAAATTGGAGGAGAAATGCAAGTGAGGAGATTGAGAAAGTTGGGAAACGGAACACACATCGTATCCCCCTGCTGATCCATGGGAAGACCGGGAGAGAAGAAGTGACCAGATGGTGCCAGCTCCACCTGCGGGAAGGACTCCGTTCGCTACGCTCACTCCGTCCTTCCCGCAAAACAAAAAATCGCCGCCGGTCATCTGCGAAATCTTAACATTTCGCTTGGAAGTGCTCAGTTTACGTGCGAGATTTGTTTGCCAAAACAATCTCAGGAGCACTTCCAAGCGATGAACCCTATTGCCTATTTCAACATGATGCGACAAAGCAAAGACCCAAGATACCTTCGCCTCGAACTGGTGCGCTACGCGACCGAACATGGCGTCAAGCCGGCGGCTCGCGCTTTCCAGACCACACCCAAGACCGTCCGCAAGTGGCTGAAGCGCCACAAGCCGGGAACTTTCGACGGCCTTCAGGAGCACAGCCGCGCCCCGCACCATCAACCGAACACCGTAACCGCCGAGCAGCGTCAGCGAGTGCTCGATCTTAAATGCCAACTGCCCACCTGGGGCGCTCAACGTCTCAAGCGCGATTACGATCTGCCCATCAGTGAAAAAGCGATTCTCAAAATCTACCGCGAAGAAGATGAAGCCAACCCCAAACGACGGAAGTCTCAAACCAAGCAGGATTTGCGCGCCGTCAAGGCAGGCTGGCGTCTGTTTGAGCAAATCTGCATCGATACCAAAGACCTCAACGACATCCCCGAGTTCTGGACGCCCGCCCGCCTCCTGCAACTGCCGATCGTCCAATACACCGCGCGCGATGTCGTCAGTGGCTTGCAGTTCATTGCTTACGCTCAAGAACGCTCGCTGATCTGCGCTACGCTCTTCGCGGCCATCCCGCTCAAGCACTTACAGCGCTGCGGCGTTTCCTTGGAGAACTGCCGCATTCAAACCGACAATGGCAGTGAGTTCATCGGCGCTTGGAATGCCGCAACCGACAGTTCCTTCACCCGCGCCGTGCAGGCCATCGATGGCCTCAAGCATGTTACCATTCCTCCAGGAGCGCACACTTGGCAGGCCGATGTGGAAACCGTGCATGCCCTCATCGAAAACGAGTTCTACAGGGTCGAGTCGTTTACCTCGCGCCGCGACTTCATCAACAAAGCCGCGGCTTATACACTCTGGTTCAATGTCGCACGAACCAACAGTTACAAAAATCATAAAACGCCGTGGCAGATCATCGCCGAGCGAACCTCAAAGATCAATCCGTCGGTCATTGCCCTGCCGCCAATATTTCTCGACACCCTCTGGCCAAAAAATCTTGACTCTATCTCAAAAAGGGGGTACGATGTCGTTCCTCTTCCCTGGAGATTGAGAAAGTGAATTTGTGGATGAGACAAAAGGTTATCCGCTTAATCCGCTAAATCAGCTTACCAGTTTTGTAAGCGGAATGAAGCTCCCCGACGCAAGCGTCGGGGTATCAAGTGGTGTATTGTCTATTGTAAACGACGCAAGCGTCGGGGAATTGAACCCGAACAAGATTAAACGGATTGAGCGGAAAAATTATTAAGAATGACGATGACCTGCAATCCCATTTGCGCCACGGCTTCCACAAGTTCGCTCAAAAGCTTCTCTTCAAAAGACATACCGCCCATCCTCGCGCCGCTTGAGGAACATGAGCTGCATGCCCTCCTTTGGTGAGCGCAACGGCGCGGCAATGATCAAATCCGACTTCACTCGTTGCTTCCGCAGCTTTGGCGAACAATGGGTATCTTAATCAGCAAGTTACGATTTTATTCAACAAGAATATGAACCCGCGACAGGCTGGGAATTGCGGAAATGGCTAACGGTGACGGCATGGATGCTTGCCTCGCAGAAAAAACAACCGAAACAGATTTGAACCCCGAAATTCTTCCCAACCAATCTCATTCGAAAGAGTCGCCCTCTCTTGAATTGTCCATCGTCATGCCCTGCTTGAACGAAGCAGACTCTCTCGAATCGTGCATCAAGAAAGCTCAAACGTTTTTGGGCACGCATGTGATCGCCGGCGAAATCATCGTTGCGGACAATGGCAGCACCGACGGCTCGCAAGGCATTGCAAGAAGATTAGGTGCGCGTGTGGTTGATGTTGAAGCGCGAGGTTATGGCAGCGCGCTCACGGGCGGTTTTGCGGCGGCGCGCGGGAAGTACGTCATCATGGGTGATGCGGATGACAGCTACGACTTCTCTGCGTTGCTGCCATTCTTAGCCAAGCTCCGCGAAGGCTACGACTTAGTGGTGGGCAATCGTTTCAAAGGCAGCATCAAGCCCGGCGCCATGCCGGTGTTGCACAGATATCTTGGCAATCCGGTGTTGACGGCACTCGGGCGGTTGTTCTTTCGGAGTCCTGCCGGAGATTTTCACTGCGGACTTCGCGGGTTCAGCAGAGCAGCGGTGATGAAAATGGATCTGCGAACCAAGGGAATGGAATTCGCGAGTGAGATGATTTTGAAAGCGACCCTCCTCGGTATGCGCATCACCGAAGTGCCGACGACTCTTTCACCCGACGGACGCAAACGCCCACCGCATTTGCGCACCTGGCAGGATGGTTGGAGACATTTGCGCTTCATGCTGCTCTACAGCCCACGCTGGCTTTTCTTGTATCCCGGCGCTTTGCTTATGTTCGTTGGATTGGCCATTGGGCTGTGGCTTCTTCCCGGGCCGCGAACCGTCGGCGATGTAACACTCGATGTGCATACGCTGCTCTATGCGGCGCTGGCAGTTTTCATCGGCTTTCAAGCCATCGAGTTCGCCACCTTCACAAAAATTTTTGCGATCACCGAAGGTCTCCTGCCGGAAGATCAGCGGCTTAATAAGCTGTTCAAATATGTAAACCTCGAGCGAGGATTGTTGGTTGGTGGCTTGATCACAATACTTGGCTTTGCCAGCTCTCTTTACGCTCTGAGTGATTGGGGAGCAAGTTCCTTTGGCCCAATGAATCCCGTCAAAACCTTGCGGGTTATTATACCGGCAGTTTTGTTGATTGCACTGGGATGTCAGATTGTCCTTTCTAGTTTTTTCTTAAGCGTGCTTGGGCTTCGCCGAAAGTAAGTGGCGACGGCCGGTTTTCGCACAAGTTAAAACTGAGAACATATCTACTGGTTGCCTTAGTGTCAGTGTCGATTGACACTTGAAAATAACTCGTTTCAAAAAAAGCATAAACTTTTTCCAGTTAAGCGTGAGAGTCGAAGACACAGTATGACCACAAGAGATCGACAAATTGTAGAGGCGGATGAAGTCGCCTTTTTTGCGAAATACTACGAAGACCAAGCCTACAACCCAACGGGATGGAAGCTCCGCCTGCACCGCGAACTGCATTCGCTTCGTCGGGCTTCGAGAACTAGGCGATTGGAACGTGTGTTGAGTGTTGGCTGCGGAGACGGCCAGTTTGAGTTGCTATTAGCACCATTCGCTGAGCACATCACTGCTCTTGACATTTCCCCACAAGCGATAGCGATTGCAAAAGAGAAGGCCAAACAAGCTGGCATCGTGAATGTAGATTTCAAATGTATGTCCCTGTCTGAGCTTGTTTGGGATGAGCAATTTGATACCATTGTCTGTCTGGCTTTCTTACACCACATTAGGGAACCCGACTTACCTGACTTCTTGCGACGAGTGTATGATCATCTTACGCCGGGTGGATTTTTCTATTCGCAAGACCCTAATGTACACGGCGTGTTCAGAAAAATAGGGCGAATCGTGCTTCGTTCAAATTATGACATTTACCATAGCCCGGACGAACGCGAGCTTGATCCAAAAGAGCTAAGGGCTTTGTTACGATTAGCCATGTTTGATTCTGTCCAGATAGGTTACATCGATCTCACACTGATTCCGGCGTTATATGTGTTGGCTAAAAGAGCGGGCTGGCCCCTTTATCTTTGTTTGGGCATCGATTGGCTTTGGTGCCATAGTCCATTTGCTCGTTGGGCAAGCGGATTCACTGCCCTTGCTCTAAAGAAAAAATAGTTCACTATCAATCACGCGCATGGCTTGAGGGAATTTTATCTTTGAATGCTCTATCTTACACCAAGAGTAGTTCGCTCGAGGCAATCGATCAATCTCACAGTCTTTCGACTTCCCCTGAAAAACAAACGGCGCAGAAAGACCTATTGTTGGCGCTTGGAATCGTCCTTCCGCTGATCTTTCAGATACTATTTCTAATTTTAGCAGGAACACGGAACATTAACGTCCTTAGCCCGGATGGAGTCGCTTACTTGCGGATAGCTTCGTACTACACTCAGGGCAAGTTCGAGCTGGCAGTGTCCGGCTACTGGGGCCCATTATTGAGTTGGCTCATGGCTTTATGGCTCCCGCTGGTCGAGAACCCACTGATTGCTGCACGCATTGCCATGGGGCTTTCAGCAGTGGTGTTTTTAGTTGGCAGCATTTTGATCTTTCGGAGCTTTGAAATCCATCCCGCTGCAATATTGTTAGGGGCATTGATTACCGCTGTATCGAGTGCAGCCTGGTCGGTCGAGACCATCACCTCAGATTTGTTGATGAGCGGTCTCATGTGTATTGCTATGAGCCGAATGTTAACGCCACGCTGGCTCGAAAGCCGATCCCTCCAGGCTACCGCGGGCGTGTTCTGGGGAATAGCCTACTTGGCTAAAGCCGTGGCCTTTCCTTTGGCCTTCATCATAAGCGGCGCGATTGCATTGCTTTGGTTGATCGGAAGATGGTGTGATCGAAAGATTATCGCACGAAGCTTGACGACAACACTCGTGGCCTTTCTATCTGTTGCTGGCGTGTGGATTTTTATCCTGTCTTTGAAATATGAAAAAGTAGTCGTCTCAACCAACGGCACGATTAATTACGCTAATGTCGGGCCGGCGAATACGATGCGAGGCCACCCGAGCTTCATGATTTTGCACCAGCCCGAAGCCGGGCGGATCACCTCATGGGAAGACCCGACCAGCATGTCCTATCAACTGTGGTCTCCCTTCGAAAATCTAAAGAATGCTAAACATCAGTTGATCTTGATCTCTTGGAATGTAGAAATGGCCTTCACCCATCTTTTGGAATTTTCCACGCCACAGTTTGGATTGTTCGCAATTATTTTTGGGCTGCTGGTACACACGCCATGGCGCAAGAATCTGAAGGCTGAGCGCTGGCGATGGGCGGGCGTGATCGTCGCCTGCATTGTCGGGATCTACTTGCCGGTTTATGGCGAGGAACAACGCCACTACTATGCGACGTATCCATTTCTTTTTGCGGCCAGTGTTGGGATGGTGACGTGGCTGACACGTGAGTTTCGCGGAAGAATTGCCTGGCCTCATCTCATCGGCTTGGCAGTTGTCACGATCTGTTTTGCCATTCCCGCCTATGCTGCTTTGAAGCGTGCATCCATTCGAACGGCGGAAAAACAACAAGCGGCGTATGCTCGCGATCTAGCGAAGAAACTACAAGTCGCCGGCGTTCACGGATCGATTGCAGGAGGAGGGGAGTGCGGGCTTTACGTTGCCTTCTTCTCCGAACAAACTTGGTTTGGCGATCAGCAAAAACCCACTGCAGAGAGTTTGGAAGCAACGCAAGCTAAACTGGTGATCGTTCCCCGTTATCAATCGTTGAGTGCTGAACTGGATCGACACCCCGCATTTACCAATCTTGATAGCTTGTTGTTTGACCATAATGATGATGCCAAAAAGTTTCCTCTGACAGTTTTTGAAATCGTATCTCATTGAATAACGCTAACACTATTTGACTCTATGGATATCAGCGAAATAAAAATTAGAAAAGATGCCGACGAAGTTATCTCATCCGAGGCTGTGCCGGGGTTGCTGATGAATAGATTGCTATTGGTAGGGATTGCCAGTGCATTTCTCTGCCAGGTGGTTTTGCTCATTCTGGTTGGCTGGCAGAATCGAGATTTACTGAGTCATACTGACGGAATTTTTTACATGCGGATCGCCTCGTATTATGCGATGGGAAACTTTGATTTGGCCATCTCCGGCTATTGGGGCCCGCTTTATAGCTGGCTGATCGTTCCGTTTCTTGGTTTCGTTGAAAAGCCGCTTTATGCGGCACGTATCGTCATGGGGTTATCCGCAGTAGTGTTTTTGTTCGGCTGTGTTTCAATCCTTCGCAATCTAGAACTTCAACCTTGGGGAGTAATTGCTGGTACATGGATTTCTGCTCTTGCTAGTGTTGCTTGGTCGGTAGAATCTAATAACCCAGATTTATTAATGAGTGGACTTATGGGGTTGGCAATTGGACGAGTGCTTTCGCCACGATGGTTAAGAAGTCGATCTACTCAGGTCGTGGCAGGTACGTTATGGGCAACGGCCTATTTTGCAAAAGGTGTTGCATTCCCCTTAGCAATTACTGTTATTTGCGCTCTTGCAGCATTGTGGGGAATAAGTCGTACTGTTGAAAAAAAAATCATCATTCAAAGCACGGCTACTACAATCGCAATATTTCTGATCGTTTCCAGTGTCTGGATTTCAGTACTTTCATTTAAGTATCACCGATTGGTCATATCCACAAGTGGTCGGATTAATCATACTATTGTTGGGCCATCGGATAAGGAAAGATATCATCCTGACTTTTATGCTTTTATTGTGCCCGAAAAAGGCAGAATATCTGTGTGCGAAGACCTGAGTAATATGCCTTATCATTACTGGTCTCCCTTTGATAATCTAGAATATGCAAAGCATCAGATGAAATTGATTTACTTTAATGCTGAAAAAGTAATCAAACATCTTCTGGGGTTTTCATCAATGGGTTTAGGCTTCATTTCGATAATTTTGGGACTAATCATTTGTTATCCATCAAGACAAAACTGGGCAGTACAGCGCTGGCGATGGACAGGAGTGATAGTATTGATACTTTGTGCAATTTATCTGCCGGTCTATGCAGTTGACCAGCGTTACTATTATCCATCCTTCCCTTTTTTAGTTGCGGCTAGTATTGGTCTAGTAGTGTGGTTCACTCCACAATCCCGGCAGGGATTTAACCTGCCGAGACTCATTGGAATTGGCTTTGTTATCATTGGTTTTGTAATTCCAGCTTCTGCTGCTCTTGAGCGTTCATTTGAAATGACAGGAAAAAAACTGATGAGTATCCAAGCTTACGACTTGGCTAAGAAGTTGGAAGCCAAAGGACTTCAAGGAACGGTCGCTGGCGGTAGTACAGAGGGGTTGCACGTTGCTTTTTGTATGAATCAGCCATGGTATGGTAGCGGAGCAAAACCAATAGCTGCAACTTATAAAGGATCGAATGCAAACCTCATTATCATTCATCGCAAGCCGCCGCTGGTCGGTGAACTAGATCATGATTCAGCGTTTGTCAATCTCGATAGTCTGTTATTTGATAGCGCAGAGCAAGCGAACAAATCTCCTTTGAAGGTTTATGAATTGATTCCAGCAAATCCAGATCAACAATAGATGAAATCCTTTCCGCGAATTTTAGTTTTCAGCGGTCGGGTTGGGATGGTGGGGGTCGCCCTCTTGATGCTCATCGCCATCACCCCGCAACAAAAGCTTTGGTGGCTGCTGAATATGACTCCGGCGACCCTCGGCGGAAAAGCGGTTGTCTTCATCAACTTCCCCTTCGTTGCGCATCGTGTGTTGGTGGAGGTTTATTTTTTACACGGACTTTTTATTTTGTTCATGCTTGCACTGACACTTTTTTCATCCACCATTAGAACTTTTCTCATCGCGGCAATCCGGCGGAAGTCATTTGCCTTAGCAGGATTATTGTCGCTGGGCGTTTTTCTTTTTACGCTCGTGCCCCGGCCGCCGGCGATTGGCGGAGAATCCGGCTGGTACGCAACGATGTATCTTTTGGCAAGCTCGCTCAGTATGTACCTGCTGATTATCGGATGCGGGCCTTTTTTGAATGAGCTAAGCCATGGGCAATTTTTTAGAGCGCGGATGATCAGCGCCTGGGAGAGGTTGAAGCATCTTTTTTTGGACACGAGGCCGGCGTTGTTCCTGGGCATTCTGTTCTTTGTCTTCTTCGCGCTCACCAACCTTGCATCTTATTCTCTCTTCGACCACATACCACACACGATGGATAGCATCGCCCAGGTTTTCCACGGGAAAATTTTTGCCGAAGGAATGTTGGCGGCGCCCTCGCCCGCGCATCGGGAGTTCTTCGATCTGATCAATTCAAGAGATCAAACGACGATGATCAACAACGGCAAGTGGTATTCGCAGTTTCCGCCGGGGCATTCATTTCTGCTGATGCTGGGGATTTTGATCAATGTGCCGTGGATCATCAATCCGCTGCTTGGCTCGTTGACTATCGTCTTGCTTTATTTCCTCGGTGTGGAATTGTATGGCGAAACAATTGGACGGCTGTCGGCGGTATTGGGCGCGCTGTCGCCGTTTATTTTTTTTATGTCTTCGGAATTCATGAATCATGCGAGCGCGCTTTTCTTCTTTACGGCGTTCATGCTGTTTTTCGTGAAGACAGTGCGAACGGGAAAAATCATTCACGCTATCGTTGCCGGCGCTGCGCTGGGGATGATTCTGAACATTCGCCCGTTGACGGCTTTTGCATTGGCAATTCCTTTTTGCGGCTATGGCGCATTTCTGCTTGTGAGACGATTCCGAGAGTTGTGGGCGCCGCTACTTGCCATCGTATTGACGGCTCTCGTTTTCGCCGGTATACTTTTTGGGTTCAATGCTTTGACGAACGGCGATCCGTTTCTGTTCGGCTATGAAGTCCTTTACGGGGCGAAGCATAATCCGGGCTTCGGCAATGGCCCGTGGGGCGAGCCGCACACGCCGCTCAAGGGATTGCACCAAACATTGAACGATCTGAACGGCTTGAACAAATTTTTGTTCGAGTGGCCTGTGCCGTCGCTGATTTTTGTGTTTCTCTTGTTTGCTTCGATGACAAAAAATAAATGGGACTATTTGCTGTTGGCGGCGTTCTTGTCGTTGGCGGCGGCGTATTTTTTTTACTGGTTCCAAGAGTGGCGATTCGGCCCGCGCTTTCTCTATGAATCTTCCGCCGCGCTGATTTTGCTGACGGCGCGAGGCATTCAACGCGTTCCGCATCTTCTTCGAGACGTTGGCGGTCTTTCGGTTTCCGTCAGAAAAGTACGCGCTGCGACTTTGGCATTTATTGCCGTCTGCGCTGTCGTCGCCTTCGTTGGCAACATTCCGGCGTTGATTCATCAATACGGTAATGATTTTGGAAATGTAAATGCTGAGGTCTTGAAAGCAGTGGAGGGGCGGGGGATAAGAAGAGCGATTGTTTTCGTGCAGTCAAATTACGGCAGCGTGTTCACGGCAAATTCGCCACGGTTGGACGGCGAGATCATTTATGCGCGAGACCTCGGCGAGAAAAATTATCTGCTCATGAAAGAGTTTCCGGGCTATGCTTATTATCTCGCGGAGGGGAGGGAGGTTCGGGTAATAGAGGCGGAGTAAAAGAGAATCCTGCGCTGCATCATTTTTCGGTATGACTCCACCAGAACAAAGGCGTCATGTTGATGGCGATTGCTTCAATCCCGTTAGGGATGAGATGTTTATAGATGGAGGAGAGCTTTGTTCTTGGAAACTCCGTCAGGAGTGATATGTGCGAATCCTCTCGCATTTACAAATCTCCCGACCATATAACCAACAACATGTCACTCCTTCGGAGTTTTCTAAACAAAAATGATTACGGCTATAAACATCACACTCCTTTCGGAGTTGTCTTTCAAAAAATGACATGCCGCTATGATCACACTCCTCACGGAGCTTGAAAATGGTTTTTCTTCTTTCTATTGCGAACTAAGATTCCCCACTTTGCCAGCGCGATGAACGCACGCACGCCGTCACGCCAGGTGATTTTCTTTCCTTCCTCATAATCGCGACCGGTGTAGATGATGGGTATTTCATAAACTCGATAACCATATCTGAAGAGCTTTACGGTCACTTCGACTTCGAAATCAAACCTGAAAGATTGTATGTCCAGCGCCTTGAGAACATCGGCACGAATGACTTTGAAGCCGGTCTCCATGTCGGTGAGAATGCCGGAGGTGATGACATTGGCGAAAAAGGTGAGAATCTTGTTGCCGATGTAGTGCCAAAACAAAAACACGCGATGCGGTCCTAAAAATCGAGAGCCATAAACCGCATCTGCCCAACCTTGCTCGATGAGTTTGAGCGCACTCGGATAATCTTCGGGATGATATTCTAAGTCGGCGTCTTGGATGATCACGACATTTCCGCGGACTTCCGCTAAGGCGGTTTGAATAGCCCTTCCCTTTCCCTGGTTGCGTTCATGGAAAAGACAAGTGACTATTTTGTTCTCCTCCAGTTTTTCAAGAGCCTCGCGCGTCCCATCGGTCGAGCCATCATCCACGACGATAATTTGTTTATCAAAGGGTACTTTCAATATTCGATCAATGATCTGTCGTATGGTATTTCTTTCGTTGAAAACCGGAATAATGATCGATAAGGTCATCTGGCTATTTCTCGTCTTGACAAGCAATTCACGACGATTAGGCGGCTTATACAACGAAACTCAGAATTAAATTCTGAAAGTAAAAGTCCCCACAGATTGAAGAAACCCACCGATGAAAGACTTTATCCGTGGGGGAAAATGCAAAAACTTTTGCAGTAGATTGCGCGGATTACTCGGGTTATTGAAAAGCGAGAGGAAGTACCGGCAATCGTTGAGAATCACAGAACCACGAATCGCCTTGAGGTGCTGATGGTTTCCGAAATTTTATTGCTCGCGCGGAGTTGCGCCTCATGCTCGCCTTTCTTCAACTGCCACCTTGCGTGAAACGGCGGTCCGACGGTGGCGATGGGTTTGCCGTCAATTAGCCAGGTGACTTTTTCAAAATCGCCATCGACGACGCATTCCAAGAGTAACGTTTGAAACTCCGGGCGCAAGATTGGATCGATTTTAAAAATGTCGCCGTCGTCGGGGAAAGTGATCTGGATGTTGGTCGCTGGATGCTCGTTGCTTGTCGCTCGTTGCTGGCCGCTCTCCGCTCTTTGCTGTTCGCTTTTCGTCCCTCGCTCTTCACTCTTCGCTTCTCGAAGCAGCAGCGGCTGTGCGATACCCTCCGACTTTGCCCACGGTTGATAGAGCGGGGGATAAAGCAAAGCGAGTTGCGAAATCGCTTCCGGACTTTGCATTTCCGCAAAACGGATTTCGTTTCGTGTCGGCGCTTCGATGACGCGATGCCAGCCACATGCCGCAGTTGGTTCTGCGCCGGGGAGAAAATATTCCGTCATCTGGTTGGGACAAAATTTATTTGGCAGGCTACCGGAAATCGTGCAGATCAATTGTGCGATCACGTATTCGGGTTTGGCAATGGGCAGCGGCGGCGTGTCTCGATGCAAAGTGAGCATGATGTCACGAAAAATCGGGCCGGCGCCGCTGACGCCGGAGACTTGCCGCATGGCTTCGCCGTCGAAATTTCCCACCCATACACCGACGGTGTAATCGCTTGTGAAGCCGACGGTCCAGTTGTCGCGAAAATCTTTGGTGGTGCCGGTTTTTACGGCGCAGGGGAAGGGTAAATCGAGCACGCTGCCTTCGCCGAACGCCGGGATGCGCGCCGCATCGTCGCGCAGAATGTCGGCGAGCAGAAAGGAGATTTCACGCGAAAAGACTTGATGCTCAGGAACAGGAGAGAGTGGCGCAAGAGAATTGTCCGTAAACAAGCGAACGTTTTTGACGACGCCGTCGTTTGCCAGCGCGAGATAGGCGCGCGTCAATTCGAGCAGGGAAGTTTCGCCATTGCCGAGCGTCAAGCCGAGACCATAGTGCCGGGCGCTTTTGTTCAGTGAAGTAAATCCCGCGAGCTGCAAGCGCTGCAGCAAGGGATCAGCGCCGAGAGTTTCCATGACGCGCACTGCCGGGACATTGTACGAGCACGCCAGGGCAGTGCGCAGGCGAACCGGGCCGTGAAAGTGGCCGTCATAATTTGTGGGCGTGAAATCTCCGGCGCCGGCCTCAAGCGGCGCGTGAGTTGGGATGTCCGGCAAAATGCTCGCGGCGGTGAAGCCGCGTTCGAAGGCGAGGCCGTAAGTGAACGGCTTAAGCGCCGAGCCGGGTTGGCGCAATGCCAACGCGCCACTGACTTGGCCGTCATGCGCGTCGTCGAAATAATCAGCCGAGCCAACCAACGCGAGAATGTCGCCGGTCTGGTTGTCGATGGCTAATATTGCGCCGTTGGTGACGTTGGCGCGTTCGAGCTGTTTCAAATTTCCAGCGAGAACTTTTTCCATTTGGTTTTGCAGCGAGGCATCGATGGTTAGTCTTACCTCGCGAGATTGCGGCGTCGATGAAAACAGGCTCAACGCCAGATCGCACGCATGTGGCGCGAGAAAGTTTTTCGGCCGCGAGGCGATAGCCAAGACGTCATTGATTGCGGAATTGAATTTTGTGAAGTCGATCACGCCGCTGTTCAGCAGTCCCCGTAAAACACGTTGTTGCCGAGCGCGGGCGCGATCGAGATGGCGAAACGGATCGTATGCCGAGGGCGCTTGCGGCAGGCCCGCGAGCAGCGCCGCCTCGGCCAGCGTTAGATGCGCCGGAGGTTTGTTGAAATAAAGCCGGCTCGCGGCGACGATGCCGAAGGTTTGATTGCCGAAGGGAACGCGATTCAGATAGTGTTCGAGAATTTCCACTTTGTTCAAAGTGTGTTCAAGCCGCAGCGCCAGCCATATTTCCGCGATCTTGCCGAATAGCGAACGCGGCAACGAATAAATTTGCCGGACGAGCTGCTGGCTGATGGTCGAGCCGCCGCTGACGATGCGACCGCTGGAGATGTTTTGATAAGCCGCGCGAACAACCGCCGCCGGATCGACGCCTTTGTGATAGAAGAAATTTCTGTCTTCAGTGTGAATTAAAGAAAGAAGAACGTGCGGCGAGATTTGTTTAAGCTCGATCCATCTGCCGCGTCCATCGTCTGAGGAGAGAACCTCGCGCAGCAACACGCCATGGCGATCGACGAGGCGCAGGGATTCGACATCTGATGAGGCAAGACGCGCTTCGGAGATGGGAACGTGGATACTGAGGCCCAGAAAAATTGAAAGCAGAACAGCGATTATTGCGGCGAGTTGTTTTGCTTTCTTATTGACGCGCATGATAGAATGAGTCTCGCAATTTGAAAGTCGTCTGCCCGAAACTAACGATCTCTCCGCAAAAGTTCAAGGCTTTCGACCGCCACGCGGGTAAATGCAAAAATAGACTTGCACATCGGCACATGCTTTTGTAAGTTCGATTGCCTCAATAAGGAGATCAAGATATGACGAATTCACTCTTAGATCGCGTCGAGATAAATCCTCAAGTTATGTTGGATAAACCGGTGATTAAGGGATCACGAATCACCGTGGAAATAATCTTGAAAAAGTTGTCGCAAGATATTTCAATTTGTGAAAGCAAATCACCTCGTTGATACCGAAGATTGTAAAGACAATGATCACGATGCAGCTCGTTTCACATCAAAAAAATCTACCGGCTTATTACGTTCGGGATATTCCCGTCTACGGCGACATCATTCTGTCGCCGATGGCCGGATTTTCGGATTTGCCTTACCGCCGCATCTGCCGCGAATACGGCTCGGCGATGAGCTACACGGAATTCGTGTCTGTGCACGGCCTTCACGAAAACAATCCAAAATGCACACGCATGTTGGATTTTGATCCGACGGAAAAGCCCATGTCTTTTCAGATTTTTGGAAATGACGTGGATCAAATCGTCGAAGTCGCACAGCGCATCGAACAGTTGGGGCCGAGCATAATCGATTTGAACATGGGCTGCTCGGTGAACAAAGTTGCCGGGCATGGCTGTGGCGCCGCGTTGCTCCGCGAGCCGGAAAAGATCGGGCGCATTTTCAAAAAACTTTCTGCGGCGGTTTCGGTGCCGATCACCGGAAAAATCCGCCTCGGTTGGGACGACAAATCTCGCAACCATGTCGAGGTCGCGAAGACTCTCGAAGACAGCGGCGCTGCGCTGATCGCCGTGCACGGTCGCACCAGAGCGCAAGCGTATAATGGAACGGCAGATTGGGACGCCATCGCCGAAGTCAAGCAGGCGGTCAAGGTTCCGGTGGTTGGCAACGGCGATGTCAAATGCGTTGCGGACATCGACCGCATCAAACGCCACACCGGCTGTGACGCGGTGATGATCGGTCGCGCCGCCATCGGCAATCCCTGGATTTTTATGCGCAAGGATCGCCATGAGGTGAGCTTTGCCGAAAAGGTTGCGATGATTCGACGCCATTTCGAATTGATGCTCGACTATTACGGCGAATATGGTCTTGTGCTGTTCCGAAAACATGTTACGAAATACATCACCGAAGTGCGTGGCGCGGCTGAGATGCGCGGCGGCCTGCTGACTTGCAACACCGCGGAAGATTTTGTCAGCCTGCTCGCCGAATGTGAAGAGCGCGTGTATGAATTGCAGGCTGCATAGGGAGCGTTTCCCCGGATTTCTACCATTCAGTTTTGTTCATCCTTATTTATCTAAACTGCGAAGCGAGCTGTTTGATCGGGGAGGGCTGTGAGGAACGCGGCCCACCGTCTGTCTCGATAAGCTATCGAGCTTTTGATTCACGTTTTGATAAACCTTTTGCCAGAGCTGTGGATTGTCGCTGAAATAGCTCACCGCATCTGCAAGCTGTTCCCGATTGGCGTGATGCGTTTCGAGCACTGAATCAACTCGGGCGCGACGGGCAACGCTATCAAGGCTTACGCTTGCCGGTGCATGATGCGCCGCGCGAGTGGCGACGAGAACCTCCGCATAAATTTCTGCAAAATGTGAGGCATCACGCATCGGGTTTTCATCGACGCTACGACATGCGAAGAAGATACTCACAACAAGTAGATTTCGTGCCACGGCCCTCTTCACGCTCGATCTCGTTTTTATGTTGGGGCGAATATAGAAATTGTTGTTATCAGAAGCAAGATGCAACTATGGGTTTGCATGGGAAACGGAACACACATCGTATCCCCCTGCTGATCCATGGGAAGACCGGGAGAGAAGAAGTGACCAGATGGTGCCAGCTCCACCTGCGGGAAGGACTCCGTTCGCTACGCTCACTCCGTCCTTCCCGCAAAACAAAAAATCGCCGCCGGTCATCTGCGAAATCTTAACATTTCGCTTGGAAGTGCTCAGTTTACGTGCGAGATTTGTTTGCCAAAACAATCTCAGGAGCACTTCCAAGCGATGAACCCTATTGCCTATTTCAACATGATGCGACAAAGCAAAGACCCAAGATACCTTCGCCTCGAACTGGTGCGCTACGCGACCGAACATGGCGTCAAGCCGGCGGCTCGCGCTTTCCAGACCACACCCAAGACCGTCCGCAAGTGGCTGAAGCGCCACAAGCCGGGAACTTTCGACGGCCTTCAGGAGCACAGCCGCGCCCCGCACCATCAACCGAACACCGTAACCGCCGAGCAGCGTCAGCGAGTGCTCGATCTTAAATGCCAACTGCCCACCTGGGGCGCTCAACGTCTCAAGCGCGATTACGATCTGCCCATCAGTGAAAAAGCGATTCTCAAAATCTACCGCGAAGAAGATGAAGCCAACCCCAAACGACGGAAGTCTCAAACCAAGCAGGATTTGCGCGCCGTCAAGGCAGGCTGGCGTCTGTTTGAGCAAATCTGCATCGATACCAAAGACCTCAACGACATCCCCGAGTTCTGGACGCCCGCCCGCCTCCTGCAACTGCCGATCGTCCAATACACCGCGCGCGATGTCGTCAGTGGCTTGCAGTTCATTGCTTACGCTCAAGAACGCTCGCTGATCTGCGCTACGCTCTTCGCGGCCATCCCGCTCAAGCACTTACAGCGCTGCGGCGTTTCCTTGGAGAACTGCCGCATTCAAACCGACAATGGCAGTGAGTTCATCGGCGCTTGGAATGCCGCAACCGACAGTTCCTTCACCCGCGCCGTGCAGGCCATCGATGGCCTCAAGCATGTTACCATTCCTCCAGGAGCGCACACTTGGCAGGCCGATGTGGAAACCGTGCATGCCCTCATCGAAAACGAGTTCTACAGGGTCGAGTCGTTTACCTCGCGCCGCGACTTCATCAACAAAGCCGCGGCTTATACACTCTGGTTCAATGTCGCACGAACCAACAGTTACAAAAATCATAAAACGCCGTGGCAGATCATCGCCGAGCGAACCTCAAAGATCAATCCGTCGGTCATTGCCCTGCCGCCAATATTTCTCGACACCCTCTGGCCAAAAAATCTTGACTCTATCTCAAAAAGGGGGTACGATGTCGTTCCTCTTCCCTCAACTATGGGTTTGCATCTGAAGCCCCTGATCATTTTGGTCTCAACAAACGCTCATCATGAATGATGAGTTGCGGGGTATTGCCTCAGTTACGGGTGGAGTGTAATGTCATTCGAAAGAATCTTTTTGCAAACGTGCACCGTGCTGGCAGCAAAAAGATGTTTCCAACATGACAGGGTTAGTAGTCCACCCATAACTGAGGCATTACGTTGCGGGGTAATGCCTCAGTTATGGGTGGGGTGTAATGTCATTCTGCAAGAATCTTTTCGCAAACTAACAATGTGCTGGCAGCAAAAAGATGTTTACAACATGACATGATTGGTACTCCACCGGTAACTGAGGCATTACGTTGCGGGGGAACTTTCGCTTGACTTTTGAAACGCATTTCGATAAGTTTTTGCGCGATTTTCATAAATAAAAAACCGGGAAGATCAGGGATGTGGCAGCCGCCGGTTCGATTTGTGGGCAGGGTGGTACTCGGCGTCATCGAGGAATCAGGCCGTTTGTTTTTGCTCTTTGGAAGAATCATTGCGCAGAGCCGGTCGGTGCTGCGCGATCGGCGGCTTCTGCTCGAACAGATGGTTCTCATCGGCACGAATTCCCTTCCTTTGGTCGCGGTGATCGCGACATTTACCGGCGCGGTTTCGGCGTGGCAGGCGGCCTATCAGTTCGAGGGGAAGATATCTTTGTCGCTTCTTGGCTCGGCGGTAAGCACGGCGATTTTCATCGAACTGGGGCCAGTGCTGACGGCGGTGATTTTGGCGGGCCGCATCGGCGCTTCGATTGCCGCCGAGTTGGGCACGATGAAAGTCACCGAGCAGATCGATGCGCTGGAAACTTTGGCAATCAATCCCGTTCGCTATCTCGCCATGCCGCGCGTTTATGCCGCAACGCTGATGACGCCCATCCTGACAATCTTCGCAGACTTCATTGCCATGCTCGGCGCGTACCTCGTATCGTACATTCTGCTGGGTTTGTCTACGCATATGTTTTTTGACAGCGCTCAACAGGCGTTTACGTTACGCAGTGTATTTGGCGGATTAGTGAAGGCATTCGTTTTTGGCGCGATCATTTCGACGGTCGGGTGTTACATCGGCTTTCAAACCACCGGTGGCGCCGAAGGCGTTGGACGCGCGACGATTCGCGCCTTCGTTTTGTCGTCTACACTTATTTTGATGAACGATTACATCCTGGCGACGATAATTTTTTGAAGATAGGGATTTGTTAGAGTTCTATTCTCGTTTTCAAACAAGTTGAAACGAATGCTCTTGGAGCAGCCTTGAAATAGCCCACTGATTGAAGAATCCCACTGATAAAGCATTTCATCGGTGGATTTCTTCAATCAGTGGGTAAAATTTCTTGGAAATTTATTCTGATGTTGACCACCTAATCTTTCTGAAGATTCCGTCGAGTGCATTCGTGATTGAAATTAGAAATCTGCAAAAATCATTCAACGGCAAAACGGTTCTTAGAAAAATCGATCTCGACATTCCCAAAAGCAAAACCCAGATCATCATCGGGCGCAGCGGCAGCGGCAAGAGTGTTTTGCTTAAACACATCATTGGTTTGATTCGCCCGGATGCCGGAGAGATTTTTGTAGATGGGGAAGAGATTTGCAGCTTGAGCGATCGCGACCTCTATCGAGTGCGCAAGAAATTCGGCATGTTGTTCCAAAGCGCGGCGCTCTTCGACTCGATGACCGTCGAAGACAATATCTCGTTGGGCGTTCGCGAGCACCGGCTTTTTCCGAAAGAGGAGATCAGCCGTCGCATCGCCGAGAAGTTGGAGATGGTCGGTCTGCCCGGCATCGAGAAGATGCGCCCGGCGGAGCTTTCCGGCGGCATGAAAAAACGCGTCGGCCTCGCCCGCGCCTTGATGATGGAGCCGGAATTCGTTCTTTATGACGAGCCGACCACCGGACTCGATCCGATCATGGCCGACGCGATCAACGATTTGATCATCTACTGCACCGATCAATTGAAAGTAACGTCGATCGTGGTCACGCACGACATGGTGAGCGCCTACAAAGTCGGCGACCGCATCTCGATGTTGCATGATGGCGAGATCATTTTCAGCGGCTCGCCCAAAGAAGTGCAAAGCAGCAACGATCCGGTCGTCAGGCAATTTATAGAAGGCAAGGCCGAGGGGCCGCTGCAAATTTACTGATGTGCGGATTTATAGAAGAAGCAATGGATTGATGGATCACTAGATTAGTGGAGTATTGGATTGTTGGATTACTGGATTGATGGATTATTGGAGTGACGCTGGTGACAAAATTTTGTTGTTCCAATAATCCATCAATCCACAATTCCATCAATCCGTATTATGACCGTCCGGTCGAAGAAAAATTTAGTGGAGTTCGTCTGCCAAACCTGCGGCCACAAAAGCTTGCGCTGGCAGGGCAAATGTCCGGAATGCGGCGGGTGGAACACTTTCGTCGAAGAGAAAGTTGCGCCGGTTTCGAAGCGGCCCTCCGGTGTGGTCGTCGAGCGCGGCACGCCGATTCCTCTGGCGGCGATCACCGAAGACGACGATCATCGCCTGCTCTGTCGCAGCCAGGAATTCAATCGCGTTCTCGGCGGTGGGTTGGTGCGCGGCTCGTTGGTGCTCATCGGCGGCGACCCGGGCATCGGCAAATCGACGTTGATGTTGCAGGAAGCCGCGGGGATGGCAGCGGAGGATTTTCTCGTGCTCTACGTTACCGGTGAAGAGTCGGCGCGACAAACGAAAATGCGGGCGCGACGGCTGAACCTTGATTCAGAGCATCTTTACATTTTGGCTGAGACAAATCTCGAAGAGATTCTTGCCGCCATCGAAAAGATCACGCCGTCGTTGGTGATCGTCGATTCGATTCAAACGGTTTATCGTCCGGTGTTCGAGAGTGCGCCGGGGAGCATCGGCCAGGTGCGCGAATGTGCGCTGGCATTTATGCAATTGGCCAAAAGCCGCGGCGTGCCGATCATTCTCATCGGCCACGTGACGAAAGAAGGTTATCTCGCCGGCCCGAAAGTTTTGGAGCACATGGTCGATACTCTCCTGCAATTCGAGGGTGATCGAGATCAGTTCTTCCGGCTGCTGCGCTCAGTGAAAAATCGTTTTGGCAGCACGCGCGAGATGGCGGTCTTTGAAATGAATGAAACCGGCCTGCAAGAAGTCGCCAACCCCTCGGAAATTTTTTTGGCGCAGCGGCGCAGCAATATCTCCGGCTCCGCCGTTGTTTGTACGATGGAAGGCAGCCGGCCGATTTTGGTGGAAGTCCAAGCGCTGGTCACGCCCACGAGCTACGGCCTGCCGCAGCGTACTGCAAATGGCATCGACGCCAAGCGGCTCGCCGTGCTCCTCGCTGTTTTGGAGAAACGCGTTGGGCTGCGCGTCGGGACGTTCGACGTATTTGTGAACGTCGCCGGCGGCGTGCGGCTTGAAGAGCCTTCGGCGGATTTGGGAATCGTGCTGGCGGTTGCTTCATCATTAAAAAACTCTATCATCGAACCACACACAGTCGCCATTGGCGAAGTCGGACTTGGCGGCGAGATTCGCAGCGTGCCGCAGCTCGACCAACGGTTGAACGAAGTCGCACGGCTGGGATTCAAACAAGCGGTTGTGCCGCCGCTTTTTGCGGGGAAGAATTTGCAGATACCTGCCGGTTTGCAAGTTTTGCATGCCGATCGTGTTGACGCGGCGATGGAAGTTTTGGGTTAAGGAGATAGGATTGATTAATTATGAACCCTCGCGTCAAAGATGTCAAACCGAATCCTGATCACACGATAACCTTGACTTTTGCTAATGGCGAAGTACGGCGTTTTGATGTAAAGCCTTATTTGAATATAGGCATATTCAGGGAACTGAAAGACATAAGCTTATTCAACTCAGTGAGACCATTCTTGGGAAGCATTCAATGGAGGAATGGCCAGGGTTTCTGTCCTGATACTTTGTATTTAGATAGCACATTCAAGCATCGTATTACAGATTCGGAAGATGATAAAGTGGTAGAAAAAATGGATGAATCGGCGGCGTAGCTTGCAGTGTTTTTGAAGTGCCGTAGAGTGCGTTACCCATAATCGTAACCCTTTAGAAGCAAATATTTACGACTTGACGAGAAAATCATAGGTGTCATAGTGGTGTCAGTTCAGCCCTCAAAAGAAGGTGGGGAGGTTTTGGTAGCAATTATGAATGATCCGGCTGATTTTGCTATTGCGCAGGAGCGCCATTGGTATCGAATTCCTGTACAAAGCGCCCCTAAGCGATGGCCACCGCAATGGCTGGCTTTTTATCAAACAAAAGTTTTCCCTGAAGAAAAGTACTCTATAAAAAACTTTGCACGTGTTCACAAAATTCAAACCGCAACGCGACAAGAACTTTTTCCGAACGAACCAAAGAATGAAAAATCCTCACGTATCTATTATCAATTGATGCTGGAGCCGCTACAATCTTTATCGGCTCCAATTTTTAGTCAAAGATGGCGACGCATTGTCTTTATTCCGACGACGTGGGAGAAATTTATACAAGCTACAGAGATCAATGATCTCTATGATGAAAGTCCCCTCGAAGATCGCCTGTGGGCAGAATTCAAACAGCGGCTCTTCTTTGCGGAGCGGCAGTATATTTGCAGGTTGAGAGCCAGATTTACTGCCTGGATTTTGTGCTCTTTTGTCGTGACGGCAAATTGAATATCGAGACCGACGGCGACACCTGGCATAGCTCTCGTGACCGCATTGAGGGAGACAATCAACGCGATAACTATATCACCACCGCGGGGTGGCACATTATGCGATTCAACTCTACCCAGATTAATAATCGTTTGCTCAAGTATTGTATACCAATAATTGCGAAAGCTATCAAGCAATTTGGTGGCTTGGACAAAACGCTTATAAGTAATGTGCCCGTTCGTGAAAATCTGGTTAGCGATCAAATTTTGCAATTGGAATTATTTGAAAGACATTTCAAACAAGAACCGGAAGAAGTTTTATTGCGCTCGCAGAACGCCACATTTTCTGCCTATGCGAAATCGGGCAAATCAGTTCGAAACAGAATCCAAAATAAGAAGTCGGAACAAGAGGAACTTTTTGAGGAGATGCCTAAACCATTGCCCAGGAAGAAACGCAAACTAAGAAGATGAAGTAGGGAAGCCTTCGTGCCTCGTCGGGTATCCGAAATAGTCGATGAGATCAAAGTACGGCGCTTGCGAAGAATTACAACCACGTCAATAAACTAGTATCGAATGCAAAATACATTTTCATTTCATGTTCTTTCTCAAGATTCATCCACCACCGCGCGTTGCGGTCGCATCACCACCAGCCATAGTGAAATCGACACACCGGTGTTCATGCCGGTTGGCACGCAGGGCACGGTGAAGTCGTTGACGCCGGATGAGTTGATCGATGCCGGTTGTAAAATTATTTTAGGGAACACTTATCATCTCTATCTTCGTCCGGGGGAAGAGTTGATCCGGCACTTTGGCGGGCTACATAAGTTTGCCAACTGGCCGAAAGCATTTCTCACCGACAGCGGCGGCTATCAGGTTTTCAGTCTCGCGGCGCTGAGAAAAATTCATGAGCACGGCGTGCGCTTTCAGTCGCATATCGACGGCTCGTATCACGAGTTCACGCCGGAGAGCGTGGTGCAGACGCAGCGCATTTTAGGGTCGGACATCATGATGGTACTTGATGAATGCCCGCCTTACCCGATTGACAAAAGTTACGTCGCTGAGTCCATCGAGCTGACGCGAAGCTGGGCGCAAAGTTGTTTTGGTTCTTGGAAAAATAGCGAACCGCTGTACGGTCACGACCAAGCGTTGTTTGGAATTGTTCAAGGCGGGGTGCATGAAGATTTGCGCCGTCGAAGCTGCGAACAATTGATGTCGATCGAATTCTCCGGTTATGCGATTGGCGGCCTGTCGGTTGGTGAGCCTAAAACCGCAATGTTCGAGATGACGGCTGTTTGTACCGAGCTTCTGCCGAAAGACAAGCCGCGTTATCTCATGGGCGTCGGCAAACCGGATGATCTCGTCGAGGCCGTCAGCCTCGGCGTCGATATGTTTGATTGCGTCATTCCCACGCGCAACGGCAGGAAGGGGCAGGTCTTCACCTGGAATGGTCCGATGAATGTGACCAATCTTATTTTTCGTGATGATCCGAGGCCGATCGATGAAACCTGCGGCTGTTATGCCTGCCGCACTTTTTCGCGCGGCTACATCCGCCATCTTTTTCAGGCGCAGGAATTATTGGCGATGCGATTAGGGAGCTTGCATAATATCTTTTTTTATCAGAAATTGATGAGCGTCATGCGCGAGCACATTCACGCCGGAGATTTTGCGGCGTGGAAAAAATCTTTTTTGTCCACCTATCAATCAACCAGTGAAATGAACAACCCCGGGAGGGAGCAATGATTTTAACACTTGTTACGTTGTTGATGGGCGCGCCATCAGGATCGCAGGCCAATCCAATTGCGATGTGGCTGCCGATCATAATTATTTTTGCACTGGTTTATTTTTTTATTTTACGGCCTCGTGCCAAGTATAAAAAAACTTCCGAAACTGGCCTTTCTCAGGTACGTGAGTTACAAAGGGATGACGAACAGATTAAAGCCATCGATGGGGCTTACCTTGTTATTCCTTTTAATCGGCAAAATCAAAAAAGGCTTTCTTAGCCCTGACAATGCTGAAACAGTAAGCAAGCAATTGCAATCTCTGATTAATCAGTATTCACAGCAAGGATGGGAGTTTCACAATATCGCCAAAGTTGATATAGAAGTAGCTCCTGGATGTTTGGCAAGTCTGTTCGGAGCCAAGACTTCATATATAACGTTTGACCAAGTGGTATTTCGTCGTGCTAGCCCAACTTCCGCAGTTGAGTGAGCTAAGTTCAGTATTTGTGTGAAAAATGATCTAACCTGAATCATTCATAAAAGAAAACCGAGAAGACGCTAAGTTCGCAAAGTACATAACTTTCTTGTCGGCGTGGCTGTAGATAGTGCTCATAAGTTTTATGAGTTAAATGGAAAATCAGATTCAGCATGTTTTATGCTTTTTGAAGTTCTTTGCGCATTCTTCGCGTCCTTGGCGTCTTGGCGGTTCGGATTTATGAATTAACCAGGCTAACATGAATGATTTTTTGTCGTTTTATAAGATGTTCAGTACCAGTTTCATAAAAGTCATTTATGTTATTGGTGTGTTAGGCGTGACTCTTGGAGGTGTTTTTATGATGGCTCGTAATCCTCCATTGGGAATCGCTGTTCTCTTGTTGGGGAATATGCTGTGGAGAATAATTTGCGAAGGATGGATTGTACTTTTTAGTATCCATGAACTACTGGCTTCTATTGATAAACAACTCAAAAGTAAATGAGTGTTTTAAAAGTGGATGTTGAAATTGATTTTGTTCGACTTTTCAATCAACCAGTGAAGTGAACAACCTCAGGAGGAAGCAGTGATGTTCTTTATAATCCCCTTGCTTTTTAGCGGACAAACTGGTGGAGCGCCGGCCAATCCACTTGCCATGTGGCTGCCGATTATTTTGATTTTTGTGATCATGTATTTTTTTATTCTCCGGCCCCAGGCCAAGCGTCAAAAGCAGCATCAGGAGATGCTCAAGACGCTGAATAAGAATGATCGCGTGGTGACCGCCGGCGGAATCTACGGCACCATTGCCGGTATCAAGGAGAAGGAAGGCACCGTGATTCTCGAAATCGACAAGAACGTGAAGGTCGAAGTGGCGCGCGCGTCGATTGCCAAAAAGGAAGTCGAGGAGACGAAGTAAATGGCGCTGCAGCCGATTCGCAAATACGGCGATCCGATATTGCGCAAAAAGGCAACGCCGGTTCAAGATTTTGGCGCCGCACTCCAACAGCTCTTCGTTGATATGGTCGACACCATGCAGGCGACGCATGGCGTCGGCCTCGCGGCAAATCAGATCGGCAGAACCGAATCCATGTGCGTCGTCGATCAAGGGCTGATCGAAGAAAGCGCCTCCAATTCCGATGCTCCTGCCTCAGCGCGTGTAATAGAGCCGGTGCGCGCTTTTGTCAACCCTAAGCTTCTTGAAGAAAGCCGGGAAGAGAACGAGCTGGAGGAGGGCTGTCTGAGCATTCCCGAGATTCATGAACAGGTAACGCGCAAATTGCAAATTCGCGTTCGCTACCAGGATTTGGATGGCAAAGAGCGCGAGGAAGTGTTCCACGGCATGATCGCTCGCGTGCTGCAACATGAGATCGATCACCTCAACGGCATTTTCTTTGTTGATCGAATAAGCTCGATACGCCGCAAATTGTTGTCGAAAAAACTGAAGGCCATCGCCGAAGAGGCGCAACAAGAAGCGTTGGAGAGAAAGCAGCAACGTGCGCCAGTTGAAGGATTTTAGCGTCGTGTTTATGGGCACGCCGGAGTTTGCGGTGCCGTGCCTGAACAACCTTCTTGCCAACGGCGTGCACGTGACCGCCGTCGTCACCGGGCCGGATAAACCCTCGGGCCGCGGGCAGAAAGTTCAAAGCACGCCCGTAAAGGAACGCGCGCTCGCGGCCGGCCTTCCCATTCTTCAGCCCGAAAATCTTCGCGAATCGTCGTTTCGCGAAATGCTTTTGGGTTATCCCGCTGACCTCTTTGTCGTCGTGGCTTTTCGAATTCTGCCGCCGGAAATTTTTCTCATCCCGCCGTTGGGCACGATCAATGTGCATGCCTCGCTGCTGCCAAAATATCGCGGCGCCGCGCCGATTCAATGGGCCATCTTGCGCGGTGAAAAAGAAACCGGCATCACGACTTTTTTCATCAACGAAAAAATGGACACCGGCGAAATGATTTTGCAGCGGCGCACGCCGATCGGCGAAATGGAAACTGCGGGCGAGCTGTACGGTCGCCTCATGATGATCGGCGCCGAAGCTTTGATAGACACCATCAAGCTGATCGCCCAAGGAAACGTGAAGTCGCAAAAGCAGGAAGGCGAGCCGAGCCTTGCGCCAAAGATCACCAAAGAGATGGGGCACATCGATTGGGCGCAACCCACCGGTGAGATCATCAATTTGGTTCGCGCCATGAATCCGATCCCTTGCGCGTTTTCGATGCTGAGAGAAAAAGTCTTGCGGATTTATCGCGTTCATGAAGTTCGAGAGGAGCGAGAAGCGCAAAAAAGCCTTGCGGGGAAAATTGTTCGCGCTGATGCGACACGGGCAGAGCTGTGGATAAGAACCGCCTCGGGCGTTCTTGCCATCGATGAATTGCAGTTGGAAGGCCGTAAACGTCTGCGTGTAGAAGAATTCTTGAGAGGATATGCACCCACATCTGAAGAAAGCCTCGCCTGAAAGGCGAAGCCGCGTGCGGGAAGTCACCGTCCAGCTCCTGACCAGGACCGAGCGCGAAGGCTATTTTGTCGATCATGAGCTGGAAGCGATTTTACAACGCGAGCCGATGCCTCGTAAAGATCGCGCCTTGGCGACGATGCTGGTCAACGGCATTACGCGCATGCGCGCGCGCCTCGATTATGAAATCGGCGCATATTACCAAAAAGAGTATGAGAAAGCGCCGACCCTGCTCAAAAACATTTTGCGGATCGCTTTTTATCAAAGCGAATTTCTCGACCGCATTCCGGAGTATGCGATTATTTCGGAAAGCGTGCATCTCGCCAAAAAATATTTCGGCGAGGCGCGCGGCGGTTTTGTGAATGCCATCTTGCGCGAGCGCCAGCGCCGGCCGTACGTCTGGCCGCCGCCAGAGTCCAAAGCGCGTGATGTGGAATTTCTATCGGCCTACTTCAGCCATCCGCGCTGGATGCTGGAAAGGTGGCTGCGCCGGATGACCTTCGGCGAGGTGCAGGCATTGTGCGAGGCCAATAACCGCTTGCCGGCGGTGACGCTTCGAGTCGTGGCACCGCACCGCAATGGAGCTGAGTTCGCGCAGCATACTCGCACGTGGCGCATTCCGGTGCACGACGTGCCCGGCGCGCCGGATTTTTACCGTCTGGGCGGCAGCATGGACCTCAATTCGCTGGCGGCGATCAAACAAGGCCTATGCGTCGTGCAGGACGTCAGTTCCGGATTGCCCGCAAAGTTAATGGCGGCAAAAGCCGGCGAAGTGATTTACGATCTCTGCGCCGCTCCCGGCGGCAAGGCGATGCAGATAGCGGAAAGCGGTGCAGCAGTAACGGCGGTCGACCTCAATCCGGATCGAGCGCGCATGATCGAAGAAAGCAGCGCGAGAATCAAAATTCCTCTGCAAGTGCAAGTCGCCGATGCAACAACTTTTTCTGCGCAACCCGCAGACGGTGTGTTGGTCGATGCGCCATGCTCCGGCCTCGGCGTTTTAGCCAAGCGTGCCGACCTTCGCTGGCTGCGCAAGCTCGAAGATATCGCGCAATTGCAAGAGCTGCAATTGCGCCTGTTGGAAAACGCAGCCCAACTCGTGAAGCCGGGCGGGCGGCTCGTCTATTCAACGTGCACGATCGAGCCGGATGAAAATGAAATGGTGGTAAAAGATTTTCTCCAGCGGCATCCTGAGTTTCGGTTGGTCCCGGCATATGATTGGGTGGCGGAGGTCTTTTGCGATCGCGAAGGCTTTGTTAGAACCAAACCGCAGAGCGAGCCGTTCAGCATCGACGGCAGTTTTGCCGCAAGATTGGAGAAAGCGGCATAAATGAATCGAGAACGAATTCGAGAAATTCTCACCACCATCTACCACCATCCTTTCTTTCGCCACGCGGTGACTTTTGCCGGCATTTGCCTCGCTCTTTTGTTGTTGATGGATTGGATCATCATGCCGATTTATACGAAGCACGGCGAGACGATAGAAGTGCCGAATGTCACGACAATGAAATTGGATGACGCCGTTGCTAAGCTAACGGAGTATGAATTTGAAGCAGTGACCAGCGAGGAACGTTTTAGCTCACAGTATCCAAGCGGCTTTGTGCTGGAACAGACACCGCGCGCCTCGGCGCAGGTGAAAAGTGGGCGGCGGGTTTATCTGGTTGTCAGCCGCGGCGAGCGCCGGGTCAGCGTCCCGTCGTTGATCGACCGCTCCGAGCGCGACGCGCAACTCATTCTCGCTCGCGCCGATCTCGTGCTTGGCGAGGTGAATTACGAATATTCTGCAAACAATCCCGACGGAACCATCGCGCATCCCGAAGGAACGATTATGTTTCAATCCTTGGCGGAGAAAACTGAGGTGCCGCCGGGCACGCGCGTTAGCATCGTCGTCAGCGCCGGCTCGATGCCGAATGAGTTCATCGTCCCCTCGATGGATGGCAAGCCATTCGACGACGCCGCGAAGATGCTGCGCAAAGCCGGGCTATCGGTAGGCAGCGTTCGCTATGAAGACGTCGAAGACTTGCTGCCGGAGACGGTTATTCGTCAAGGTCTTGAGGCTGGCACGAGAGTCGAAAAAGGCACGAAGGTCGATCTTGTTGTGAGCCGACTGCCGAGCAGCACACAGCCGAGGTGAGCCATGAAAATCGCTGCATCCATTTTGGCGGCGGATTTTTCCCGGCTCGCCGAACAAATTGCGCTCGCTGAACAAGGTGGTACTGACTGGATTCATTGCGACGTGATGGATGGGCATTTCGTCCCGAACATTACGATGGGGCCGCTGATCGTTGCCGCTGCGCGCAAAAGCACCAGCGTGCCGGTCGATGTTCATTTGATGATCGAAAAACCGGAGAGATTCATTTCAGCCTTTCGCGATGCCGGCGCTGATTCAATCACGGTTCATGTCGAAGCCTGCCAGCATTTGCATCGCGTGGTTCAGCAAATCCTTGAGACCGGCGCTCATGCCGGAGTTGCGCTGAATCCGGCGACTACGCTGACGACAGTCGAAGAGATTCTTCCTGAAATTGACATGCTGTTGATCATGACCGTCAATCCCGGCTTCGGCGGACAGAAGTTTATCGAGGCAAGCATTAACAAAATAAAAAAAGCGCGGCAGATGATTCTCGCCACCGGCAAGAGCATTGCTTTGGAAGTGGATGGCGGTATCGATGTGGAAACCGCGCCGCGTGTGGTGGCTGCGGGCGCGGAAATTCTCGTGGCGGGAAATTCCATCTTTGGGCAGCCGGATATTGCCGAAGCCTGCCGGGCGCTTAAACAAGCCGGCCTCGCCGGGCTGCATAAAGCAGGGCGATGACACTCGATGTTTCCCTGATGGGACATTTTAAATTAAGTGTCTGCTCGAAAGTGTTCCAATCTCGGCTTGGCCGAGGTTTCCGAAGTGACATCGATGATAAGACTTCATGAATTTCCAAGCAACGGTCAAGCCGTTGCAGGAACGTTCTCACTGAACCGGTGTTTTCGGGCGAACGCAAAGTTAGAAGATTTTTGATTGTTTTTGTTTCATTGATCTGGCTTCCCGCACTACTCCATCCTTCCCCTTGGGAATAAAGCAAATTTGTTTTGTCATATAAGTGGTTGTCTTTTGTGTTCTGAAGCTTTGGTAGTTCCTGAACGCTTTCTGCGCGCGCCCAACGTTGTCCTTATATATCTCGCGTCAGAGGGGAGACCGATGTGTGCTTCGACCAAGATCTTTCGCCTTTCCATCTCGCTTCTTCATCTTACCTCTGAAAACTGGCTGGTCCCAATGCGAAAACCCGTAGGGTTGAAATGTTGGCAAATTTGATAACCACATTTAAGCTGGGAAATATCATGCGCTTCGTCACCCGTTTTTCCCTTTTGGCATGTTGGCCTTGTTGCTCAGCGCCTCGCCTTTGCCGGCGCAAGACGCCAATGCGAAATTGAAAGCGAAAATCATGACCGCGCTCGAGCGCTCTTATGTGACGTCTTCGTTCAAAGTCGTTGTGACAAGCCCGGGTCACGTCACGATTGATGGCGAGGTGCCGAGCTATTGGGACAAGCGCAATGTCTCCGCCATTGTGGCGTGCGTGCCTGGCGTCAAAGAAATCTCGAATCGCCTAGTCGTGCAAACCGCTGTCGTTCCCGATCAGATCATTAAAGTTGAGATTGACGAATACCTGAAACGGGTACGCGTGATCAAAGACCCCGGCAAAATCATGGTTGAGATATATGACGGCGGCATGATTCTGCGCGGCACGGTCAATTTTCCCCACGAAAAAGCGTTGATCGAAGAGATTGCAGCCTGGCATCGTGGCGTGAAGTCTGTCGATAATCAGATCGAGGTTTTGTCGGCGGATAAGGTCGTGTCAGATGCCGGCCTAACCCGCGTCATCAAGAACATGCTCAGTTGTGACTTTCCGCTTGAGGAAAAAATGGTACAGGTAAAAATCGAGAAGGGGCGAGTGTTATTGAACGGCGCTGTCAGCCGGTTGTGGGCGAAGAATGAAATTGAAAAAGCCGTGCAACATCTCGGTGGCGTGCGTCAGGTGGAGAATCGTATCGAAGTAACAAACGAGTGAACTCTGAATTACTCGGGCAGGTAAATTCCCAGTTGCTGGAGTTGCCGGACAACGTCTTCGTAAGAGGAAACAAAGTTGCGTTTAGCGGCTGCCTTTAGCATATCGCTAGTAAAGGTCGTCACAAATCCCAGCGCCTTGGCTTCGTTTCCGGCTTTTCTATCGTCCATGAGCAGTATATCAGGCTTGAGTTCCATCGCCAAGTTCAAAACTCCTTTTTCGCCTTTACCCAAATTTCTTGAAAAGGAATGCTCGATCCGAGGGGTTACAATCTCGATGAAATCATTCAAGGCGAGTTGGAGATTAGCTTTTTGAATAGTGATATTGCAGTGCACGACGGTTTCTTCAAATACTGCGTCAGGAATATAAATCTTTCCGAAAAGCTTTTTGAGAACGGATAAATGGTCAACTCGGCTCAACGCCACCAGCGGGCTGGAATCGGAAATAACGATCATCGGCTATGCTGTTCTAGTGTAGTGTCCCTAACGCTTCTTTACTTTTGGCGATTTTTTCGATAATGCGTTGTACGGATGCTGTCCACACGAAGACATGTGGATTTTGATTGTGATTTTCAATATAGGCTTGAATTGCCT
>Ga0247727_10003909_pt1 | contig 32394 bp, 8 predicted proteins | sample WisWelCaveWW1625_FD_202498 | JGI IMG/M metagenome (GOLD analysis project Ga0247727, IMG submission 202498) | Biofilm microbial communities from Wishing Well Cave, Virginia, United States - WW16-25 | ecosystem: Environmental > Aquatic > Deep subsurface > Groundwater > Cave microbial mat | place...
ATTCGGATTGATCGTGCTTGCACTCTTGCCGTGGTTCAAACGGCAGATGGGATCGAGCCAAACGACGTGAAGTGACCTGTCATTGCCCGCACCGCGCGGCCTGTTGAAGGCGGTTGACGAATTCCACTTATCGAGGAACGGAACAATCCCGCGGTTGAACAACAACCGAAGGTCAAAAAACCACCGGCTCGTGACACTTCACCAGAAACGCTTCGGTCTCCGCCCGACACGCTTCGGTGCCCGGAAGACGTTCGTGAGGACGCAATCGACGCCCGTCAGGACGCATCCGACGCCCGTCAGTGCCCAGCCGACGACCGTGAAGATGGGCAAGACGCTCGTGAGTGCCCGCAAGACGCCCGTGAGGATGCGGCAGACGTTCGTAAGTGCCCGGAAGACGCCCGTGAGGATGCACCAGACGAGCGTCAGGGTGCAGTAGACGGGCTTGAGTGACCACCAGACGAGGCAGTTTTAGCTCAGCAAGCCTTGTCGCCAGGCCACTTAACGAAAAACTGTCCAGAATCGGACACTTCGAATGCCAAAGTGGCAGATCCGCGGGCGTTCATAACCGTCTCACTACCTTTTCAAGGGATCCGGGATACGCACCTATTGATCCTTCGTAAGGTAGATGGCTCCAAGTTTCTTCAGCCCGGTCAGCCGCGGCTCAATATCCCTTCTGCTTGTCCACGACGCCCAAGAGCGGCTCGCCAGCGGCGAAGCGGCGCAGGTTTTCGCGGTACATGAGCCACATGCGTTCGTCGCGCAGCTCGGATCGCGAGGCGACGTGCGGCGTGATAATCACGTTGGGCATCTTCCAGAGTTCGTGGCCGGGCGGGAGCGGTTCGGGGTCGGTGACGTCCAGGCCCGCGCCGGCGATTTGTTTGTTCTTGAGCGCGTAGACGAGTGCGTCGGTGTCGGTGAGTTTGCCGCGCGAGACGGCGATGTAGAACGCGGACGGCTTCATGGCGGCGAACATTTCGGCATTGAACAGCTTGTCGGTTTCGCGCGTGAGCGGAGCGCAGTTAATGACGGCGTCTGCCTTGTCGAGCAGCGATTTCAGTTCGTCGGGCCTGGCAAGATGGTGCACGAACTTCGGCCGCTCGGTCACTTTCGGATCGGTCGCGAGCACCCGCACGCCGAATGCGTGGGCGCGGCGAGCGACCTCCGTGCCAATGCCGCCCAGCCCAACGACGACAATAGTCTTACCCTGAAGCTCGATGAACTGCGACTCGTTGAAGCCGCGTGGCAGGCCCCACGTCGCCTCGTTGATCTGATGCGGAATCTGCGCGCGCAAGCCGCGCGTGAACGCGAGCAGCATCGCCAGCGCGTGGTCGCCGATTTCCGGCGCGTAAACTCGTTGCGTGTTCGTGAGCACGACGTCGCTTTGAACGAGTTCCGGAATCGTGATGTAGTTTTCGACACCGGCGGAGAGCACCTGAATCCAACGCAGTTTTTTGCCGGCCTTGACGATATCGGCCGTGCAGAAGCCGATCACGCCGTCGGCGTCGGCTGCCAGCTTCGCGGCTTCCTTCGCGTCTCGCGCGGCAACGAGTTCTAAGTTTGGCGCAACGGCTTTGAGCTGCGCCAGCTTGCCCGGCGCGAGGTTGGGCACGACGACCTTTTTCGGCAGCGTCCAGCCGGGCGTGTCCTTCGTCGGCGACGGCCCGGCAGTGATCGCGAGGTCGCGAATCAGCACGGCGGGCGTCACGCGGCCGGTCAGTTCATTGTAAACCTGCGTGACGTTTGCGGCTGGGCTTGGGTCCGCCAGCGTCTTGCCGGTCCACTTCTTGTACCACGCGATGTCGAAAGTGCTTTTGATGTCGTCGAGCGATTTTCCGGCCGCGATTCCCTTGCCAACTTGCTCGCGCAATTGCACGAACCACTGCTTCTGCGTTTCAAGCAACTCTTTGCCGGCAGCCGCCCCGTGGCCGGGCGCGACCGTCTTCACTTCCAACTCCTGCAGAGACTCGAGCACTTTGATCCAATTCTCACTGTCGCCGTCGCCCATGTAATTGAACGCGCCGTTCACGCACGCGTCGCCAGTGAACAGGATCTTTTCCTTGGGCAAATAGGCCATCGCGTCACCGGTCGTGTGCGCTTGGCCGAAGTGCAGAAGCACGACGCGGTGTTTTCCGTCGCTGAATTCCATGCTGGAATCGAAGCCGATCGTCGCGTCCTTGCTCGTCGCGCCGGCCACTTGGCGGCGGCTCAGTTCGTCCTTCGATTCGACCTGCTGCTTGAACCCCGCGGCGTTCTTCAGCCGCTGGTCGCGAATGCACAGCGTGTGCGCCACGCCCGTCGCGCCGACTTCGACATAGACGCCGTTGCCGAACGAGTGGTCGCCGTGATAGTGCGTGTCAAACACGTAGCGAATCGGCTTGTTCGTCGTCTTGCGGACTTCTTCAACCACGATCTTTGCGGACAGCGGGAATCCGGCATCGAGCACGAGCACGTAGTCGTCGAAGACGACCCAGCCGCTGTTGCAGCCGAGGAATTCCGGATCAGTCTGCGTCTGCATGAAGTAAACGCCGTCAGCGAGTTTCGTGACCTTGTTGCCGTCCTCGCCAGCGATCGCCGCCGCGCTCGTGATCGCGAACATGCAAGCCCACATCAATCGTTTCATCGCTGCATCTCCTGCAAAATCGTTGCGCCAGTTCGTCGGGTTGGCCTCGAAGGAAAACAGGCCGATAAGCTATAACGCCGGTCGAGCAGAATTGCCAGAAGAAAGCTGGAGCGACGAGTCATGACGGCGGCGCAGGTTTCGTTGACCTTGCGGCCCGTGCCAAACTTTTCCTGAGTTGCCCGAACGGCACACGCCCGTTTGGCCGCCGCGCGATCGAACTTTTCGCTGCCGTGCCCGCGCAAAGTGGCCGATTCTGTAAGTACGCTGCGCGCGAGAATCTACGATTATTGACACCGGATCGGGCGATAGCTAAGTTCTGTAAACGAAACGTTTACGGACTTACGCAGGACTCACGTCGCTCCCGGTCCTACGGCTTGTGACGGAGATCCCATGTCGGATCCAACAATCGATCCACGTCTCGTTGAGCAGACTCGGCAGCATATCCGTCAGTTGGTGGCGGAGATCAATCAACTGGCCGGTTCTGACATTCCGCCCCAGCAGTTTTTTGGCGAGTTTCTGCAGCGGGTCGTCGCGGCGGTCGCGGCAGTTGGCGGCGCCGTCTGGACGCGCGACGGCAATCAACCGCCGCGCCTGCAGCATCACGTCAATTTCACGATGTCCGGACTGCTCGACGAGCAGGCCGGAGCGAGCGGTCACACGCCGCTGTTAATGCATTCCTTTAGCAACGGCGAAGCGAAGTTGATTCCGCCGCAGAGTGGAGCCGGGCCGGACGCGGCACTCGGCGGGGCCAATTCGAGCGACTGGGCACTTCTCGTTTCACCGCTCCAGGTGGACAAGAGCACGCTCGGCGTCGTCGAGTTGCTGATGGACCCGAACCGGCGCCCGTCGGCGCTGCAAAACGCCGTGCGTTTCGTGGAGGAGCTTTGCGACATCGGCGCCGGTTACCTCAAAAACCGCCAACTGCGCGCGATGCTCAATCAGCAGCATCTCTGGTCGCAGTTGGAACAATTCGTCAAGCAGATTCACACGAGCCTGACGCCTAAAGAGGTCGCGTACATCGTGGCCAACGAGGGCAAGCGGATGGTTTCGTGCGACCGCCTCAGCGTGGCGCTGCTGTACGGCCGCAAGACGGTGATCGAGGGCGTGAGCGGCCAAGAGGTCATCGAACGAAAGAGCAACCTGATCAAGTTGATGACGCACCTGGTCAGCACGGTGATTCGCAGCAACGAGAACCTGCTTTACACGGGCGAGCAGCGCGACGACTTGCCGCCGGCCGTGCGCGACGCGCTCGATGACTACCTCGCCGAGAGCGGTACCAAGATCCTCGCCGTGACGATGCTGAAGATCGCGGACAAGGAGGGGACGCAGCAGAAGCCGTTCGGCGCGCTGATCGGCGAGCAACTGGAAGACGCATCGGCGCCCGAAAGCCTGACGCCGCGCATGGAAGTCGTCGGCCAGCACGGCGCGATCGCCTTGTCAAACGCGCTCGCGCACCATCGAGTGTTCTTGCTGCCGATCATGCGGTTTCTCGGCAACGCGACCGACTGGACGCGAGGCAACCGGCTGGCGAAGCTGTTGATCGCCGGGGCCGGCGTGGCCGCAGTCACGTCCGCAATGCTGTTCGTGCCGTGGGAACTCCGCATGGAGGGCAAGGGCAACCTCGTGCCGGAGAATCGCCGGCAGCTTTACACGCGCGAGGACGCCGTTATTTCTGGCGTTTTGTTCGAGCACGGTCAGATCGTAGAAAAGGGCCAGACGCTGCTGACGTTGACGAGTCCCGAACTCGATCAGAAACTTGCACAGCTCCAAATGCAGCGAGATGACGCGGAGACACGGCTCAGAGATGCAATTAAGACGCTGCTCGGCGTGCGCGACTCCCCGACAAACGCAGCCGTGGCCCGGGCCGAACTCGGAAACCTGGAAGTCCAAATCGCCACGATCGAGCAGCAAATCGAGTCGCTCCGAATCGTGTCGCCAATGGACGGAATGATCGCCAAGCCGTGGGATCCGCAGCAGACCCTCGGTAATCGCCCGGTCAAGCGGGGCGAAATGCTCGTCGTCATCGCGCAGGTAGACAGCACGGACTGGATTCTGGAAGTGAAGATGCCCGAACACAAAATTGGGCACATCCTCGACGCACTGAAAGCCCGCCGGGAGGCGGATGACGAGACGCCGCTGTCGGTCCGGTTCATTCTCGCGAGCGACCCGCAGAAACGATTTCGCGGACACGTCGAACGCATCGAGACCAACGCGACATTCGACAAGGACGCGAACGAGCATGTCGTGCTGGTGCGGGTCGTGCCCGAAGGCGTGGTCGGAGTCGAGTCCAGAATCATTACGCTGGACGAGGACGAGGGCACGAAGCAGGTGAGCTATGTCGTTATGAAATTCGACGACGGCCGGGAGGTCAAGCTGGCGCCCGGCGCCGAAGTGCGGGCCAAGGTCGAGTGTGGAAAAAGATCGATGGGCTACGTGCTGTTGCGCGAGCTAATCGAATTTGTTTACGAAGTGGCTCTGTTTTGATCGAACACGGACGTGGGCGGGCACGGCGGCCCGCGCGGAGAGGCGCAAACTTCTCGCGGTCGTCTGGTCGCTCCGCGGTATCGCTCGATTGCACGGACCGTCCATCCTTTCGCGAGGAGACTCTGATGCGTAAGCAACGATTTCTGGTAGCGGCGGTGGTGGCGATCGGTTTCTTGGGGTTCGGTCTCGTCGCGGCCCGGCCGGCGCAGCAGCCGCCCGAAGTTTCGGCTGCCTCTGAGATCATCAACCTGCAATTCCCCAAGCTGGTTTGGAGCGACGAGCGAATCATTTCAAGCAAACTTCCGGGCAGAATTCAGTCGCGGTTCGTCAACGACGGAGCCGCGGTCAAGGCCGGCGACGTGCTCGCGGAACTCGACCTTCGCGAGGCCAAACTGGAGGACGAGCGCCAGCAACTCGTCGCCAAAAGCGATCTTCTGGAAAAGATCGCGCGAGCAACGTACGAAGAATATCAAGCCCGCAGCGACGCCAACGACCGGCTTATCAAGAGCCGTTCGATTTCCTACGACGAGTGGCGGCTCGGCATTGTCCAAGTTCTACTGAACGGTCTCAAGGTTGAACAGGAAGTTGAAAAGACCAAGATAGAGAAGAACAAGGCCAAGCAGACCGAGTTGATTCTCGGCGAGCATATCATCCAGAGTCCGATCAACGGCCGCATTCAAAAGTGCTTCAAACGTGAGCACGAGCAGATTACGCCGAATGAGCTGCAATTGTTCCGCATCGTTGCGACGGACAAGCTTTGGGCGGAAGGCCTCGTGCCGGCGCGGTATGCCTTTCGTGTGAAGGAAGGCCAGCGCGTTACAGTTCAACTCGTGTTTCAAGACGAAATTGATTCACGCAAGATCGTGCACCTACCCCAATCCGATGAGGTGTTTGAGGGCCGGATCATCTTCATCGATCCCGACGTGAACGATGCAACCCAACTGTTTTCGATTCGCGCCGAGGTTGAAAACCGCGACGATCTGCTGCGGGCCGGCTTCAAGTGCACAATGAAAATTCATCTGCAATGATCCGCGGCCGCCGCGGCAGTGATTCGTACGACCCGAGCAGGCGACAGCAAACAGCCGAATGATTTCCGAGACTTCACTAACACCCGGACTCGCCGAACGGCTGCGGGTGCGCACGCGCCCCGACCTGGTCGTGCGCGAACAGCTTTACGAGGGCCGCACGCACTACGTCGTCAAGGACCCAATCGGGCTGCGCTACTTTCGCTTCAAGGAGGAGGAATACTTCCTGCTCCAGCAACTGGATGGCAAGCGCAGTCTCGAAGACGTGAAGGACGATTACGAGCGCCAATTTCGTCCGCACAAAATCACCATCGAGGAACTTGCGCGATTCGCGTCGCAACTCACGCAGGCCGGCATAGCGCAGGTGGACTCGCCGCGGCAGGGCCAGGTGCTCTACGAACGGTTCCGCAAGATGCGCTTTCGCCAGCGGCTCGCCGCGTGGTCGAACGTGCTTTACATCAAGATTCCCGTCTTCGACCCGGACTGGCTGCTGGAGCGGATGAGACCGTGGCTCGGTTGGATTTATCATCCCGTGACCGTGCTCGCCACGGTCGTATTCTGGGCGATCGCGCTGTTGTGGGTCGCCGCGCACTTCGACGAGGTTCAGTCGAAGCTGCCGGAGTTTTACACTTTCTTCAACTGGCACAACGTCTTCTTCATGTGGCTCGCGCTCGGCGTGGTGAAGATCATCCACGAGTTTGGCCACGGGCTGACGTGTAAATATTTCGAGGGCGAGTGCCACGAGATGGGCGTATTGTTTCTCGTGCTGTCGCCCTGTTTGTATTGCGACGTGTCGGACTCATGGCTACTGCCGAACAAGTGGCATCGCGTGTACATCGGCGCGGCCGGCATCTACGTCGAGCTATCGATCGCGGCGATGTGCGTGTTCATTTGGTGGAACACGGACCCGGGGCTGATCAACAACCTCGCCCTTTCGACGATGTTCGTGTGTAGCGTGAACACGGTGATGTTCAACGGCAATCCGCTGCTGCGCTACGACGGCTATTACATCTTGATGGACATGATGGAGATTCCCAATCTGCGCGCGAAGGCGGCGCGGTTTTTCTCCAGCCTGTTCGGCAAGGTGTGCCTGGGGTTGCCGACGGACATTGAGAGCTACCTGCCGCGTTCCCGCCGGGCGTTTTTCTTTTTCTTCGCGGTTGCCAGTTATTTGTATCGTTGGTTCATTAGTTTCGCCATTCTCTGGTTTCTCTACCGCTTTTTGGCGCCCTACAAGCTGCAGACGGTGAGCACGCTGCTGGCCGCCGCGTCGCTCTCGACGCTGCTCGTGCTGCCGTCGTACCAACTCGGTAAATACTTGTGGGAGTCGCGGAGGACTGCCAACGTGAGCAAGCTACGACTTTCGATCACCGCAGTGGTGTTCGCCGTCGCCGGCGGACTGTTCTTCTTCGTGCCCGTGCCGTGGGATGTGAAGGCGAGCTTTATCCTGTCGCCGGAGCGGCCCGCGTACGTGTGGGCGGAAGTGCCCGGCGCGCTCGTTGCGCAGCACGCGAAGGACGGCGACTCTGTCAAAAAGGGTGACGTGCTCGCCGAATTGCGCAACTTGCAGAAGGAAGAGGAAATTCAAAACCTTCGTCGCCAAGCTGACCAGCACCGCACGCTCGCTGGCGTGTACGGCATTGACCGCCGCGGCGAGATGCAGCGCGAGTTAGACTTGGCCACGAAGCGTGACGAGCAGACCAAGAAGCTGGAAATGGAACTGAGCAAACTTGTGCTTCGCGCCCCTCGGTCCGGCATCGTGATGCAACCACCCAAGCCGCAGGAACTCGGAACCTACTTCGAACTGGGCAGTGGCCGGCCGTTCTGCCGGATTGGCGACACGAAGAAACTTCAAGCGCTCGTGATGATCGACCAGAGCGACAAGGACCTCATCAGCGAGAACCAGGATGTGGTACTGCGGCTGTATAGCCACGCGCTCAAGAGCTTTGAAGGCAAGCTGCACATCCCCATGGTCCAAGCTGACCAACTGCCGCCGGAGTTGGCGAGCACACGCGGCGGCGAAGAGCAAACGATCCAAGACAAGGAAACGGGAGAGGAAAGACCCGTGCACACGCTCTACCACGGCCTCGTCGCCGTGGACAATTCCGACGGCATTCTGGAATCAGGCATGCGCGGGCGGGCTCGGATTGAAGCCGCCCGCATCCCACTCGCCACGCACGTCTGGCGCTGGCTGCTGCGCACGTTTCACTTCGAGGCGTGAGGCACGCGACGTGACGTTCGATACAAGCCCGAAACGAGCAAGTGCGTGAAAGGGAATTCCCTCGCTTGCGCGGCGGGCTGTGGTCGGCGATTCGTAGGTGATTGGACCTATCGACTCTGCACTCCCAGATCGGCGAGCACGTCCAGCAGATGGTCCAGCGCCGTAGAGGCGGTGTTGTTGGCGTTTAGCAAGCGGACTTGCCACGAACCGTTGTTCGTATACTCGACGAGTGACCCGCCCGCCTGGTAGGCGTAAACCGTGCGCGACGCCCCGCCGCTCGCGGCAATGGGGCCGAGGACTGAGGTCGTGCCGGCGGGGAGCGGCAGCTCGGACGAGATCCAACCGAACCAGTCGCTGGAAATCTCGATGATGCGGCCGCCGGACTGCGCATAGATCGTTCGCGCGCCGACGCTGCCGCCGACGAGAATCGATCCGTCGATTTGGCTGCCCGCCGAGCCGGCGAGTTGGGCGCTGACGTCTTCCGCCTGCCACGCGCGGCCGACGCGGAAGTAGCGGATCAGGTGATTGTTCGTGCTGCGTGCGAACACCTCAAAGCTGGCGCGGCCGCCGAAAACGGAAATGCTCGCGGCGATGTCGCCCTGAACCAGCGGACCGCGCGATGCGGCCGTGATGTCTGTCGCCTTGAAGCGGCGCTTGGACGGGACGTATTCGATCAAGTGGCCGGCGCTGTTGATCGCGTAGTTCGACGCGACCATCGGACCGGGCATGCCGGCGAGCGAAGTGCCGGAACTTGCGGACACGTCAGCGGTCTGCCAGCCGGCCGCATCGCTGCCCGCATAAATCACCAGTTGGCCCGACACGGACCGGCCGCTAACCACGAACGACGTACCGAACCGCTGCACGGAGACCGATCCGGTCAGCGACGGACCGTTCGCGGCAATCGTCAGATCGACGGCGTACCAGTTTTCTCCGTCGCCACGGTGGTGAATCAAGTGTCCAGTCTGATCGACCGCGAAGATGCTCGTCGTGCCGTCGCTCGCGTTCGCGGTCACGGCCGCCGTGCGGACTCGCGGACTTCGGAGCGTCGCGGTCAGGTTGATGCCGCGTCCACCGGCAACGTTCGCGCCGTACACGTTTACGTTGCCCGCGCGATCGACCAGCGCGGCCGGCCGATCGGGGATAAACAGCGCGGCGCCGAGCGGAAACGCGGGCACGAACGGGCCGACTGTGCCGGGCGGAGTCAGAAACGGCGTCGCGGGCGGAAACAGCATAATGTTGCTGACCCCGCTGGGCGTAATCGGGAAATGCACCGAACTGCCCGCGGGCGGCGTCGCGTTCGTGAACGACCAGAAGCCGGCCGCGAACACCTGCGGGCCGAACGGGCCGGGCTGAGTGAACGGCAAGAGCGACGGGACGAACACTGTGCCCAGCCCCGCCGCAGTCGAGCCGAAGAGGATTTCCACTTCACCTGCGTTCGCGGCCACGACGTTATTGATCGTCGGATCGACGTGGAAACCGCCGATCAGAATGTCATCGCCGATCACGCCGACGGGATCGTGCGGGTTGCCGGCCGAGGCGACCGCGATGCCGTAGTTGTCGTTGGCGGCCCGGCCGTTGAATACGCGGCCCAGGCCAATGTCATCCAGCAGTCCGAGGTTTCGGAAGATACCCGACCCGCCTTGATAGTCGCGCGTGCCGAGCAACAGATACGCGCGGCCGGCGGCGGGCATAAACGTGCCGGTCACCGTTGTGACGTCGCGCAGCGGCGCACCGACAAGAATTTCGTTCACGCCGACGAGTGCCGGCTGCGTGGCCGCGAGCAGACCGACCGGATCGAGGAAGTTGCCGGCTTCGGCGATCGACATGCCCGCGCGCTCGTTGGCCGTCTCGCCCTGCAGCGTCAGCCCGACGAGATTGCCCGACTGAATGAAGCTCGCGGTGTTGAGCGTCGTCACCGATCCTGCCGGGCCCGTCGGATCGTTTGCGCCACGACGGCATTGCCGGAAATTCTGCTGGCCCGACTGGCTCGCGCCCGGTTGCACGAAGCACATTCCGTCGTTGAACGGGTTCGAGTTCACCTCGCGGCCAAACACGAGCGTGACTTCGCCCGCATTGGACACTTCGCTGCCCGGCGTCGGGCCGGGGATGTCCCGGTTCGGGGCACTGAACATGAAGTCGCTGAAGCCCGATCCGGCATCGGGAACGCCGTCGTCGTTCGCGTCAATGATGTCGCCATCGAGATCGCCGGCGCTGGCCACGGCCGTGCCGAGCCGATCGTTCACACTCGCGCCTTGCACGACGATTGCCGCGAGTTCCTTGAGCGTCGTGTCGACCGACAGGTCATAGATGCCGCCCGTGTTCAGCAGTTGCTGCCCGGAGAGCAAGTACACGCGGCCGTTGCGATCGGTCGCCGCCATGTTGCACGTGTCGAGTTGGCAGGCGTCAGGCGCGCCGACCAGAATGTCCGGCGCGATCGTATCCAGCACGTTGTAAATTCGGTTGTTCGAAAGGTCGGCCGAGAGCGGTACGAGCGCCGGGTGCTTGATGCCGCTGATCGCGGAGCCGCGGTAGGGCGAGGTCCCGGTCAGTTCCGCGGCCGGCACGCCGCCGAGGTGGCCGCCAACCGACGGGCCGCGCAGCGTGCTGAACGGCGTCAAAAAGCCGCTGCCGGTCGTGCCACGCAGACTGCCGAAGATGTAGACCTCGCCGCGGTCATCCTTGCCGCCCGTGTCCGAACCGGGCGCGCCGACCATGAAGAAGCCCGTGCCGATGCCCGCCACGGAGTTGCCCGCCTCGTCGTTCGCGGCGCGGCCGTCGAAACAGCGGATCGTCGGGATTGGCACCGTGACTGGATTGCAATTCAGAGAGATTATCGGCGTCGTGTTGCCCGCCGTCGCGCGCGCCGTGCTGATCACGGTGGCGAGGAAGTCGCCGCCGAGCAAATAGGCTCGCCCCGCGTTGCTCACGCCTTGCGGATCAGCGAACGGCGAGCCGAGCATCAGGTCCGGCCGCGAGTCGCCGACCACGTCACCGAGGCCGGCGACGGAATATCCGGCGTTGTCGCCCATCGCCTCGCCGCGAATGCGCAGCGCGACTTCGGCGGTCAGCAGATCGTTGATGAGCGTGCAGTTCTGAACGCCGCCAGGCGGCGTGCAGCCGGAGGTCGCGTTCAAGCCCGGCCCGCCGAGCACGACGTAAACTTCGCCGCGGCCGCCACCGGCGCCGGGAGCGCCGATGGCAAAATCGTCGCCGACCAGGCCCGCCGCCGGATCATCGAAGATGTTGCCCAGCGGCGTCAGCGCAGAACCGGCCAAATCGGCCGCCGCCACGCCTTCCAAAACCGTGGTGAGTAACTCGCGCGATTCGAGCAGCTCAACCTCGTGCCGCTTCTTCGCCCGATTGGCCTGTCTTAGTCGCTTGAGCACGACAACCTCCGGTGAAATCGCTTTCGTTGGCCGCCCACGCATGCCCGTCACTTCGCTCTACGCCTCAGTCAAGTCCGCGGATGCTAAAGATCACGTCGCGCAAATCGCCCGCCAACGCCGTGTCCACGAGTTCGGCGTGGCGAGCGCGATGACCCGTCGTCGCGATCGTCGCAGTGTGCCGCTCGCCGCCGTTCAACTGGTCCGCCGATATACCGCCGGCATCGCCGAACGACAGCGGGAACACTCGGCCGCCGGTCAGTAATTGATCGGGAGATCGGCGGCGAAGCTTCTTCGAACCACGCGGGGCCAGGCTGCTGGAACGCGGAATATAGTTCAGGTCGTGGTAGTTTCGCGCGGCGGTCGAATCGATCGCGAACGTGCGGTTCGCCGCGTTGTGCCGGTTGACGATGACAAAGTCCGTCGGCCGCGGCAGGATTCGCGTTCGCAGCGCGGCGTACGAAACCGCGTCGATCAAGATGCCGCCGTCCACGCGCTGGTCTTGAACGAGGTCCAAGTACGTGACGCGATTCAACCGCGCGATGCGGTCGGAGCCACCCAGCAACTGGGCCATCGCCCGCTCGCTCGCCGTGTTGATTGATCCGCCGATGCAAACCAACGGGTCGGCGGCCGGTGAGCCTGCCGCGACGTAGCAGTCGATGTCCTGCGGTGTGATCAGCCCCGGCGTGCCCGCGGAACTCGCTAGTTCCGCTAGTTCCGTCGGCCGTGTACTAAAGAAATTGAGCGCGATCGAACCTTCGACGGACGACAGGAAGTTGCCCAGATGAAGGTGCGCGTACGTGCGGTATTTCGCTCCGCGAAGCAGTCGCCGCTGCGCCACGGCGTCGTCGGTGCCGTTTGGCACGTTCACACTTTCGCCGATGTTCACATCCTCGCGCGGGATCGCGCTCCACTGCAGAATTGCGTTGATGCCGTCCTGACTCATGTACTGCGCGAGGTGCGACGCGGCCGTGCCGATCGCGAGCGTTGACGGCGCGACTTGGAAGCCGGTCGTTCCGAGTTGTCCGCGAACCAGATACTGGTTCAGCGCGGCGATCTTGTCGTCTGTCGTCGTCGCCGCGCTATTGATCGGACTGATCGCCCCGCCCGCCGCGACGACGGCGAGCCAGTGAGCGACCGTGTCAAAGCCAAAGACAAAGCTGCCGGCCACGATCGGCGCGGCGGCCGACGTGCCCATGAAGTTCTGAAGCAGCGGCGCCAGCGAGACTGCTTGTGCGGCCGGGGTCGTGCCGGTCAGAAAGAGCGACCGCGCGAAACTCGGCACGCAGAGGCCGGGCGCCGCGAAATCCGTCGTTACGCTTCGGTTGGCGAATCCCGGAATCTTGCCCGGAAACGCAATCAAATCACCCGCGCCCAGCGTGCAGCGAGTCCCCGCGGCCGCCGTCGCGGTCACCGTAATCGGCGGAGCGGGCAACAGCGGCGAAACGCCGAACGGATAAGCCGCAGTCACCTGCACGACGCCGTTCAAGATACCCGGAATGATCGCGCCGTTCATGCCCTGCACGTTGCCCGCCGCAGCTCCACCCGCGGCAGTCGTCGCTGCGTTGCCCGCCGCCCCGACCGGCACGATGCCCAAAGCACGGTAGCGTTCAAACACGTTCTTGAATGTGATCGTCGCCGACAGCGCCGACTCGAACGCCTCGCGTTCGGTGCCGTGGATCGAATCGGTCGACGTCGTCGGCTGAACGCCGAGCGACATATTCACGCTGACGATCTTCGTCCGATCGTCTTGCGGGGTCGCCGGATTATCCACGGACTCGTCGATGCCTGGCGTACGCGGGTCGTCCACGAATGGATGGTCCGCAATGAAGCTGATCGCTTCCCAGAAATCCTGGTTCGTGCCGAAGCCAGTCGTTATGAAGCCGAGCGGGTTTACGGGGACGAGCACGGCGTCGGGGACAATTTGATGAATGATGCCGGCGGTCGCGGTGCCGTGACACGGTTCACCTTGCGTAACCGCGGGGCACGCATCAAACGCGGCGGTGGACGGGAATGCCGGATTGAAGCCGGCCGAAACCGTGCCCTGGAAGCCGAGGTGGGCCGCGTCAATGCCGGTGTCCACAACTGCCGACGCGAAACCCTGGCCCGTGTACGGCACGTGCAACTCGCGCACGTCGTTCAATCCGAGCGCCGAGCCGGCCGCGCTCTGGGCCAGCGTCCCCGCATAGAACGCCCACACGCCGTCACGGTCCGAAACGAACATGATCTGACCGTCCGGCGAGAACGAAATCGAAAACGCGTCGCGATACGCGTCGGCCGGCGTGATACCCGGCGGATCGGTCGGCAGAAATTGCGTCGGCGTTAGCACGTTGAAATTACTGATGACCGGCCCGATGATCGTGCCCAGGCCGGTGGTCGGGTTCTGAATAATCTGAAACACGGAGCGCGTGATGTAATCCGTGAAGAAGAGTCCGCCGCCGAAGTGGCCGACCGGATCGAACGCCATGTCGCCAATCATGCGGGTCTGAACAGTTGCCGGCGTGATCAGGTCAATCGGCGGGAAGCCGAGCGACGGGAAGTGTAACACGCGCGACTGCCCGGTGTCCGCCGCTTCGATGTCGCTCGACGCCACGAACAGCCCGCCGTAGAGCGGGAACGCCGGTTCGCCGTTGCGGCCTTGCAGGATGATGCCGCGGTTCGGATCGAAAGCCATCGCGCGCGCGTCAATGTCGTTGTTCGCCGCCACGGGCGTGAGCGGCGGCAGCACGCCTTCGAGGTGCCGATTGAGCGGCAACGTCGGCTCTTCCAAGTTGATCGCGGTTTGCGCGGGGTTGCCCAATGCTTGGGTGACTTGTATCGGTGAAACGCCGAAGATCGTGTTTCCGTCACCGGCCGCGCACGTGATGCCCGTCTCGTTGTCGCACGCGACGTCGATCAGATAGAGGTTGCGGCCAAACGTGTCGCCCGGCGCGATCGCCAGCGAACCGATCTGCGAGTCGAGAATGCCCGGATGAATCACGTCGCGCGTCGAAAACATCGCGACGCGATCCGGATTGCTGGGCGAGGCGGGCGTCGCCAGCGAGCCGTCCGGCCGGAATGCGTAAATCGCGTTTTTCGGATTGACGCCCGCCGTCGTCGACGAATCGAGCGTGCTCACGTAGAGCGTCGCGCCGCCGTTGACCCCGGTGAAGCTGTCGGTCGGATCGAACGCGAGATCGTACCAGTCCTCGTAGCCGCCGAACGACACGCCACCCGACGGAATCGTGCCGAAGCGAATGCGGTTTTCCGACGGCGACATGCCGAACCCATCGACCGCGTACGGATCGACGCGATAAATCGTGCCGGACGCGTCGTCGGCGTTGATCGGTGTCGGAATGATGCCGCCCGACCCGACGACCGTGCCTCGCGAAATGACGAACAGATCGCCGCCAAACGCGCCGGTCGTGTCCGCCTCGATGCGGCCGGCCTGCGTGCTGATGAGCCGCACGGACAAAAAGCCGTTGTTCGAGAATGTGTCGATCGCGGCCGCGCCGCCGGTTGTTCCGATGGCCACTCGGAATTGCGTGCCGAGCGCCGGCAACGGCGTGAGCAACTCACGATCTTCGAGCCGCTCAAAGCTTCCCACGCGATTGTTCGGTTTTTTCTGACCCCTGCCGGCTGCCATCTTTGCCTTTCGCATCCTTAATTCTCCTTCTTCTCGGAATTCCGACCGCCCGCAACGCGCATGAGGGCGCAGAAACCCGACATCCAACACCCGCTCAATCGAGCCTGCGCTGGCGCCGGTCGCGTCCCCGCGTTTTGCTGGGTCAATCAGTCCGTTCAGATGGTCACACTGTCGGACCAGTAGCGTCGCAAACTGTCCGGTCGCCGGCCGTCGTGGCCGCTAACGCGTCCCCTCAGAACGCGACTCGCGCTGTCAAGCGCGGCCGCGCGACAGTCAATCGCCTCCAGTCCGCCGGAGTGGAAACAGGCAGTGGCGCGTGGGTCATGCACTCCACCGGCCAGTGACCAGCCCCATCGTTGCGACATCCCCCAAAGTCATTCTGCAACTTCACGCAACCGTGAGCCCCCTCGGGAAAGGTGGTTGGAACTCACGCTGGGTCTGGCCACCTCGTCAAGCAATCAATCGGTCACTCGTCAAATCCAAGCCCGACTCGAAACACATCCGCTTTCGACCCCGATGGTGCGGGCCATCGGGGCCGATCGCGGAAAGAAGTTAGCGGGCCGCGGTCTGCGGGATGTTCGCGCGACGGCGAACGTCCAGCTCGATCGCGCCAAAGGCGGACTCGTGCCGCTGGATCGTCATCTGCAGCGCGCCCAACAGCCGCTTGGCCGTGTAGAAATTCATGATCAGGCGCTGCGAAACCTTCACATCCTGGCGGCCGGTCGCGAACGGCTGCGGATTCAGTGCGAAGTCGACGATCACTTCTTCCGGCGTCGCAGTGACGCGGGCGAAGTTGGCGTACGCCGCGTGGGCGCCAGCCTCGTCAACCACCACTTCAGTCTGCACCGCCACGGGGCGGGGCTGTTCCGCGGGCGTCGCGGGTGCCGCGGGCATCGCGGCCGGCTTTTCCTCAACTGCTGCACTGCTTTCGGTCTTTGCCAAGGTTCTGTCCTCTCATTACTGGGTCAACAAAACACCTTCCAACAACGCGTGAAAAACACTTCCACGCGGCGGTTTGCAACGTGCCCTTCGCAGAAACGACATAAGTAGTTCCATTATGCACGCTGCGAAACTCAAATCAAGCTGCCTGGCCCATCCAGTTTCACTCACGCGGCCCTGCGCTGCGACCGCGACAAGTGTGGCGATTACAACAGTTCTGCCAATTCTCCACATCGAGTCGCAGAGTGCGCATTCACAACCGCGAATCGCTCTCGACTCGATTATTCTTCTTCCTCCACCGTGTCATCCAGCCAGTCGCCGTCCGCGTCGTCGCCGGCGATGTCATCGAGCCAGTCGTCCACAAGCGACGGGTCGTGCTCCTGCGCCAATCTCAAATCTGTCTGCTCACCGAGTTGATCGAGGATCCGATCGGTGAGATGGGACAAGTCGCGCGATTCAATCGAGTCGCGGAGCCAGTTGCGCAGATCGCGCTCGCGCATCTTCGAGCTTCCGCCACCGAGCACGCCACCCAGCGTGCGCTGTCCGCGTGAACTTGCGATCGCGCCGGGCACAAATTCGAACGCGCCGATATCGACGCTGCGCGGCGTCGAGTCGGGGCCGTTCGCCGGCGGCGATGTTTCGTTGCCGACACCCGGCACGTCGATCGTTCGCGCGCGGCCCTTGAAATCGCGCGACGGGGCGACGGTATCCAGCGCCCGGTCGATCAGGTCGGAACCGCTCTGCAACTCGAAATTCGCGAGTCGCAGGAAGTTGGCCCGATCAGAAACGGTCCGCGGATCGACCGGATTGCGGAAGAACGGGTTCACCGAAATGTTCGCGCACACGGTGCTTGTCGGCCCGCACGGCGTGCCCGGGAACGTGTCGCGCGGCAGGTTCGCCAGATTGCCGCTGAAATTCGTCTGGTCGAGGTTGTTGCCCCACGCGTCGTTGTTCTTGACAACCGGCGACGCCTTCACGAGCGCCGACAAGCCGGACTGCGAGTTGCTCGTGATAATGTTGTTTTGCACGTTCGCGACGGTGCGCGACTGGCCGTCGTCGCGGAGCAGGATGCCGGCCTCGTTGAACGAGACCGTGTTATTCACGATATTGGCGATGCCGTCGCGCGTGTTGCTCGCGACGTCGATGCCCGCGTTGACGTTGCCGACGATCAGGTTGTTCGTGATGTTGGGCAGTCTCGTCGTGCCCGTGCCGACGGCCCGGATGCCGATCGTGTTGCTCAGGATCACGTTGCCTTCGATTTCAACCGCCGAACCGATCACGTCGATGCCGACGCCGGCCGGCGCGACCGCGCCGGAAATCGGCGACGTGGTGATCACGAATCCGTGGTTCACGCCGCCGCGTGTGCTGCCGATCCGCGGCGTGTTCGTGCCGGCGACGTTGGTGAACGTGATCGCCGGCACTCCCGTCGTGACGCTGATGATCGTGCCCGTGCCCGCGATGAGCTGCCCGTTCGCGGCCTTGAGCGGGAACGCGCCTTCGCTCGATTCGATCGTCACGCCCACGTTGACCGTGAGCGGGGCCGTGTAGAGGCCGGGGCACACGCGGATCGTGTCGCCGTCTTGGGCGACCGCCAGCGCGGCCGCGATCGTCGTGAAGAGCTGCACGTTCGCTTGGTTGCGCGGCACTTCGGCGCAGGGCGCGGTGGGCGGGTTGGTGCCGAGGTTGTCATCGACGTAGAGCACGTCGCCGCCCGGCACGTTGCCGATCGTGAAGGTCGCGCGGAAATCGCCGGTTTCGATGCCGTCGCCGGAGGGCAACACGCCGAGGAACTCGCCGTCCAGCGTATCGCCGGTCGCCGTCGAAACGATTGGGGTCGAGCCGGTGCCGATCGCCGAAACGCGGAAAATCTCGTCCTGGAAATTGTTGAAACTCGACGCCGACGTGGGCACGAAAATCCAACGCGTGCCGTTCGACGACACGATTTGACTGACCGTGCCGGACAGCCGCACTTCGTTGCCCTCGTTGAAGCTGCGGTCGCCGCCCGACGACTCCACGAAGAACGTGCTGCTGCCGATGCCCGTGACCGCTTCGCTGAATTCGAGTTCGACCAAGGCCGGGCCGAATCCGTTATCGAAATTCGTCGCCGGGGCCGGCGTCATCTTGATCACGCGCGGCAGCGCCGTCACGATGTCCACCAACTCGACCGCCCCGATATCCAGCCACGGCCGCTGGCCGACGCCGATGTTTGGCGTGGCGAAATGGTCGCGGCGGAACAGGCCGTTCTTGTCGCGGTCCGGTGCCTGAACCAGCGCGTAGACGCCGAACACGTCGCCGTATTCGCTGAGCGACGAATCGACCAGCGGCGACAGCGGTGTCGGGCGGTAATTGAAATCCGGCGAGCCGGGGCTGGTGTAATTCGGCGCCAGGCCAATGATCTCCTGGCCGCCCGTCGTCGCGGGCACGGTGCCCGTCGAACCGTTGGTGCCATTGGCAAAGAACAGGTTGCGCACGATCTGAATCGGTGGATCGTGCTGCAAACCGATTTCGGGCGGCGAGAGATTGAGACGCAGCGACGAGTTGTCCACGTTCAGCGCCGTGCCCACCGTGTTCGTGATCGCGTTGTTCATGATGAGCGGGCCGGAGCGCTGCGCGATCACGATGCCCGCCGTGTTCGAGTCCACGGTGTTGTTGATGAAGATCGCCCGCGACGGGAACGATTCGAGAAACGGGTTCTGGTTGTCCCCTCCGCCGGTCTGGCGATAGGCCGTGCCGTTTTGGACGAGCACATTGTTGAAGATGATTGGCGACGCGGGGTCGCGCGGCAGCGGTCCCGGCGGCGCCGGATTGATTCCCGGCGGAAGGTTGGGGATGTTCGGGCCTTGCAGCGAGTCGATCGCGATCGTCGAGTTGCGAATGAGATTGCCGGAAATCTCCAGCGACTGCGACTGCACTTGAATCGCCGTGTTCGCGAAGCGAATCTCGGAACTGCGGACCAGCGAGGCGCCGAGCGGCAGGCTATTGATCGGCGAGAACGATCCCGTGTTGCGCGACCACGCGCCGATGCGAATGCCTTCCCAGTCGCCGGCGGCCGGCAACGTGGTCGAGCCGTCGTTGTTCGTGTCCTGCGCCGTCGATTGCGGTCCGGTGGTGTCGTCGCGAATCGAGGTCAGAATGACGGGCGTGTTCGGGATACCGCGCTCCGGGTCGCCCACGAGGCCCTGCACAGTAATGAATGAGTCGCCGCCGTAGTCGAACGGAAAATTCTGCGCTGGCGTGCCCGCGCTGCCGTCATCGAAGCCGATGTTGAATCCGGCGCCGAGTTCGAACGCGGCGCCCAAGAACTCGGTGTTGATGATCGTCGTACCGGGGAACGGACTGGCCAGACTGTTGCGGTTCGAATAGCGTCCGCCCAATTTCACGACCAGGCTCTCCGCAGAGCCGTCGATCGAACCGTCAAATTCATCGAAGAAGCCGATCGGATTGCTCGCGAGCGTCAGGCCGAATCCGGGCACGATGCTGCCCGACAAGTCGGTGTCCGTGATCTCGACGCCAAATCCCTTTTGCGGGAGCATGACCGTGCTCGAAACGAGTTGCAGCGTGCCGAGCAAGATGTGCGTGATGTCCGTGTCGTCCCAGCGCGATTCGCTGAACAAGAACGAGTTCGCGAACGTGAGCGGCGCGGTCACCGGGTCCTGAAATTCCGACGTGCGAATCTCCATCCCGTTCAGGCCGTTGTTCAGACTCACGTCGTTGCCGCGGATGAACGGGTTCGCGTTGAACGGCACGCGCGGCGTGTTCGGACCCATGCCCAAGAGCGATACACCGATCACGCCAATCGCCGCCACGTCGCTGGGCAGCGTGCGCGGGCTGTTCACGTTTTGGATGTTGTTCGTGTTCGCGATGATGTTGTTGGTGATCGTCGCGAAGATCGGATCACAGATCGTGTTGGTATTACCGAAAATCAATGTGCCGGTCGTGCAGACGGCCTGATTGAGCGTGATCGGGCTGGGCGAGATCAGCGCCGTGCCGGCCGGCACGCGCAGACTGCCCGCGAACTGAATCTCGGCGCCGTTGATGATCGCCGTCGCGCCGGAATTGAGCACGACGCCGCCCCAGTCGCCCGGCAGCGGAGCCAGCACGCCCTGATCGTTGTTCGTGTCGTTCGGCCGGCCGCCCGGACCGCGGTCGTCGTCGAGCAGAGACGTGAATACCACGCGCGGCTCGCCAATTTCCAAATCGGAATCGAGCAGCAGCGTCGCGCCGAATCCGCCAACCGCGAGGTTCGCCAGCCCCATTTTCATCACGAGGCCCGGCTCGAGCTGCAGCGTCGGCACGATGCCCAAGCTCGCCAGGGCCTGCGCCTCGACCGTGCCCGTGAGCACGTGGGCAATCTGAATGTCGTCCCAATGCGCGTCGGAGACCGTTTGCCGGCCGGGCCGCACCCAAACCGAATTCAGGCTGTTGTTGAAGACGAACTCGTTGATGTCGTTTCGCAGCGCGGCGCTAAAGTTGAACGGTCCATCGTTGATATCGAGCAGGTTGTTCGGCAGCAGCGGGCCGGAGCCGTCCGGATCGAGGTCCTCGCGCACGTCGAGCCGCCCGTCGCCGTCGCGGTCTTCGCCCGGATCGAGCTGATTGTTGCCGTTGCGGTCTTCGATGACGTCGAGCACGCCGTCGAGGTCGAGGTCCTCGCTCAGTTCGAAGATTTCGTTGCCGTTCGCGTCCACGAACCACTGGCCGTCGGTCGGCCGGTACGTGCCAAACTCTGCGCCGGCCGCGCTCGACCAATCGGCCGCGGCCGGCACGTCGCCGCCACTGCCGAACTGCACGAGTTGTTCCGTCGGATCCTGCTTGAGGTTTCCGTTCACGTCCACGAGCCACTTGAGGCTGCTATCGACGACGGCGATCTCGTCGCCCGCGCACTCGACCGCCAGCGTTGCCGCGACGTCCGTACACCAGTTCGCGATCATCGGCCGGACGCCGATCGAGCCGAACAGAATCGGGCCGTCGTTGATGTCGATCACGCCGTTCGCGGTGCCAATCGCTTCGCTTGGGTCTTCCATCAAGTTGCCGTTCGAGTCCTGCTCGCCGCGATCGAACACGAAATTCGCGTTGCGGTCGAGCAGGAATTCGCCGTTGTCGCCGCGGTAGACGCCGATCTCGTCGCCGGGGCACTCGATCGCCGGCGTCGCCGTGTTGTCCGTGCAGAAATCGCCGGCGATCGGCGTGTCAGTCCGCTCGCCAAACACAAATTCTTCGTTCGGATCAATCTGGCGGTCGTTATTCAAATCGAGAATGAAGCACGCGGCGGGCACCAGTGCCGCGGCCTGGCACTGCTGTTCGCCCTCGCGCGGACGCGGCCGGTACACGCCGATCTTGTCCACGCCCGTGCCGCCCCAATCGCCGACGATGGGCAAGTCGCCGTGCTGGCCGAATTCGACGAGCGCGTCGCTGGCCGTCTCGGTGAACGTGCGATCGAGGTCGATGGTCCACGTGCCAGTCGCGCGGCTGAACACGGCCAGTTCGTCGCGGCCCGCCGCGTCGATCGTGAAGTTGCCCACCAGCGCGAGCGAATCGCTCGTGCCGAACGGCGTGCCCTGCTTTTCGCCCGCGTCAAGCGTGCGGTCGCCGTTCAGATCGACCACGACGATGCGGCGAAACGGCTCGAACAAACCGAACTCGCTGCCGGCGCACTCGACAACGGCCGGGGTCGCCGGATTATCGACGCACCAGTTGCCGGGGATCGGCACGCCCGGCTCGACGTCCCAGAACAGGTCCGGGCCGGATTTGCCCTGAATGCGTTCCTCGGAGTTCGGCGTCGCGGCGATCGCCGCCTCGGCGTTGCTCGAAATCTCCACGTTCTCGATCGCGATCCGCGCGTCGAACAAGCTGATCGGGCTGAGCGTCTGCACGACGCCGAATCGCCGGAACGAATTCTGGCTCGTGCGGTCGATCGGCGGGATGATCGTGCCCGGTCCGCCGCCGAAGTGAATCTCCGCGTTCTCAAGCTGCGACGCGTAGACCGGCGTCGGCAGGTCGGTGAGCACGTCGGCCGAATCGGGCCGGAAGGCGATGCCCATCCAATCGCCGGGCCGCGCGGTGTTCACGCCAGTCGCGAGGAACTCGGTGTCGCGCAGCGACGTGAACACGACCGGCTCGTCCACGCTCTTGCCGAGCGCGCTCAAGGACGCGCCGACGCCAAGCACTTCGATGCGTGTGCCGAGCAGTTTGACGACGACCAATTCTTCGGGCGGACCGGCCAATGCGACGGGCCGGAGGTCCGGCGAGAAGAACGAGCGCGACGCGTTGGGCGACGCGGCGTTCAACTCGAAAATGCGGTTGCGCGTCTGGCCGCCGGACACAACGCTCGTTTGATCGCCGAGGAAGATTCGGTCGCGAACCAACCCGACGCCGCGCACCGCGCCCGCCGTGCTCGGCAAGCTTACCGTCGTGATGATCGCGCGCGAGAACGGATTGATCTCGCGTACGACAAGAACGGGCGTGCTCAGGTCCGTCGCATTGCCGGTGACCCAAATCGTCTTCGACGTCGCGTCGAAGTCGATGCCGCCGACCAGGTCGAACGTGGCCGTGAAGCTATCGAGCACGGCGCCGTTCGTCTTGTCGAGCAGGAAGATCTTGTTCGCGGTCGCGTCCACGGCGAATAGTGCTGCGTCGCTGACGGCGAGTCCGTCGAAATTGCGCGCGTCCGCCGGGCAGCTCGCGATGCCGCCAATCGTAGCCGTCGGCGTGAACAAGTTTCGCACCGCCCCCGTCACGGGGTCGAGCGTGTAGATGCTGTCACAGACCGTGTCGCTGACGTCGGCGTCATCTTGCACGAAGAACAGGCTCGATCCGTCGAATGCGAGGCCGGCGTTCGCGGCGACTCCGAAAGAGTCCACCGGAATCGGCAGCGGCGTCGGGAACTGGCCGAGGATCGTGGCCATCGCGCCGGTGGCCGTGTTCGCGTCCACGCGGAAGATCGTGCCGGGCAGCGTGGCCGATTCGTTCTCGGCCGTCGCCGGGTCGTTCGGCGCCGGCGTCGCAAGGAACAGCACTTCGGTGATGTCGGACGTGCCGTCGAACACGAGATTGGTCCGCGCGGGCACAAACAGGCTGCCCTGATCGGCTCGCGTGCGGAACCGCGAGTCCAGTTCCGGGTCCACCGCAAAGTAGGGCGTGATCGACGGCGACACGCGCAGCGTGACGGGCGGCGGCGAACCCACGGGCGGCACGCCCAGCCCCGCGAATTCCGCAGCCTGCAAACCCTTCTGCAATGTTACGAGCGGCTGGCCCAGCAGGCCGGTGCTCGTGCCGCTGAAATCACCGTCCACGAACACGGTGGTCGCGACCAGAAAGTCAAATTGGAAGAAGCCGAGCGGGTCCGTGGCGTCGTTCGGATTGACGCAGCCCGCCGTGCCGTCGCCCGTTGGGAATACGAACCGATCGGTGAACGGCTCGCGGTTCAATTCGCAATCGAGTGCGTTCGGCCGCGGGTTCGTCGGGTCGATCGGGTTCGTCGGATTGTCGGTGACGCCCTGAATGACCAGCCGATATTGCTTGTTCAGCTCGATGGTGTTTACCGGATCTTGAACGAGCAGCGTCAGCGTCGCGGTGCATTGATCGTACAGGCTGATCGAGGGCGGGACCGGCCCGTCGCACGGGTCGGGTTGACTCAAAGTCAGTTGCCGCGGCATGATCGGCCGGAACGGCACTTGGCTCGTACCGCTCACGAAGCCGTTGTTCGCGTCGTCGCGCAGCAGTCGGATGTTGCCGGTGTTGGTCACCGTGGCAAGGTCCACGCCCTCGCTAAATTTCACTGTGATTTGGCCCGGTGTCACGCCCAGGTCGATGATGCGCGGCGAGGCGAGGTCGCGGCCCTCCAGGCCCCACGCGATGTTGCCAATCGAATCGGCCACGCCGTCCTGACTTTCCAGCCGGCCCTGGCAAATGAAGTCGTCCAAATTCACGTAGCGGTCGAATCGCTGCAACGTGTCGGCGCCAAAACCGAGCGGCGACGCGTCGATGATGTTGTCCAGCGTGATGTCGCAGTTGAAGGTCGAGGTGAGGGGATCGAACGTGAGCAGCGCCTGGTTCGTGTGCAACTGACCGATCACGTGTCCCGCCTCGTGCGTGATCGTCTCCGCCAGTTCGGTCGCGATCAGCGGCACTTGCGTGGGAGTGAAACCGAGCGGTGCCACGCCGAAGATCTGCCCGATGTCGATCACGCCGCGCGGGAACGCGAGCACGACGTTCGCGCCCACGCGATTGCCCGTGTCGATCGAATCCGCGATGCCTTCCAGCCCAAACGACGGTGAAAAGCCGATGAGATCGCCCGCGCCCCCGACGACCACGCGCAGCACGTTCGGCCCGTTGCCCGGATCATCGAATCGCTGGCTGTCGCGCAGGTCGAAGTTGTACGCCGGGTTGATGCCCTGCGCCCGCACCTGCTCGAAATCTTCGCGCACTACGGCCATCGCCGTCTCGATGAATTGTTCTTGAAAGATCGGGTCCAGGCCGAAGTCGCGAATATCGAACGGCGGAATGTCAACGATCTGCGTGCCGCCCGTATTGAAGTTCGGAAATTGCACGTCGTCCTGGCCGTCCCAATCAACGAAGATGATCTGGCTCTGGCCGGTGTCGCGCGTGTACGACTCCCACATCTCGCCGGTGATGATGTAGCTGCCGAGGAACGTGGGGTCCACGATCAGCAGGTACGTTCGGTCGCTTGGATCACGGCGCTCCGAGCCGAGCGGATTGAGGACTTCGTTCTCCGGATTGTCCATGGCCCGGCCGGTGATGCCGGTGATCTGCGTTTCGATGATCGGAAAGTCTTCGATCGTGAATAAAAGCGTGTTGAGACTGGAGTCGATGAACTGGTGCAAGTTGCTTACGAGCGTGCGGTCGGCCGCGTCGCCGGAGCCGCCAATCAAATTGTCCGTGCCCAGGTCGAGGATGCTGATCACGCCGAATGGAAAGAAACCAAACTGGTCGGTCATCGTGAACCGCACCGCTTCGCCGGCCTTGGCGCGGAACGCGTAAACGTCCACGTCGCTGACCGCGTTCTTCGATCCGAAGATCGTGGCGTCTGGGTCTTCGCCGACATCGACGCCGAACGGCGTGAACGGGAATGACGTTTGGTTGATCAATTCGGCGGAGCCCGGCGAAATCTGATCGAACGGATCGTTGGTGCTCTGATTGATCTGTTCTTGTTCGTTGACGGTGATCCGCGCGTTGGGCAGCGTGCGGCTGCTGAATCGCGTGGCGGTTTCGCCGCGCTCGGAGCCGTCGCGCGTTTCATATTCGATCGGCGTGCGGCTGACCGAAACGCCCACGCGGTTATTTTGCGGCGTGATCGGCGATACGACGGGCGTGAAGGCTCGCACGCGCGGCAGTTCGCCCACGAAGAAGCCGACGACGCCGTCAGCGACCAGCGCGTTGCCGGCCCGGTCGATGATGTTGCCGCGACTGCGCACCGTCAGTTGATATTCGCCCGGTTGCAGGCCGGCAGCGAGCCCGATCACGATCTCGTTGGTGAATTCATCGAACGACGCCGACTGAATGAAGTTCGACACGTCGCGCGCCGACGTGCTGGCGAACAGGCCGTTCGTGCCGGGCATTTCGAGTCGGTAGTTGCTGATGTCGGCGACACGCGCGCCGAATAGCGCCTCGCTCACGGCCACGCGCAATTCGGTCGGCGCCTGCGCGAGAATTTGCACGACGTGCCCCGCCGCCGTCACGCGCAGCGTGCCCGGCGCCGGAGGGTTCGCCGGATTGATCGGGAAAATCCGCGGCGCCTGCGTGTCCACGTCCACGTCGAATGACGCCGTGGACGAATTGCCCGCCAGGTCGCGGACCAGAACGCGAACCGGCTGCCGGCCCGATTCGGTGATCCGCGCCGTCGAGGTCACGGTGAAGAAGCCGCTGTTATCGGTCGTACTCGATCCGTCGTCGAAGCCGTCGCCGTCAACGTCGAGCAACACGCTGTAGCCGCCGAGCTGGCCGAGGCTGCCGTCGGTGATCTGGCCGCCGACGCCGACCTGATCGGGCCGGTTCGTGAGCTGGTCGTTGCCGATGCCCGTGTTCGAGACGGGCGCGAGGTTGAGACTGATCGATGGCGCGGTGCGGTCCACCTGAAACTCGCTGTGAAACGTGCCGCCCGCGAAGCTATTGCGGTCGCCGTCGAGGCAATTGTGCGCCGTGTCGCCGACGCCCTGCACCGTTGAAAACGGCCCAACAGCCGTTTCCACGCACGGACCGGCGCCCGAAACTTCGATGCGATAGATTTCTTCCTGCAACGACTCGGCGAGCACCAGCGTCGCGGTGCGGCTCGCGGCGTTGAACTGAACGCTCGTCGTCGCGATCGGCCGATCGCTGCGATTGCCGAAGATGCCGTCGCCGCCGGACGCCATGAGCCGCACGGTCGTCGTGGTTAGCGTCGCGGGATCGACCGGCTCGCTAAACGTCACGTTGACGGTCGTCGGCGCGGTGGACAGCACGGCGTCCGGGCCGGGGAACGACCGCGTCACAAACGGCGCGGTGATGTCGCCGGGCGAGATGCCGGGCTGACCGCCGGCCTCGCAGGCGTCGCCGATGCCGTCTCCGTCGCTGTCGCGCTGGTCCGCGTTCGCGATCACCGGGCAATTATCGGAGCCGTCCGGCACCCCGTCGCGGTCCGTGTCGGTCGGCTGCACGACGCTTACGCGGAACGTGGCCGTGTAGTCGTCGCCGCCGGTGCCGTCGCCATTTCCGTCGAGCAAATTGCCGGCCGCGTCAAGAACGCCGGCACCGCTCAGTTTCACGCGAAACAGGTCGTTTGGCAGCAGGCCCGCAACGGTGAAACTCGCGCGGCCGGTTGCCGCGCTGTAATTGATCGCAGTCGAATTCACGCGCACGTCGTTGTTGTTGTCGAACACATCGTCGCCGCCCGAGCCGACGACCAGAAATGTATTCGAGTTCAGCGTGGTCGCGGTCATGTCCTCGTTGAACAGGGCTTCGATCAAGGTCGGCCGGTCGGTCGGCGTCAGAATAAACGACGTGACGCGCGGCGGCGTGCGATCCTGGTCCACGACCGGCAGCGTCACCGAGTACGGGTCCATCAAGACGGCTGTCCGCCGCGACCCTTTGGCTGAAATGCCTTCCAGGCTGATCGTGAGTTCGCTTCCCGGCGTGGTCGGCAGGCTGCCGGACGTGTACAGCGTGAGCGTGTTGCGCGAAACGAACGATCGTTCGATGCGCAGCGAGCCGGCGTCCCCGCCGATGCTGACGTCCGTGGCCTGATTGAAACTCTTGCGGTTGATCGTGTTGGTGAAGCTGACGACGATTCGGTTCGGACCGGAGCTTCCGCCGGCGATAGCGCAGTTCGGGTGCAGGTTTGCTTCAGGCCCCGTGACGCCGTTGCAGTCGCCGGCCTCGCTAAAATTCGCGCTGGTCGTGGCGCGCAGGAACGGGTTGATCCACTGCACGCTGGTTCCGGTTGGATGAAACGTGCTGAGCAGCTCGCGGGCTTCGAGCCGTTCGAACCGGCCGACGTCGGTCTCGACCGCCGTCGGCGCGGCCCGGCCGGAACGCCGCGGCGTGCGCAAAGCATGTTTCGCCTTCAAACTCTTCATCGTTGGCTCCCTCACCGTTTCCCGATCACTCACCGGCCAAGCGAACTCTCGGCCAGTGCGTGCAACTTTTTCTTCTTGAGCCAGCCGTCGAGCAGATCGTCGATCGAATCGTACTCATTTCGGCGGTGGCCATCTTCCACATTTGGTTCCGTACCAAACACTTCGTCGCCCGCCAGGACCATGTCGAGTGCCCGGACGCTCGCGCTGGTTTGTCCGCGCGGCGCGCCCGGCGGGCCGGACGAATCCGTCTGACGCTCGAATGCGCCCATGTCCACAAAGTTCGGCCGGCCTTGACCCAATTGCGGGCCGAGAAACGGTATGAACGGGTCGTCGAACCGCGCGTCGCGGTCATGATCGAGCGACGGCGCCGCGTCGCGCACGCCGTTGCCGTTCAGGTCTTCGCCCTGGTCGAGCGCCTGATCGTTGTCCAAATCCTCGTCGCCGAGTCCGGCGTCAATCGCCGGCGACTGCGAACCGAGTCGCCAGTCGGCCGTGAGCGGATTGGGCCGGCCGGTCGCCGGCCGCTGCCGCGGTTGCAGAAACAGCGGGTCGGCCGCAATGTTGTGCGTACCGAGCCGAATGACGTTGATGTAGGGGCCGCCGAGGTTCGCGAACACGTCGTTGAAGTCGATCGTCGCGCCGGCCGTGTTGACGCTACGGATGCCGGCGCCGTTCGAGCCGACCACGATGTTGTTGAAGATGTTGGCGATGTTTGGGCTGCCCACGCTGGCCGCCCGTACCACGATGCCTTCCTGATTGAACGCCACCGTGTTGTTAACGATCTCGGCGGGCAGATCACCGGTCCTGCCGCGAATCTCGATGCCCTGCCCGCTATTCGCCCAGAAGATGTTGTTTTCCAGCCGCGTCACGCGCCCGTTGCCCAACAGCGCCAGCACGCCGGTCTGGTTGCCGAAGATCGTGTTGCGGCTGATCAGCACGGGCGACTGGCTGGTCGCATTGTCGGTCAGGTCGATCCGCACGGCGGTGCGGCCGTTGGTCGTGATCTGGAATCCTTCGACGGTCACGTCGATCGCGCCGGTAATCGACACGGCGGGCAGCGCCGTGTTCACGAGTATGCCGTTGGCGTCGCGCTGGCCGGCCGCGACCTCGATGATCGTCACCAGGTCGCCGTCGCGCGATTGCAGCGTGATGCCGCTGTGCCGCACCTCGAACGTGACGTTTTCGAAGTACGTGCCGGGCAGTACTTGGACGACCGTGCTGACGGCGTCCGGCGCGGCCGCGGCTTCGAGTGCCTCTTGAATCGTGTTGAACGGGCAGGCGGCAATGCCCAGCTCGCCCTGCGTGCAGGCCGTCGAGCCGCGGAAGCTGCCGTCCACGATGATCGCCGACGTTGTCGTGCCGGCCTGAATGTCGCCGACTTGGAAGTAGCCCTGGAAGTCGCCGCCCGAAACGCGGTTGCCGGACGGCAGCGGGTCGGGACCGTCGTCGAGCAGGCCGTTGCCGTTGCGGTCTTCGCCCGGATCGAGCACGCCGTTGCGATTGTTGTCTTCGTTGCCGGAGACGAATTCGCCGTCGAGCAGGATGCCGACCGCGTCGGTAATCGCGATCGCGCCGGTGCCAAGCAGCTCGACGCGCCAGATCGTGTCGGTCGGCAGCGTGCCTTGCACGGCCGGCAGGAATTCAACGGTGTCCGTGACAGTGCCGGGCGCCGGCACGAGCCGGCCGGCGATCGGCTGATCGTCCGTCGTGCCGAACTGCCCATCCGCGCCGAACGCGATGACCGTGAAGCTCGCCAGGTCGGGCAGGATGACCGGCTCGGTGAAGTCGATGCGAATCGACGTGGGCGGAATGTCCACCCGGATTTCGGGCACTTCGGGGAAGAAGTCGGCGTCCACGCCGCGCGGCGGGCCAATGATCTGCGTCGGCTGCGACCGCGCGTCGGTCACGGTGATCGCTCGCACGCGCGGCGCGATGCCAATGCGGAACTCGCTCACAAAGTCGCCGCCCGGAATGCCGTCGCCCGTCTGGTAGCCGGTCGCCGCCGAGGTGTTCGTCTGAATGCCGGGGAACTCGCCGTCGAGCCGGATGCCGTCGAGGTCCGTGATCGCATCGGCGCCGGTGCCGCGAATTGTCAGACGATAGCGGTCTTCGACGAGCGGCACGGACGGCGTGATCGTGAGCACGTTCGTGGCGGCGTTGAAATCAAGCAGCGCGTTGATCGGGTTCTCGTTCCCTTGGAACACGCCGTCGCCGCCCGATGGCACGAGCCGCACCGACCGGCCGGTGATCGTTCCCAGCGCCAAGTCTTCGCTGACTGTGACCGTGATCGTCGGGGGCACTTCGCCGATTTGCGGAACGACGAATCCCGGCGCGAGCGGCGTCAGGCGCACGGTCGTCGCGGCGAGGTCGATCCGCGCATTGAGCACGGTCGGCGCGCCGAAGTCGCGCGACTCCATCGCACCCATGTCGAAGAACACCTCCGCGCCGACGCCGATCGCCGACGGCGGGTTCGGCACGCGCGTGTCATCCTGACGCACCGAGCCGAACAGGTCCTTCTCCGGACCGAGCGGCGAGGTATTGAAGACGGTCTGCGGCAGCGGCAGCCGCACGATCACGTCGTCGATGGCCTGCGCCCAGTGACTGCCGGGGGCGAATTCGCCGATGGCCGAGTCGATCGCCGGGTTCGGCTGGCCGCCCAGATCGAGCCGGCCGTTCTGGTTCAAGTCTTCACCCGGATCGAGCACGCCGTTGTTGTTTCGGTCCTCGGTCGATGAGAACGGCAACAGGCGGAAGTCGCCGATCGTTTCGTTGACGAACAGCGTCGTGCTGGAGAATCGCGGGTTGGCCAGAATGTTGTTCACGCCGTCGGTCCGGCCGACGTTGTTGAAGAATAAGTTGAAGCCGGCGACCGCGCGGACCGGGCAGCCGGGACCTGGCTGGATGAAGAGTCCGTTGGCGCTGACGTTGGAGATGATGTTGTTGATCGCCAGGGCGGCGCCGTCAGGACCAAGCCGAATGCCCTCGATCGTGCCGAAGATCGTGTTGTGCATCGCGACCGCGGACGTGCCTTCATCGCCATTGCCGACGAACCCTTCGCAGTGAACCGGCTCGCCCTCGTCGGCGCCTTGCAGGCGAAGGCCGTAAGCGCCGACGTTGCCGGCCTGCGCGACGCCGTTGAGTTGGTCCACGAAGGCGATCACGTTGTTGATGATGAGCGGCTCGGCCGGCACCCAAACGAAGTCGTCGTGGGGCGGGTCGGCGGCGAGGAAGAATCCCGGGTGGGCCACCACGCCGGCGTCACGCATGTTAAAGATCTGGTTGTGCGCGATGACCAGTGAACCGTTATCGGCGTTTAGCCCGTCGTCCGAGACGGCGCCGTTGAACGCCTCCTGGCCAAACGCGAGTGGGTTCGCCAGGTGGGAAATCTGCGACGCGCCTTGGACGCGAATCTTGGCGCCGTACTTGATCCGCGCGTCGAGGATGACGGACCCCTGTGTTTCATCCAACGTGGGCGGCACCAAATCTTCGCGAAAGTCCGTGCTCGGATCATCGGGCGTCACGGACCGGCCCGGAATCGCTTGGGCATCGACGCGCAGGTTGCCCAAGAGATCGCGGACCTGGAGGTCGTCTCGGTCGCCTGCTGAGCGGGCGCCGATAAAAATGTCGCCCCAATCGCCGGCCGCCGGCGCGTTGCCCACGCCCGTGAGCGATCCGGTCGCCGGAATGAATCCGTTGCTATCCGTGTCGCTTGGCAGGCCGCCCGGCCCTTCGCGGTCGTCACGCAGCGACGTGAGCACCACCGGCTCGCGGCTCTGTCCAGTCGCCTCGTTTCCCGGCACGCCAAGAATGCGAATCGCCGAGCCGAGACCCCAATCGGTCGTCGGATTGCTCTGACACGGGTTGTGGAGATGGATCTGACAGTCGATGCCGTCGTCCATGCCCACCTGGAACCCGGCGCCGACGTCGGACCGGTTGAGTCCCGTGTGATCGCCCCAGGCGTCCGGTCCGAAGACGTCATTGCCGACCGGCGCGGCATCGAACAGCTTCACGATTAGCCCTTCCGCCGAGCCGAGCGTCTCGACCGCCTGGTTCGACGGCGACTTGAGCACGGTCCCTGCCGCCAGACTCTCCAGCGTCAACAACGCCGACGGCTGCGTCGGCGACGGCACGAACGGGTAGACCGGTGACGTGCTGTAGATGAAATCGTCGTAGCCAACGTCGTCGAAAACCGGCGCGAACGGGCAACCGGGGATTTCCTGGTTTTGCGCCTCAAAGATCCGGACTTCAACGATCGGAAACACACTGATGAATCCGCGGAAGCCGGTGATGAGGCCATCCCCGGTGCCCAGCGGCCGCGTGAAGGTCGAGACCACGCCCGTCTTGTCACGAACATCGACCTCGATCCGCTCCGCGGCAAGCGACAGGTCGCTATCAATGACGTTGAACGCGAAGGCAAACACATCCTGGCCAAAGACGAGCCGGAAGGCGTCCGCCGTCGTATCCGTCCCGAAGCCGCCGAGCACGTTATTGCCCGAGGTCGGACCGGCAATCACGTCGTCGCCGAGA
>Ga0247727_10003910_pt1 | contig 32392 bp, 25 predicted proteins | sample WisWelCaveWW1625_FD_202498 | JGI IMG/M metagenome (GOLD analysis project Ga0247727, IMG submission 202498) | Biofilm microbial communities from Wishing Well Cave, Virginia, United States - WW16-25 | ecosystem: Environmental > Aquatic > Deep subsurface > Groundwater > Cave microbial mat | place...
CCTGCGCGGCGGTCACCGACTTGTCCCGGTAGGGGAGGACGGTGGGACGCGAGAGGATCTTCAGGCCCTTGATCTTGGACAGCTCGGTGATGATGTCCTCGGTGACGCCGTCGCGGAGGTACTCGTCTTCCTTCACCCCGGACAGGTTCTCGAAGTAGAGGACGGCGATCGACTTCTCGGCGGCCTTCGCCGGGGCACCGGGCCGCGAGTCGGCGAGCTCCGCCGCGCGCCGACCTCCGGAGTCGGTGTCGCGCTTGAGCCGCAGCAGGTCGGTCTTGAGGTCGGTGGCGGTCTGGTAGCGCAGGCCGCGGTCTTTCTCGAGGGCCTTGCCCAGGATGCGGTTGAGCTCCGCAGGCAGCGACGGGTTCGCCTGGCTGATCGGCGGCGGCTCGCGGTTGAGGATCGCCTCGAAGACGACGGCGGACGTTTCCCCCTGGAACGGCAACGTCTCGGTGGCCGCCTGGTAGAGGACCGTCCCCAGCGAGAAGATGTCGGTGCGGGCGTCGGTGATCTGCCCGCGCGCCTGCTCGGGGGACATGTACGAGACGGTGCCCATCGTCGTGCCCGCGCTCGTCAGCTCGTTCGGCTGCACGGCCGTCGGTGCCTCGGATTGCTCGCCCCCCGAAGGGCGGGCGCGCTCGATCTTCGCGAGGCCGAAGTCGAGCACCTTGGACTGGCCGCGCGCCGTGACGAAGATGTTGGCGGGCTTGAGGTCGCGATGGACGATGCCCTTCGCGTGCGCCGACTCGAGCGCATCCGCGATCTGGATCCCGAGCTCCAGCAACGGAGCGACCTCGAAGGGGCCCTTCCGGATCCGGTCCGCGAGCGTCTCCCCCTCGAGCAGCTCCATCGCGATGAAGTGCTGGCCCTCGTGCTGGTCGATCTCGTGGACGGTGCAGATGCCGGGATGGTTGAGCGCCGATGCGGCGCGCGCCTCGCGTTGGAAGCGCTCGAGCGAGCCGGCTTCCTGAGCCATCTCCAAAGGCAGGAATTTGAGCGCGACGTGCCGGCCGAGCTTCGTGTCCTCGGCCTCGTAGACGACGCCCATCCCGCCGCTGCCGAGCTTCGCAGTGATCCGGTAGTGCGAGACCGTCTGGCCGATCATGGTTCTCCTCCGGTGCTCATCCGCCCGCGGTGCTCGCCGGGTATAGCCGCTCGAACTCGGGATCGCCGTGGAGCAGCGCGAGGTCGGGGTCCCGGCGTGCCCAGTCGGGGTCCTTGAAACCGGCTCCCGCGGCCCGACGAAGCGCTTCGAGGGCCTCGGCTTTCTGGCCGAGCTGGCAGTAGACGCACGCCGCGTTGTAGAGCACCGTCGTCTCGTTCGAGCGAAGCGCCAGGGCGAGGTTCATCTCGCGCATGGCCTCGTCGGCGCGGCCGAGCGCCGCGTAGTCCGCCGCCAGCAGCACGCGGGCGCGGGCGTCCTCGGGTACCGTCTTCAGGTGTCGCTCGAGCGCGAGCATCTCCCGCTGCCGGATGCTGTCGCAGGCCTCCTTCTTGCCGAGCGCGCCCTGCGCGTTGTAGATCGGCACGTAGACGTTGTAGTCCTCGCCGGAAGCGGCAATCGCGGCTTCCGCCATGTCGGCGATCTCCTGGTACCTGCCGGCGCCGAAGAGGGCCCGGCCCAGCAGGTAGTAGGCCCCCTCGCAGTCGGGCTTGCGCTCGATCACTTGCCGGACCCGAAGGATCGCCTCGTCGAAGCTCCCTTCGGCGTAGAGGATCCACGCCTCGGCGACCTGGATCTCGGGTGAGTCGCCGCCCAAGGCGCTCGCTCGCTGGCTGGCCGCCTTGGCGCGCGCGATCCAGGTGGGCGCCCGCTCGGAACGATAGAAGTACTGCGCGCAGGCGTTCGCGATGGCGGCGTGCGCGAGGGCGAAACCGGAATCCATGGCGACGGCGCTCTCGAACATCTGGAGCGCGAACTCGGTGTCCTGCCGCGTGACGCGGCGCGCGAAGCTCTTGCCGCGCAGGTACAGGTCGTACGCCTGGAGGTTTTCCGTCGGCTTGCGGGCGAGCGCCTCCTGCTCCTGCGGCGAGAGCTGGACGCGCAGCGCCTCGGCGATCTTGCGCGCGATCTCGTCCTGCACCTCGAACACGTCGGCCATCTCGCGGTCGTAGCGCTCGGACCAGAGCGGGAAGTCGGTCTGCGTGTCGACGAGCTGCGCCGTAATGCGCAGCCGCTGCCCCGCGCGTCGGAGCGTGCCCGTCAGCACGCATGCGGCCTTGAGCTGCTGGCCGATCTGCGCCGGGGTCACGGGTTTGTCACGCCAGGCGAGCACCGTCGGGCGCGAGAAGATCTTAAGACCCCTGATCTTCGATAGCTCCGTGATGATGTCCTCGGTCACACCGTCGCGCAGGTACTCGTCCTCCTTCACGCCGGAGAGGTTCTCGAAGTAGAGCACGGCCACCGATCGCTCGGCGGCTTTCGCCGAACCGCTGCGCGAGTCCTGGAGCTCGGCCGCTCGCCGACCCCCGGAGTCGGCGTCACGCTTCAGCCGCAGCAGGTCCGTCTTGAGGTCGGTGGCGGTCTGGTAGCGCAGAGTGCGGTCCTTCTCGAGTGCCTTCGCGAGGACCCGGCCGAGCTCCGCTGGCAGCGACGGGCTCACTTGCGCGAGCGGCAGGGGTTCGCGGTTCAGGATCGCGTCGAACACGACGGCCGAGGTCTCGCCCTGGAACGGCAGCACGCCCGTCGCCATCTGGTAGAGCACCGTGCCCAGAGAGAAGAGGTCCGTCCGGGCGTCCGTGAGCTGGCCGCGCGCCTGCTCCGGCGACATGTAGGACACCGTGCCCAGCGTCGTGCCCGCGCTCGTCAGCTCGTTCGGCTGCGCCGCCGTGGGCGCCTCCGAATGCTCTCCGCCGACAGGCCGCGCGCGTTCGATCTTCGCGAGACCGAAGTCCAGGATCTTCGCCTGCCCGCGCGGAGTCACGAAGATGTTGGCGGGCTTGAGATCGCGATGGACGATCCCCTTGGCGTGCGCCGACTCGAGCGCGTCCGCGATCTGGATGCCCAGCTCCAAGAGCGACGCGAGCTCGAACGGCCCGCGCCGGATCCGCTCGGCGAGCGTCTCGCCCTCGAGCAGCTCCATCGCGATGAAGTGTTGCCCCTCGTGCTGGTCGATCGCGTGGACGGTGCAGATGCCGGGGTGGTTGAGCGCCGAGGCCGCCCGCGCCTCGCGCTGGAAGCGCTGGAGCGCCTCGGCGTCCCTCGCCATCTCCGCCGGCAGGAACTTGAGCGCGACGTGCCGGCCGAGCTTCGTGTCCTCGGCCTCGTACACGACCCCCATCCCGCCGCTGCCGAGCTTCGCCGTCACCCGGTAGTGCGAAACCGCCTGGCCGATCAGGGCCTCGTCGCTCAGAACGCCTCCTTGTTGACGACGAACGGCATCTGCTTCGGGTCGCCGCCGTAGCGTCCTTCCAGCACGTCGATCGCGCCCTGCACGCAGCGACCCGCCATCCCGACGTCGGGGTCCGGTGACAGCCGCGTGGCCCGGGCCGCCGAAGCCGCGTGCGGGAAGAGCCGCAGCGTCGGCACGAGAGCCGGATCCCGCAGCGGGCTGTCGTCGGGCAGCGGCTCCTTCTCGAACACGTCGAGCGCGGCCCCCGCGATCCAGCCCTCGCGCAGCGCCCGCGCGAGCGCCTGCTCGTCCACCACCGGGCCGCGCGCGGTGTTCACGAGGTACGCGGTCTTCTTCATCATCCGCAGGTGCTTCTCGTCGATCAGGTGGTAGGTCGCCTCTCGAGCCGTGCCCGGCATCGTGAGCGGCACGTGCAGCGAGACGAAGTCCGCGCGCCGCAGCGCGTCCTCGAGGGAGACGGCCTCGATCGTCTGCTTTCGCTCCGAGAGCCCCTCGCGGTGGCGCAGGTCCATCACCCGCTGCGCGCTCGCCACGTAGTCGGCGAGCGCTCCTTGCCCGCGGCTGCTGTGGCACAGCACGTCCATGTCGAAGCCGACGGCCTTGCTGACCATGCTCTTGCCGATGCGCCCCATGCCGACGACCGCGAGCGTGCGGCCGGTGACCTCGTCGCCGAGCCACGGCAGGTAGGGATGCCAGGTGGTCCACTGGCGCTCGCGCACCTGCAGCTCGGCCGGATACAGCCGGCGCGCGACGGCGCCTAGCATGAAGAACGCGTACTCGGCGGTCGCGTCGGTGAGCACGTCGGGTGTGTGGGTGAAGGGGATCTTGTGGCGGTTGGCGGCCGCGCGGTCGATGTTGTCGACCCCGACGGCGATCTGCGAGACGACCCGAAGGCCGGCCGCCTTCCCCGCGTCGAACACGTCGTCGTCGATCCGGTCACGCAGCGTCGTGATGAGAGCCTGGATCCCCGAGCGGACCTTGTCGAGCACGAGCGCCTTCGAGGGCGCCTGGACCTCCGGGTAGACCTCGACCTCAAAGCCCTTCTCCCGCAGCCGGTCGAGGGCGGCCTGGCCGATATCGCAGGTGGCGTAGACGCGGATGGGCTCGGGCATGGGAGGTCCGGAAGGTACCTGGTCGCGAGGGAGGCGGAGAGGATATCACCGCGGCGGCCGCGCTTGTCGCCCCTTCCCCGCCCTGCTAACGTGCCCGCGTGAGACCGACCGACCTGCGGGGCATCCTCCAGTACGTCCCCCAGTTCCGCGAGAAGGCGTTCGTGGTCGCGGTCGACGGCGCCGCCGTCGCCCACGAGAACTTCGGCAACATCCTGATGGACGTCGCCGTGCTCTGGTCGCTCAACATCCGCACCGTGCTCGTCCATGGCGCCTCGGTCCAGATCCGAGCGCTTGCCACGGAGCGCGGCCTCGAGCCGAGTGACCTCGAAGGCTCGGGGGTCACGGACGCCGCCACGCTCGAGCTCGCGCTGACGGCCGCCAACCGGCTCACCCACGAGATCCTCGAGGGGCTCGCGGGCGCCGACCTGCGCGCCGCCAGCACCAACGCGGTGACTGCCCACCCGCTAGGGATCCTGAAAGGCGTCGACCACCTCTTCACGGGCAAGGTGGAGCGCGTCGACACGGCCTTCCTGCAGACGCTGCTCACGAACGGGATCGTGCCGGTGGTGCCCCCGCTCGGCCTCGACGGGCAAGGCCAGACGTTCCGGGTCAACTCCGATGCCGTGGCGCTCGAGGTCGCGAAGGCGCTCTCGGCCGTCAAGCTCGTCTACATCACCTCAGTGGACGGCCTGCGCGTCGACGGCGCCGTCGCCCGCCAGCTCTCGGTCCAGGAGCTCGCCGACGCGCTCCAGCGCGGGGGTGTCGACCCGGCCGACACCTCGAAGGCCCGCCACGCCGTCGCCGCCTGCGAAGCGGGCGTGCCGCGGGTGCACGTGATCAACGGCGGCGTCGACGACGGGCTGCTCGCCGAGGTCTTCTCGAACGAGGGCATCGGCACGCTGGTCTACGCCAACGACTACCAGCAGATCCGGCGGGCGCGCCGGAGCGACGTGCGCGCGATCCAGCAGCTGATCCGCAGCTCGATCGAGAAGGACGAGCTCGCGCCGCGCACGCGCGCGTCGATAGAGAAGGAGCTCGCCGACTACTCGATCTTCGAGGTGGACGGCAACGCGATCGCGTGCGTCGCGCTCCACGCGTATCCCGCCGAGAAGAAGGGCGAGCTCGCCTGCCTCTACGTGCGGCCCTCGCACGAGAACCAGGGCATCGGGAAGAAGATGGCCCAGTTCGTTGAGGCCAAGGCGCGCGAGGCGGGGCTCGGCCAGCTCCTGGCGCTCTCGACGCAGGCCTTCAGCTTCTTCCAGTCGAAGGCGGGATTCGCCGAGGGAACGCCGGACGACCTGCCACCCGCGCGACGCGCGCGCTACGAGCAGAGCGGCCGGCGCTCGAAGGTGCTGGTGAAAACGCTATAGCGGCTCTGAGGATCTAACGCTTGCGTCGCGAGGGAAGGAGACCCAGGCCTCCAAGCGCGAGCAGCGCCAAAGTCGAGGGCTCAGGCACCGGCTCGCCTCCGGAATAAGAGAAGTTGTCGATGAAGATGTAGTCACCCGCGGCGCAACAGGGGCTATCCTTCATATCGACCAGGGTCAGGTAGGCGATGCCCGGCCGAGCGATCCCGAAGTACTCCCCAGCGTTGCTTCCGAACACAGGGGGAACCACGAACGACTCGAGCAGGGTGTCGGAGCCGTCGTAGACACTCATCGTCCAGTGGTTGTCGGCCGCTCCCCAGTTGAAGCCGAAGGCGCTGACGGACCCGGTGAAGTCGATGCGAAGTGCGTCGGGGTCGAGATCGAACCCAGTGAACAGTGAGTTCACGCCACGGGTATTGAAGCTCCCATTGAAGTCTGGCCCGATATTCAGGGGCGCTCCGACTCCCGTAAACGTCACGCCGCTCAAGGTGATCGCGCCGAAGAGACCCACCGGCCCGGCGTCGAAGTCGATCACGGTCCCGCCAACCAAGGCGGCGTTGGTGATAGGATCCCCAAAGCCGGAGATCGGCACGGCATTGGCACCTGGCACCATAGCCAACGCCAGGGCTGCAACGATCAAGGACAGTCGGTTCTTCATATGAATCCTCTCAACGGAGATCGGTAGCAAAGCCGATGCCAGGGCCTTCAGGATGGCTGCAAGCCGTTGACCATCCGACTCTTGAATCCAACGGGAAACCTATGTCGTCTGTCTGCCAACGACCCTGACCTGTAAAGGGAGCCGACACCGCAGGAGCCAATGCGACGTTCCGGGATCGAACCATGAGGCCCTCCTCCGGACGAGAGGCGACGGGAGCCAGCGGGCAGGCGGGCCGCCCCGACGAAACCGCCGCCTGGCGCTCCGCATCGCCACCCCGCTGATCAGCGCCCTCAGGCGAGCGCGCCGGCCAGGAACAGCGAGCCGAAGTGCAGGGTGAGGACCGCCTTGCCTTGGAACTTGCCGTGTCCCGGGGTGACGTCGATCAGCATGTGCTCGGCGGTGCCGTGGTCCGCCGAGAAGATCGAGTCGAGGCGGATCGCCTTGGTAGCGTCGGGCGTGTCACCGCGCTGCAGGCGGCCCGGGTAGAGCGCGAGCGTCCAGTCCTTTTCCGCGTTCTTGATCACGCCGATCGTGTACTCGCCGGCGGGCAGGGTCGCCTTCTCGGTCTTGAGCTCGGCCGACAGCTTGAGCACCGGCCGGCGCGGGGTGACGAAGTCGCCGACCTTGGCGGTCTGGGCGTGGGTCTCGTTGGCGGGGGTGGTGTTGTAGCTGATCGTCACGTCGACGTTCGGGCCGAGCGTCGCGGTCAGCGTCTTGTTGAAATGCGGATGTGCGAGCGCGACGCTCGCGGCGAGGCTCAGGACGATTCCGCGACCGATAGTCTTCATGGCTGTCCTCCTTGCGGCAGGGCTGGTTCGACACCGATTCTACGCGGCCTCGGGCCCGGGCGGGTGCTAGACTTCTCCCGATGTCGACGTCGACGCGGCGCGTTCACTACACCTATGCTCAGTACCTCGCCCTCGAGGAAGAGAGCTCGGTACGCCACGAGTACCTCGACGGCGAGATCTACGCGATGGCGGGTGGTTCGCCCGATCATGCGGCGCTGGCGGCGGCTGTCATCCAAATCGTGGGCAGCAGGCTCCCGCCCGGCTGCCGCGCATTCACTTCGGACTTGCGGGTGCGCATCGCGGTCAGCGGGTTGTCGACGTATCCCGACGCGGCCGTGATCTGCGGGCGGACCCTCCGGGCCGTCGACGATGCGCTCGCCATCGTGAACCCGGTCCTGCTCGTCGAAGTCACGAGCGCCTCGACAGAGGACTACGACCGCGGCGAGAAGCTCCGGCACTACAAGAGCCTGCCAAGCCTGCGCGAGGTGCTTTTCGTTTCCCACCGGGGACCCGAGCTCACCCTGCATCGTCGAGAAGATGAGGGCTGGGTGGTGCTGACGGCGGGAGCTGGTGGCACATTGGAGCTCGCGAGCGTCGCGGGGCGCATCGCCGTCGACGAGGTGTATCGCGACGGTCTCGAGGACGCGGGATAGAGCGCGGCTCGACATCGAGCGGGTCTATACTCCGGTGATTCGACGCTTGGAGGCGCCCATGACCGAAGTCCTGCGCTCGCATTTTGCCGACTACGCGGCGTTTCACCGGACCGCGGGCAACAGGAAGTGCCACGTGTTCGGCATCCCGATCATCGTGCTGGCCTCGTTCGCACTGCTGGCGCGCGTGCCGCTCTTCGCGCTGGGCGGGCTCGAGCTGACGCTGGCCGAGGTGGTGATCGTGCTCTTCGTCGCCTACTACCTGACGCTCGATGCGGCGCTCGCGGCCATGATGCTCGCGGCTTACGCCGTGCTCGACGCGGGCGGCCGCTTCATTTCACCGCTGCCCGCGCTCGGCCTCTTCGTCTTCGGCTGGATCCTGCAGGGCGTCGGGCACTGGGTCTACGAGAAGAACTCCCCGGCCTTCTTCAGGAACTTCGTCCACCTCGCGGTCGGCCAGCTCTGGATCCTGGCGAAGGCCGTCGGGCGCGCCTGAGCCTGCCTCCTCGCGCTACTTCGCCAGGCAGATCTTGATCCGGCGCAGCGCTTCCTGGATGTTCTCGAGGCTGTTGGCGTAGCTGAAGCGCAGGTGGCCTTCGCCCCACTCGCCGAAGGCGGTGCCGGAGAGGCACGCGACGCCGGCCTCGTCGAGCAGGCGATCAGCGAGCGCTTTCGCCCCGTAGCCGGTGCCGGTGATGTTCGGGAACACGTAGAACGCTCCCTGCGGACGCGCGCACTTGAAGCCGGGGATCAGGCGCAGGCCCTCGACGATCGCGTCGCGGCGCTTGCGGAACTCCGCGACCATCGCGTCGATCGGGGCGTGGTCGCCCTTGAGCGCCTGGACGCCCGCGAGCTGGGTGAAGCTCGCGGTGCAGGAGACGGCGTTCGTCTGCAGCTTCGCCAGCACCTGCGCCAGCGGCGCCGGCATGATGCCGTAGCCGAGCCGCCAGCCGGTCATCGCAAACGTTTTCGAGAAGCCGTCGAGGATGATCGCGAACGACTCCATCCCGGGGCAAGCGGCGATCGAGACGTGCTTGCCGTCGTAGAGGATCTGCGAGTAGATCTCGTCCGAGAGCACGGGGATCCCGTGCTGGACGGCCGCGTCGGCGATCGCGCGCAGGCCCGCCTCGGGGACGATGCCGCCGGTCGGGTTGTGCGGGTAGTTGAGCACGATCAGCCGCGTCTTCGGCGTGATTTTGCTGATCAGCTGGTCGACGTCAAGCGCGTGGCCCTTCTCCTCGAGCAGGCGCACCGGCACCGGCACGCCGCCGATGAAGCGGATCATCGACTCGTAGATCGGAAAGCCGGGGTTCGGGTAGAGCACCTCGTCGCCCGGGTCCACGAGCGCCAGGATCAGGTAGAACATGATCGGCTTGCCGCCGGGGGTGACCACCACCATCTCGGGGGTGGCCTTGACCCCGCGCCGGGCCGTCGAGTCTTCCGCGATCGCCTGGCGCAGCTCGGGCAGCCCTGCCGCCGGCCCGTAGTGGGTGGCGCCGCCCTTGAGCGCTGCGATCCCGGCCTCGGTGACGTGTGCCGGCGTGTCGAAGTCGGGCTCGCCGATCTCGAGGTGAATGACGCTGCGGCCCTTCGCCTCCAGGGCCCGCGCGCGGACGAGGACCTCGAAGGCGGTCTCCGTACCGAGCCGCGAGAGACGCTCCGAAAGCCTCACTGCGCTTGGCTCCGCGTTTCCGAGTCGAGCTTGTCGACGCCGTATGCCCGGCGCAGGCGCTCGCCGGCGGCATCCGCCTCGGCCGCGTCGATGACGATGCGGACGGCGCCTTGTCCCGAAACGAAATCGACCACGTGGAAGGCGGCAGCCGCGGAGCCGAAGGCCTGGCGCAGGTCCTCGAGGCTCGCGACCGGCCGGCCGTTCACGCGCTCGACGATCAGGTCTCGGAGCTCCTGGTAGCCGAGGTTCGCGGTGTCGGGCAGCACGCTCGAGAGCAGCACGATCCGCCGCGGCTCGGCTCCGTCCGCATCGGGCTCGCGGTCGATCGCCACCAAAAGCCGCGGCGGGGCGCGCCGCGTCCAGTCGCCCCAGGAGGCGAGGTACGGGCGGCTGAGCTCCTGGAACACCAGCCCGCCGATCACGACGTAGTCGGGCCCGCGGCCGTAGACGTAGGGTTGCACGCGGTCCTGCTCGGGCCGCATCGCGCGCAGCGGCAGCGGCAGCTCGAGGCGCTGGCCGTCGCGCAGCACCTTGGCCGGCATCGTGTCGCCGGGCCGCCGCCCGTCGGTGAAGAGCAGCGCGAACAACATGCGTCCATAAAGAGGATGCTCGTAGTAGCCGGTGGGGTCGAGCTTCGACCCGCCCAGCTCGAGTACGACGTCCCCGGGCTTCAGCACCCCGCCCGCGCTGCCGTGCGGCAGCACGCGCGTGAGGCGGATCCCGGTCTCGCCCGGGGCGAGGCCGAGCGACTCGCGGAGCGCCGGGTTCGTGAGGTCCTGCCACGCGAGTCCCGCGCGCGCGAAGCTCCGCCAGTCGCCCCCCCGCGCCCCCGCCAGGAACTGGCCGAGCACCGGGGCCGCGATGGCCGCGTAGGTGTCGGCCGCGCGGCCCGTCACGAGCCCGGCCACGTGGCCCTTCGCCACCACGACCTCGGATTCGCCGAGCCCTTCGGCGCTCGAAGCGACGTCGATCGTCAGTAGGCTCGTCTGCGACAGGCCGTGCCTCCCCGACCGCACCTGGCGCAGCGCCCCCGGGTACGAGTCGAGCAGCCCCGAGCGCTGCCAGCGCAGGATCGCGACGGCGCCCTCGCCTGGCGCGCGCTCGTCGAGCGGCAACGGCACGAGGCCCTCCCAGAAGGCGGGATCGTCCACAGCGATGAGCGCGAGCGGGCCCTCGTGGTCCACGAGCTCGACGCGCGCCACGCTCCGCGCGTCGCTCCCGAGCTTCTGCGCCTCGACCAGCAGCGGGTTGCCGAAGGCCGTCGAGGCCGCGAGGATTCTCCGACCCGGGACGACGAGGCCGGTCACCGTGCGCGTCCACGGGGCCTGTTTCTCCCAGGGCGCTCGCCAGTTCCAGTCCTGGCCGGTGACGCGCACGCTCACGACACCGGAGCGCAGCGGCCCGTTGCCCACGGGCACCGGGGCCTCGGCGAGCACGGGCGCCGCTGCGTGCGGCGCCGTGGCGACGGACGCGGGCGGCCGCGCCGAGGCGCAGGACGCCGCCAGCAGGGCGAGTGCAATGGGGTTACGGCCGGCTGTCTTGCGGAATCGCATACTGTCTCAGGATCTCCGGATGAGCCGCCTCGGCCTTCGCGCGGTCGAGCGCCTCGATGCCGCCGTCGCCCTCGAGCTCGATCGTGTGGAAGCGCCCCTGGTTCGTGGAGAACGCCTGCGTGACGTCCGCGAGCGAGCGGACCTCTCGGCCGTTGATGCGCTCGACTCCGACGGGCGGGGAGAACGCCATCTGCGAGTTGACCGCGTGACGCAGCACGCGCGTCAGCACGACCACCTCGCGGTCGGCCTCCGCCGGCTGCTCCGCCTCCCGGAACAGTTGGTGCCAGACCAGGTCACGGTTGGCGGTCTGCGGCCAGCCGCGCCCGATCGTCTTGAGCAGCTCCATTTCCAGTCGCATGAAGACGAGGCCGGCGTAGACGACGTAATCCGGCGCCACGCCATAGCGGTTCCGGTTTCGGTCGTAGCGCGCGATCCGGCGCGCGGGCGCCCGGGCGGCCTGCTCCTTTCCGTTGCGCCACACGCTGAAGCGTGCCTCGTCGCCCGCCTGCAACATGTCGATCGCATGCTCGAACGTCACGCGCGCGTCGCCCAGCCGGATCGTGCCGTCGTCCGCGATGGCGTAGCCCTGCGCCGACAGCAGCACGTCGCCGGCCCGCACCACGCCCTCGGCCGTGCCGCCGGGCGCCACGCGGTCCACCACGACCCCGGAGCGCCCGGGCGGCAGGCCGCGCTCGCGCCTGTAGGCGGGCGACAGCAGCGACGCCGTCGACAGCCCGGAGTCCGGGAAGCCGTCGTAGCGGCCGTCCTCGAGGTTGCCGAGGAAGTGGCGGACGATCGGTATCGGTATGAAGAAGCCCATGTTGTCCGCGCCCGGGAAGCCCTGGAACGCGACGCCGACGACGCGGCCGTCCTGCACCACCGGGCCGCCGCTGTTGCCCGGGTTGATCGCGGCGTCGGTCTGCACCACCAGGTGCGCGTCGGCGCCGCTGTGCACGTAGCCGCGCGACTCGACGCGGGAGACGATGCCCGCGGTCGAGGAGACGTCCTGCCCCCCCAGGGGGAAGCCGTAGGTGTTGACGCGAGTGCCGGCACGCGGCAGCGGCCCGAACCGGAGCGGGCGCAGCCCCTTGGTGAAAGCGGGATCGGCGACGCGCAGCACGGCCAGGTCGCAGTCGTGCCCCGCCGCTTCGACCGTGGCCACGTACGGGCTCGCCCGGTCGGGGCGCCGCACCAGGACCTGACGAGCGTCGGCGATCACGTGGCCGTTCGTGAGGATGCGCCCGCCGTCGATCAGGAAGCCGCTGCCGGACGCACCGCTCACCGGCTCCTGGCGCCACGGTTGCGACCAGTCGAAGGGCGAGCGAAACACCTGGACGTGCACGACCGAGCCCGCGACCCCGTTGCCGGAGGCGGGAAGCTGCGCGGGCGCGGGTGCCCCCGCGAGCAGCGCCAGGGCGGCGAGGGCGGCCGGCCTCATCGCACCGCCTCGGCTGCCGCCTCGCCCGCGCGCGTTCCGTCGGCCACCGAGTCGGGGATCCCGGTGCTCCTCACCCCCGCCCCGGTGAGAAAGAGTCCGGGCACCGCCGCGGCCCTGCTCTCGACCTCGCGCATGCGCTCCAGGTGGCCGACCTCGAGCTGCGGCGTGCCCGCCGGCCACCGGAACACTCGCGTCATCACCGGCTCGCAGCGAAGGCCCAGCACGTTCCGCATCTCGCTCGTCACGGTCTCGATCATCTCATCGTCCCGGAGCGAAAGCGCGCCGGGGTCGCGCACGCCCCCGAGAAAACCCCGCAGCAGCACGTGGCCCTCGGGCGCACGGAACGGGAGCTTGGTCGACACGAAGCTGAGCGCGGTCGTGCGCAGGCCTTCGGTCGCGGGCACGACCATGCCGTAGCCGTCGAGCGGGTGCGCGACGTCGCCGCGCCGATAGCCGAGCAGCACGGTGGCGGAGGAGGCGAACGGGATGGCTCCTAGAGCGCGGGCGGCCTCGGGCAGCAGGCTCTCGAGCGCCGGCGCGATGCGCGGACCCGGGGCCGCCACGATCACACAGCGGGCGGCCACCGGGTCGCCGCCGTCGGTCGCGAGCGAGAAGCCCTCGGCCGTGGCCTCGACGCGGCGCACGCTCGCCTTCGTCCGCAGCGCGCTCGCGTCGAGTCGCGAGACGAGCGCCTCGACCAGCTCGCCGAGTCCCCCGCGCAGCGAGTAGAAGGCGGCGGCCGGCTTCTCGCCGGGCCGGGCCTTCGGGTGCTTTGCCCACATCCCGCGCACCAGGCTCCCGTGCAGCCGCTCGAGCTCCCGGAAGCGCGGGAAGGTCGCGACGATCGAGAGCCGCTCGGGGTCGCCCGCGTGGATCCCGGCGAGCAGCGGCTCGCCGAGCCGTTCCACCGCTTCCTGCCCGAAGCGCCGGCGCAGGAACGACGCGATCGACTCGTCGGCGTGCCCGTGGTGTCCGGGGATCACGAGGTCGAGCCCCATGCGGAGCTTGCCGGGCCAGGAGAAGAGGCCGCTCGAAAGAAAGGGCAGGATCTTCGTCGGCACCGCGAGCGTCATCCCCTCGGGCAGGGGGTGGAGCCTGTGCCGGTGCAGGACGTAGACGGCACGCTTCACGGGGTGGGTCGGGACGAGGCGCTCGCCCAGTCCGAGCTCGCGGCACAGAGCGATCGCCTCGGGCTTCTGCGCCAGCATCGAGTCGGGGCCGCCCTCGAGCAAGAAGCCGTCCCGGGTCTCGGTCCGGATCACCCCACCCAGACGCTCCCCCGCCTCGAGCAGGAGGTAAGGCACCTTCTTCTTGTGGAGGGCAAGAGCGGCAGACAGCCCGGAGATGCCGCCGCCGATGATGGCGACCGTCGTTCGCGTCACGAAGGGCCATCTTGTTCTGGGGGGTGCTGCGCCGCAACCCCCAGACCCCCGCACTACGCAGGAATGGACCCCGTTCCGTGCGCAGCCCGTTGTCCGTGATTAGAATCGCTCGGTGAGGGATCGCGCCCGCGAGGTGGTCGTGACCGGCACCGGCGTCGCGTGCCTGATGGGCGACGACTGGCCGGCGATCGAAACGGCGCTCCGTGAGGGGCGCCCGACACCCTTCGTGCGCTGGGCCCCCGCCGTCGAGCACGGGATGCAGTGCCGGCTGATCGGGCTGTATCCGAGCGAGCTGACACCCGCGCTCGTCGGCATCGACAAGTCGCAGGCGCGTTTCATGAGCCGCGTGGCGCTCCTGGCCCTCCGCGCAGCCCGGATTGCGGTCGCCGAGGCCGAGATCGCGACGCGCGACGCGGCCGTGGTCGTGGGCAGCGGCACCGGCGACGTCGAAACGCACCGCGAGATCGCGGCGCGCCTCGCGCGCACGGAGGGGCCGCGCCGGGTGTCGCCGACGGTGATCCCGCGGCTCATGGCCTCGACCGTCTCCGCGAACCTCGCGATGGTGTTCGAGTCGACCGGGCCCTCGTTCAGCGCCACCGCGGCCTGCGCCGGCGGCGCCTACAACCTGCTGCTCGCGTCCCAGCTCCTCGAGAGCGGCCACGTCGAGGTGGCGATCGCCGGCGGCGCGGACGTGGCCGACATCCACTTCCACGCCGGCTTCGATGCGATGCGCGCCTACACCACGGTGGACAACGACCGCCCCGAGCGCGCGTCCCGGCCGTACGCGGCCGACCGCGCCGGCTTCGTCTTCTCGGAAGGCGCGGGCATCGTGGTGCTCGAGACCCGCGCGCACGCCGAGGCGCGCGGCGCCGCGATCCTGGGCGTCCTGCTCGGGTACGGGATGTCGTCGGACGGGACGGGCAACATGGTGGCGCCCTCGCCGGAAGGGGCCGAGCTCGCGATGCGTCGGGCTCTCGCCCACGCGGGCGTGACACCGGACGCGATCGACTACGTCAACACGCACGCGACCTCGACGCCGCTCGGCGACGTGTCGGAAGTGCGGGCGCTGCGGAAGGTGCTCGGCGGCCGGCATGTCGCCTACTCGTCGACGAAGGGCTACACCGGCCACCCGGTCTCCGCCGCCGGCGCGATCGAGGCGATCTTCACGCTGGCCATGCTGCGGGGTGGCTGGATCGCGCCCTGCGTGAACGCGGAGCCGCTCGACCCCGAGCTTCTCGACTACCCGCCGATCGTGCGGCCCGAGTCGCGCCCGCTGCGGACGGCGCTCTCCAACTCGTTTGGTTTCGGCGGCACGAACGCGACGCTCGTGCTGGGGCGGCCCTGAGCCGGCCACGCAGAGCATCCGCAGGGGGGAGTTGAATGATTGACACGCGCCGCCGCGGGCTGTCAGACTCCGCTCGTAACGTCAGGGTGCCTCCCATTTCGGGAGGGTAAAAGGGAAGCAGGTCGAAAACCTGCGCGGTCCCGCCACTGTAGCCGGCGAGCCCGCTCCCACAGGCGCCTGTAGGGCGCCGCCACTCGGGAACCCCGCTTGGGGCGACCGGGGAAGGTCGGGAGCGACGCGACGACCCGGGAGCCAGGAAACCTGCCCTGACCGACGTACTAGAGGCTTCTCGCGTGAGGGAGCACCTGGATCGGCGGCCGAAGCCGGGCCGTATCCAACCGACAGCTCGACGCGAACCGTCCCCGAATCGCTGGCTGATTTCGGGGACAAGCCTCCGCAAGGAGGAACCGTGCGCATCGTCTCTCGTCTCTTCTTTTGTCTCATCGCATCCTCCGCGTCCGTTGCCGGCGCGGGGCCCGGGGCGTCGCCCGGATCCCTGACCGGCGTCGTGCGCACCAGCGACGGCCTGCCGCTGCCCGGCGTCGCCGTCATCCTCGAGGGCCCCGCGTACGCGCGTCGGTTGACGACCGGCCCCGACGGGTCGTTCCGCGCCGGGACACTCGCGGCCGGTTCCTACAGCCTGCGCGTCGACGCGCCCGGCCTCGTGCTCGGCGAGGCCAAGGCGGTCTCGGTCGGCGCCGCGGAGGCCCGCCAGGACCTGGTGCTGTCGCCCGCGCCCGTCTCCGAGCGCGTGGTGGTGAGCGCCACGCGTGGCGAGGCGACGCTGTCGACGCTCGGCGTCAGCGCCTTCGTGCTCGAGCGCGAACAGATCGACGACCGTGCGGCGCCGTCGCTCATGCCGTTGCTCCAGGACGTGCCGGGCGTCGCCACCGCCCGTGCCGGGCAGACGGGACAGCAGGGCTCGGCGTTCATCCGTGGCGGCGAGTCGCGCTACGCGCGCGTGATGGTCGACGGGGTGCCGGTCAATCAGCCGGGCGGCGCCTACGACTTCGGCGCGGCCCTGCCCTTCGAGCTGGAACGGGTCGAGGTCGTGCGCGGAGCCGCCAGCAGCCTCTATGGTACCGATGCACTCGCCGGCGTCGTGAGCCTGGAAACCCGCCGCGCCCGGGTGGGCGAGAGCCCGTCTTTGCGCGCGGAGGGCGAGGGCGGCTCGTTCGACTGGCGGCGCTTCCTCGGCGCGACCTCGGGGGCCCGCGGCGCCTTCGACTGGAACGCGGGAGCGCAGCGCCTCACCACCGACAACGAGGCGCCGAATAGCGCTTTCGAGCAGACCGCGGCGGCTCTGTCCGCGGGGTTGAAGCTCGACGACCGCACGCACGCACGCGCCGTCGTGCGCTTCGACGACAGCACGGTCGGGACGCCGGGCCCGACCGCCTTCGGCCCACCCGACCTCGACGCGTCCTTCGAGCGCGACGACTTCGTGCTCTCCGCCACGCTGCGCCGCGACCACGTCCGCTTCTCGCAGCAGCTCCGCGTCGGCTACTCGCGCACCGACCAGCTCTCGCTGAACCCCGTCGATTCCGGGTGCTACGTGCCCGAGTGGGAGGGCCAGCAGGGCGCGTTCCCGATCTGCGATTTCCCGAACCCCGACGGCTTCCAGAACCAGACGGACCGCCTCGCCGCCGGCTACCAGGCGGACGTGTCCGTCGGCGCACGGCAACTGCTGACCGCGGGAGCGGAGATCGAGCACGAGACGGGCGCGCTCGGCAATCGCTCGGGCGACCTGCTGCGGCCCGAACGGACGAGCTACGGCGCCTACCTGCAGGACCGCGTGCTGCTCGGGGCGCGCGCGTACCTGACGCTCGGAGGCCGCATCGAGCGGAACGGCAGCTACGGCACGCGGGCGGTGCCGCGCGCCGCTCTCGCCGTGCGAGTGCGCGAAGGCGAGAACGCGACGACGCTGCGGGCGAGCGGTGGGATGGGGATCAAGGAGCCGAGCTTTTTCGAGTCGTACGGCGAGTCCTTCTTCGCGCAGGGCAATCCCGACCTCGATCCCGAGCGCAGCACGACCTTCGACGTGGGCGTCGAGCAGCGGCTCTTCGCGAGCCGGCTGCGTGCATCTGTGACGTACTTCCACCACGACTACCGGGACCAGATCGCCTACACGCTCGTAGACTTCAACACGTTCCAGGGCACGTACGTGAACCTCGCCCACACGCGGGCGCAGGGGATCGAGCTCGCGCTGGAGGCGCGCCCGGTGCCGCAGCTCGCGCTCCTCGGCCAGTACAGCTTCATGGACGGCGAGATCCTCGAGAGCCCGAGCGACTTCGATCCGGTCTACGCCGTCGGGCAGCCGCTGCTGCGGAGGCCGGAGCACCAGGGTTCGTTCACGGCTCAGCTCTCGTTCCAGCGCTGGAGCGCCGGGGTCACTCTGGCGCTCGTCGGCGATCGGGCCGACAGCGATTTCGTCGGCCTCGGTCTCATGATGAACCCTGGATACACCCGCCTCGACGCACGGCTGCGCGTACGCCTAGCGGGACCGGTCGAGGCGTACGTGATCGGAGACAACCTGCTCGACGAGGAGTACCAGGAGGCGCTCGGCTATCCCGCCCTCGGCCGCTCCGTGCGCGGCGGCCTGCGGCTGCGCCTGGGCGGCGGCGGGCATCCGTGAACGACCGCGAGCGGGTGCTTCTCGCCTGGAGCAGCGGGAAGGACAGCGCCTTCACCCTCCACGCCCTGCGCACCCAGGGCGTGGAGGTGACCGAGCTTCTGACCACAATCAACGAGGCGTTCGATCGCGTAGCGATGCACGCCGTGCGCCTAAGCCTGTTGCGGGCCCAGGCCGATGCGGTTGGGCTGCCGCTCGCCCTGGTGCGCATCCCCTGGCCGTGCCCGAACGAGGTGTACGAGGCGGCGATGGCGGGTGCGGTTGCCGCGGCGCGTGAGCGCGGCATCACCGCCGTGGCCTTCGGCGATCTGTTCCTCGAGGACGTCAGGCGTTACCGCGAGGAACGCCTGGCGGGGACGGGGCTGCGGCCCCTCTTTCCGCTCTGGGCCCGCCCCACACGCGAGCTGGCCGAGGAGATGATCGCGCTCGGCCAGAAAGCCGTGCTCACCTGCGTCGACCCGCGGGCGCTGCCGCGCGCCTTCGCCGGGCGCGCCTTCGACGCTTCGCTGCTGCGTGACCTGCCGGCGGCCGTCGACCCGTGCGGCGAGAACGGCGAGTTCCACAGCTTCGCGTGGGACGGCCCCGCGTTCCGGCACCCGGTCCCGGTTCGCGTGGGAGATGTGGTGGAGCGCGACGGCTTCGTTTTCGCCGACCTGCTCCACGAGACGGACCCTGCGAGACGGTGCGCATGACGCGCCGCGCGATCCTCGCCTGGGTTGTGCTCGCGGTCGGGGTCTCGGCTCCCGCGCGGGCCGACGCCCGGAAGCCGCGACGCGTCGCCTCCATCAACCTGTCGGCCGACGAGGTGCTGATGGCGATCCTCCCGCCGGAGCGTCTCGTTTCCGTGACGCGCTGGGCGGACACCGCGGGAACGTCGAACGTCGCGGGCCGTGTCCCCTCCGGTGTCCATCGCTTCGTCAAGGCCGACATGGAGCAGCTCGTGGCGCTGCGTCCCGACCTCGTGGTGGTCTCGGAGTACACCGACGCCGATTTCCTCAAGCTGGTCGAGCGCTCGGGCCTCCGCTTTCACCGCATGCTGGGCCTCAGCACCCTGGCGGGGGTGCGTGGCGCCATCCTCGACCTCGGCCGCGCCGTCGGCGAAGACGCGGCCGCACGGCGCGTGGTCGCCGAGTTCGACGGGAAGCTCGCCCATCTCGGCCGGCGCCTGGCCGGAGCGACGAAGCCGCGCGTCCTCTACTGGTCCGGGAACATGACCGCCGGCGGCGATACCGCGATCGGCGCCCTGATCGAGGCCGCGGGTGCGGTGAACGTCGGGCGCGAGATGGGCATCGTGGGCATCGCTCCCCCGGGGGCCGAACGCGCGTTCGTGACGAACCCGGACCGCCTGCTGGTCGGCACATGGGCCGGGTCGAAGGAGGCCCTCACCTCTCACCCACTCTTCTCCCAATGGGCGGCCGTGCGCGAGGGCCGGATCGTCGCCCTGCGCACGGAGCTCCTCGTCGCGCTCTCCCAGTACACCGCCGACGCGGCCTGGGAGCTCGGCCACCTCCTGCATCCCGATCGCGTCCCGGCGTCGCCCGCTCCGCAGCCGTGACCAGCAGGCGCACGCGACTCGTCATCCCGGGCCTCGCGGGGGCCCTCTTTCTCGCGTTGCTCCTGGCGACGGCCGCGGGCAGCGTGTCCTTGCCGTTCCGTGGCGTCGTGGGCGCGCTCGTCGCGATGCTGGGCCTACCCGGCGACGCGTCCGCGCTTGGACCCACCGGCGAGACGATCCTCTTCACCGTGCGCCTGCCGCGCGTGCTGTTGGCGGCGCTGGTGGGCGGCGGCCTCGGTGTGGTGGGCGCCGTGCTCCAGGCCGTCTTCCGCAACCCGCTCGCCGACTCCGGCTTGCTGGGCGTGGGCGCAGGCGCGGCGCTCGGCGCCGTGCTCGCGGTGCATCTCGGCCTCGCGAGCGCGGTCTTCTTCGCGCTGCCGCTCGCGGCTTTCGCGGGTGCGATGACGGCCGTGCTCTGCGTCTATTTCATTGCCGGCGCCTCGGGCCGGGCGAGCCTGCACGGGCTGCTGCTGACGGGCATCGCGGTCTCGGCGCTCGCCGGCGCGGCCACGTCGGTGCTGCTCGTGGCGACCGAGGAGTTCCGCGTCAAGACGGTGCTGTTCTGGCTCGCGGGCGGCCTCGAGGGCCGCGGCTGGACGCACGTCCAGGCGGGCGCGGCCTTCGTGCTCGCGGGGGTCGCGCTGCTCGTGCTGCTGGCTCGCCCGATCGACGTGCTGTCGCTCGGCGAGGACGAGGCGGCCTCGCTCGGCCTGCCGGTGCGGGCCACGCGGCTCGGCCTGCTGGGCCTGGCGGCGCTCGTGGCCGGCGCGTGCACCGCCGTCGCCGGGGCCGTGCCGTTCGTGGGCCTGATGGCGCCACACGCGCTGCGGCCGCTCGTAGGGCCGCTCAGCCGCCGCCTGCTGCCGGCGGCCTTCCTGGGCGGCGCACTGCTCGTCGTGCTCGCCGACCTCGGCGCGCGCACGCTCAGCACGCGCTTCGAGCTGCCGCTCGGCGCCCTCACCGCCTTCGTGGGCGCGCCCTATTTCCTCGCGGCGCTGCGGACGAACGAGGGCCGCGGATGAGCGCCGTGCTGCTCTCGGCTCACGGGCTCGCGGTCGACCGCGGCCGAAGGCGCGTGCTCGAGGACGTGACGCTCGAGCTTCGGGCCGGCGAGGCGCTCGCCGTCGTGGGGCCGAACGCCGCCGGCAAGTCGACGCTGGTGCAGGCGCTCGCCGGCCTCCTCGCGCCGGTCTCCGGAGAGGTGCGGCTCGACGGGCGCGCGCTCGCCGCGTGGCCGAGGGACGCGCGGGCCCGCACCCTGGCGCTCGTCACGTCGAGGGAAGAGGGCCCCGACAGCCTCAGCGTCGCGGACCGGGTGACGCTCGGCCGCTACCCGCACCGTGGGCCGTTCCAGCCGCTCGACGTGAAGGACGAGGCCGCCGTGGCACGGGCTCTGGAGCAGACCGGCATCGCCCATCTGGCGGCGCGGCGCCTCGGCACGCTGTCGGCGGGCGAGCGGCAGCTCGCGACGCTCGCGCGCGGCCTCGCGCAGGAGCCGCGGGTGCTGCTGCTCGACGAGCCCGCCGCGCACCTCGACATCGGCCACCAGCTCCAGCTCTTCCGCACGCTCGACGACGTGCGCCACGGCGGGGTCGGAGTGCTGGCCGTGGTCCACGACCTGTCGCGCGCGGCCGTGTGGGCGGACCGCATGCTGCTCGTGGCCCAGGGCCGGATCGCGGCCGAGGGCCAGCCGGCATCGGTGCTCGAGTCGGAGGCCGCGAGCCGGGCGTTCGGCATCAGGATCCGCGGCCACGTGGTCCCGGCGCTGCCGCATCCTTTCTACAGCTTCGAGGAGGGACCTTAGGCGGCCGGCTGCGCCTGAATCCGGGAGATACTGCGTCACGATGGTCGGGGGCGAACTCACGGCCGGGCCGGCCCGGGCACAAGGCAAGCGAGGGCAGGATTCATGACCGATCCGCCTGGGGAAGACGCTCCGCTCCCTGACCGCACCGCCCCGACTGCGGCGCGGCCCCCCGAGCCACAGAAGATCGCCAGGCCGCGGCGCGACGTTGACCCGGGCGCCGTCGAGCTCGTTCCCGGGGCCGTATTGACCGGGCGCTTCCGGATCGTCGCCAAGCTGGGCGAGGGGGGCATGGGCGAGGTGTACCGCGCCGAGGACCTGAAGCTCGGCCAGGCGGTGGCTCTCAAGTTCCTCACCCGGCGTGGCGCCTCCGATCCCGCGCATCGGCGGCGCCTCCTCGCCGAGGTCAGGCTCGGCCGCCAGGTGTCGCATCCCGGCGTCTGCCGGCTGTACGACATCGTCGAGCTGGGCGAGCGGGTGTTCGTGGTCATGGAGTACGTCGACGGCGAGGACCTCGCATCGTTGCTCCGCCGGATCGGGCGTCTTCCACCGGACAAGGGTCTGGCCGTCGCCCGCGAGCTGTGCGCGGGGCTCGCCGCCATCCACGATCAGGGCATCGTCCACCGCGACCTCAAGCCGGGGAACATCATGATCGACGCTTCCGGGCGCGCCCGCATCACGGACTTCGGCCTGGCGAGCGAGCTGGGTGGGGGCGCGGGTGAGCGGTCCGGCACCCCCGCGTACATGGCCCCGGAGCAGGGCCGTGGCGAGCCCACCTCGCCCGCGAGCGACGTCTATGCCCTCGGTCTCGTCGTCTACGAGATCCTGACCGGTCGCCGCCTGTTCTCGGGCGGCACGCAGGAAGTGCGCGAGGCGAGAACCCGCCCGCTGTCCCTGCCGACCGCCTCGGGAGTGGAGGCGGACGTCCGCCCCGTCATCGAGCGCTGCCTCGCCCTCGATCCGCGGGCGCGGCCGCGGGACGCCCGCGCAGTGCTCGCGCTCCTGCCGGGCGCGGACCTGCTCGCAGCGGCGGTCGCGGCCGGTGAGACGCCGTCACCCGAGATGGTCGCCGCGGCGGAAGAGACGGGGGACCTCTCCCCCGCTCGCGCCGGGGCCGTCCTCGTCTTCGTGCTGGCGAGCCTCGTCGCTCTCACGGCCGTCTCGGCAAGTACCGTTCTCTATCAACGCGCCATTCCGCCGCACCCGCCGGCGGCGCTCGACCGGCTCGCCGGCGAGATCTTGAAGGGCCTGGGGGTGGAACTCGAGGCCCCCGGCTCCGATCGCGTGGGATGGTTCGAGACCGATGGGGAGTATCTCGACCACCTGGCCTCGGGCACCGTCCGCGATCCGTGGGCGCGGCTCGCAGCGCCGCCCCACCCACTGCGCTTCCACGTCCGCTGGAGCCCCGAGCCGCTCGTGGCACGCCGCCAGCTTGGGCAGAACAGGGTCACCAGCGACGACCCGCCACCCTCGGTGCCCGGCATGGTCGAGATCGTCCTCGGCGCCGAGGGTCACCTGCGCCAGCTGATCCGCGTACCTCCCTTCGCAGCGGAGCCGCAGGCGGGCGTGACCGTCGACTGGACGCCGCTCATCGCCCGCGCCGGTTTCGATCTCGGGGCGCTCCGGGCGGCCGAGGCCGAATGGACGGCCCCGGTCGACACCGACCGCAAATGGGCCTGGATCGGCCCGGGAGTCGACGGGGAGACGCCGGTGCGGATCGAAGCCGCGAGCTATCGGGGCCGTCCGGTCTGGTTCTCGATGGCCTATCCGTGGGGGAGCGGCTCACGACCGTCGACGCCCGTCGCGTTCGCGGCCGGACCGCAGGCGTTCGCCGGCCTGCCCGGTGTCGCGCTGGTCGTGTCGCTCGGGTTCCTGTTGCTCTTGCCGCCCGCCGCTTTCTTCCTCGCCCGCCGCAATCTCCGCCGCCGCCGGGTCGATCTGCGCGGCGCGCTGAAGGTCTCCGTCTTCGGCTTCGTGTGTCTCTTCCTCGCACGGCTGCTGCGAGCGCACCACGTTCCGATTCTCGTCGAGGAATGGGTGACGGTGTCCTTCCTGGTGGCCGAGTGCACGTTCTGGGCCGCGAACGGGGGGCTCTTCTACCTTGCCGTCGAGCCGTACGCTCGCCGGCGCTGGCCGCGCGCCCTCATCTCCTGGAACCGCCTGCTCGACGGACGACGGCGCGACCCCATGGTCGGTCGCGATGTCCTCGTCGGCTTCGCCGCCGGTGCGATCATCCTGTTCGCCTGGCAGCTCTCCGCCCTCTTACCAGCGTGGTTTGGCCTTCCCGCTCCCGGGCCCCTGCTGACGCCCCTCACTCCGCTCGGCTCCCCGGCTCATGTCGGCTACTTCCTGATGCGCAACCTGGCTGAGGCCGTCTTTCGCGGCTTCGGCCTGCTGACCCTGCTCGTGCTCTGCCGCGGCCTGCTGCGCAGCGATCGCGCCGCGTTCGTGGCCGTCACACTGCCTCTCGCCGCGAGTTTTCTCGGGGACGCCACGGGGAGCGCCCCCTTCCGCATCGCGTACGCTCTGGTGGCCGCGGCGCTCGGGCTCGTGCTTCTGCTGCGCCTCGGGCTCCTCGCGCTGGCGGCGGCGGCCTTCCTCATCCTGTGCGTGTGGAGACTGCCCCTGACGCTGGACCCGTCGGTGTGGTTTTTCGGGCGTTCCGCAGCGGTGCTATCGTTGTTCGTCGGTCTCTCCGTGTGGGCCTTCTCGATCTCGCTCGGCGGCAAGCCGGTCCTCGGGCGGCCTCTCTTCGAAGAGGAGTGAGCCCTGCCCCGGTCACCTCTCCCCGAGCGGGAGGTAGTCGGTCGACGGGTCGCCGCCGCCGCGGTGCGCGGGGCAGAGCGAAGCGAAGAAGGCCTCGTACGGCATGACATCGGGGTGGGAGGCGCGCCAGTGCGACTCGATCCCCGACCAGCCCCGGCCCGTGAACACCTGCGCGCACTCCGGGCACTGGCGCGGCCACTTGCGGCTGCGCGGGATGCTCTTGCGGCACGACGGACAGTCGGCCGCGCGCGAGGCGCGGTGCTCACGGCACAGCGACGACCAGAACCGCTCGTAGGCGACGGCCGCGGCGTGCTTCGCGCGCCAGTGCGTCTCGATCCCCTCCCAGCCGCTGCGGAACGAGCGGCTGCAGAGCGGGCAGCGGCGCCGCCCGCGCGTCGGGACGCCCTTCTCGCACGCGAGGCAGGCCATCACTCCGCCGACGAGGTGTGGTCGTGGACGATGCGCCACGCGCCGTCCTTTTGCCGCAGCAGGAGCGTGAAGAGCCCGTGGGGCTCCTTGCCGTCGCTCATGCGCAGCCAGAAGGCGCCGCGCGCGGCAGCGGCGTCCGGGCCGAGCAGCATGACCTCGACCGAGTCGAAGCGGAGCTTCCCCATCTCGCGCCCCTCCGACTGGTAGCGCTTGCGGTAGCGCTCGAGCGTCGCCTCCCAGCCTTTCGTGAGCGTGGCGCCGGAGCAGAACACGAGCTCGGGCGAGCGCCAGTACCCGGCCATGAAGCCCTCGAGGTCGCCGCGGTTCCAGGCCTCGACTTGCGCATCGAGGACGGCGCGCACGGCCGACGCCTCGTCCGCCAATGCCGGAGCCGCGAGTTGCGCGCAGACGAGCGTTGCGAGCACCACGCGTCTCATGCGCCCTCCTCTCCCGACTCCCTGACGTCCAGCACGAAGAGCGCCGCGGTGGCGACGATCGCGGCGGCGCACAGGACCGCCGTCACGGCGAGCCCGGCGAGCGCCCAGGCCGGGGCGGCGAGATCGCCCGAGGGGCCGCCGAAGGCGTGCGCCACCCCGAGCACCGCCGCGACACCGAACGCGATCGAGAGCAGCAGCGCATGGAAGGTGTAGCCCGTCACGCGCAACGGCCGGACCGGTGCGAACAGGCAGGCGACGAGCGCGGCCGACGCGAGCGACAGCAACGACCAGGCGGCGACGGCCCTCCCATCGCCGACCCGCTCCACGCCCGAGGCGTCGAGCACGAAGACGTCGCGCCAGAGCGCCCAGAGTGCGACGAGCAACGGCAGCGGCAGCGCAGCCAGCAACTGCAGCCACAGGCGTCTTGCAGGGTCTGGCCCGCGCACCGGATCTCCCTTCGCGAGGCCATCATACGCTCACGGAGTGACGGACCTCACAGCGGCCGGCCCGTCTCCGCGGTGCTGCCCGCGGGATGCTATCATCTCGGTTCCGGAGGCCGTGGAATGGCGCTTTTCGACCTCGATCCCCTGCTCAACGCGATGCTGGACACGGCTCCCGGCATCTCCGACCTGAACCTGTCGGTGGGACGTCCGCCCCAGGTGGAGATCGACGGAGAACTCCGGCCCGTCTCGTTCTCCGGGCTCGCGAAGCTGATGCCGTACCACACCGAGCAGATCGTGCTGCGGCTGCTGGGTGGCAAGCGCGACGTCACGGAGAAGCTCCTGCGCACGGGCTCGAGCGACCTCTCCTACAGCCTGGCCAAGCGCACGCGCTTCCGCGTCAACGTGTTCGCGCAGCGCGGCAGCTACAGCGTCGTGCTGCGCGTGATCCCGACCGAGATCCCGACGGTCGCCCAGCTCGGGCTGCCGGAGCAGCTGCTCCAGATCGCCGACGAGAGAAACGGCATCGTGCTGCTGACGGGGCCCACCGGATCGGGCAAGTCGACCACCCTGGCCGCGATCATCAAGAAGATGAACCAGGAGAAGCCGATCCACATCATCACGATCGAGGACCCGATCGAGTACCTGCACCCGAACGACAAGGCCACGATCAACCAGCGCGAGGTGGGCACCGACACCCAGACCTTCGCGCTGGCGCTGCGCGCTGCGCTGCGCCAGGCGCCCAAGGTGATCCTGGTCGGCGAGATGCGCGACGTCGAGACGATCTCGATCGCGCTCGAGGCGTCGGAGACGGGCCACCTGGTGCTCTCGACGCTGCACACGATCGACGCCGCCAAGACGATCGACCGCATCGTCGGCGTCTTCCCGAAGAACGAGGAGCGCTCGATCCGCACGCGCTTCTCGCAGTCCTTCAAGTGGATCGTCAGCCAGCGCCTGGTGCCCAAGATCGGCGGCGGTCGGATCGCGATCTGCGAGATCCTGCGTTCCAACTCCCGCACCAAGGAGTACGTCCAGGAGGGCGAGCGCGAGGGCAAGAGCCTGCAGGACGCGATGGAGGCAGGCGGGCTCGACGGCATGCAGACCTTCGACCAGGAGCTGGAGCGGCTGATCCACTTCGGCAGCATCGACCGCGAGCTGGCCCTTTCCTACGCCACGAACCGCACGAACCTCCAGCTCCGGCTCGACACGCAGGGCCCCGGCGCGTCGAAGACCGCGTCGATCCCGCTCAAGCCGCAGGAGGGGGACATGAGGCGCACCGGCTCCTTCCGCGTGCCGGATGGCGGGCGCTCCGCGCGGCCCGCGCCGGCGCGTCCCGCGCCCGCGAAGACCGGTGATCCCGAGATGGACGACTTGATCGAGAGGTAGGGGGAGAACGGTGCAGGCCCAGTGCTCTAAGTGCTCTTCGCGGATCCAGGTCGACGACAGCAAGGTCCCCGACCGGCCGTTCAAGGTCAAGTGCCCGAAGTGCCAGGCGGTGATCACGCTGCCCGGCAAGGCCGCGAAGGCTTCCGCTCCCGGTAACGGCGGCGCCGCCGAGGCAAGCGCCTCGGCGCCCTCGCCTTCACCCTCTCCCGCACCATCGTCATCGCCCGCGACTCCCGCCTACGAGCCGCCGCCTCCCCCGCCGAGCGCGGCCGCAGTCGCCCGGCGCGAGCGCGCGGCCGCGAGCCAGAACGACGCGATCATCGCGCTCGCCGGCCCTGCCGCGGTGGCGCTGCAGGCGGCGCTCGTGGGCCTCGGCTTCAACGTGGACGCGGTGGACGACATCGAGGAAGGCGCGCGCCTCGTCGAGCAGGGCGTCTACGAGGTGGCGGTGACGGCTCGCACTCCCGCCGAGCCCGGCAAGCCCGAGACGCTCGCCCAGCGGCTGCTGCGGATGCCCGCGGACTCGCGCCGGCGCGTGTTCGTGATCCTGGTGGGCGAGGAGTTCCGCACCGCCGACGGCACCCAGGCCTGGGTAGCGCAGGCCGACCTCGTGGTCCACCCCAACGACTCGGCCCGCTGCGACCACCTGATCCGCTCGACCATGGCCGAGCGCAAGCGGCTCTACCAGCCGATGCTCGACGCACGGAGAAGGATCGAGACGGATTGACGCTCCGGGGGGCCAGGGGGGGCGGGATGCCCCCCCTCAAGTCCAGTCCAGCCCGTCGAGCTGTTGTCCGTTGTTCCGTTGTCCGTTGTCCGTTCTGCCCCGTCAGCCTTTGCCGGCGTCCGCGGCAGGCAGGTAGCTGCCCACGACGTAGTCGCGCACCATACGGTGGGCGCTGAAGGGCGCCACCAGTGACTCGACCGAGGCCTTCATGGTGCGGATCCACTCGAGCGGAAGCCCGCCCTCCTCGCGCGCGAAGAAGCGCGGCACCACCTCCGTCTCGAGCACGCGGTAGAGCGACTCGGCGTCGGCGCGGTCCTGCGCGGCGGTGTCCGCGCTGAAGCTCGTATCGCCGATCGCCCAGCCGTTGTCGCCGCGATAGCCCTCGGCCCACCAGCCGTCGAGGATGCTCAGGTTGACCCCGCCGTTGACGGGCACCTTCTGGCCCGAGGTGCCGCTCGCTTCCTGCGGCCTGCGCGGGGTGTTGAGCCAGACGTCGCAGCCCTGCACGAGCGCGCGGCCGACCTCGATGTCGTAGTCCTCGAGGAAGACCAGGTGGCCCCGGAACTCGCCGTGGGTGAGCGCGAACAGCCGCCGCACCACCTCCTGCCCCTCGCGATCGGCGGGATGCGCCTTGCCGGCGAAGACGAACTGCACCGGGCGCGCGCGATCGCCGACGATCGCGCGCAGCCGGTCGAGGTCGGACATGATCAGGAACGCCCGCTTGTAGGTGGCGAAGCGCCGCGCGAAGCCGACCGTGAGCGCGTGCGGGTCGAAGAGCCCCTCCACCTGCCGCAGCTCGTCGGGCGAGAGGCCGTGCCGCGCCGACTGCACGCGCACCCGCTCGCGCACGAAGCGGACCAGGCGTTCCTTCTGCGCGCGGTGGGCGGCCCACAGCGCCGCGTCGGGCGCGTCGTGGACCTTGCGCCAGACCGCGGGCTCGAGCAGGCGCGCCTCCCAGTCCGGGTCCACGTGCTGCTGGTAGAAGCTCCGCATCTCGGGCCCGACCCAGCTAGCGGTGTGAACGCCGTTCGTGACGTAACCGACAGGTTCCGCCGCGCCCTCCGGGAATAAGTGCCGCCACATCGCCGACGACACCGCGCCGTGCAGCCGGCTCACGCCGTTGGTCGCCGAGGCCAGACGGATCGAGAACGCCGTCATGTTGAAGTTGCCGTTGTCGGCGCCGATGGCGAGCGCGTCGTCCGGCTCGCAGCCGACGTCACGGATCCACGGCTCGAGGTAGCGGCGCACCAACTTGCGGTCGAAGGTCTCGTTGCCCGCCGGCACCGGGGTGTGCGTGGTGAAGACGGTGGTGCGCTTCACCGCGGCGAGCGCCTCCGCGAGGCTGTCCCCCGTCTGCACCCGCTCGCGCGCTCGCTCGAGCGCGAGAAAGGCGACGTGGCCCTCGTTCATGTGCCACACCGCGGGGTGGATGGTGAGCGCACGCAGCGCGCGCACGCCGCCGGTGCCGAGCACGATCTCCTGGCACAACCGCATCTCGCGGCCGCGCACGTAGAGCGAGCCCGTGATCGGGCGGTCGGCCGGGTCGTTGAGCGGGATATCGGTGTCCAGCATCAGCACCGGCACCAGGCCCACCTGCACCTTCCACACCGCGGCGTGCACCACGCGGCCCGGCAGATCAATCGGCACGGTGAGCACGCCGCCGGCCGGCGCCTGCACCGGCTGCACCGGCAGCCGCGCGAAATCGTAGTCGGGATAGGTGTGTTGCTGGAAGCCGTCGGCGTCGACCGTCTGGCGGAAATAGCCGGAGCGATACAGCAGCCCCACCCCGACGAGCGGGACGCCGAGGTCGCTCGCCGCCTTGCAGTGGTCGCCCGCCAGCACGCCGAGGCCGCCCGAGTAGATCCCGAGCGACTCGTGGATCCCGAACTCCATCGAGAAGTAGGCGACCGGGCCGGCCAGCTCGGCCCCGTGCTGGGCGTACCAGCGCGGGCGGCTTCTGTAGTCGTCGAGTGCCTGGACCACGTCGCTGTAGAGCTTCACGAACTCCGGGTCGGAGAGCAGCCGCATCCACTGCTGCGGCTCGACGTTGATCAACAGCTGCACCGGGTTGTGGTAGCGGCGCCAGGGCTCGGGATCGATGCGCGAGAAGAGGCGGCTGGCGCGCGGCGACCAGCTCCACCAGTAGTCGTAGGCGAGGTCCCGCAGCCGCTCGAGGCTCGGGGGCAGCTCGATGTCGGCTACGTGAAGCGTACGGATCGTCAGGCGTTCCAGCTTACCTCACGCGTTTTTGGGGGGGGTTCTTGCGTCGGGCGCGGCCGAATCGGCGCGATTATACCGCCTCGACGTAGCGCTTGATGCGCACGCGCCCGTCGCCCTCGACGTGGGTCAGCTCGATGCCGAAGCGGTCGCCCGAGGCCTGGCGCACCACGGTACCGGCGGCCGAGACCCCGCCGTGGCCGCGCGGCATGTCGAAGGCGAGCCGCAGGTCCTCGCCCACCTTCAAGGGGTGACGGCACTCGAGCAGCAGGCCGTGGACGCTCAGGTTGACCAGGCGGGCCGCGAAGCTCACGCCGTTGCGAAGCCCGCCCTCAACGCTCAGGCTGATCGGGAAGCGCGTGGTCTTGCGCACCGGCACGTGGATCAGCCGCATCAGGCGGTCGTCCCAGTCCTGGGCCGGCGGCAGCGGCAGGATGGCGTTCGCCCCCGCCTCGAGCAGCGCCAGGTGGTCGAAGCCGAACTCCGAGCGCCCGAGGACCACGATCGCGGTGGCGCGCGTGGTCGGATCCTGCCGCAGCGCCGCCACGAGCGCGGACGCCCCGGGCAGCGCCGAATCGACCACTACGACGTCGACGTGGCCGCCGTCCGCGATCCCGCGCACGTCGTCGATGCCCGAGGCCTCCAGCCGCTCGACGTTCTGGCGGAACAGCACCGTCCCACCCAGGTCCGACGCGAGGCTCTTGGGGGCGAGCACGACCGCCCGGATCACGCCCCCTCCGGGTTCTCGAGCTCGCGCAGCCAGGCCGTCGCGGTCGCGTCGCTCGGCATGCGCCAGTCGCCGCGCGGGGAGAGGCTGACCGAGCCGACCTTGGGCCCGTCCGGCATCACGGAGCGCTTCCACTGCTGGCTGAAGAAGCGGCGCAGGAAGAGCGTGAGCCACTTGTGGAGCGTCGCCTCGTCGTAGCGCCCCTCGAAGGCGTGCCCGGCCAGGAACAGGATCTTGCGCGGCCCGGCCCCGAAGCGGAGCAGGCAGAAGAGAAAGAAGTCGACGAGCTCGTACGGGCCCACCAGCTCCTCGGTCTTCTGCCCGACCTCGCCGTCCCGCGCAGGCGGGACGAGCTCCGGCGAGACCGGCGTCTCGAGCACCGCGCGCAGCAGCTCCCGCTCCGAGTCGCTCGCGTGGTGCACGGCCACCCATTCGACGAGCCGGCGCACGAGCGTCTTCGGCACGCTCGAGTTGACGCCGTACATCGCGATGTGGTCGCCGGCGAAGGTCGCGAAGCCGAGCGCGAGCTCCGACAGGTCGCTCGTGCCGACCACGATCCCGGCCTCCTTGTTGGCGAGGTCCATCAGCACCTGGGTCCGCTCGCGTGCCTGGAGGTTCTGGAAGGTCGTGCTCGCGCGGTCCTTTGGATCGAGCCCGATGTCGCGGATGTGCTGTTCGCAGGCGGGGCGGATGTCGATCTCGCGTAGCTCCGCGCCCGCGCCCTTGGCGAGACGGCGCGCGGTCTCGAGCGTGCGGGTGGTGGTCCCGAAGCCCGGCAGCGTGACGGCCAGGATACCCGCGCGCGGCAAGCCGAGCAGATCGAAGGTGCGCGCGCACACGAGCAGCGCCAGCGTCGAGTCGAGGCCGCCGGACAGGCCGAGCACGACCCGCCGCACGCCGACGTGCTCGAGCCGCCGCGCGAGCCCGGCGGTCTGGATCGAGAACACCTCCCGGCAGCGCTCGTCGAGGGTCGCCGGTTCCGCCGGAACGAACGGGTGGGGATCGATCTTGCGCTCGAGCCGGTGCGGCCGCGCGGCCGGCGCCGGAGCGAGCGCCAAGGTCCGGTAACCGGGGCCCGTGCCGTGGACGGCGTCGGCGAAAGAGGTCTGCCGCGCGCGTTCGACGCGCAGCCGCTCCACGTCGACGTCGGTCACGATCAGGTCCCCGTCGCGGCGGAAGCGCTCGCCCTCGGCCAGCAGCACGCCGTTCTCGGCGATCAGCAGGTGGCCGCCGAAGACGACGTCCGTCGTGGACTCGTGGACACCGGTGTTGGCGTAGGCGTAGGCCGCGAGCGTGCGGCCGGACTGCTGGCGCACCAGCTCGCGCCGGTACTCGGCCTTCGCCACCAGGTCGTTCGAGGCCGACGGGTTCAGGATCAGCGTGGCGCCCGCCACCGCGTGGCGCGAGCTGGGCGGGATCGGCGCCCAGAGGTCCTCGCAGATCTCCACCGCGAGTGACACCGCGGGCTCCTGGGGAAGCTGGAACAGCAGGTCGGTCCCGAACGGGGCCGTCTGGCCGGCGAGGCGTACCGTGCCCTCGCGCACCTCGCGTGACGACGAGAACCAACGCTCCTCGTAGTACTCGTTGTAGCCGGGCAGGTACGTCTTCGGCACGACCCCCAGCAGGCGCCCCGACTGCAGCACGGCCGCGGCGTTGAAGAGCCGCTCGCCTTGCAGCACCGGCAAGCCGAGGACGATCACCAGCGGGCGCCGCGCCGTCTCGCGCAGCACCCGTTCGAGCGCGCGCTCCGCTCCCGCGACGAGCGTCGTCAGGCTGAAGAACAGGTCGCCGCAGGTGTAGCCGGTGAGGCCCAGCTCGGGCAGCACCAGCACCTGGCCGCCACGCTCGCCGGCCCGCGCCACGAACTCGAGCGTGGCGTCCGCGTTCTTCTCCGGGTCGGCGACGTGAACGGGCGGGCAGGCCGCGGCCACGCGGAGGAAGCCGTAGGGGGCGGTGCGCA